>Ga0207700_10000456_pt1 | contig 23960 bp, 15 predicted proteins | sample LARL82metaG_FD_184348 | JGI IMG/M metagenome (GOLD analysis project Ga0207700, IMG submission 184348) | Corn, switchgrass and miscanthus rhizosphere microbial communities from Kellogg Biological Station, Michigan, USA - LAR L8-2 metaG... | ecosystem: Host-associated > Plants > Roots >...
CTGTCGTGCAGGCTCTTGAATTCGGCGGAGGCCCCGGCCCTTTATCGTTCAAGGCCAATCTCGACATGCTGAAGCAGCAATGGTCAGAGCATTATGGGCAGAAACAATCTCAAAAGAAAGTATGGCGGCAGGCAGAGATGCGACTGGAAGGGGCGGTGAAAAAATTCATCTCGGCCACAGCAGAAGAAAAGTCCGGCGTATTGGCCTCGCAGCATTCGTAGCATCGACTGAGGCCGACGGACCTTGCCAAGAACTCTCATTACTGGCGGCCTTATCCCCATTGCAGGTAACCTGCCGCACAACACGGAAGTGAGAACGAATCAACCAAAATATCGCGCATCCGCAAAAAGCACGCTATAGAGGTCAGAATATGCCTTACGTACAGGAAATCAGTAAATGCCTGGAAGAGCTTCCATCGGAACGCTACAGAGATGACTCCACAACGATAGAGGTACGGCATAGCCTGGTGCAATTTGGAAAAATGCTCCACGCCCAGGGCTATGTTGCGGCCTGTGACGGCAATCTATCGGTTCGATTGGCCGCCGGCTGCTTTATGGTTACGCCCACGGGAGTCAGCAAAAGCATGATGCAGCCGGAAAACATGGTGATTGTCGACACCGCTGGCAGAAAGCTTTGGGGTGACCGCAAGCCGACCAGCGAGATTGCCATGCACCTTACGATCTATGAAATGCGGCCTGAGATCGGGGCAGTGATACACGCGCACCCCTGTACCGCCACCGCTTTTGCCTCTTCTGGAATAGCGCTGGATGAACCATTGTGCTCGGAGATTGTGGCGAGTCTGGGAAGCGTTCCACTGGCGCCCTATGCCACGCCTGGCACCAATGAACTCAGCGAGTCATTGAAAGCGTACATACCCGGCAATGACGCAATCCTGATGGCCAACCATGGCGTCGTCACATACGCCGAAGACCTGCTCCACGCCTATTTAAAGATGGAGATGGTGGAGCATTTCGCCAAGATCGCATTCATTGCGCGACAACTTGGAACACGAAAACCTCTCAACGCCAGCAACGTGCAAAAACTCCTGGCCATGCGCACCAGTCCAGCCGAACGATCCTGACGGAGCTGGGGTAAAACATTCTACGACCTCACGTTGGCTTGCTGCCGTCAATCCGCACAAGGCTGAACCAACCGAGTTGATGGGCGAAATTTCAGGAGCACTTGGCTCATCTTCCAGCAACCTACCACGAAGCATTATCCCCGCAATCGTATTCTTTCTGGCTCAAGCTCCTGATAGGAAGAGCAATTCGAGCGAGACGATCGACTGCCCGCTATCGCGGCGCATGGGATGGTTCTCTGCTGGGCAGGGCTGTCTGGCGGAGGACGCAGTCAGCCGCGAACCCGTCTCTGGGTCAAAATTCGCGTTAACAGGGAAATTTACAGGGAAATTTTGCCAGTGAGTGTGCTCGGGCTCACGTCTATCTCCTCGCAAACACTGGAGTAAACGGCTTTGGATCTGAAATCGTACCAGGGAACGAGCAGGGAAATAACAGGAGCCGTAACAGGGAATTTATTAGAAAAACAGGGGACCGTACATTGCCCCAATATTGTGTTCGTTGTGTTCTTCCACTCACCTTTTTTGGCTCCGGATGTTGAAGCTATCCTTTAAGGATGCCAACCTGGAGCAGTGGCCCGTTGTTGCGGTGCAGCCGCCTCAGGAACGTATGTGGTTTTTTCCGATGCGCACCGGCTTGCCGATAACGCTGAGCTTCTCTGCCAGCATTTGCGCGAGCACGCGCGCGTGGCTCTTGTTCCCGGCGCTCCGCGCTGGTTTTGGCCGCCGGCGCCAGCGGATATGTGCGCATCTGTTTTGCCACCCCTGCCGCATTCTGGAGGAGGCATTTTGATCCCATGGAGCCAGTGGTGGCTAAATTAGCGCCAAATCCGGGATTGCGGAGCCAATTTCTCAGTTCAGTAGCTGCTAAACGCGGTACGCCGCAGGCTTTCACCGTCACAAATTCGCCTGCAACATACACAGCGATTAAGAATGCTTACTGCTTAAGGCTGACAGGAGATGCCGCCGGCAGATCATTGTCCCGGACGATTGAGAGGGCGCTCCGTTTATCAAATTTCCAGTCGGTATGTGCTCCGTTTGCATCCACGTAATGCAAAAAGACTTGCGCCAGGGATTTTCCGGGAAACGGCTCCCGCCAGTGCTCACACTCCATGCCGCGATAAATTACGGCGTCACCAGGCTGCAAGTATGCTGCATAGACGCCCTGGGCCCCTCGCAACCAAAGCGGCCATGGATCCTCCGGGGCCTGGCCGAGATTTAGACTAACGCTTATCTCGCAAGCAGGACGATCAACGTGGCGACGCAGTTCCGCTCCATGTTTATAAAGACGATAATAGCTGTACGTTGGAAACAACTGGAGCCCGGTCACCTGTTCGACGGAAGGCCGGATTTTGACCAGTAGTATCTCCATATTCGTGTCTCCATAGGCCGCGGGCGACTCTGGAACCTGCTGGTCAGCACCGAGGAGTCCTAATTCGTCCCGCTTGTGGACATATCTGCACAAGGCCCGGGTCATGGAAACATCTAACAGCTTTTTCCGGACAATGTAGCCTTTTTCTTTGAAACTTGCTGATGTCGGCTCCACAAATGTTTCCGGCGAAAGTAGTTGCCTTTGCATAATCGTCTCCAATAGGTCAGGATAACTGGAACTGAGAAGACTCCGCTCAAGCCGTCTCAGCCAGGATTTTCTGTTCGATCACGTGGGTCTTATTTCCGGGCCGCTTGCGTAACAGTGGACTAAATAGCTGAAACGCATGGATCTCACTCCATAGATTCAGCAGTTGCTGATGTTCGCGATCTGTTTGCGCCAATTCAAAATGTTGCGCTAATTCCTTTTTTGCCTGTTCGAATTCCCTGCCATGCACAGCACTTTCCAGCAAATGCAGCGATACGGCATTGAATTCCGCTCCTAGCAGCCTTTTTTCAGCCATCTCGCGTATCCAGGTCAAGCAAAGCTTCTCAGGATCATTGCCGGGGTAGGCTTTTTCCACTAGGGAATACAGTACCTGCTTATCCGGTACATTCAAAAGAAGTGCGATCAAGAACCGATAAAGAGGTTCGTGCACCTGCTCGCGTCGCGCAACGATGCTCAGGTCACGGTCCTGCTCTTCCAGGCAAGGCATCAGGTCGTCGACCAGACTGCCGTGAGTTCTTCTCGCAGCATCCAGCAGCTCAGACCATTCCAGGGTCCCGCGGTATTTGTGGTAAACAAGAGACAGCACCGTAAACAGCAGCCATGGATTCTCCTGCTGTATCAGGTGTTGCGCGCTTTGCCAGAACAGCCGCATGTCTGTTCTCTTGAGGGAATCGAGCACGCGAATTTGAGTCATCAACGGTTCGGGCTTATAAAAAGGATCGATGGCCAGAGAAGGTTTTATGTACTTGTACTGAGGTTGTAAATCTTTATGGGCGTTTGTACGTACTACCACACTTAGAGAAGGCCGCTCCAGGTGAAATAATGAGTGAATGAGGCTATCTCCGGGAGCAATCTGGCGAACGTCTCCCCGCTTCAGCAGCTCAGATGAATTAAACTTCAGGTTTCCAAGAATCATCTGCGGCGAAATGACCGTCTGCTTTTCAAATTGATATTCACTCTGAACGCTCGATCCCGCCAGCACGCCAAAAGCGCCTGGAAATGCATGCTGGTGGATGGACGGGCTCGAATCCAGCCAGAACAACACTTCGATGAAAAAATGAGGAGACTTATAAACATTCACGGGCGGGTTGCCGAACTCCCGATAATTTTGGGGCACTTCGTCGGCTGCGGTTATAATCCAATGTATGAGGTCCGCAATTTCGACCCTGTTAAGGATGTTGGACGCTGCCAATTCAACGGTCGCGATTTCCGGAAAAACTTCCAGAGCATATCCTTTTTCGCTCCATGCTTTATCAATGGTATTGCCGAGCTGCTGGAATGGGTTTGACATAAACCTTCTCCTCTTAGCATATTTGACCTGTATGGTCGGCGATTTCATTGCGCCTGCCGCCGCCAGCGCCGTACTGTACGCTTCATGCGAGCTGCGGAATTTCTGGCGCATGGCTTCATCCACACGACCATTCATCCGCATCATCCGTTTTGCCCAGTGCAGCAGGCCGGGATCACATGGCTGGGCATTGCCGGCGCAGCATTGCAGTGCCATGATGACGCACCCGAGCGCTTCCCGCTGTTTGCGGCCGAGCCGATAGAGGGTCGCGCTCTGCTGCCAATAAGCCGCCGCACTCTTTTGATCTCCCGCGGACATGAGAAGCATTGCCAACTGGCCAGCGCTCTGGGCGGCCGGAGTCATCGCGCGAATCTGTCGATAAATGGCCACGGCTTTCTGATAATGTTGGATCGCAAGTTCTGGAGTACCCAGATGCAGATGCGCCTCTCCCGTTTGCCGGTTGATTTCAGCCACTTCGGCCGCCGCAGCCAGCTCGCCGGCCGCCGGCAGACAATCTGAAAGGTACTGCAATGCCTCTTCATGTTTCCCCAACGCTTTGCAACATAAGGCTGCTGCTTTCCGGGAGTACATCAAAATGCTCAGCCAGCGGAAGTGTTGGGCGTGAGAAATGCACTCCTCGTAATATTGGAGAGCGCGTTCATACTGTCTTGCTTTGAAGAACATTCTGCCGGCGCCGGCTTTATAGGTAAGAAGCCCCTCAATGTCGTTCTTCGCTGCTGCTTGCGAGATCAATTCGCTATAGATAGACCCGGCTGCAGATGGATCTCCGGCCAACCGCGCAAGCAGTTGCGCCTTATTGCTCAGGACAACGTTTCGCGACAAGATCTGCCGCCGTATCGGAGATGCCTGCGCCAGGTGCGCAAGCGCGGAATCCTGTAATGCCAGCGCCTCCTGCGTCCGCCCGCGGCGGAAATAGAGAAGCGCCGTCGCATTATCTACTATCGCACTGGCATGCCTGCGCGTATTCGAATCGTGAATCTTGCTTATCTCCAGGTAGGCTGCATTGCTGAACGTTACGGCCTGGGTATAGCTCTCCGCGGTCTTGCGGTTCGAACTCAAGACGCATAAGTTGGCATAGACATCGGCGCGGCAATAAGGGTCCTCCCCGATTTCAAGATACCGGCAGCACCATCTCAATTTTTCCTGATACTGTGCGGAATGCCTGACCGTATCACTCGCAAGCTGGTATGCCAGATGTCTTCTTGCCACGTCCGCGCTACGCCCGGCCGACTTGTTTGCGCTATATAAAGTTTTAAGATTGGCATAGACGTGAGGGAGGTAGGTATTAACGTTCGAAGAGTAGTACGCTTTCTGGTATGCAAAAGATTTTTTCCAGTCGCCGCTTTTCAGAAGATGCAGAAAAAGGGCATTGATCGCGTCCCGCAACCCCCAACTCCACGAAGCCGAGGCTCTAACGCGATTTTCCAGAGAAGCGGCAATGGCGGCATGGCATTTTCTCTGCTCGGCAAACCCCAGCTCCGATCTTACGGCCGCCGCCTGGATACTGTCCGGTACAATACCGTCTTTTTCGCCAGCGCCCGTTCCTGCGGGGCGAACAAGGTGCTTTTCGGCCAATGATTCCAGCAACGATTCCACCGGGCGCCCTGTGACTTCTTCAAGCTCCGAAGGAAGCAACGGGCATCCGGCCATTGCCAGATATTTGAAAACAAATTGCTCATCCGCCGAAGCTTCTTGCCATCCAGGGAATTGCAGTTCCGCTTGACCGACGGAAAGTCTAAGGACTTCGTAGGATTGAATTCTATCTTTTAAAAATTTCAGGGCACGATTACCCAACCTCCTGATCAGCCCGCGCACGATACAAATAGAACCGCGAATATGCTTCAATCGTCTTTCCAGATGAGCAATCAATGAAGCCGACCATTGATCGATAGAGTCCGAGTTCTCGATCCATAGGATGATCGTCTCTTTCCGGTCGCGGCATACTTGTAGCAAGTATTCCGAAATTTCATAGATCAATCCGATAGTGGCGTCACTGGACAACCGCTCATCAACCCGCGTAAACCGCAGATAGTCTTCGTGGGAAACCGAGCTCCAGTCGATCTCCTCCGGCGTCCTGCGCCGATGGATAAATTCTCCAACAATCGATTCGTATAATTCGCCGGACGGTCCCCGCTCGCCACCTATCTGTTGCAGCTCTTCCATCAACGGTCCCACAACCTGGAAAGGCGCGGAAAGAATGCCATTGAGATGAATGCGAATCAGGCGTATGCCGGCAGCCGAGAACTTCCTGGCATAGAAGGAATACAACTTATCCAGGTTTGCCGGACTATCCTGCTCAAGAATCACCACCCCGGGAATTCCTGCGTTGCCAGAATCTTGTCCGGCAACCTGCAGAAGATGCTGCTCTACTTTGTCAGAAGCATTGTCTTGCAATGTAGTGGCAGTGGCCATGATCGAATATCCAAGTCATGAATTTACTATAGAGGTGCTCTCAATTACTTCCCGGCTTAGAATGGCTCCTCTGTTTACAATGCCCGGGGACAAACTGAACGCATCTTCTTTCCAGTTCTCAAACTGTATGGGTATTCCACCGGAATCAAGCCCCGGTCCATCCGCGAGATGAAAATGAAGGTGCGGCTCTGTAGATTCTCCGGAATTTCCCAAAAGCCCCAGCTCCTGGCCGCGAACAACATAGTCTCCGGCCCGGACTAATAACCGCGGCTGCAGATGTGCGTACAATGTGTATTCTCCCTGGCAATGCTTAATAACCACATGATTTCCCACCATAGGGATGTCAGATCGCAGGTATTTATCAATGTTCCGGGACGGCGTGCACGAAGGGGCATTCTCTTCATAGCCTTCGGCAACCTTCTCGACTATGCCATCAGCGGCAGCCAGGACCGGTGCTCCGAAGGCGTAATAATCTTCGTTACGAGTGCCGCTGTTGCGAAAGCTCCTGCAATCAATCCCAAGCTGGATGAAGTCGTATGCATAGACAGTCGATGGCAGCCGCCCCCGCCGGTGCGGCTCGAAATTAGTGTGCCCTCCGGCAATCCACCATCTTCCCTTTACCGGCAAGGTCAGGCTAGTTTGCGGTAAGTCACGGCATAGATGCCCACGCGCTTCAACATGGATTTTTCCGGCAGCCAGCGAGTGGCCAACCACCCTGCATACTATGTCACTGAAATGGCATGCGCCATCCACTTCAAGGTGGTGGGAAACAATGCCTCGCATTTCGTTTGGCGGCACAGTAAGGCTCGGGCTGGTGCATCTGTCAAGAAATGGAAGACTCTTTTCAAACATGTCCGTCAAAAAAGAGCCCTTGAAGGTTTGCGTCAGCCTGCATCCAAGCGATGGATTATCAAGGATGAGTTCGAAGCTCCGGATCTCGAACGGCGCTCTGGACAAATTATCCACGAGCACGTGAAAATACAGATGATCGATCCAGGCATCTTCGCGCCTGATGGTTTCGACATAGAGAGGGTCTGGCCGTAAAAAAATCTGGATCATTTCCGGATACCTGGGCGAACCTCAAACCCGGCTGAATTTAGCTTGCTTTGAACGGCGCAATCGTTACCAGTTGCTGCTGCGGCTGTTCAGCCAGCACTTGAAACGGCACGGCCGGTGAGTTGGGATCATTGTCGGCGACCGCGAGGTGCCACATCTCCCGGAGTTTTTGATTATTCATCATGTCTCCGCATAATGTGCAGATTCCACCTGGATATGAATCTCTTGCCGTGTACTGCTCGGCACCGTATTTTTTCTGCAGTGCGCGCATCAACCCGCCCGGCCCCTGGTATCGCAGGACGCGCAGCAATGGATTACGAAAATGGCGCGTCAAAATCGTCACAATGGATTCCTGTTTCGCATTGCCAAGGACGAATGGGCTTTCCATATCATTGGGGTCCTGGGCCACCGGCACAACACAACACAGCAATACCCTGCCATCCAATTGGACGACGGGAGTTCCCGCGGTCAAACAGGGGGTATTTGCGACGGAAAAGAAGGAATGGCTCATGAATGTTTCAGGAGGCAGATCGGCGGCCTTGCCATAAGGCAGGAGCGCTGAAACCCTTAGTTCCATGGGAAACTGCTTGAGTTCCTTAATCGCGCCATACATCTGGTAATCCTTGCGTCCTACAGTAGCTTCAACGATGCACTTGATGTCCGTCTTCAAAGCTGCCTGTACCGCATTTTTGACGCATTCAAATGGAATATAGTTCAGGTGATATCGGTCAATGCTGAACCTGAGGCGAGCCAGGCCCAATCTTTTCAGCTTCTCCAGCAATGCTTCCGCCGCCGGAATGGTTTTGGCCCAAAATGAATTGGTGGTAATGCCTATGCTCATCCCGCTCTCATAGGCCATTTGCAGAATCTGTTCCAGTTGATCGCGAAAGAGAAAAGGCTCACCGCCGGTAAGTTCCAGATGCTGAAGGCCGGATTCGGCAGACTGCTCGATAACGCGCTTCATCAATCCGAATTCCATCTGAGCGTGGTTCTTCGGACCGGAAAAGCTTATACAGTGCTCGCAACGCGCATTGCAGCGGCGCCCCACCTCAATGCCCATCTGTTGATAAAACTCCGCAATTTCAGTTTTTTGGAAGTCCACACTCATAGTCAAATTCTCCCTGAATTGCTTCCTTGCGCTTCTCTAGACGCTTCCTGAGCTTTTGTGCCACGCGCCATACTATCTTGAGGTAGGCCCTGAAAATCAGGACAAGAGAAAGGGCCGTCACCAGCAGCATAAAAGTCTTAAAGCCAAAATACAGCGCTTCAGCGTTCTTGCCTGCCGCCACGTCCGCAAAGGCTGTTTTAAGCAGGTTCGCGGCTGCCCATGGAGTATGCAGCAGAGCAGGTACACCTCGTTTCGTGATCATGAATGCAAAGAACGTCTGGAATGGGACAAACAAAAGCGCATATAAGAATAAAATTGCAGTTATCCGTTTGGGTAAAACCAATCCTGATTTGGAAATAAACGGGCCTGAACGGAACAAACTAAAGGGCGACAATAGCACCTCAAGCGAGCGCTTCTGCATATTGGGCACGCCCAGCCCATCCGAGAGAAGCCAGTATCCATCAAATTTAAATAAAGGAAACAGAGAGGCAATAAACAAAAAGTCCAGAGACAGCAGCACAACCAGATAGATATTGGTATGGGTAAAGCGAAAAAGACAATAAAGCGGTACGGTAAACAGAAACTGAAAGTAGAAACCGCCGGCATCGATCAGCACACGTTGCATGCGCGGCAGGAACCAGGCAAACCCCAATTCTGTGTATAAAGCCGGATAAATAAGATATAAACCTATTCCTATTTCACCTGGATTGATCCCGCATCGCTTGGCCGCCACGGCATGCCCAAGTTCGTGCACCACCACACCCGCAAACATCAAGCCAAGCGCCGCAAGATATTGCGCGGCTGAGAGACGGAAAGCCTGCAAAAGCCGTGTGCTCGGAGCCAGGAGATGTTGCAACAACAATCCATGGACGACCAACACCGTTAAAATCGCGAAAGCCGCAAAACGGCGCTCATACAGCCACGTGAGCCGTTGCGCGATTCGCCGCAGAAGCCCGGCCGGAACCAGGGTATGACGAATAAAGAAAGTCCCAAGCAGGTTGCTGGATTGCTTCCTCTCTTCCGCTCCATCCTCCAGCGCTTCGCACTCTCTGCCGTAGCCTTTGCGGACAAGCCCGCGAGGCCATTTTTCAGATTCAAATGCCTTAAGCAGGTCTTCGACACTGATGTCCGTATTCCATTTGGCTGACAGCTTGCTCGCCAATTCCTGAATCGACAGGGGTTTGTCGACGAGTTCCTCAATGATCTGACTGGCTGTGTGTGATATCTGGAATTTCTTCTGGTCCGGCAAAATGAGGACATGCTGGGTCTCAAGAGAGCTGGTCTCGATAGACCATAAGTTGCATCCCTTGGGTAAGTATACGGTTAGTTCACTTATACTCATTCTACCTCTAGTGTGGTACAACCTTTTGTGGATAGTTTAAAAGAAACGCTCACCCCTGCCGGTTCTGCCCCGGCAAGAATGTCACGTGAAGCTGAAAGCACAGTTAAAGCTGAATACTATGTCACAGCTCCACGTGAATTGCCGCAGTCATCCGAAATCATTATCCGGGAGACGGGAGTGACTGCGTTACTTTGACATTCGGGCAATTGGTTGTTTCCACTCCCGCCAAAGCAAATGCATCCAACAATCCCAGCATCTGCATTTCAAGCCTGTCCTCGAGTTCTTCAAGGGAGATGCCGTTGAGAATGCCGGAGTTGAGTGGTACGATTTCCAGCTTATCCTTAGCCATCGTGCGTTCCTCCTTTCTTTAGGATTCAGTGACAGTTAAACTCATCCATCAGGCCCAATCGGCTATGACTTGCATGACGCCGTGGTTTGCGCCATTCCAAGGACCGCGTTTTCGCTGTCAACACCTGCCAGCATGTCTTCATGCAGCAGGGTCAAGAGCTTAGGAAAGTATTCTTTGAAATCAGTACAGTAAGATGTCCAGGCATCGCCTGTATCCAGTAAGGCGCTGCGGGCGCATCCGCCGCCGCAGACCTGCAGGAACTCGCAATTCGGACAGTCGGGAAGGTTGGCCACTGTCCTTTTGTGCCAGCGCTCCAACCGGGGTGGGTCAAAGCGCAATCCATCCGGATAATAAGAACCTACCCGGGCGCGCTCGAATCCAACATCTTCCGTGCAGGTATACACGTTTCCATATGGATCGAAGACATAGTGTCCTTGCATGGCGTTGCAGAAACAGGTATCGAAACGAGGAACCGGCGGTTTGCCCGGACTATAGTTGAAGTGGCGGCCGAAAATACCGCGTAGTATTGCCTTCTTCGACGTAGACGATGCATTCAGCCGCAAAATGCGGTTGAGAAGATCTACTCGATGTAATTCGTTCGAGCGATCGTCCTGGATTCCAAGATAGTGGACCTCGGCCAGGCCGGCCCCGAAATTCGGCCGTTTGGACCAGCCGATCTTCTGGATGTGGTCCACGATGGCGGGCAACTGGTCCAGATTGTATTTTGCAATGTTGAGCCGGAGATCAATATGAACACCAAGGTCAAGAGCCATTGTGATGTTCTTGCTGATGGTCTCAAAGGACCCTTTTCCGCCCTGGTAAATCCGAATGGTATCGTGCGTGACAGGGTCTCCATCGATTGTGACCTGTATTTTTTCAATACCGCCGGGCCCCAGCAGATGCTTGAAGTGCTGCCAGTCCGTCCCATTGGATGTGGCACACACGATGAACCGCCGTTCCCGCGCGCGCTCCATGATGAATTCCACGATCGGACGATTTCGCGCCAGAAGCGGCTCTCCGCCAAATAATTCAAAGCTATGCCGTGCTTCTTTTTGTTTGATCAAGCCATCCATTGCGGAAAACGCGGCTTCGGTCATTTCCTCCGTGATGACATCCGTCCGGATACGTTTTTTACCTTCTTCCACCAGGGGTTTCTGAAAGCAATAATGGCAGCGCAGGTTGCAGAGATAGGTCACAACCATCATGAATGAGGCGCAGTTATTCAGCTTGATCGCATGCAATTTGTTGATGCAGCGACCTACCCTGGCAACTTCCTGTGGTTCCTCGAGAGGAGTCAGATAACCCCGAGTCTGCAATAACTCGACGGTCGATTCTTCCACGTTATATTTCGCGACGGCTTCCTCAATCGGAGTATCTCTATCCTCAAGCAAGGCCACCACGTTCTCGCCGATCTCGTCCACCGCACCGGTCACGCCGTGCATTGCCAGACGTCTGCCCTCGAACGCTACATTTGAGAGAATGGTGTATCTGCTTCTTCTTAATGTCATAAACTAGGCCTCTACGGACTCTGCCGCCGAGAATTGATGGTCCAGAACAAGGAGCGGCCCGAACCGGCGGAGCTTTTCAGAAAAATGCTCGGTTTCGCCCTTGCACGCCACGCGGCAGTCGCTGCCGCATAACAATGACAGGCGGCAACCGCAACATTCGGCGGGACGAGCCTCTACACCTTGCTCAAGAGAGGCAAGCGGCTGGTCGACAATCTCCGCACCAGCCGGGGTGATGCGGGCGATTTCTCGCGGACCTCCATTGCCCGCGTGATGCGCCGTGAGCGCACCGGAAGAACTGACGATGAGTTTTGTGGAGCTTGACAGGAATGCAGGCCTAAACCGCACCAGATGTGGAGACCAAATGTAGGACTGCAATGCACGGTACGAGGAAAGATTAGACCAGCTCAAGGGCATTATGCCTGCATTCTTGCGCGGATGAGCCTGAGCTGATATAGGAATGAAAGTTAAATACCGGCCCGCATCTACCTGGATTCGGGTTTTCATTCTCCTGATTGTCTCCAAGATTCTATCCAGTTCCTCCTCGCCCAGTTCATCTACGATCATCAACAACTCGACTTCCGTATTGCATCCGATGACATCCAGCACCACGCTGGCTGGCGGCGTTGCCATCTGATCCACAAACCAATTTCCGGCAGGCGCTTCAATGATGACATTGACTTTTGCGATCGGCGCCCCTTGCGCCAGGTCCAAGGTCGTCTGCAACTGGCGGTCAGTAACGGCGAGTTGTGTTCGCATTCCCCAGTTGCGGCACAACATCAAAACCTTCTCCGCCTTTCCAAGATTTTCATCCGGCAACCGGGTTATATCGATCTCAATCAGTCCTGAGGGTTGAAGGAGGTTGAGTTTCTCCAGCGTCGTAAATACATGTTCCCAAAATCCAGGCTCTGAAATATGGCTGGCCGCACCTTCGCTGGGAGGAACTAATTGGAAAGTAATTCCGACATTTGAAGGGCGCTTCGCTTCATACATCTTCCTGATGCTGGCTACAAAGGCCGCCTCCTCCTCAGCATCCTTGGTCGTGAGATATCCACGTTCAAGCAGGAGATTCTCAATGGCTGGGCTCTTCGCAAAAGCATTGGCGGCTCCTTCTTGCAGTTGATTCCCGATGCTGAAGGCAACAATGTCCACTGCCATGGAATAGCCGTGGATCATCAACGAAAAATCCCTGCCCTGAAGAGGAACGAGGTTGATATGATCACTGACGCGCAAACTTGAAGGTCGTCTCATTGATGCCTCCTCCACACGATCTCCGTCCTGCTAAATGCGGGCTTCCGTAGTGATGTCGACGGGTGGCATCACCGGTTGTGGCGCTACTTCCGTTCTGTCAAGCACAATAGCTTTCGGACAATAGGCGTCTTCCACGCCTGGCTCAATGGGTTCCAGCAGTTGCATACGGATCAAGCGCTGGATTGCGTACCTGGTTTGGTGCAGGAGATTGCCGGACTTTCTCTCTCCCGGGCAGAGGCTATGCGTGACATGTTCCAGCAGTTCAGCGGTAGTCAGCTCTTTTGTGCATGCCTTTAAAATGGCCTCGGTGACAGGATCAAGCTGAACAAAAGCGAGCTTGAGCCCTTTGTTGCGTGGGCTTTTCACTGTAAATATTCCGAGCTTGCGGGGCTGGCCGTAATTTGCCGGGCGCACGTATTGCCGGGTCCGCAGCGCTTCAATCATTTCGGCAATGTTGAACCGAGTTTCCATGCATACCACCGGCGTCTGGAGCCGCACTGCCTTGAGTTCCGACTCGACAATAAAGAAGTTCTTTTTGCCCTGGAGCATGGATTCGCCGCGTTTCGTCATTTTCGCGGCTTCGTCTCCAAGCCGCAGCAAGGCCACATCAAGATTGAATGCTTCCGCCAACAGCTCGGAATAATACGGATCATGAATGAAGCTTTTGAGATAACGCTCCATGTGCTGCCATAGCCGGTTGTTTAGTTCTTCAACATTCCACTCGATGTTGTTTCGAGTAACCCACCGCTTCAGTCCCTGCCAGACAAACAATAGGGTTGGAGCATTAGGTTCGTGCAGCAGATAAAAAAAGAAATGCTTGAATAACCGCATGGAATATCCAAATGCATCCAGCCCGTTAATCTCATCCAAGTCCAGGAAGAGTGGTATTATCTGGAAATAGTTAGTGAAGAGATCCGGGTTGGCTTTGACCAGTTCCTCATCGGCAGCACTCAGGCGGGTAGAAAAACCAAAGTCGCTGATATACCCCGTATAGACAAGGCGGTCCGCGAACTTATCGGTAAGAGGTGTGCCAGGGGTGGGGCTATAAAGGTGCAGTTGCAGGTTTTGGACTTTAGGGGTTAACTGCAACATCATGCGAAGCGTGTCTTCCACGTCCTCGACTTTTTCCTCAGGGAAGCCGGTGATGAAAGAAGCCGTGACCGAAAGGCCAAGGTTCGCGCAAAGATCGATGACCGGGAATACCTCATTCAACTTGAGGTTCTTATTCACTATCTTCTGCATTCGCGGCGAGCCGGTCTCAATCCCAAAATAGATACCACGACAACCGGCATCAACCATGAGATCGAGCAGTTCACGGTCTACGCAATCGGTACGGGCGCTGCATGTCCATTCGAATTTTGCCGCCCGCTCCTTGATGCGATTGCAGAGTTGCAGCACCAGGGGACGGCTGGCCGTCAGCATGTCATGGATGAAGCCGAATGAGGTGAACCCATATTTTTGCTGCAACAACAGGACTTCATCGATGATGCGATCGGCGCTCTTCAGCCGGTAACGCCGGTTAAAGTACCGATTGGTAATGCAGAATGTGCATCCGAAAGGACAGCCTCTACCCACTTCAATTGGCATGGTCTCCAGAGAGCCGATAGGAAAGTGGTTAAAATCGGGAATTGGAATCTCATCGAGCTCAAGGATCAGCGGCGGATCGGCGTTCCTTATTATCCTGCCTTCTTCCCGGTAGACAATTCCTGCGATATCGGCCAGCGACCTGTTTTCACCCAGCGCCTCCAGCAACTTCGGGAGGGAGTGCTCAGCCTCATGCCGTACGACGCAATCCACAAAAGGAAATCTCTCCAGCGTTATAGAATCGGTGATAGTAGCTTGCGGACCGCCGAAGATGATGGGAACCCGGCCGGCGGCCCGCCGCAGCTCCCTGGCTATCTGCAAAGATTGCAGATAGTTATCGCAACGGGAAGAAAATCCCGCCACATCAGGCGCCGTGCTTGCAATATATTCCGCGGCATTGTCAAAGAACCGATCATTGAGGGCAATCTCCCCCCTTAAAATCAGATTAGCAAAGTCAATCACTTTAACAACGTGGCCCTTGGCTTCCAGAACCGCGGCCAGTGTAAGCAGCCCCATGGGAGGATATGCAGTTGAAGTTCGTTTAGTGTGGTCGCTCAGGTATTCACGGATAGGATCGAACTCCAATACGTTAACTAAAGTAACCTTCATAGCATTGGCCACTTTCTGATCCCGGGATTATTTCATTACCGTTACCGCGAATGCCTGCGGCAAAGGATTGCTTGGTCCCACCGTGACAGGAACTAATATCCCAGAGTTCTGCTATGGAAATCTTGCCGCCGATAATGATTTTGTTGATTTTAATTACGGATTTATTGACCCGGTTTCCAGGATCTTTGACTGCTTTTGCGGTGAAGTTTACTTTTAGTAAGTCTTAGTGCCGGCGGGAATAGGGAAGGTTATATATAAACTACAAGGACTAAGAAGGATTACGCAATCGGGACGCGAGTGTTAGGCAGCGGTATCCGATTGTGATATCCGCCGGTATTGCATTGGTGTGCAGCCTACGATCTTTTTAAATGACCGGTCAAACTGGCTAAGTTCACAGAACCCCACCTGCTGTGAAATCTCGGTGATCCGCAAATCGGGGCGGCGAATGAGCAGTTCCTTGGCTTTTTCCAGGCGGATATACAACAGAAGAGTCCGAAAGTTCACGCCAAGGATTTTCCTCAAAAGAAAGCACAGATGGGAGACACTTACGCAAGAAGCTTTGGCTACTGCCTGCAATCTTACATGGTCCCCATAATGCTCCATGATGTAATCCACAGCCTTCTTCATTACATTGTGGCGTTCCAATGAATGCGATATGCCCCCGCGAATATGCAAGACTCCGCTACGCACTAGGATAAGAGCTTCGTCCTGAGGTTTGCGGGAACCGGATGAGATGAAGGCCGAACCTTCTGCGGCACTTATTTCGGGGGCATGCCTGGCAACATCCTGTTTACGAATAGTACTCCCACTCAGAACGGCCAAGCGGGCTATTGTACGTTCCAGTTGTTCTACATTATGCGGCCAGTGATAGTCGACGAGGATCTCCAAAACATCTTCATCTATGTCACATTGCCGGTTGAGGGAATACCTTTTAGCCCAAAAGGCACTGAGACAGGCCACATCGTTTTTGCGAAGGCGAAGCGGCGGCAACGTGGTGCGCAGGAAATCCAGGCGGTGTACCAAGGGGCCGTAAAAATGCTGCTGGTTGTGTTCACTAGAAGGGTCCTTGCTGGTCGAAGCGATCCACCGAAACTGGGCACCGCTTTTCGTGTTCGCGAGAACCTGGAGCATGGAGGTTTGTGATTGGGCCGGTAGGGCGTCAATGTTATGCAAGAATATGGTGCCGCACGAACACGGATCGACCAGAGCGCTTGAAATTTCGCCGCTGGCAAGGGAGGAGCAATCCAGCATCAGAAATGGCCTCTGCCGCAATGGGCCCGCGGCGTGCAAGGCATAGGCAATGTATTCTTTCTCACATCCTGGTTCACCCACAATCAAGACCGGCAGTAAGGTCAGGGCCGCCCGCTCAATGAACACGTCCTGGAGCTTTAACAATGGATGAGAGCCCAGCAGCATAAGGCGTCTTTCATAGTGTTTCTGAATAAAATCGCTGCAAAGCTGGCGATGGGCAATCAAACTCATTTCAGACATCAACTCGTTCCGCGCTGCCGCGTCCAAAGATTGGATCGGCTCCGCAGGCTCCATGCTGAAGAATCCCGCCAGTCGGCTCTGATAATAAATCGGGTAAACCGCGGGCCCGGCAGCCTGCAAGGAAAGCAAAGCCCGATCGACATCCCCATCCTGTCCGCCGTACTGCTGTGCTCTTAGGGCATGCAGGAGGGAAGCTTCGATTTCGGCTTTGATCGCCGAACCATCGGCAGCGGACGCGCCATTTGCATTCCAGAGCCAGAAAAGCCCTGCTCCATCTTCCAATGAAGGCCCGAACTTCCGCAGACAAACCCACCATTTGAGAGAATGCATTTTCCCCAAAGCGGAATCCAATGTCCGCTGGAGATCAACCGATGCATATTCTTCGAATGGGCAGCTATTCGAAATAGGGAGGAAATCAACGGAGGTCATGAATACCCTTTCAATTCGCTTTGTGCGGCAGGTTGCAGCGGAGTTCCCGTCGCATTATGGGCGGCGTAATACTTGCACAGGCTCAAGATTGGCAGCCCTCATCGCAGGCACGATACAGGCCAGCAAAGCAGCACCGGCCAATGCCAGAAATACGATTAACAAGGTAGTTGCATCAATGGCTCTCACGCCATACAGAAAACTTCCAATCATGGGCGTTACCGCGAAACTTAGCGCCAAGCCCAGGAATTCTCCGATGAGTGTTAGTAGCATTCCCCGGCCGACAATCATGGCAAAGATGTTCCGGCGGTCCGCTCCGAGTGCCATTCTGATTCCAATTTCTCGATAACGATCAGAGATGTGAAAAGCCATAACCCCGTATATGCCTATCATCGCCAGGACAACTGACAGACCCGCAAAAATTCCAAGCAGAGTGACTCGAAATTTTGATTCGCCTAGCGAATCTGCAACAAACTGTTCTGCCGTCATGCTCCTGTAGACAACGATATCCTTACTTAATTGTCCGATCTTGAGGCGGGCGAGATTGAATATATTCGCTTTTGGGATCGATGTACGTATGACAACACTGCCGAATGGCAAAGGTATCTGCTGATATGGCAAATATATCTCCGGTTGGTTTTTGTCTTCAGACAAAGCACGCTTTACATTACCTACAACGCCTACAACTTGCCTTGGAATCGGTGCTCCAAATCCGACGGTAAGTTCTTTATGCAGCGCATCTTCCGCACCCCAGAGTTTTTTTGCGAGATCCTCATTGATGATAGCGACTTCTGCAGACGCACCTCCATCAGCTTCGGTAAAAGTCCTCCCTTTAATCAGGGGAATACCCATGGCCTGAAAATATTCAGGAGTTATGACATCAAAATTAGCGGCGACTGGCTGATCACGGTCCTGCTTTGTACCATTCCTGGTTGAGACATCGAATAATATATTGTCTCCACTTAAAGGCAATGTGCTTACGATACCCACATGCGCGACATTTGGGAGCGCCGCGAGATTAGCAGGAAGGTCACGAGAAACGCGAACCCATGGCGTAGAATCATCGGAGCCCGCATGCGGAAAAGATAGCTTCATGGTATATCTGTTACTGGTTTCAAATCCAGGATCGACATTTTGTAAATGGACCAAGCTTTGAACGAGCAATCCGGCTTCTACAAGGAGAACCGAACTCAATGCCGTTTCCAGAACAACGAATATGCGGCTGGCCCGCTGCTGATTGCGGCCTGCACTGCCCTTTCCTCCTCCCTCATTGATAACTTCAGTTAAGTTTCTCTTGGACGTTACCACCGCTGGCACAAGTCCAAAAACGACGGTCGAAATGAGGGAAGCCGCAATCGCAAATCCCATTACCACCCAGTCAATATGACTTTGGTGGAGCCTGGGTATTTTTCCCGGTTCGAATAGGATAATGCTTCGCAAGCCAAGCACAGCCAATCCAAGCCCCACTCCACAACTGAACAGGGCCAATAAAATGCTTTCAGTCAGCAAGAGCCTTAGGATCCGTGCCCTTGACCCACCCAGCGCAGTGCGAATTGCTATTTCTCTCTGCCGGCGCGAAGATTTTACCAGCAACAGATTGGCTACATTCGCGCATGAAATCAGCATCATCAAGCCAACTGCGGCCATCAGCATAAGTAAAGCAGGTTGAACATCCCTTACCAGCTGCGCCTTGAGGGACATGACCCTTGTTGTTACCCCTTTGTTGCTCTCTGGATATTGGGACTGAAGTCTGAGCGCAATTAATTCCATCTCATGCTGTGCCTGCTCGACAGTAGCACCAGGCCGCAGACGTGCTACGACTTGCATCTGGTGAGAGCTGCGGCTGTTATTTGATGGCTCGGAAACCAGAGGGATCCAGATACCTACATCTTTGCGATCTGGCGGAAACTGGAAGGCAGGGGGCATTACGCCAATAATCGTGTAGGACTTGTCATCCAGAACCACGGGATGGCCGGTAATATTGGAATCACTATGAAAAACTTCTCGCCATAAGGTATTGCTAAGGACTGCCACATTTGATACACCTGACTTATCGTCATCCTCTGTGAAAGTGCGACCGATACTGGCGGAAGAGTGGAGAGTGTAAAATAGCTGGCTTGAGGCCTGGATAATTTGGATTCTGCGTGATTCCTCAATCCCAGTCAAATCAGAGGAAGTTGCCTTGTAACTTGCCATCCGCGAAAGACTTGAGCTTTGCCTCTCCCAATCCTTGAAATCTGAAAAAGAGACGCGCAGATGTTCAAGGCCTCTGGTGGGATTGCTTTCTTCAATGGCTAATATATTGTCAGAGGAAGGATAAGATAATGGAGTCAACAAGACCGAATGAACTACACTGAAAATTGCGATATTGGCCCCAGTTCCAAGAGCCAGCACCATTACCGCGCCCACTGTAAACCCCAGCTCTTTCCCTAGATTCCTGATACAAGATTGAATATCCTTCAGCAATGTATTCATGCAGTTCTCCCATAGAGATTGTTCACTTTCACTCGAATTAAGGCGAAAGATGAGAGTTCAAAAGATGAGGGGTTCAAACGATTCACTCTGATTCCCAATGAAACAAACAGTGACGAATGTTCAGGGATACTGCTACTCAGAGCATCTATTTTCCAAATTATATCCATTAGCATAAAGTTGTCCCCCTAAACGGCAAAATTTCTAAAAATGCAACACAGCAGCGAGCACGAGGGAAAGTCGCTTTATTTTTTAGCTTTGTGAATCCTGGCAAGCAAAAAGAAATACAGGTTTCCAGAAATTTAACAAACTTATGCAATCAAATTAGCGTAAATTGTGCATGCTTAAATAAAAAGTTCAGATATCTTGAATTCTAAAATTTTGTTTAGAATCTTGCGGCAAGAACAATGATAAGAACTTCAGCAAGCTTAATTGCTTGGGTGTGTGGCGATTTTGACTGTCCCTTCTGCGCATGTACATACCGTCACCGGATCTCATCCTCAGTAATTTATCGCGGCATGTCGGAAATGAGAAGATATGCGCGAAATACCGCTGGCTAGCGCATTATCACAATGCTTGCTGCCAGAGTTATGAGCCGCCGCGTGGCGCTCTGGAGCTGTTTGGGACTATCAGGCTAGATGAGTTTCCGCCGTCAATGGACACATTGCCAACCAAAGCGCTGTGTTTTTCGGTTATGACGGGCAAGACTTCATAACATATAAGGCTGAGGAGATTGCGTGTATTTCGTTATGCATGACGCGGTTTAGTCAACGGAACGGCCTGCCCATTTCGGCGGGCGAGAAAAGTAAAAAAAATTCAACGACCTTTCAAATGCTATTGAATCAGCAATCCGCACGCTCTGCGGATGCAACGTGGCCATGCTCTATGGCCTCTTGGATAGTTGGGGGGCGTTCTCAAACCGAAAAATAGGATTAGTAAATTCTAAATATAGATTGCTTAGTTCGTACTATGGCTTTTAATAAGCCAGCTTGCATGCAACCTTCATCCAATGTTCCTGATTCTTACCAGCAAATTCCAATCCGGGGGCCCTTATGAAGTTTACGTTGCAGCCTCTGTCTATCTCAGCTCTGGCTATATTTCTTCTGGCTTCGTCTTCCATTTTCGGGCAATCATTTCAGCGCACCATCTATGATAGTCCCAATGGTCCGTCAGATATCTTCATGTCCGACCTGAATCATGACGGCAAGGCTGACCTGCTCACTACCCAATCCGTCAGCAACGCTTTTACGGTTTTTCTGAACCATGGAAATGGCACGTTTACCAATGGCGGCTCGCTCTCCTTCGTCGTCGCAGGCGTTGTTGTGGACCGCATCGTTGCTGCCGATTTTAACGGCGATGGGAACATCGACCTAGCCGCCCTGGCCTGCTCCAACGGCCCTGCCGTCACCGTGCTCTTCGGCAACGGCGACGGGACCTTTACTTTCAACCATGCCTATTTTCCCTCGATCACCGGCATCGGCTTTAGTTGCGGAGATTCTCTGGGCCTGATCACTCTTCCCGGCAGCAAGCTTCCCAGCCTTGTTGTCTCTGCAGAATTTAACCAGGTTGTGGTCCTCAAGAATGATGGACAGGGCGCCTTCGCGCAGCAGAAGAATATTTTTACTCCTACCTTCACGAGGGTCTCCGGCCTCTCTGCCGGCGACTACAACGGCGACCACATTCAGGACATTGCCGCCATCCTTACCGACCCCGGAGGGGTGACAAACCACGTTGTGATCTTTTACGGCAAAGCGGATGGCACTTTCCGCGCGCCGGTCACCCTCTTCACCCGCAACTCCACCTTGCAGGCCGCCAACACGGTCGATTTCAATGGCGACGGCCGAGGCGACCTGCTCGTGCCTTTTTTGCAGGGACTTGATAATCGCGCCGGCGTGATCGCGCTTACCAATCTTGGCGGCGGAAACTTCCGCACAACTATTCTCTTCGCCGATCCTTTTTATACCTTCGCCGGACGCAAGGCCGCGGCCATCCATCCGGTGGGAAAGCAACCTGGACTGCGTGGGATCGTCGTCTCGCTCGCCCCTGATTTTGAAGCTGGCCATCCCGTTTTTGCCTTCTTCCCGGCCCAGGGCACAAGCTGGGGCAAACCGATTTATTTTGACAATCCGGTTGGAACGGCGCAGGCCGTGATCAATGGAGATTTCAATGGCGACGGCCGCCCCGATTTTGCCGCCGCCACCAATAGCGACAACCTCGTGGTCTTTCGCAATACCACCACCTCTGCCACCTGCGCCTATCCCAGCCAGGCTGGAGTGCGCATCTGCTCCCCGGATGGAGACAACGATGCGGATGATACTTCCCGCACCGTAAAAATCCATACGTCCTCGAGCGGCGGCGTACTCCCCATCGTCGCCATGAAGGCCTACCTTGACGGTAAGCGCGTGGCCGAGTCAGACATGAACACCCTGGACGCCTCCGTCGCAGCCAAACCGGGTAAACATACCTTGACCGTGAACGCCTGGGACCCGAATGACAAGGTCTACACCAACCACGTGAGATTTACCGTGCAATAGAACGTAAGCCTGTACTGAACAATGTGGCATAGGCATCCAGCCTGTGCCGCGTTTGTTCTTCTCGTGCGCTCCGTCGACTAAGAAAAGGCTTGCCGTTCAGTTCTGGAGCGATTCTTGAAAAATGCGGCCAATGAACGCAAGATATTGAAAGATTTCTACAAATTGGTGGCACATAGCACGAGCGCAAACAAGATTGAAAGGGAGTCGTGAGCCTCTAGCTGCTTTAATGCCTCAGCCTTTTAGCGCAGTACTGCTCAGATAACCTGCAACACGGTCGATTTTAGATCCTCGATCTTCAAAAAAACTGCCATAGGCCAGCGCATCAAGACACAGGCAAAGTCCTGTGAGAATGGAATTCGCTCAGAGATTCGGGAGGTTCATGCTTATTTCTTGCGCTTGGTCTTCCTGCGTTCTCTTGCAATCTCTTCTTTTCGTTCTTGGGCATGAATGAACACGTCGTCGGGATCACGGAGTCGCTTTTCCTCGGCCTGCCGGATCTTGCCGAATGTTCCCCAGTCCTCTAATTCCGTCGCATGCATGGTCTCAAGTAGTTCCTGATTGATCTCAGCTTGCAATTCCTGCACATATCCCTGAAATAATTTCGAGGATTTTGCGGTGACGCTACCCGCTTCCTGCAATGCGCGGCAGTGGCCGACGATATTCGAAAAAGAAAGATTGAGACGATAGAGAATGTGATAAACATGCAGTTTTTTGCTAGTTTCTTGTGCAGCCATCATTGCTTCCTCGTAGGCACTTTTGATCAGGGACGCGTGCCACTCACGGTGCGTCCCGCTCGTGTTCTATAGCTTCCTTCCCCGAGCAAATGCAACGAAAATATCTGATGACAACGATTTCGCATCAAAAAGAGGAAAGTGGCCCACAACCTGAAGTCGGCGGCCAGGGGAGGGCAAAGGCGTACTTAGGTGAACTGTTGCGCCCAGAAGTCGAAGGAGTAGGCATGCCAAAATTCCACAGAAGAGCGACCCGTGCATTGGAATTTGGAAACCATGAAGCTTTCATAAGGCGCGTGATTAAGAAGATACCTGCTGAAGCGAGTAAGCTCGGGAAACGACATCCAGATAGCGAAAGGGGCCGATGTGGGTTCGTGTTACCCACGAACGCCGCCGGTTGTGTTCTATAGCTTCTATCGGCAGATAAAGCAAACGAAATCACTAGCTAGAAGATTATTTTGTTCAGTTGCCGCTATAGGGACTACTTCGAGGATTGTTTGGCTTGTATGTGGGCGGCATTTCTGGTCACCCAGTTCTTCGTAACATTGTCGCGTGTCGGTGCTTTTTCTTTGGCAATCCAACTCGTCAGGTGTTTCGCTAGCTTTTCTTTGAAGATTACATTCGCCTGCCAATCCGGGGTAGCGTGTTCGCGGACATACTTCGCCGCCCAGGCAATTAGTTTGTCTTCAAACTTCCGCCGGCGTGCCTGAACCCGAGTGGGTACTGTCGCGGATCGGTTGTGTTCTACGCAACAGAAGAGCCCGTATTCATACGTCTTATTTGGCTTGTCGAATACAAAATAGGGGCGCGCACAATTTTTATAGCGACACTTTGCAATGCGCAGCCGCAAATCACTCGAGAGAACCAAAGCGATGATGCGCCTGGCCTGCCACATGGGATTTTCAAAGTTGCTCTGATCTTGGGGCAGCAGCCTTAGAGTGGAGAGGGTAGAGGTCTCTAAAACGGTCCGTGACGTTTTCCAATACGCTGCGGCTTCTAACGCCGGGCTATAAGATCTTTGAGCGTTATGAGCAATGCGGACTGGAAGGATTGAGCGATCGAACGCGCCGGCCCTTCCGCTACGCCAACCAATTACCCGAACCGGTGGA
>Ga0207700_10000460_pt1 | contig 23871 bp, 22 predicted proteins | sample LARL82metaG_FD_184348 | JGI IMG/M metagenome (GOLD analysis project Ga0207700, IMG submission 184348) | Corn, switchgrass and miscanthus rhizosphere microbial communities from Kellogg Biological Station, Michigan, USA - LAR L8-2 metaG... | ecosystem: Host-associated > Plants > Roots >...
GCAGGAACGCTTGGGCGGCGCCGACCGGGAGCCCGGTGATGGCACCCATCACGGCCAGCTCGCCGACGCTGGTGCCGTAGCCGACCACCCAGGCACCGGCGAGCAGGCCGATGCCCATGGCCGCCGCCGTTGCCGCGATCCAGGCCAGCGGGTCGCCGAGCAGGCGGCGGGCGGCCAGCGCCAGCGCGGGCATCCAGGCAATGTCGGAATCGGTCGAATCAGCGTCATCCAGCCGCAGCAGAACCCGGAAGGCATGACGCGGAGTGAAAAGGAACCCCAAAGCAAAATCGCGACCCCGACTGGTGGAGCATGGGCTTCTGCAGTAGGCGCTTATTCTCGCGATTCCGGATGCAATACCGAACGGCTGGGGATTCACCACTTCATGTCAACAAAGCGACAGTAGTGAAACTGGGTTGCCACCGTCACAGTGGCAGTCGGGCCGTTTCTGTTCTTTACGACAATGAGGTCAGCCTCGCCCGCTCGTGGAGACTCACGGTCCTCCTCGTCAGGCCTATATAGAACAATAACTACATCGGCAATGTCAATCGCAATAGCATCTCTGAGATATTGGATATGGCCACTCCCGAGGTACTCCCCAATATACCTTTCTGCTTGTGCGCTTACAATAATGGTGATTTTCAGGCTTGTGGCCAAGTCTTTCAATTCCCACAGAGAAGATTCTGCTGACTTCGAAGCTGAGTCAGAGCGCGCCGTGAGCCATTGGAGACTATCTATAAGAAGCAGCTTCAATCCCGATTCCTGGCTGAGCCTCGTCGCCTCGGCACTGATATCCTCGAAACGGTATTTCGATGGAGTGCTAATGTGAATAGGAGCGTCGGATACTGCGGCCATGCGGCGTGCCAAGCGCGTCCAGTCGTCATCCTGCATTTGCCCAGTGTGAACTGCGTGTGCCGGTATGCGGGCTTCAGCCGAAAGAATACGCGTGTTTATGTCTACACTGTTCATCTCGCCACTAATGAACAGTGAAGGAATACCGTGCATAATCGAGGCTGCCTGGCAGAATTTTAGTAGTAGCATGGTTTTGCCAGAAGACGGCCGTCCACCAATGACTATCAGAGACCCCAGAGACCATTGTCCTAGCAAGGTATCAAGATCCTCGAACCCAGTAGGAATGCGGTCGGCGCGATCCGCCACGTTATGCGTTCCGATCGCTTCTATCTCGTCCAGAGCCGCTGGAAGAAGTTCCAAGAAGGGGCGAGAGAGCGGTTGCAAGGCTTCCCCAGAGGCGTCGGGCCCATTCTTCGGGTCGTGCGCGAGGGGCGCATCTCCCAGAGGGGTTGAGGTAGCCGCTGGACGGGCTGCCTGACCCCACAGAGTCCTAAAGCGGTTGACCTCAGCCTCCGCGTCGATCCCTGCTCGGCGAGCCATCGCCTCAACAATCAGCTCGACCAGTCCCCAGGTTGGCAGCCGTGGTTCCGTGAACACGTTGTGTACCGACGTGTGACTGATAACGCCAGGACCACCGATGTCGTGCTGAAGCTGCCGTGTGCTGGGATGTCCCGCCGCCAGGTGGAGATCGTGCAGGGCACCCACAAGATCACGAAGAGGACCGGGCGGCAGAGACGGCCGCCGGAACGCTGGCACGATCATCCTCCATGACCAGTAGAGCCTGTCAACTTTTGTCAACCCGGATCATGACAGGCTACCGCACCTGCAGGTCAGGGGCCCTACGACAACTGATCATGTACAAACTCGTTCACCCTTGTCTAATTCAGCGAATCACCCCCGAAACTGTAAGCAGAAGGCTAACGCAGATGAGCGAGGCCGTAGCACTGAGGAGGTGACGTGGGACCATTCAAAGATTTCTGGGAGATGTGCACGAAAGCGCTGAGCGACTGGCCCAGGACGGCGCGCATGTCCGTACTGATTACTGTCGTAAGCGTGAACTGGGTCTTGATCCACTTGCTAGTCGCGCATTGATCATGGCTCCGCAGGAGAGCGCCTCGGGGAACGGCATTCTGGGGCGCTTTTCTCTTTCGTTTTATCTGGTGCTCGCCCGGCCGTCCGACGGCCATCCCTAGCGGGTGAGCGGAGACCGGGCTGTGGCCACATCCTGAATATTAGGTGGCCTGTATATGAAGTGCTCTGGATCCTTGCTTCGTGAGAAGCGAATGAGTGATCTCTGTTCCTTACGATCAACTACGGGGAAATCGAAGTAATCTGTGAGCTGTTCGGGTGTATCCCAGCCCTTGACAGCAGCAAGCCCTTTGAGGAGGAGGCTCAGATGGATGGACCCATAGAGCTGCTTATAGCGGCGCACCGAATGCCAACGGAGCAAACGGGTTCGCCAAGGATGCCATGTCGCGGCGTCAATTACGATCATAAGCTCGCGCGCTACGAATTGCATGATCTTACGAAATTCTTGTGATTCCTGAGGTCTCGCACTTTGAAGTTCCAGACTTAGTCGCAATGTACTCGAAACCGATGCATAAAGTTGCACCCATGCCTCTGGAAGTCCGGCATGCATCGCGGCAATCTCGAAGTCATTCAAACTCTCGGATAGCTGGTCCTCATCTTGCCGGAAAACCCTAGATGATGTTCGGTAAAGCTCGGTGCGCACCCGGCTTCGTGCGCTCCGACGCTCACCGGTCTTGGAGCCGTAGGTAGTGACAAGAGAGCCAACCGCCCCGCCGAAGAGTGTAGTAATTATCCAGGGGAACCAGCCAGTCACCGTGCTCATGCTAATGGTCGCCTTTCCCTGGAATGTTGACATAGCCGTTACTCTTTACCGGGAAGGAAGTTGCTGGAATTTTCAACGTTACATGGGCACGCGAGGCTGGGCTACGCGACACACTGTGCGTGCCGAAAACCTCGTCCACGTCATGCGACCAGTCGATATTCGTTGATCAGGCCACCGACGCGACCGTGTTTCCGGACGCGGTACTGGTCGAGGTCGGCCGGTTCGGGTAGCGGTTTCAGCGGCGCGGCGCCGTGCAGGGAGTGGTGCGGCCGGTGCTGGTTGTGGTGGGTCTCGTACTGGCGCAGGATCTGCCGCAGATGGTTCTGGTTCCAGATGAGGGTGCGGTCCAGGAGCTCGCGTCGGCGTCCCCCGATCCAGCGTTCGGTGATCGCATTCATGCGGGGCGTCCGCACGTTGCACGGCACGGTCCGGATCCCGGCGTCGCCGAGGACCGCGTCGAATGCGGCGGTGAAGTTTGGTCCGCGGTCGCGGATCATGAACTTGACCCGGTGCGCCTGCTCGCCGAGGTCCATGAGGAGGTTGCGGGCTTGCTGGGCGGTCCATTCGCCGGTGGGGTGGAGGGTGATGCCGAGGATGCGGATGCGCCGGGTTGCGTGTTCGATTACGGCCAGGACGTGAGCCTGGGTGCCGTTGAGCAGGTCGACGGTGAAGAAGTCGCTCGCCAGGATCGCGTCAGCCTGGGAGTGCAGGAACTGCGACCAGGTTGGCGCGGTCCGCCGCGGTGCGGGGTCGATTCCGGCCTTCTTCAAGATCTCCCACACCGTCGATGCCGAGACTCGCACTCCCAGGCCGGCCAGTTCCCCATGGATTCTGCGGTAGCCCCATCCGGGGTTCTGCCGGGCTAGCCGGAGGGCCAGGGCCTTGATGTTCCGGCGGGTGGTCGGTCGGCCGGACTTGGCATGCGTGGACCTGGCGGCCCAGCGGCGGCGGACGATGTTGCGGTGCCAGCGCAAGATCGTGTCCGGGGTGACCAGCAGCCGCAGTCCCGGGCGCCGCGCTCTGGGTATCACGCTGAGCAGGGTCGCGAGCAGGGCCCGGTCCGCCCAGGTCAGGTTCGAGCGGCGCGGCTGCCGCCGCTGCAGGATGGCGAGCTGGTGGCGCAGGATCAAGATTTCGGCGGTCTTCCATGTCTCCGCGCGCCGGGACAGCCGCAGCCACGCGGCTAGTCGCGTGATCAGGAGGAAGACGAACCGCAGGCACATGACCGGTGATCATCACGGCCGGGGCGCCGACACCGCAACTCTGCTGCTCACAGCCACGGATGAGATTCTCGGCACGCACACCCTTCCGGCCAGGCTGGACCGTGACCCGCTCTCGCTGTTCGACACGATCCCCCAGCTGTACTTCGACATCATCCGTGGCGACATGCTGGCCGTCGGGCGCCGCGCTGCCGACATGTCGGCCAGGTGCCGTGACACCGGGATTATCGGCCTGCTGTCGTACGCGCTGGTCTGTCTGGCCAACGCGCAGTTCGCGCACGGCGAGTTCCTGGACGCGACGGCAACCGCGGAGGAGGGCCTGCGCGTCGCCGCTGACACCGGGCAGGCCGCCTTGACCGGCGTGCTGGCCTCCGTTGCTGCCCGGGTCGCTGCGGTCACCGGTGATGAGCAGACGTGCCGGGCGCGCGCGGCCCAGGTACGGGCCATGCCCACGGGCTCCACGCCAGCGGATGACCGAACGCGATCGCTGGCGGGAGCGGACATCGCGCGCGCCTTGCTCGACCTGGGATGCGGCCGCTACCAGTCCGCCTCGGACCGGATGCAGGCAACAACGAACGGCCCGGCCCGGCACAACCCCTGGCTGCTATACGCCTATCCGGATCATGTCGAGGCGGCAGTCCGGGCCGGCCAGCCCGGCCTGGCGGCCCGGCCGCTGGCCCAGTTCTTCGCCTGGGCCGACGCGATCGGCCAGCGATGGGCCAGCGCGGTGGCGGCGCGGTGCGCCGCACTGATTGCGGCTGACGCTGATGCCGAGCCGCTTTACCAGCAGGCGATCGCCGCGCACGAGGGCGACGGCCGGCCGTTCGAGCAGGCACGCACCCGCCTGCTGTACGGCGAGTGGCTGCGCCGCAACCAGCGCCGCGCCAGCGCCCGTGAGTATCTGCTCGCCGCGGCGGCCGCGTTCGCGCGGATGGGCGCCCGGCCCTGGCAGGACCCGCGCCGAGGCCGAGCTGCGCGCCGCCGGCGGTGCGGTGTCGGTCGTGAATGCGGCTGACCCGCTGGCCCGGCTCACCCCGCAGGAACTGCAGGTGGTGCGGCTGGCCGCCGCCGGCGGGTCCAACAAGCAGATCGGCGCCCAGCTGTTCTTGTCCCCGCGCACCGTGGGCTTCCACCTGTACCGGGCCTTCCCCAAGCTCGGCGTCACCAGCCGCGAAGAACTGGCCCGCTACGCGCCATGACCTAACCGCCCGCCCCGGCTGGCTAGCCGGGTCGAATGGCTAAGCACCGGGATGGTCAAGACCCGGGTCGCGCCCGGGCCTCCCCGCGGTGGCCCAAGCGACAGCGGCCCGGGCGGCGGCCAGCACTCCCAGTTCGTGCTTGCGGCCCGCGAAAACCGGACTCACCCTGCCCGTGGTCACATCCACCAGGATGCCAGCAGGGCAGACAATCCGCCGACTGCTCAAACACCCGGGATAAGCTCCGCGCCGGAATGGCTGATATGGGCGCCGTGCATGACAGTTCGATCCGATGGACCTGAAGCACCGAGTCGGCGTTCGGGCTTTGCTGGACTGAATATCCAGCTTGCGCAGCGTTGTCGTCTGCTGGCATCGGTGGGGCGCGCGTGCGCGGGGTGGGTGTGCTGTGGCGGATGGTACGCCGTAGACCGGTGTGCTAGCTCGGGTCTGATAGGACGGGGACGCGTCCTGTGGTTGCGCTGGTGATGACGTGCTGGCGGAACAGTTCGGCGGCTGGCAGCAGGCGCCGTTCGGCTGGCCACCTCAGGCAGATCTCCCGTGCCGCGCCGCCGTCCGGGATTTCGCGGTACAGCACTGGTCCGGGGGCCGATTCGGGTGACCCGGCGCGTGGCGCCGGGACGATGGCGACGCCGAGGCCGGCGGCTACGAATCCGCGAACGGTCGACAGGTCGTCGCCCTCGAAGACGACGGCCGGGCGGAAGCCGGCCTGCCCGCACAGGTCGTCGGTCAGCTTCCGCAGTGCGGAGGCCGGCCGCAGGCTGATGAACGGTTCCCCGGATAGCCCGGCCAGGTGAATGCGTGGCTGGGCGGCGAGCTTGTGATCGCGCGGCAGGGCCACCCGCAGTGGCTCGACCGCGAGCCGCTCGGAGTGCACGGCCGGGTCGGGCGGCCGGCGGGTGCCGATCTCGAGGTCGGCCTGCCCGCCGTCGAGGGCGGCCGAGTGCAGCTCGTCCCGGACCTGGGTCAGCCGGAAGCGGACGCCCGGGCGCGCGGCCCGGAACGTCCGCACGAGGTCGGGCACGAGCCAGGTGCCGAGCGACTGCTGGAAGGCGACTGCGACGGTGCCGGTGTCGGGCTCGATGAGCTGGCCGATGGCGGCGATCCCGTCGTCGAGCTGGTGCAGCAGCGTGTCGACGTGCCGCTTGAATATCTCGCCCGCCCGGGTCATCTGCAGCCTGCGGCCGGCGCGGTGCAGCAGCGGCGTGCCGAGCTCGGCCTCTAGGCGCCGCAGCGCGCGGGAAACGCCGGGCTGGGTGACAGCCGACAGCTCGCTGACCTCGGTGACTGTGGTGCCCTCGGCCACCTGCTGGAACCAGCGCAGTGAGTCGGTGTCCACGTTCATGACTTTATCTCATGGATTACCTGAATCTTTATCATTGGACGCATGGTTTACGGCCGGGCAGACTGGCGCGCGGACGGCAGCCGCGATCAGGGGGACGGGAAAATGAAGAAGACCACAAGCGAGCGAGGCCCGCTGCTGGCGGAGATCCGCGACGGGTTCCGCGGCCAGCGCGCGATCCGCCGTTCCCGCACAGCCGCCAGGCGTGAGGAAGCGCGCGCGGCGCGCGCGGCGCGCACCGCCCTGGAGCGCGACCTGGCGGCCTACACCTCGCCACGCGACCTGGACGACCTTGACGCGATCCTCGCTCGCTACAGCGAAGAGGAGACCGCGGACATCCGCCGCGTCCTCGCCGCGCGCCGCGCCGCCTGACCGCACCGCAGCCATCCGTTCCCTCCTGGCCTGGGCCCGGCAGGCGGCAGTCCGCGGGGTGCCAAGCAGGGATAAGACAGCGCCTGGCGCGCCCCCGCCGCCCGGGCGCTCGTCCGGGTGCGAACCGATCGACAGGACCCGCACGGCAAACTGGCCCGGCCGCGGCCGCCGGCCGGCGGATCGCGCTTGTCGCACACGATCACACGCAGGACATGCCCGAGCGGGCCGGGCACAACCTCGGCCTGCTCGCCGGGCACGAGCTGTTCGCCACCGCGCCCGCCGGCCGGCTCCTGCACGAACAGCTCGAGCCGCCGGTCCGCTGCTTCCGCAGCGGCCCGTGCGGCAGCGATCAGCAGATCGGCGCCCCGGATCGCCGGGGGCGAGATCAACCTTCCCGTCTTCTTCTGAGACCCGCCGGAACCGCAGCCGCACGACCCTGACGTCAAGGCACTGCTGCGGGTGACGGTCGCCTGCCACATCCCGATCGCCTGCAACCGGGTAACTGCAGACCTCGTGATCCCTCGCCGCTGATCACCGCGCCTACCAGCCGTGGCACCGCGCAGCCAACCCGGACCAGGACGGCCACGCGCACACCGGCGGTGGCGGACCCCACACCCAGGTCGCCTGACGGCAGCGGCGGACTGCCACGCGCAAGAAGCACCAGCAGGCGCTCGCCACCCCAAAAATTGCCTTTGTGGTCGGCGACATCGCCTCGGTCAGCGCGTGGCGGGGCCCGCGGCACCGAGATCTGCTATCAGGTGCAGGTGCCGGAAACCGACGGGACCACGCGCAGCCGCCCCCCGGCCCTGGGCCGCTGGTTATCGCCTGCCAGGGAGCGAAGGGGCCTGCCGATGGCTGCCCGGTCAGGATGCGGCCAGCTGCGTTGTTCTGCCCTTCGGGCGTGGCGTGCCCGGCTACGCTGCGCCATGCCAGACCCCCAAACTGGGGGGTGAGACCGCTGTGCAGGAGCAGCTGATGAGGCTTGAACCGCTGTATCGCATCCGCTTCACCTACCCCGAGAGCTGGGCGGTCGGCCTCGACGGCGGCTGGCAACAGCTCTTCTTTTTCGCCGAGGGACGCTGCGAGGGATCGATCACCGGGCGCTTCCGCGGCGCGAACTTCCCCCGCAAGGAAGGCGCGGAAGGCCCCTTCCGGCCAGACTTCCGCGCCGTCATCGAGGCCGACGACGGGGCCGTGATCATGGTGGAGTGGCACGGGTATGGCCGCGCCTACCCCCCAGGACGCCGCCAGATCGTCGGGGCATTGTTCCACCTGGCCGACCGCGAGCCCTACCGGCGGCTGAACGACGCCGTCTGCGTGTGCACCGGCGAGGTCCGCACGCCCCGCGAGCCAGCCCAGCCCGGACCCGATCTGGTCATCGATGTCGCCGAGCTGATCTGGGAACCCGTCGCCGGCTGACACCGGCAGGTCGCCCCGCCCGCCGATGCCCGTCGCAACGGCCAGCCACCTTCTCCGCTGCCAGGCCCAAGGCGGTCATCCTCCAGGCCATCGCCGAAGGCCCGGCCCGGCTTATCCTGCACTGAGCAGGTTGATGTTGGCGTCGTGCCGCTATCCTCATAGGTTCGTATGGGCGGTGAGCGGCTTTGCCTAGGCGGGATGCGCAAGCCAGTGCCGCGGCCTTCAGGCGCTGGGCTGCCTGCCCAGCGGCTGGGGGCATGACGACGCGGGCCGGCGCAAATAGCCCACCCGCCCCGGGGGGAACCTGATGACCGAAGTGATTGACCGGCTGGCAGTGGCCGTGAACGCCCATGATCTCGATGCGGCGACCGGTTTCTTCGACGAGGACTGGTGCGGGTCCAGGCTGCGCACGGCCGCCACGGTGAGCTCGCTGCCGGGCGGGCTGGCCGGGCGCGGCTGGGTGACCGGTTCGGTGTCCGCGTGCAGCGCGGCGTGCTCGGCGTGCACCCGGGCCAGCGCGGCGGCGCCGTCGGTGGCCGGGATGTGGGCGGCGAGGATCTCGACGGCCATCGCGCCGGTGACCCCGTGCAGGCGGACGATGTCGGGCCGGGCCAGGTAGCGGCGGGCGCCGCCGGCCGCGGCCCGCACGACCGCCATCCGCAGGTCACCGGCGGGGGGCGGCGGGCCGGCCGGCTGCCCTTCGCGGTAGCGGGCCGCCCAGTAACCCAGCGCCCGGGCCAGCTCGCCGCGCCGCGGCGGTGTATCGACCGCGTCGATGGCCCGGACGGCATGGGCGGTCCGGATGGCGCCGTGGAACAGCGCGGTGGCCAGCGCGGGCATCAGCCGCGGCACCCACGCCGTGACCACAGCCGGCCAGCCGTCATCGTCGACGGCCTGGGTGAAGTAGCCGATCCACTCGCCGAGCCGGCGGTAGTCGCCGAGCGCTTGCCGCCACTCGAACCCGGCCGCCGCCACCGGGCCGACCGAAGCCCCGCCCGCCCCGGCGAACCGGCGCGCCCAGCTGTCGATGTCGCCGGTGCAGTCGAGCATGGCCAGCGCCTCGCAGGCCATGGCGCCGTGGTTGACGAAGCCGTTCGGCAGCTCGAAGCTGGCCGCCGCCATCCGCTCGAACGCCTCGTCCAAAGCTGGCGTCGCGTCACTCATGCCCCCCTCCTCGCCGCCGCGGCCCATGAACCCCGCCGCCGGTTCCCCGCTGGGCACGATCCTCGCCCCAGGATCGGTGCCCAGCAAGCTGCCCGGAAGGGCGTACGCGCCAGCACATACCGGCCAGATCTGTATCGCCGCTCATATGCCCGGGGCTTGAGCTGGAGCCGCCCGTAACACGGCGGCGATGCGCACTTCCACACCGAGGGCGTCGTCACGCTGGGTCACCGGCTGGGGGCCGAAACGACAGTCGTGGCGGCAGCTGAGAACGCCGCAAACCGTTCCGAGTCGCGGGCGGCCTCACCCTTGCTGCGGAGCGAGGGAGGATCGGACCGCCGGCTCCAACCTGGCTGCCACAGGCGAACGGCAGTGCCAAGCAGCTGACTCAGCACGTGACGTGCAGGATGGCGTTAGTGTCCTTGATGGTCCCGGCCTGCATGCCGATCGCCTTTGCGGTGGGCAGGACGACAAGATCGACCTTGCGGCGGCGGGCTTCTTGCCGGACCTGATCCATCACCGGCAACGCGCCGTCAGCACCGGTGCCGATCACCAGCCGACGGCAGCGCCAGGGGATGTCTTCGGCGGTCGACAGCGGAGTGTGCCCGTAAGCGCTCCGGAACTTCTTGGAGGCGGCCTTCTTGCGGATCTGTCCGCGGTCGATGATCAGGTCGTGATCGTAGGTCACGCCGTCGATTCGCACGGAGCCGAAGGAGTACTCGGTGAATCGCATGCTGATGCCCCTCACCTGCACCGGGATGCTATGGCCGGCGCGCCATCCCAGATTGCGCGTCACCACTATGCGGATGTGAGCGGCCGGCCCGGCGGGCCGTGATCAGCGCCGTCGGCCCGCCGCGGCCGGGCGGCGCGGGAAAGCCCGCGGGCTATCCGGCGGGCGGCTGCCGGGCCGCCTGCACGGCGTCTGCCTCGGCGTCATAGACCGGCAGGATCTTGGTGAGGCCCGCGGTATCCAGGACGCGCCGGAGCTGCGGGGCCGGCGCCGCCAGGGCCAGGCGGCCGGTGGTGGCGCGAACCCGGCGCCAGACCCCGACGAGGACCCCGATGCCGGTGGAGTCGATGAACCTCACCGCGGCGAGGTTGACCACCAGGCCGCGGAAGCCCTCATCGGTGACGATCCGCAGCAGGCTGTCGCGCAGCAGGCCGCAGCTGGCCACGTCGACCTCACCGGTTACCCGCACCACGGCGATGCCGTCCGCCAGACGGTATTCGAGGGCAAGCTGCTGCGGTGCCTCAGCGGTGTTCATGACTCCTCCCTTCCCGGCCGCTGCCACGCCGGGCCCGGCCCGGCAAACCGGCCGGGCAAGGGCTGCGGTGCCGGGTTGCCGGGGCCGGCGACGGTGGGGCCGACACGGCGGCCGCGGGTGCCCGTGATGGCCCCCAGCTTGCACCATCGGCCTTCGGCCGGCACCGCTGCCGGTGTGGCCTGGCTCGTACCGGCCGGGGCCGGTGCACCCAGCGTTGCAGATCTCGCCACCGGCTGCGGCCGTATTCGGCTGGCTTCTCCGCTGGCCCGTGGATTGCCACAGCCCGGATCCCGCCGCGGCAGGCCGGCGGCCTGGCCGGCGAGCCCCCGCTGGGCATGGCTGCCCGCGGGGGTCTGCGGCGCAGCCGATCACCATCCTTTACTCGCGCGCCTGGCCCGCACCTGGCCTGCGATGATCTAGGCCGCCGGCGGTGAAGCACAGGGCCTGCCAGATCCTGCCCGGCACGGACAAGCCACCACCCGGGCCGACCGACCCGGGCTGCGGGAAAATGTCCCCGGCACCGGACCAGGCCACATGACCAGGACAACAGGCGAACGGACGGGGGATCTGCTCTGCTTCGCGGACATGCGAGGGACACGGCCACGTCTGTGGACCGCACCGGGGTGATCGCGGCGTGGAGCACGCCTGCCGCCCGCCTGGCAGGCGCCAGGCGGGCTGGCCGCTCACTGCGCTTCCCTGATCAGCCGGGCGGCGCCGACGGGTTCAGCGGCCAGCCGCCCAGCGATCTCGGCTGGCCCGGCGAGGCCGGGTCGCCAGATCGGCCGATCCCGCATGCCGTGGCCGACCACCCGCCGAACCTCACCCCCTGATGCGATTACCGAGGGCTGCCATACCGCACCGCCGCGCGGACCGGCACGCGACGGCGCGTCGCGTTCCCCCGCGGCTGATAAGGAAGCCCCGCCTCGCGCTGCACGACGGCGGGGGTTCCTCGGACGGCCGGTCTGGAACAGGAGGCCGGTCCGGCCGTCATCCTGGAGGCAGCATACGTCGCACTGGTGATGCTGACAGCTGTCAGGACCGGATCGTCGCGTTCGGGCGGCTTCGGCGTTTGGGGCCTGTTCGTCCCGCCTGGCGGTGGGGCTGATCGGTTTATGCCGCGGTGTTGCCATGGTCGTGAAGGATCCGGTCTGGGGTCAGCGGCCGGTGCCAGAACACCCAGCCGAGCAGGCCATGACCGAGTTCTCGGGCGAGGACGGGCGGCGGGATGGCCAGCACCGGGCACCGGGCGTGGGTCAGGCAGTAGTGGCTGACGCTGCCCGAGGCCATCCGGGCCAGCAGGCCGCGGTGGCCTGCACCCACGACGAGCAGGTCAGTTGGAGAAGCGATGGTTACCAGGATGCGGCCTGGCTCGCCGCGCCGGACGACGGGCCAGACTGGCGGGTCGGCGGGGATCTCGCCCCACGCTGCGCCGAGCGCGTCCTGCAGCCGCTGGCGGGCCTCTTCTGCCCATAGGCGGCGGAGGTAGCCGCACGGGGCGCGCCGGTCGGCGAGATCGCCGCCCGGCGGTAGCCAGGCAAGGACGGGGATCAGGGTCGTATGCGGGCGGGCCAGCTCGTGCGCGTAGCGCAATGCCCGCAGGCTGCCCGGCGAGCCGCTCACGCCGACGACGACCCGGCGTATGCCGAACACGGCGGGACTCCTTCCCAGGGCCAGTGGTAATGCCTAGATAACTCCGCCCCGGTGCCGAAGGGAAGCCTTCGGCTCTTCTGATGATGATTGACCGGAACTGGTTGTCCACGGCGATCACGATGCCGGGTCCTGCGCTGGTGGTTCCGGTACCCGGCCACCCCAACCTGGCTATAGACGGCCGGGGCGGACGACCCGCCCGAGGCCCTCGCCCGAACCAGGCGCGCACGGGTTGACCGCGGCTTACAGGCCGTGTTCGCCGAACCATCCGGCGAGTTTGCCGGCCCGGCTGACCGCGCGCAGCCGCCGTTCGGATTGTTCCCGCACGGCGGCCGAGGCGACGATGAGCAGCCGGTCGCCGGATTGCAGGGTCGTGGTGGGGCCGGGGACGAAGCCTTTGCCGTCGCGGACGATGAGCGCCACGTTCGCCTGGGCCGGCAGGCGCAATTCGAAGATCTCCACCCCATGCAGCCGCGAGGCGGGCGGGATCTGCGCCTGGAGGAGGTCGGCGTGCAGCGCCTCCAGCGGAGCCGCCTCCACGTTCACGTCGAGGGGTTCGGCTGGCGTGATCACCCGCAGCTGCCGGGCCGCCCACGGCAGCGTGGGGCCCTGTAGCAGGGTGTTGACCGCGACCACGATGAACACGATGTCGAACAGGCGGGTGGCGCCGGGCACCCGGGCGTTCATCGGGATGGTGGCCAGCACGATCGGGACGGCGCCGCGCAGCCCGGCCCAGGACAAGAACGCCTGCTGGCGCCACGGCATCCGCAGCGGCATCGTCGCGGCGGCCACCGCGGCGGGGCGGGCCAGCAGCACGAGGACCGATCCCGCGACCACGGCGGGCAGGACCTGCGCGGGCAGCCGGGCCGGAGAGGCAAGCAGCCCGAGCATCACGAACAGGCCGATCTGGGCAAGCCAGGCCACCCCTTCGGCGAAGCCGCGGATGGCCGGGCCGTGCGGAAGCCGGGCGTTGCCCAGCACCAGCGCAGACACGTAGACGGCGAGGAAGCCGCTGGCCTGGGCCAGGTCCGCCGCACCGTAGCTGGCGACGATGAGCGCCAGGATGGCGATCGGGTACAGCCCAGAGGCTGGCAGTGCCACCCGCCGCAGGGCCACCGCGCCGAGCAGCCCGGCCAGGAGCCCGATCGCCACTCCGGCAGCGAGCTGGTAGATGACCCCCCCGGCGATCAGCGCGGGTGACGGGGGGTGATGGCCGGCCTCGCTCAGCAGGGTGACCGCGAGCACCGCCGGCGGGTCATTCAGCCCTGACTCGCCTTCCAGCATCCCGGCCAGTCGGGGCGGAAGCGGCAGCTTGCGCAGCACCGAGAACACCGCAGCGGCATCGGTGGGCGCGAGCACCGCGCCGAGCAGCAAGGCATCACGCCAGCCCAGGTGCAGCAGCCATCGGGTGGCCACCGCAACCACCACCACACTTACCGCGACCCCGGCGGTGGCCAGGCTCAGCGCCGCGGGAGCCGCAGCCCGGGCGTGCACCCAACTGGTGGTCAGGCCGCCCTCGGCCAGGATCAGCACCAGCGCGCCGAGCCCCAGCGCCTCGGCCAGCCCCGCGTTATCGAACCGGACGCCAACGCCCGCCTCGCCGAGCGCCAGCCCCAGGCCCAGGAACACCAACAGGCCCGGCAGGCCGATGCCGTGCGTGACCCGGGCCGCGACGATCGCCGCGAGCACCACCGCGGCGCCGGTGAGCAGGATGAGCCCGAGATCGCTGGTCGTCACGGCCGTCTCCGCACCTCCCGCCCCAACGCCGACGCCGGTGGCCACCAGTCTGCCCGATAGTGATCAGCAAACACCCTGGCCTACCGAACGTCTCGGCTCCCTCCTGGCAACACGGCCGTTCGGCGGCACGGCGCCGCGGCAGTGAGCGACCGGGTCGATCGGCTCGATGTGCCGCCGCACATCTGTACCGTGGCACCCCTGCAGCAGCCGTCAATCGCCGCTTCCGCCACTCGGCACATTCAGCTTTTGCGCCACCCCAGATCCCGGCTCTGGCGCGATTTCTGTGATCGGGTTACGCGGGGGGCAGGTGACGCGCTTGCGCAGGAGGTCGAGGCTCGCGCGGCCATACGATCGCGTAAGAGAAGGAGCCAGTGTTCGACCGCTCTTGGCAGCGATCTTGCCTCGTTGATCCAGCTTCTGACCACGTTGGCGCCCGGCGAGTGGCGCACCAGCCTGCAGTCGGCGTTGACCCGGGTCATGGCTGCGGCGAGGCGGTCAGCGTGGCGTCGCGCATCACCAGCAGGACGAATGTGATCGTAACGATGACCGTCACCGACCAGAACACCAGCGAGACCAACCTCCTCCGCACACATCCTTGCCGGTTGCCGGTCAGCAGCCTAAGGGCGGGTATGCGTTCTGCGTGAACCGTTCGTTGCTGGCCGGTCCCGAAGGCCATCCCTTCCACCCGCTGCTGGTCCCCTTGCCGATCGGGGCGTTCGTGTCGTCGTTGATCTTCGACATCCTTACCCGGACCCGGGCCGGCGGCCTCCCGTATCTCGTCGACGGCGCGTTCTGGCTCATCGGCATCGGCTTGACCGGCGCGTTGGCGGCCGCGGTGTTCGGAGTCGTGGACCTGCGCGCGATCCCGCGGGGGACACCCGCCTTCGCCACCGCGCGTGCCCACCTGACCCTCAACGCCGGGACAGTCGTGCTGTTCGCGATCGGCTATTCCTGGCGGGCCGGCGATCACGTGGAACTGGACAAGACCAGCTGGACAAGACCAGGTGGGGACAGCTCGCGCTGAGCGGGGTCGCTGTAGCGTTCCTCATCGTCGCCATGTGGCTGGGCGGCAAGCTGACCTATCACCACGGCATGCGCGTCGCCGGGCACGCCGACCACGACGAGGAAGTCACCCGGCGCCGGTAATGCCCAGAACGGCAAGGCCGGGGGATCTGCGTGCGGTCACCGGCAGCACGCCCAGCGCAGCCATCAACCCGCCCCGAATCAGCGATCCGACGCCGGGAGACGCTCACTCCCAGACCGTTGCGCGGAACGATGCGAGACCATGTGGGGATGGAGCTGCGCCGGGGCGATGGCAGTGTGATCGCGGTTGAGGTTATTGGCGAGCCGGACGCAGCCCCGGTTCTCTTCTGCCACGGGCTGGCAGATTCGAGGCTGTCCGCCTACTGGTTCGGGCAGGCGGCGGCCGAGCTGGGACTGCGCGTGATCGCTCCGGACCGCCCCGGGACCGGTGGCACCGATCCTCGCCGGCTGCGCCGGCTCGCGGACTGGGTTGAGGATGCCGCGCTGATCCTGGACACACTCGAGGTCGACGCGGCGGCGCTGCTGGGCATCTCGGCTGGCGGGCCGTTCGCGGCGGCCTGCGCGGCCAGGACTCCCGCCCGTGTCCGCAGCCTCGTGCTCGTCTCGCCGCTTGGCCAGCCCGGGTGGCCTACCGGCGGGGTGGCGCCCGGAGAACAGCTTTCCCTGGTGCTGGCCACGCACGCTCCCGCATTCAGTGGCTGGTCTTTGGGCCGCCTCGGCGCGTTGGCCCGCCGCTGGCCACCGCTATTCTTCCGGCTTGCCGCAACCGCGTTGCCCGACATCGACAACCAGGCGCTCGGGCAGCCCGGCCCGCGCGAGTCGTTCCTCGCCAGCTACGCCGAAGCGTTCCGCCGTGGGAGCTGGGGCGTCGCTCAGGACCTGCGCGTGCTCACCCGGCCCTGGGGTTTCGACCTCGGCTCCATCAAAGTGCCGGCATCGATCCACCATGGGGATGCGGATACCACGGTCCCGCTCAAGCACGCCTGGCTATTCGCCGAGGCGATACCGGGCGCGCAGGTTCATATCCACCCCGGCCACGGCCACTTCTCGATCCTTAGTGCAGCCAGAGAGCTGCTTGCTGCGCTCGCCGGATAAGCGCTCACCAGGGCCGCCGCGCAGAGGTGACCGGCAGTGATCATCGAGCTCGCCGGTCGTGCGGGTCAGGGCGACCTGCGTGCCGTGCGTGGCGACGTCAACTTCGAGGGGTCGGGTCTCCGCGATACGCGCAGTACCCATGAGGGTCATCGGATCTCCATATCGGTTCCATTGCCCCTCCACCAGGTGCTGGAAAGAAGGTAGATGCCGCCGGTTCCGGGTGTGCGCACCGACGTTCCGCTGGCCCATACACCGGCAAGCTGTCCCAGTGGCGCAGCGGCGAGCAAAGCAGCCAGCTGACAGGCGGTCCGGTTGAGAACCGAGCGCAGGACGAGATGGACATGTTTACTACCAAGAGGCTGGGGTTCGTAGCGGTGCTTGCCGCACTAGGCGTGCTGACGGCGGCATGCGGTAGCGGGGGCGGGGCAGGCGGCAGCGAAGCCGGGGGCGGCACACCTAAACTCATCGGTAATGGCACCCTGAAGGTCGGCTATGTGCTGCCGGAAACCGGTCAGCTCGCCTTTCTGGGCCCGCCGCAGATCCAGGGTCTGAAGCTCGCCGTTCAGGCGATCAACGCTGGCGGTGGGGTGCTTGGCAAGCAGATCCCGGCGCCGGTGGCCGCCGACGAGGCAGGCGACCAGGCCGTGGCCCAGCAATCGGCTGACCGGGTGCTAGCCAGCGGCGTGCAGGCCGTCGTCGGCGCGGCCGCGTCAGGCATGACACTGGCGATCATCGACAAGATCTCCGGCGCGAAGGTCGTGCAGTGTTCGGCCTCGAACACGGCCCCGACCTTCACCACCTACCAGGACAACGGCTATTACTTCCGCACCGCGCCAAGCGATGCCCTGCAGGGTCCCGTGCTGGCCAACCTCATCGTCAATGAGGGGCACTCCAGGGTCGCGATCGTGGCCCGGGCGGACGACTACGGCAAGGGGCTCGCGGACGCCACAGCTAAGTCGCTGCGGGAGGCTGGCGCTACCGTCGCCGTCAACAACAGTTACGACCCGGGCACGACCAACTTCGACGCCGTCGTCCAGAAGGTCACTAATGCGAAGCCAGACGCGGTGGCGGTCATCGCGTTCGAGGAGGGCAAGCAGATCCTCAAGGGCCTGATCGAGGCGGGTTACGGCCCGGACAAGGTAGGCGTTTATGGCGCCGACGGACTGCGCAGCGAGGAACTGGCCAAGCTCGTGGACCCGAAGAACAAGTCGGTGCTGGCCGGGATGAAAGGCACCGCGCCGGCCTCGGCGGAGAACGCGCGGTTCACCGCGGCCCTCAAGCAGTTCGACCCCGGCCTCAAGGAACTGCAGTACGCGCCGCAGGCCTTCGACTGCATGACCGTCATCGCGCTGGCCGCACAGCAGGCCAGGACCAACGACCCGGTGGTCTTCAAGAACGACATGATCGCGGTCACCAGGGATGGCACGAAGTGCGTGTCGTTCGCGGCATGCAGGAAGCTCATCAACGCCGGGACGAACATCGACTATGAGGGGGTCAGCGGCCCGCTGAACTTCATTCCGGCCGGCGAGCCCGGTGAGGCGACGATCGAGATCTACAGCTACGACAAGTCAGGCAAGCTGCATACGGTGACGACAGTCCAGTCGCGACCTGTCTCGTGACGGCAGTCACGCTGGCGGCAGCGCGCTGCCCCCGGGAAGGGACGGCTGCCGGTTATTCCACCCGCGCCAGCGTGCCCAGGTAGCACTCGATCACCTTCGGGTCGTCGAGAAGTTCCGAGCCGGTCCCGGTGTAGGCATTCCGGCCCTGGTCTAGGACGTAGCCGCGGTTGGCGATCTGCAGGCACCGCCGCGCGTTCTGCTCGACCATGACGATCGATACGCCAGCCTCATTGACCTGGCGGATCCGGTCGAATACCTCATCGGTGATGCGGGGCGAGAGGCCGGCCGACGGCTCGTCCAGCAGCAGCACCGACGGGTCCATCATCAGCGCCCGGCCCATTGCCAGCATCTGCCGTTCGCCGCCCGACAGCGTCCCTGCCTTCTGCCTGCGCCGTTCACCGAGCACCGGGAACAAGCCGACGACGTCGGCGAATCGCCGGGCAAACAGCCGCGGCCGCAGGTAGCTGCCCATCTCGAGGTTCTCGCTCACCGTGAGCGCGGAAAACACGTTGCGGGCCTGCGGCACGTACCCGACGCCCAGCGATACCAGCCGGTGCGCGGACAGGTTCGTGATCGGGTCTCCATGCAGGTACACCATGCCGCCACGCACCGGGAGCAGCCCGAACATCGCCTTGAGCAGCGTGGACTTTCCCGCTCCGTTCGGTCCTATGACGCCGACCAGCTCGCCGCCGGCAAGGGTCAGCGTGCAGCCGTTGAGGATGTTCACCCCGGGCAGGTAGCCGGCCACGATGTCCTGCGCTGCCAGCAACGGAGCGCCGCCGACTGGCCGGGAGATGTTCATCTAAGCCCAGCCTCCCGCGCGGCGTCCATGATGGGCGCCGAGGTAGGCGTCGATGACCGCCCGGTCGGACCCGATGCTCGCGGGCGGGCCCTCGGCGATGAGGCGACCCTGGGCCATGCACGCCACCCAATCGCTGATCCCCATCACCACGTCCATGTCGTGCTCCACGAACAGAATCGTCATGCCCTCATCGCGCAGCCTCCTGATGTGCCCCAGCAGCGACTGTGTCAGCGCCGGGTTAACCCCGGCCATCGGCTCGTCGAGCATGATCATCGCTGGCTGGGCCATGAGCGCGCGGGCCAGCTCCAGCAGCTTGCGCTGACCGCCGGACAACGTGCCGGCGAAATCGTCGCGCAACCGGCCGAGGCTGAACCTGGCCAGCATTTCGTCCGCCCGCCGCTCGATGTCCTCCTCCTGTGCGCGCCACAGCGGGCGCACCAGGGAGGCAAAGAACCGCTCGCCTGGCTGCTGCATGCTCGCGAGCTTCAGGTTCTCCAGGACGGTGAGCAGTGTCAGCGACTTCGTGAGCTGGAAGGTGCGCACCATCCCGGCCCGTGCGACCCGGTATGCGGGCAGTCCGGCTAGCGGCCGGCCGTCGAAGGACCAGCGGCCCGAATCCGGCCGATCGAACCCGGTGAGCAGGTTGAACAGCGTCGTCTTGCCGGCTCCGTTGGGACCGATCAGCGCGGTGATCGCACCGCGCTGGACCTGCAGCCTGTCAACTCGCACCGCGCACAGCCCGCCGAAGCTCTTGGTGACGTCGTCGGCCACGAGGATGGGGTCCGGCTTGGCGACCCCGGGTACCGGCGCTACGTCTGCGAGCCGGAACGCCCGGGGCACCGGCTCAGCGGTCACCGAGGATCATCTCCCTCCGATCTCCCAGTATCCCCTGCGGCCGGTAGATCATCAGGAGCATGAGCCCGACGCCGACCAGGGCGAACCGCACCGCACCCACCTCCGTGGGGCTGATGATGCTGGCCGGGATGACCCCGGTGTCGATGGCCTGGCGCAGGAAGCTGTCGGCGAACACCAGGATGAACCAGAAGATGAGCGAACCGATAACGGGTCCCAGGATCCGCCCGGCACCGCCCAGGATCAGCAGGGTGTAGAGGTAGAACGTCACGACGGGGTTGTAGGCGTCCGGCTGGACCGCCTGGGTGTAGAAGGCGAGCAGCATGCCGCCAATGGCTCCCAGCACGCCGCCGAACACCAGGCTCTGCATCTTGTAGCCGAAGACGTTCTTGCCGAGGCTCCGGGCGGCGTCCTCGTCCTCCCTGACCGACCTGATCACCCTGCCCCACGGACTCCGGATGATCAGGAACATGAGCACGCATGCCAGCGCCACCAGCGACCAAGAGATGACCATGATCCACAGGGATTGGTTGCTGTAGGTAAGCCTGCCGAGACCGTACCGGCCCGCCGGAATGGGATTGATCGTGTAGAGCGGGTCGGCGAACCGTGTGAGGCCGTACACGCCCCCCGTCACCGGCGACGCGAAATCCGAGCGGTAGACGTAACGGAGAATCTCCGCCGCCGCGATGGTCGTAATCGCCAGGTAGTCGGCGCGCAACCGGAGCGTCGGCATGCCCAGGAGCAGCGCCAGCACGATCGCCACCGCTACGCCGATCACCACGCCCGCCCACAGCGGCGCATGGAACGTGGCCACGGATACCGCTGCGCCGTAGGCGCCGACGAGCATGAAGCCCACCTGGCCGAAGTTCAGCAGTCCCGTGTAACCAAAGTGCATGTTCAGCCCGATCGCGGCCAGGGCGTAGATAGCCGCTTCCGGCCCGAAGGCGGCGCGGGACGCATCTGCGACGATGATGAGGATGTCCATCTCAGCGCGGCCGCTCGCGAGTCGGGTAGAGGATCACGATCAACCCACCCGCTCCCGCTGGCCGAAGATGCCTTGCGGGCGGACCAGCAGCACGAAGATGAGCACGACAAGGGCCCAGGCGTTCTGCAGCTCAACGGGGAACCAGATCGTTGATACCTGGGCCACGACGCCGACCACGAGCGCGCCGGCGATCACCCCATAGGCGGTGCCCAGCCCGCCGAGGATGACCGCGGCGAACATGAGCAACAGCAATTTGAAGCCCATATCCCAGGACACGAGCTGGGCGAGCCCGAAGAAGACGCCGCCCAGGGCGGCGAGCCCGCCGGCCAGCAGCCACACGTTGCGGATGACCCGGGAGACGTCGATGCCCGATGACTCGGCCAGGTCACGGTTGTCCGACACCGCCCGGATCGCCTTGCCCGCCCGGGTGCGCTGAAGCATCAGCCCGACGCCTGCCAGGACGAGCATCGACAGCAGAGTGATCACCAGGTCACGGGGCGCGATGGAAACCGGGCCCCACCGCCACTCCTGCTGGATCGTGTAATCGGCGTATGGCTGTGGCCGCGTGCCGAACAGCACCAGGATTATGTGCCTGATCAGCAGGGACAGGCCGATCGAAACGATGAACAGCTGGATCCGGCCGATGCCTCGCCGCCGCAGCGGCTTCCACAACCCAAGCTCTAGCAGGCCGCCGAAGATCGCGCCCAAGGCGACCGTCACCAGTGCCGCCGGGATGAGCTGAAGCTGAGGTCCGATCACCGAAGCGTTCAGCACGAAGGCGACGGTCGCGCCCAGCGTGACCAGTTCACCATGGGCGAAGTTGATGAGCCCGGTGGTGCCGAAGATCAGCGACAGCCCGACAGCACAGATCGCGATGATCGACCCGAACTTAATGCCTTCGACGAGCAACTGAGCGAACTGGTCCAGAAAGCGGACCGCAGCATCCTGAGGAGGGCCACCGCCTCCTCCGCGTTCTCCTCCCGGACCAGCGGGCGCAGGGCTGCCCGTGGTGAGCTGGAAGATCACCGCTCGCGACTCGCCTGCCGGGACCGGAACGTCCCTGAGGGTCTGGCCGCCGTCCCGGACGGGGCTCAAGCCTTTCGGCAAGGTGGCGACGTCGACGGTGATGGTGTAACGACCCGCTCCGGGCAAGGAGATCTTCCAGGTCCCGTCCTTGGCGGTAGTGGCCTTCCCAACCTCGGTACCGCTCCGCGCGGCGGTGATGGTAACCCCAGCCACAGGCGTACCATCCGGCGCGCGCAGCGTTCCGTGAACCGACTGGCTCTGGGCATGAGCACCTGTCAACGGCGCTAGCAATACCCACAGGACCAGCGCCAGTGCCAGAATCGCGACCCGCCTGCTCACACCGCACGCCTCTCGGCAGGCGTCGGTGCACCGCTGGTCAGAAGGGGTGCTGGTCTTGGTCCTAGCATCCCCGCAGCCCACAGACTCTGCCCTCGGCTGCGCGGGGCCAGGCAGCTACCAGAAGCCTCCGCCACCGGAATCCCCGTCGCCGAAATCTCCTCCGCCGTAGCACCCGCGGCCAAGATCTTCGGCGCCGTAGTCCCCACCATCGGAGGAATAACTGTCGGCAAGGCTGGGGTGAGGGGCCAGCGTCAAGTCGTAGCGTGGCCGGCGGCAGCGCGGCCAGCGGCGACCGACCGCCGCCGCCGATCGCGGCGGCCATCGCCGTGGCGATCCACGCCCACCGTCCCGTTCTGTCAATCCCATCTCCTGGGCCTCTTGGTCGCTGGCCCCGGATGCGTCCAGCCTCGCCGGGGTGCGAGCCGGGTCGCGATCAGGCAAGTCGGCGGCCGTGCAGTCGCGGTGTCGCTGCCGTGATGGCCATGTGGAGGGGCCTGACTTGGGTCCCGCCGGGGACGGCCTCGAACCGGTTCAGGAACCTCGCGTGTAGCGGCGCTGGACTCACAGAACTCGGCCGCATCGGCAACCGGCCCACCATCTCGTTGATGACCTTCTCTGCCAGGTGGTCGACTTCGAGGATCAGCTTCGGCACCTCGCGACGGATCAGCCGCGCACCGCTGATCGTAAGACCATTTGGCTATCTGGCGTAGCCGGCGTAGACGTCGGACCCGATCTTCCTCGGCGTCTTGATCATCGTCGTTGCTTCCACCCGGAACATCGAGCACCTCCTTCCTCCGCCAAGCCCTCGTGCCGGTGTAGGCGCGCAGTTCGGTGCAGGTTCGCGCGCCCGCCCAGCGCAGTGCGGCCCCGTCGCGGCCAGGCGCGGGCGGCGGGCAGCAGCGCTGGCGCCACGGCCCTCTCTCCATCGAGGCTCCATTCGGGTGGCATCCGGGTGTCACTTTCGCTGCCTACCAAGGGCTCAGCGGCCGGGAACGAGCGGCAGGGCGGCCGAGTGCGGGCCTCGCCTGGCCACCATGGCTCGCAGCCTGGGCTGGCCCGTTCAGTGCGCAGCGAAGAGCATCCGGAGAAAACGACATGGCCTACAGCCCTGACCCCCGGGCGGCCGGCTGCTACTGGAACGGTGGACGGGACCGCCAGGCAGATCGCCCGACGTTTCGGCGCGGCCGCGGTCCGGCCCGGCCTCACCGCCACCGTTCTGCAGCCGGCCGCCGACCTGCTGACGCTGGCGCTGATCCGGCCGGGGTTCACCGGTCCTTCACAGCCGCCACACTCGGGCTGCACGGCAGCGGCCCATGAATGAGGCATGGCCTGACCCCGCAGCCCTCCCATACCGCGAAGAGGTGATCGTGATGACACCTCCCACGGCGGCCACGCCGCCCGGGTTACGGCCGGGCGACGACGGCCGTCCGCCGGGCGCTCAGCGCCATCCGCCGGGCTCATCAGAAGCTGGCACTCGCACCGGGGGCCATGTTCCGACCGGTCGGCGCGCCACCGCCCCCAAGCGGACTCCCCGGCCAGCGGCGCCACTGCCCCTGTCGGCCATGCCGGCCCGCCTGGGCCCGGCGCCGAGCGCGCCAGGCAGCCCGCCTGACCCGGCCGCGGCGAACCTGCCTGTGCAGGCAACCGGCGCCCGCCGGCCCCGGGTTAATCCGAATCCAAGGAGCATCCGATGACATCCGCCCCGCTCATCGTGCCCGGACTGCCCCCGGCACGCCGTTGCGCCCGGCAGGCAATGTCGTGGCGGTGACAGCCCGGCTCGGCCAGGAGCCGGCCCACCGGGCGGGCTGCTGTACGCCTTCCGCCTCGCCGGCGCCCGGCTGCTGCTGCCGTGCCTGACCTGCGGCGAGGCCTCTCCACCGACTCGACGTGCGCACGGCTGGAGGCCATCGACGCCGGGGACCTGCAGCTGGCCGCCAGCCAGTCCAAGGCACTGCCCCAGCTGACTCCCCGCCTGGACCTGCCCGGCCACCAGGAGCGACTGCGCTGGCTGGTCCCTCCGCGCCAGCCCCC
>Ga0207700_10000462_pt1 | contig 23848 bp, 18 predicted proteins | sample LARL82metaG_FD_184348 | JGI IMG/M metagenome (GOLD analysis project Ga0207700, IMG submission 184348) | Corn, switchgrass and miscanthus rhizosphere microbial communities from Kellogg Biological Station, Michigan, USA - LAR L8-2 metaG... | ecosystem: Host-associated > Plants > Roots >...
GTTCCGCCGCACGTGAGCTCGACGTCATCGCGGTGCGCCGCGATGGCGAGAAGATGCACTTCAGTCATTCGCTATTCGTAGCGGAGCGCGTCGATGGGATCAAGTCGCGCCGCGCGCCTCGCGGGGAGAAGACCGAAGATCACACCCAGCGAGACCGACACGAGGACAGCGATGAGCGTGAGATTCAGCGGCGGCACGGCATGTACATGCATCAGCAGCGTAATCAAACGACCGAGCCCGAGTCCGACCACAATCCCGATTATGCCGCCAGCGCCTGTCAACGTCGCCGCCTCGAACAAAAACTGCAGCAGGATATCCGCCCGCGTTGCCCCGACGGCTTTGCGAACTCCAATCTCCCTGGTGCGCTCCGTGACACTGATCATCATCACCGCCATCACGCCGATGCCGCCGACGAGCAATCCGACGCCGGACAGGGCGATCATCACGAGAAAGAACACTCCCGTGAGCTTGTTGAACACGTCCAGGATCTGATCCTGCGTGATCATGTCGAAGTTGTTGTGGTCGCCCGGGCTGAGCCGCCGCATCTCGCGCAGAGCGATGGTGACTTCTTCCTGAGCGTCGACGACCGTCACACCCGGCTTTGGCTTCACCGGGATGTATTGCGCCACACTCTTGTCGATCGTGAATTGGTGGTCGAGCATCTCGTAGGGGACAATCGCCGCAATCTCCTGTCCCGGTGGCTTGAAGATGTTGCCGGCCGGTTGGTAGACGCCGATCACCCGCGCCGGGCGGCCCCCGAGCCTAACGAGTCGATCGAGCGGTGAGATGGCGCCGAATAGCCGTTGCGCGACGTCCACGTCGAGCACCGCGACGGCGGTTCCGCTCGCCAGCTCAGCATGCGTGAACCAGCGGCCCGATGTGAGCTCGCCGCCCTGTATCTCGGTGAAGCCCTCGTCCGCGCCCATGATCGCCTGGGGCTGGGTGCGCACGCCATTGTACTCGACGCGCTGGATGACCTGCGCCCAGATGCTGGCGTACTGGATGATGGGCAGCGCCGCGATGCGCTCCGCCTCGTCGCGTGTCAAGTCGGGCCGAATCCTCACCCATTTCGGAAGTCGGTCGGGGTTCAGTGGCGTCTGTGAAAAGACTTTCATCACATAGAACGTTGTCGGGCCCGCGATCTCGATCGTCTTCACGATCTGATCGCGAATGCCTTCGACGATCGACGCCATCGCCATCACGACCGAGACGCCAATGACGACACCGAGCACCGTCAATCCGGATCGGAGCTTGCTCGCGCGCAACGAGTCGAACGCGAGCGTGACCGTCTCGCGGACACTGGCGAGAAATCGGATCCAGCTCGTGCGCCGGCTCATTCGGCCCTCAGAGCAGCGACGGGATCGAGCCGAGCCGCGCGTGTCGCGGGGTACACGCCGAACAACACGCCGACGCCGGCACCGAGTGCCAGCGCCATCAGCACCGACCAAACGGTGACGCGCGCCGGAAGGGGAAACGCCGCTGCGATCGCGAACGAGAAGAGCCAGCCGGCCAGCGCGCCCGACGCCCCGCCAAGCGTCGCGAGCATGATGGCCTCGGCGAGGAACTGCCGTCGAATGTCGCGCCGTGTCGCGCCAACCGATTTGCGGAGGCCGATCTCGTGTGTTCGCTCCCGCACCGACATCAGCATGATATTCATGATGACGATGCCGCCGACGACGATCCCGATCCCGACGACCGCGGGGACGACGCTGAACAACACGCTCGTCAGACTCTTCCAGAAGCTGATCAGCGCATCGGACGTCTCGATCGAGAAGTTATCGGACTCGTTAGGCTTGAGGCGGTGCGCGACCCGCATTGCCTCCTGCGCTCTCGACATCGCGTCGTTCACCATCGCGGCGTCGGGCATCTTCACCGAGATCGTCGTCGTCTGACGCCGGCCGTACATCGACTCGAATGTCGAGAACGGGAGCATCACGAAGCCGTCGAACGATTGTCCGAGGATCTTTCCCTTCCGGACGATCACGCCGACGATCGTGAACCGCTCGCCGTGGACTCGAATCTCGCGGCCAACGGGATCGACCGACTCGAACAGCTTCTCCGCCACCTCGGCGCCGATGACGCAGACGTACCGGCGCTCGCGGACGTCGATGTCGCTCAGCGGCTGTCCTGCCGAGAAACGATAGTCCTTCACCACCTGATAGTCGGGTGTGATACCGAAGATCAGTACGTCGCCTAGCGTGCGATCCCCCCAGACGACGTCCGCTTGCGGCGTGGGATACCCGGACGTCAGGCTGATTGCCGTCGCCTCGGGAATCGCCTCCCTCACGACGGCCGCATCCTGCTCGGTGATCTTCGGCCGGCGCAACACCACCCGCCAATCGTCTTCGCTGAACAAGCCGACACGCGCCGGCATCCGACGCACCTCGAAGGTGTTCGTGCCCACGACGTTGTCGGCGATGCTCTCTTTGACGTACGCGTTCATTCCCTGGATGATCGCGACAACGGCAACGAGGAATGCGACGCTGACGATGATACCGAGCAGCGTGAAGAACGACCGCAGCTTGTTGGCTCGGATCTGACGGAACGCTGTGAGAAGGACGTCGTCGAAGCGCATTCGCGTGGCGGGTGGCGCGTGGCGCGGGACGGTCTGCGAGAGGCGCGGCCAGGGAGCGCGCAACGAAAGCTTACCTTGTGAGGCTCGGAGGCGCCACAATCACGCGCCACGCGCCACCCGTCCCGCTATTCGTACCTCAGCGCTTCCACGGGATCCAATCGAGCGGCGCGAAACGCGGGCATGATTCCACACACCACACCCGTGAGCGCGCTCGCGATCAGCGCTGCGGCGATGGATTTGGCGGGCGTGGAGGCCGGGATCGAGGGCCACGTCGTGCGCACGGCGACCGCCACGAGGACGCCCAATACCAAGCCGACGGCCGCACCGATGCCGGTCAGGGTCACCGCTTCGACGAGGAACTGCCAGAGAATCGTGCCGCGTGTTGCTCCGAGTGCCTTGCGAATCCCGATCTCCCGTGTCCGTTCCGTCACGGAGATCATCATGATGGCAACGACGCCAACGCCACCGACGAGCAGACCGACAGCCGAGAGCGAGAGGCCAACGAGGAAGAAGGTTCCGAACAGCTTGTTGTACGTCTCGAGCAGACGGTCCTGCGTAACGATGGCGAAGTTGTTCGCATCGCTTGGCCCGAGGCTGCGTTTCGCGCGCATGAGGGCGGTGACTTCATCGGTCGCCTCGTCGACTGTCACGCCCGCACGTGGCTTCACGATCAGGTTATTGCCGCGCATCCAGAACCCGAGATGTCGTCGCGCTGTCTCCCAGGGCAGTATCGCTTTTGGCGAATCGCCGCCGCCGGCCGACGTCGGCGTGCCCATCGGGCTTGCCGTGTAGTGATAGAGCCCGATCACCCGGAACGGGACGCCATTGATCGTCACTTCCTTGTCGATGGGATCGGAGTCGCCGTACAGCATCTCCGCCATCTTGTCGTTGATGATCACAACCTGCGCCGCGTTCGCGTTCTCGGCGTAGGTGAAGCTCCGCCCAGGATAGATGTCGCCACCGTCCACGTCCGTCCAATTCGGCGTGTACGCCTCCATCCCGGCATTGAGCTCGCGGTCCTTGTATTTGAACGTGCCGCCGTTCGCGACATGGGACGTGACGGCAAGGATACTGGAGAGCCGCTGGATGGCGTTCGCCTCGTCGATGGTGATCGGGGGGTTGCGTCGATCGGGACAGGTTTCGTCGGTGCCGTCGCACGATTGAAATGCACCGATGTTCCGACGGTAGATGAAAAAGGATGTGGGTCCCGCGGCCTCGACGTCGCGCGCGAAGCTCTCGTTGATGCCGCGCACGACCGACGACAGCGCGACGACGACGAACACACCCACGGCGACGCCCATGATCGTCAGAAGCGCACGAACTTTGTTGGTCCGCATCGATTCGATTGCCAGCGAGACGCCCTCGAGTGCAAGGAGCAGCCGGTTCATGAGCCGCATGCGCTATTCCTGCCGCAAGGCTTCGATGGGATCGAGCAGCGACGCCCGGCGCGCCGGATACACGCCCGATATGATGCCCACGACGAGGCCGAGCATCGTTGCCGCGACGATCGACCATGGCGCCACCGCCGCGGGCAGGAACGGATACTTCCACGACAGCCCCTTCGCGATGGTGATGCCTAACGCGATGCCGATGAGCGCGCCGAGGGTACTGAGGGTCGCCGCTTCCACCAGAAACTGGCCGAGGATGTCGCGACGTCGCGCGCCCAACGACTTGCGGATGCCGATCTCGCGCGTGCGCTCGGCGACGGCGACGAGCATGATGTTCATGATCACGAGGCCGCCGACGACCAGACCGACGAGGGGCAGGGCGGTGCCGGCAATCGTCATGACATTACGCATCTTCTCGAAGGCGACGAGTGCCGTCGCCGATGTCTCCATGGCGAAATTGTCCGGCTCGACCGGCCGCAAGTGACGGAAGCCGCGCAGGAACTCGCGGACCGATTCCATCGCATCGTCCATGAGCAGCTCGGATGGCGACTGCACCAGGAGGCCGTCGATGTCGCCGCGCGGGTTCGTCAGGCGGTGCATCGGAGAGCTGAATGGCGCGACCGCCATCTTGTCCAGGGACATTCCGAACATCGATCCCTGGTGCTCGATGACGCCGATGATCGAGTACGGAACGCCGCCGATGCGCAACTCGCGACCGATCGGGTTCAGACCGGGGAAAAAGAACTTGGCGACCTCGTCGCCGATGACGAGCACGGGCGCTCCGAGCTCGACCTCCTGCTGGGTGAAGATCCGGCCGCTGCTCAGGTCGTATTTCTTGATCGTGAAGTAGTCGCCTTCGACCGCGTGCGCGTCGACCTGGCGCGGCCGCGCATATGGCGAGGTCGCCCACAGGTTGTCCTGGCTCTCGATTGCCCACCGCGCTCCGTTAGGCAGCACCGCCGTGATGGCCCGGACATCCTTCTGATAGAACGGCGGACGCTTCTGCCATTCACGCCACTGGTCCCGTGTGGTGTTGTTGCCGAACCAGGGGAAGCGGCGAAGGGTGAATGTGTTCGCGCCCAGCATCCGCCCGATGAAATCGTTCTCGACGTATCGGCTCATTCCCTCGACGATGGAGACGACGGCGATGAGAAACATCACCCCAATCGTCACGCCAGCCAGCGTGAAGAAGCTCTTCAGCTTCTGCGCTCTGATCTGCGCGAGGGCGAGGCGGATGGCTTCGAGAAGAGGCATAGGGGGTTGACTGTGGTCGGTGATCGGTGGTCGGTGACGTGAGAGCTACCGATCACCATTCACCGTTCACCCCTACTCATATCGAAGCGCCTCTACCGGATCGAGCCGCGAGGCGCGGAAGGCCGGCAGCATGCCAAACAGCACGCCCGCGAGCGCGCTCGATGCCAGCGCGGCAAAGATGGCGAAAGGCGGTGTGGATGCCTCGATTGGCGTGAAGCTTCGAATGACCCAGGTGATGCCGCCGCCGACGACGAGGCCAACGATCGCGCCGATGGTGGTGAGCGTCGATGCTTCGACGAGAAACTGCCAGAGAATGAGCCGACGGGTGGCGCCTAACGCCTTCCGGACGCCGATCTCGCGCGTCCGCTCAGTGACGGAGATCATCATGATCGCGACGACGCCGACTCCGCCCACCAGCAGGCCAATTGCCGATAACACGATCATCACGATGAAGAACGCGCCGACGATCTTGTTGTAGAGCGCGAGGAACTTCTCCGGCGTGTTCGTGAAGAAGTCGTTGCTCTGCCCGGGTCGGAGGTGGCGACTGGCGCGCAGCGTGGCGATCGTCTCGTCCATCGCCGCATCGCGATCGACGCCGGCGCGCGGTTTCACCGTCAGCTGCATCCAGTAAAGACTGACGTTGAGCCGATGCTGCGCCGTCGTGATCGGAACGACGAGCTTCCCCTTGTCCCCGCTGTCGAAAACGTTCGGGATTGGATTGTAGACACCGATCACGGTGAACAGCTCACCATTCAAGCGCACCGCCTTGCCCACCGCCTCTTCACCGTTGAACAAACGCTCGACGACTTTGTCATTGACGAGCACGACCGGCGATCCAGCCTCGTACTCGGATTCGGTGAAGTTGCGCCCTGAGGTGATGTCGCCACCCGCCACGTCGAACCAATTCGTCGAGTAGCCGATGAGCGACACACCGGGCAGCGCGCGATCGGCAAACTTCACGCTCGCCGACGATTCGATATCCGCGCTCACCTCCTGAACCGCCGGCAGCTGCGCGATCTCGCGGCCCTGGTCGAGCGTGACCGGTCGGAAGCGAATCCATGGACAGGTATCGCCGCCGTCACAGGCGGTGAACTCGGCGGGCCAGCGGGAAATGAAGAAGGTCGTGGGACCCGCTGCGGCCAGGCTTCGCGACACACCAGCGTTGATGCCATGTACCGCCGCGGACATGACCGTTACGACGAACACGCCCACGGCAATGCCAAGAATCGTCAGGCCCGCGCGGACTTTGTTCGTCCTGATGGCGTCGAACGCAATGACGACTCCCTCGACCAGCTGATACAGCGAGTTGCCGATCGTCTGGCCGAGTCGCGCCAGCCGTCCACCGCCGGTCGTCATGGAGTCGCTCATGAGCGTTTCCTCATTCGCTGCGCATCGCCAGGATCGGATCGAGCCGTGCCGCGCGGCTTGCCGGGTACGCGCCAGCGATGATGCCAACCCCGCCGCCGATGCCGACGGCCAGCACGATCGACCAGGGCGCAACGGCGGCCGGCAGCGGCGAGACCTTGCTCACGACCTCAGCCAGCGCGATGCCAAGCCCGACGCCGATGAGTGCCCCCACGGCGCTGAGCGTCGCTGATTCGACCAGGAATTGCGCGAGAATATCGCGGCGGCGCGCGCCTAACGACTTCCGGATTCCGATCTCCCGCGTCCGTTCCGCTACGGCAACGAGCATGATGTTCATGATCACGATCGCTCCAACCACGAGACCAATGGCGGGAAGGAACATCCCCGCGAGCACCAGGAACCTCTGGATGGTGCGCCATTGGGTGAGCGCGGATTCCGAGCTCTCGAGGACGAAATCGTCGGATTCTGCCGGGCCCAGTCGGTGACGCTTCCGCATCAACTCCCGCACGATTTCCTCGAGACCGCTGAACGCGGCGGGATTCGGAGCCTGCACCACTACTCCGTAGAGATTGTTTCGGGCGCCGGTGATGCGCTGCATCTCCGAATGGAACGGCGCGATCACCTGTCGATCGAGCGCGAGCCCACCGATCGTGCCCTGCTTTTCGAGCACGCCAATTACCGTGAACGGAAAGCGATGGATGCGAATCTCGCGGCCAAGCGGATCGAGATTGGGGAAGTAGCGCTCCGCCACCTCCTGCCCGATCACGATGACGGGCGAGCCGAGGGCATCTTCCTGCTCGTTGAACACGCGGCCCTTCGCGATGCCAAGATCCTTGATGAGGAAATAGTCGGGGCTGGCAGCCTCCGCCAATACCTTCGCTCCTCCCTGCGCAAACGGCGAGCTCGCGTCTGTCCGCGTCACATCCTGCATCGCCCAGCGTGTGCCGGGCGGAAGTGCCTCACGCACCGCCAGCGCATCGTCCACATGAATCTTTGGCCGCCGTTGCCATGCCTTCCACTCGGCATCCGTGACGTCGTTCTGGATGTCGGGGAAGCTGCGCAGGTTGAACGTATTCACGCCGAGGAACTTCGCCGCGAAATCGTCCTCGACGAAGCGATTCATCCCCTGCACGATCGAAACGACGGCGATCAGGAACATCACACTGATCGTCACGCCGATGAGCGTGAAGAAGCTCTTCAGCTTCTGCACGCGCAGCGTGCCGAGGGCGAGACGAACGGCTTCGAAGAGAGGCATTGGCGTCGCGCGTGCGCGTGGTGCGTGATGCGTGATGGTGGTCTTCCGACGCGCCACGCGTCACACGTCACGCGCCACTACGGGACACGAGCTCAAATGGTTACGCTACAAACCGACGCGCGCCGCGAATGCCTCGCGCCGGTCGTCGGTGGAGACCAGGCCGTCGCGCAGCACGACCACGCGCCGAGCGTGGGCGGCGATGTCAGGCTCGTGCGTCACCATGATCACCGTCTGACCGTTGTTCGCGAGATCCTCGAAGACCTTCATGATTTCTTCCGAGGTCTGTGAATCGAGGTTACCCGTCGGCTCGTCGGCGAGAAGGATCGACGGGTTGTTCACGAGCGCCCGCGCGATCGCGACACGCTGGCGCTGACCCCCCGAGAGCTCGTTAGGCTTGTGATCCATGCGATGCTCGAGCTGCACCTGCTCGAGCGCGTGCTTGGCGCGCTTCTTCCGCTCGTCCGCCGAGATGCCAGCATACACCAGTGGCAGCTCGACATTGTGCAGCGCCGTCGCCCGCGGCAGCAGATTGAACGTCTGAAAGACGAAGCCGATCTCCTTGTTCCGCACGCGCGCCAGCTCGTCGTCGCTCATCCGCGATACCAGCGTGCCGTTCAGCCAGTACTCGCCGGCCGTCGGAGTATCGAGGCAGCCAATGATGTTCATGAGCGTCGATTTGCCCGAGCCCGACGGTCCCATGACGGCGACGTACTCGTTCCGCCCGATGGCGACGTCCACGCCACGTAGCGCGCGGACGATTTCGCCACCCATGTCGTAGTCTCGCTTGATGCCCCGCGTAACGATGATCCAACGCTTGTCCGGTGCCTCCCCCTCCGCCGAGACGACGATGCGTCGTTCGGCGGTCGTACCCATTGCGGGATCGATGATATCCTGGCTCACGCTTATGCTCCGGGCTTCTTGGCGTCGGCCTTCGTTTCCTTTACGAGCGCGCCGTCCTTCAGCTCGCGAATGGCCTGATAGGTACCGGCGACGATCTTCTCGTTCTCGCGCAGACCGCTGAGCACTTCGAAGTGCTTCTCGCCGGTGATTCCCCTTTTTACGGGCCGGAAGGTGACTTTGTTGTCGCTGCCGACAACGAATACGCCCTCGACATCTTTCTTCCCGACTTCTTTCTTCGGCTTCGGCTTCCCGAGTCCGACCGCCGTATCGCCGGTTGTCATGGCCGAATCCTCACGTACCGTGAGTGCGATGATCGGAATCGACAACACATTCTTTCGGGAGTCGGTGACGATCTTCGCGGTCGCCGAGAAGTCGGGCCGGGTTTCCGGCGGCACGTTGAGCAGCTGGATGGTGACCTCGTAGTCGACAGCCTGATCGCCGTTCGACTGCGTGGCCGTCGCCGATTTGACGGAGCTGTTCGAGATCTTCGTCACGCGGCCGAGGAAGGTCGTGTCCGGGAAGGCGTCGATCTGCACGAGCGCGGAGTCGCCAAGCCTGATGCGCGCCACGTCCGTCTCGTCGACCTTGACCTTCGTCTCGAGCACCGACATGTCGCTGATCGTGAGAAGCGTCGCCGCGTCCTTGTTGAGCGTTCCCATGATGGCGGTCTCGCCGCCCTCGACGTTGAGCCGCGTGACGCGGCCCGCCATGGGCGCGTAGATCGTCGTCTTGCTCAAGGCGCTCTTGACCTGTGCGAGCTCCGCGATGTTCTGATCGACGAGATGGTTCTGGGCGTCGAGCGTTGCCTGATCGACATCGACCGTCGTGCGCAGCTGCTCCATCTGCTCATCCGACATGAGCTGTGGATTGATCTTCTTGATCCCGAGTGAGCGCTCGTAGCTCTTCTGAGCCTGGATCAGGTTGGCCTTCGCCTGCGCCGCCGCGGCCTTGGCAGCGGAGAGCGCCGCTTCGGCACGCTCGACATTGGCCTGCGCCTCCGATGCATCGATCTGGAGCAGGAACTGCCCCTTCGAGACCATCTCGCCTTCCTTCACCGCAAGCCTGACGATCTTACCGGTGATGTCGGAGCTCAGATCGACCTTCGTGTGCGGTGTGACATTCCCGCTCGCCGTCACGGACGAGATGAGGTCCCGCCGCTGAACCGGCTCGATGCGGACGCTCACCTGCTTCGTGCCACTGCGCATCGCTGCCGACGTCACCAGAATGACGAGCAGGATGCCCGCCACACCAAACACCGACAACTTCGTTTTCTTGCTCATGTATGAGCCTCAGTTGCTCAGCGGAGTGGACGTCCGACCGCTTGTTCGAGCGCGGCGAACGCCTTGTGATAGTCGTAGATCGCGTTGATCCGATCCGTCTGCGCCTGCACGTACGTACCAACAGAGGTCGTTACATCGAGGAACGTTGTTGCGCCGACGCGATAACGCTCCTGGGCATACGTCAACTCTTCAGCTGCCTTCTGCGCATTGACTTCCTGCATCTCCACGGTGCGCGCAGCCGTCGCGAGGTTGAGATAGCCCTGCGTGACGTCGGAGGTCATCTGCAGCTCGCGCGACCTCACGTTGAGCCTCGCGTTGTCCCGATCGACCTGCGCCTGCTCGACACGCTGCTCGCGGCTGTAATTGTCGAAGATCGGAATGGAGAGCTGCGCGTAGAATGAAAGCGGCGCGCGCTGGAACTTGAACGGGAACTGGCTGTTGCGCTGGCGAATCGCATTCGCCTGATCAGGGCTAAGCGCGAACTGACCGTTGTTGCAGTTCAGACTGGACATGTTCACGGCTGTCCGTATCGAGTCCACCGTCAGGCAGTTTTGTAGCTCCGCGGTGAGACCGCGAATTGTCTGCTGCACGGGGAAATCCGAATTGGTGTACTGGAAAGAATTGCCACTCCAGCCGGTGGAGAGGGAGAGCGTCGGCGTATAGTTCGACTGCGCTACACGTACGTTCCAACCCGCGGCAGTTTCGCGCTCGCGGAGCGCGCGGACGGCCGGGTTGGCGCGGCGGGCGAGATCGAGCACCGAGTCCAACGAGAACGTTGGCTTGGCGACCGCGAAAGTCGTCGTGAGCTGCACACCATTTGTCGGCTGAATGCCAATTTGCTGGAACAGCTTCACTCGCTCGATGTCGGCGGTGTTATGTGCGGTGAGAGCCGCGACCTGCGCCTGCCCCAACGTCACCTCCGCGCGGCGCACCGCGAGAATATTGTCCGCGCCGACCGCCACGCGCGCCTTGGCCAACTCGAGGTTCGCCTGTTGCACGGTCACCAGCGTGTCCTGAAGGACGGCATTCGCGTCGGCCCGGGCCGCGGTGATGTACTGTTGGGTGACAGTCGATCGAAGCGTCTCCGCGGCCCCAGTGACGTCCGCCTCGGCAGCAACTCGAGTGGCCTTCGCCGCCCGCGGCTGGACTAGCGAGCCAGCATTGATGCGATAGCTCAACCCAAGGTTGTAGCCAGACTGGAGTTGATCCGAGCCAACGGCGAGCGAGCCACCCTGGACGTAGATCTGGCCGCCCTGCTGATAGCCGGAATAGAATGACGCATTTGACGACGGCAAGAGCGCGGCGTACGCCTGGCGAACCTGCGCATCGGCGCTCTTTCGCTCGTTTGCCGTCTGGAGATAGAGCGGATTGTTCTGGCGCGCGAGCGCGATCGCGTCGTCGAGCGTCAGCGTTGCGGGCGAGGACGCGGGAGACTGCTTGATGGAGCTGGGCACCTGCGCGGCGAGGGCCAGGGGCAGCAGGGTGCCGAGCAGCGCCGAGACGGCGGCCGGCTTCAGCAAACGCATTGTTGGTGGGTCCTATGGCTGGAAGTCTGCGGGCAGTACGGGGGGCGTGGGACGGCGGTTTCAAGCTCCTTGCCGTCCTTCGAGCGACAAAACGACGGGCCGCGACGACGGGGCCCCGGTACGTTAGGCGCCCCGTAATCTAACGGGGTGGCTCGTCTCTTTGAGCGAGAATTCCTCGGTCGGGAATCGACGCCCTGAGGACGTGTCCGGCAGCGTCGATCCAGAATTCGCGACGGGGAAAACCGGCGGCGGTCAGGACATAGTGTGTCGCCTGAATGGTGCCCCCCCCAATCTCGACGAGGCTAGTCCCTCGGTTGTCCAGGCTCGCTACCGCCTGGACGCCAGTCCGCGGCGCCAGAATGGTTACGGAACCGGAGCGCCGAGCGCGCATTGTCACGAAATACAGCTGATGGATGACCTCGTCATCCAGTACGATGACCCCGGCCGGGACGACATACTCGCGGGTGGACTCGCCATCCCTGGTTCTGAGCATCGAGCTGAAGCGGCCTGGGCGGCCTCTCGCCTGGAACCGGCTGCCGGCCTCACTTCCCCCTTGAAAGGTCACGTCGTACGAGAGAGGAGCACCCGCGGAGTCGCAGGTCAGAGTTGGGACGATCTTTCGGTCGCCGAGGGAGACCTGGGCTGTCGCCCGATAGGATTCCCCTGTCGAGGGCGGCACTTGCAGTATGCGAAATGACTCTCGACCGATCGGGGTCCCATTCCGAGAGATGAGAAAGGTCCCTTCGTCGAGCGTGCGGGTCAGTCCTTGCCCCCGAACGATCGAAAAAGGAACAACGGCGCTTGCGAGCAGCGCCGCCTGAGTGACCGCGAGCGAGCCGATTCTCATGCGGAGAATGCTACCCATGTGGCCGGTTCGGGTTCCTGAATGGTCAGGTCGTGTCGGGCGGCGGGGCAACAAAGACACGATCGCGAATGCGCGCTCGGATGCGCTCGTAGATACGTTCACCCTTCGCGGCTGATGCGAGTCGAGGCCGTCCGATGGAGCCAGGACTGCCCTTTGGAACGCGCAGCCAGCCGCGACGGTATCGTCGTAGCTCATCGCGTGACATCATATAATCCTGAGCGAGGTCGGCCGCCACCAGCTCGGGCGCGAGAAAGAGGAGCAGGGAGGTGTCCACCTCGTCGCCATGCATCGGCTCCGATTGCGCCTCGAGGAGATCGCTGAAATCCACTTCGAAGATATCCACCACCCGCACCCGGGCACCCGATGTCACTACCGTGGCCAGCGCTTCGAGATGCGGATCGTGCTCGTGAGCGGTGAGGAGGACGAATTCCCGGACGCCCGTTGCCTCCCACGAGTCGATGAGGTCATTGAGCATCCGGTGCAGCGTCTTGCGACGAAGCGACGCATTTCCGGGGAACCCTCGTTCGGTGTCGACGTTCACGCCGTACTCGAGCGTCGGCGCGCGGAGGAGACCGAATTCGGAGGAGAAGTCGTCTGCGAGATGCTCGACGATGATGGTATCACAACCAAGCGGCATATGCGGGCCGTGCTGTTCGCACGTGCCGATCGGCACGATGAGCCGCGGATCGTCGGCGAGTAGCTTCGCTACTTCGGCGGGCCGAAGTTCCTTGAGCCGCCATGGCTTGAGCGCCGCACGCTTGTTAGGCGCGGGGAGAGGCTGAGTCATTCGCGATGAACTGACGGTAAACGAAGCGCCCGGACGATCACTGACGCACCGCGCGATCAGCACTGGATGGGCCGTGACCGCTGCCATCGCGCTGCTGGCCGCCAGCCGTTGGCTCGATGCGCCGACGGTAGAGTATCTGGTCATCTGGACGCTCGCTACCATCGCCGGCGGCGCATTATCCTGGCGGCTGCGCGGCGCGCGTCGGGGATGGGCCTTCGCCTGCATCGCGGTGCTCGCCGTCGGCGTGGTCATCGCGCTACGCGCACAGCGCGAGCTCGAGAGCATAACCACACAGTGGAGGGCATGGGAGGAGTCTCGTTCGCTGGCGGGACTCGACGCGCTCGGGAAGGCCCTCGTCGATGCGGAACAGCGCCTGGCTGCTGACGCCAAAGCGGCGCTGGGTGCTCCCGCCGATCGCGAGAGTGCGTTCGCCTATCTTCAGCGACTCGTGCACGGCGCCGACGAGAGGGGCATCGCGATTTATCGGGGTGACACGGCGCTCGCATGGGCTGGGCGGTTCCGCGTCGCCCCGGACACGTTCGCCGCGACGACCGGCGTGTCGGCTTCCGACTTCTATCTCACATTGTATGCGACGGCGCAACGAGGCAGTGATCGCGCCGTCGCCACGCTGCTGCTCTCGGCCGCGCCTCCCGCCGATCGCCTCTCGCGTCCACTCTCGCGACGCATCGCCGCCGGCGCGCGCCTCGACGATTTCATCTTCTCGGCACCGGGCAGCTCGACGGCGGCCGGTCCGGTACTGCACTTCGCCTACGCCGACATTCCGCTGCTCGACGCGCGTGCAGCGCCGCTCGAGTCGGGCGAAGTCATGCAGCGTCTGCGTGAGCGTTTACGCATATACGTGGGTCTCGTACTGGCGCTGGCCCTTGCCTGCTTCATCATCGCAGCATGGCGAGAAACCCGCGCCGTCCTGCCGCGACTCGCCGCATTGAGTGCGGCCCTCGTGTGCATCGCGCTGGTCCCGCTCAACGAGTACTCCAACTTCACGCGCCTCTTCGACCCGACGGTGTATTTCACCAGCCTCGCCGGAACACTCACGGCGAGCGCCGGCGCCCTGGGCCTAACGAGCTCCGTCGTGCTGCTCGCGCTTCTCACCCTGTTGCGCCGTGGCCGCCGTCCGACGCGGCTGATGGCTGCGGCGACCGTGATTCTCGTGGCGGGACTCGGCCCATTCCTCCTGCGTGATCTCGCGCGCGGCATTCGGCCGCCGAGCTATGGCGTGAGCGCACCGCTCTGGCTCATCTGGGAGATCCCACTCTTTCTGGCCGCGGTTTCGGTGCTCCTTGCCGGTGCCGGCGCGGGCGGCGTTCTGCTCGGGCGCTCTCGCGGTCTCCCAGCCTGGTCGGGCGCCGCCGCGGCGGGCGTTGCCGCCATCCTTGCACCCATTGTGTGGCAGGCACCGGGACAGTGGCCCTGGTGGTACACCTTTCTCTGGATCGGGGCGATCACCGCGCTGGCCCTCAGCCGGCAGACACGATTCCTCGTCGTGACGACGGCCATCGTCGCTGCCCTTGGAGCCGCGACGCTCGTCTGGGGGCGCACCGCCCGTGGACGTGTCGAGCTCGCGGAGCACGATCTCGCGGCACTGAGCGATCCCGACCCGCAGGGATCGACCCGTTCGCTGCTCGAGCGGTTTGCCGCGTCGCTGCAAAGCGAACCGCTGCCCTCCACTCGCGCGGCTCTTCTCCAGCATTACGTCGGCTCAGCCCTGGCGGCAGCGGATTACCCAACCGCACTCTTCGCCGTGTCGGCGACCGGGCCCGCCGTAGCGACGCTCGCGACCGCGAACTTCTCCGTGCCGGCTGACGCCGTTAGGCGCGCCGTAGCCGAAGCGACGCGAATCGGCCAGCCGGTGATTACGGATGTTGCCGCAGACCCGGCGAGCGAGATTCTGCTCGCGGTACCCGCGTTGAATCGGAGCGATTCGACTGTCGCGACGGTCGTCGTGGTCGCGCCGAAAACACGGCTCATTCGAGCGGATCCCTTCAACGCCCTGCTCGGGCTGGAGGCCGAGCCACAGGGTGTTCCGCCGTACACGTTGCAATTGTTCAGCCTTGACGTGAGTCGCGCCACCATTGGCGCGGTGGGGCAGGCTCGCTGGCAGAGACGCGAGAGCGCGCTGCACGGCGACTGGCTCATTCGGACCGGTAGCGGTGCGGCCCGTGCCCACGTCGAGGTCGAGCTGCGCGAGCCCCTGGCGCTCGTCGAGCGTGGGACACTGATCGTGCTGCTCGACCTTGGCATCGTCGGGCTGCTGTGGATCCTGAGCGTCGTCGCCGACGGTGGCTTTCAGCGATGGCTGCGCGCGCGTCGGCGTACGTGGGTCCGCAGCTACCGGCTGCGCCTGACGATCGCGCTGTTCGCGTTCTTCGTGCTGCCGGCGATCGGCTTTGCATCGTGGTCGTATCAACGGCTGTCGAGTGAAGCGTTGGGAGCGCGCGACGTGCTCGTTCGCGAAACACTGCGTGCGGTCGTGCCGGCCGGTTCTGACTCGGCCTGGTTGGCTAGTGAGAGCACGCGGCTCAAGACGCCGATTCTCGCCTTCACCGCTGGCGAGCTGCGCGAGGCCAGCGATCCGCTCCTGAGCGAGCTCGCGCCGATTGGTCGCTTTCTTCGCGACGACATCGAGCGGCTACTCGTGATCGGCGATGAGGAGTCGCTCAGCCGTCCCGTGGACCTGGGCACGACGAGCACCCTTGTCGGCTTCCGCTCCATCGATCGTCCGGGATTGTCCGATCTGGTGCTCGCGGCGCCGGCCGGTCCCGAAGAGCTTACGCTCGGTCTCGGCCGCGACGACTTGAGCATTTTCGTATTGTTCGCGACGGCGGTCGGCGCGGTGGCCGCACTCTGGCTGAGCGGGATCGCGGCGCGCCAGCTCGCGCGGCCTATCGGCAGCTTGCGGCAGGCGGCCCTTGCTCTGGCCGGTGGCGAACGTCTGCCGCCCCTCGATGCGGAACCGACGGCCGAATTTCGACCAGTATTCGCCGCATTCCGGCGCATGGCGTCGGATCTCAACGCGAGTCGATCGGCGCTCGAGGAAACGCAGCGACGCCTCGCGGCGATTCTGCGGAACGTCGCGAGTGGCGTGATTGCCGTGGACCGTGCGGGGTGTGTCGTACTGGCGAACCCCCGCGCCGACGATCTGTTCGAGGCCGCGCTTCCTCCGGGAACGCGACTCGCCGCGGTGGCGCCGCCGGAGTTGATGGACGCCGTCTCGCGCGTGCTGGCCGGCAGCGAGGACGATGTTGCCTTTGCACTCACGATCAAGGGCGAGCAGGAGCTTCGTGTCCATCTCACCGCGATCAACGACGCCGTCGTCATCACCCTCGACGACGTGACGCAGGTCGCACGCGCGCAGCGTGTGCTCGCCTGGGGCGAGATGGCGCGCCAGGTCGCGCACGAGATCAAGAATCCGCTGACGCCGATACGGCTCGGTGTACAGCATCTGCGCCGGGCGCGGGCCGACCACCGTGTGGACTTCGATCGCGTGCTGGACCAGAACGTCAATCGCATCCTCGCCGAGATCGACCGACTCGACGAGATTGCCCGCGCGTTCAGTCGCTATGGCTCCGCGCCTAACGATCGGCCACGGGCGGTCGCCACCGACGTTGCCGCCGTCGTGCGCGACGTCGTTGGCCTGGAATCGATGGCCGACGGGAGTGACGGTCAGGATACCGTGCGCTGGCTCGTCGAGGGTGTCGACGTGCCCATCACCGCGCTCGCCTCCGGTGACGAGCTACGGGAGGTGCTACTCAATGTGTTCGAGAACGCGCGCCTCGCCGGCGCGCGGGAAGTGTCGGTAAACGTCGCCGGCAACGGCGTGCCGGAGGCCAACGGCGATGCCTCGCATCGCGTATCGATCGTCGTCCGCGACGACGGTCATGGCATACCACCGGAGGTATTGCCCCGCATATTCGAGCCGCACTTCTCGACGCGCACCAGCGGCAGTGGCCTCGGACTCGCCATCAGTCGTCAGATCATCGACGCATGGGGCGGCGAGATCTCGGTGGCCAGCGAGGTGGGACGCGGCACCACCGTGCGGATCGAGCTGCGTGCGGCGTCGTCGCCTAACGACGCTACTCGGTGAGGCTGCCCTGCGATCGACCGCCGCTCATCATGCGGACGGTCTTGATGTTCACGAACTCGCGCAGCCCGAATTCGCTCAGCTCGCGACCATAACCGCTCGCCTTCACGCCGCCAAAGGGGAAGCGCGGGTCGGACGCCACCATCCCGTTGATGAAAACACTTCCCGCTTCGAGCTCCCGAGCGAATCGCCGGGCCTCCGTGCCTTCGTTCGTCCATGCGCTCGCGCCCAGCCCGAAGCGCGTGGAATTGGCGATATGTATCGCCTCGTCGATGTCGCGCGCCCGAAGCAGTACCGCGACGGGACCAAACGTCTCGTCATGGTAACCCGGCGAGCTCGGAGGCACATCGGTGAGCACGGTGGGCTCATAGTAGAAGCCCGAGCCCGGGCGCGGCCGACCTCCCACGAGCAGACGCGCACCGGCGTGGAGGGTGTCCTGCACTTGCTTGTCGAGATCGTCGCGAATCTTGCTCGTGGCAAGGGGGCCCACGTCGGTGCGCTCGTTCATTGGATCACCGACGACGAGCGCGCGGGTATGCCCGACGAACAGGTCGCAGAACTCCTCGAAGACATCGTTGTGGGCAATGAAGCGCTTGGCGGCGATGCACGATTGCCCGTTATTGATCATGCGCGCCCGCACAGCGAGTTCAGCGGCGCGTTCGACATCGGCGCTCGGCATGACGATGAATGGATCGCTGCCACCCAACTCGAGTACCGTTTTCTTGATCTTTCGTCCGGCGCGCGCCGCGACGTCTCTGCCCGCGGGCTCGCTTCCCGTGAGGGTCGCCGCCGCAACACGATCGTCGTCGATGATGCGCGCAATCGCGTCCGACCCGACGAGCAGCGTCTGAAATACGCCGTTAGGTGCGCCAGCCTGCCGGAACAGATCCTCGAGGGCGAGTGCGCACTGCGGCACGTTCGAGGCATGCTTCAGAATCCCCACGTTGCCCGCGCAGAGCGCCGGCGCGGCGAAGCGGATCACCTGCCAGAAGGGAAAATTCCACGGCATGATGGCCAGCACCACGCCGATCGGCTGGAAGGCGACGTAGCCCGTCTCGCCCTGCACGTCCACGAGCTCGTCGGATAGAAACGCTTCGGCGTGATCGGCGTAGTATCGGCAGCCGGTAGCGCACTTCGCCGCCTCTTCGACGGCCGATTTGTACGTCTTGCCCATCTCGAGCGTCATCAGGCGGCCATACTCCTGCTTCCGCTGCTCGAGAATGTCACCGGCACGGCGTACGATTGCCGCGCGCTCGGAAATAGGAAGACGCGCCCAACCGACACGCGCCTCGTGCGCGCGCGCGAGCCTGGCATCGATGTCATGCGGAGTGAGCGGAGCGAACTCGCGGACGCGAGCGCCCGTTGCTGGATTGATGGTCTCGATCGGCATCCTGGAAACTCACCGGCGTGTCTCTGCGGTTCCCAGCAAAAGCAGATCCCTCGCTCCGCTCGGGATGACAATTTTGGGATCCTCCGGGATTTCCGGGAGCCTTGAGACCGTCGAGCCTCTTCGTCGGCACGATGACCGTGTCTGTCATAGCGACGAAAGTGAGCCACTAAGCTTTTCGGTCGGGACGAAATGTGAGGCCACTGAAACCGCAGCCGCCCTGCGGGCGGACGCTCGTACCACTGACGTGCTCCGTGCGAGGGGAAGCTCCTCGCTCCGCTGTTGATTTGACTTTGTGAATGTCTCGGGAAGCATCTTTCTCGCGGGAGAGGCTTCCCGACGCAGTTCAACAAAGACCACGAGTTGGGTAGGGTGACGAGGAGGCGTCGCCGCAGAGGAGATCATCAGTGGCTTCAGCGCCCGCCCGCAGGGCGGCCGCGGCTTCAGTGATCCTTGCTGCTCTTTTTCATTTCACCGAGATGTCGCATCAGTGCCGCCGAAACTTGGATGGGCGCGGCAGCGCGAAATTCCCCGAAGATCCCATTTTTGTCCTCCGCGACCTGCGCGTTTTCCGCGCCCTCCGGGGTGAATATCCATCGGCGCTTTGACTGCCGAGGGTTGCTCAGGAGGACTCCTCGCTCCACACGACCGCGCCGTCGCTCGTACGCCAACGCCGCCACCACGGGCCGCGGTGCTCGCGCTCGAACAGTGCCTGGACGGTATTCCGCCACGCTACCTGCATAGCGATCGCATCCGCGAAGCGCGCTTCCGGGTCGGCGGACAATCCGCGGCGAAGCCAGTCCGCGATCTCAGCCGGATACGGTCGCAAGTCGATGTCGCCGCGCAACTCTCGCGCGAGAATCGCGCGGCCGTCGCGCTCGCCGAATGGCGCCTCGCCGCTCAGTGCGAACGCGACGATCGCCGCAAGAGAAAAGCAGTCGACCGCCGCGTCCTGTTGTTCGCCGAGCAGCTGCTCCGGCGCGGCGAACGCGGGGGTGCCACTCGTGCCGGCGCGCTCTTCGCCGCCAGCCTGCGCGATTCCGAAGTCGGCGATGCGCCATCGTCGATATCGATCGATGAGAATGTTCTCAGGTTTGAGGTCACGGTGGACGATTCCAATCGCATGCGCGGCTGCCAGGCCGCTCAACATGAAATCGACCTGCGGCGCGATCTCTGGCAATGGCCGCGGCCCCGCGCGCTCCACCAGCTCGGCGACCGATCCCCCTTCGGCGAGCTCCATCGTGTACCATGATACGTCGCCGCGACTGTCCCAATCGTAGATGGGCACGATCGCCGGATGCGCGAGCTGCGCGGCGAGCTTCGCCTCACGACGAAAGCGCGAGACCGCGCGTTCGTCGCGCGCGATGTGAGGGTGCAGCAGCTTGAGCGCGACCTCACGGCCAAGGCTGAGATCGCGTACCCGCCACACGGAACCGAAGGATCCCGAGCCGATCGCGGCGAGCACCTCGTAGTCGTCCGCGAGGGCCCAACGTAGACGGACCTCTTCGGACTCGTGCTCGGTAACGCCCGGCTCGTCACCGGCGAGCATAATCATCGTGCGGCTCCCAACGACGCGATCCATGGCGCGCAGCATCGAGGCCACCGACGGGAAGCGATCTTCCGGATCCGCGCTCAGCGACCGATCGATCACCGCCGCGACTGCTTGGGGCGTGTCTGGCCGCAAAAGGTGAATCGGCGGAACGCCTTTGGACGGCGGGATCTCCCCCGTCAGACTCGCGAAACAGGTCGCCGCGAGCTGCCATTGATCCGTCGCGGCGCTCGGACGCCAGCTCCCGTCGCTCCATTCGTTAGGCACCGGCAGGTGGCCAAAGTCCGGCTGGATCGAACCGGGGATGTCTTCCGCTGGGATTGCCCACTCCCATCCCATGAGCCAGAGGCGCGCCATGGGCGCCATCCACACGACTTCGGGCGAGACGGCGCCGTGCACGGTGCCGGAGTCGTGGAGGTAGGTGAGCGCGGAGCCAATCTCCCGCATCACCCGAAGCGTCGTCGGCGTGTCGTCCGCGCCGCCGCGCTTGAGACGAGCGCCGAGAGTTTCGCCGGCGAGCCAGCGGCGCAGATACCCAGGACCGCGACGGCTTTCCTTGAACGACGCCCAATAATGGTAGGTCGTCGGAATCGCGGGATGATTTCGATGCGCGAGATGCCGTGCTTCGGCCTCGAGCCACTCTGCATGCGATGCATCGGGCGCGCTCACGAGGGACAGGGAGCGGCCGAGCGCGTCGATAATCTCCTGGTAATGACGCGCCTGGCTCATCAAGCCCTCCGAGCCCCAGCGCCAGCCGGGAGGCAGTTCCCACGCGCTGAGATGCGCGGGAAGCTCGTGGGTCACATGATACACATCACCGGGAGAGCGCTCCGTCATCGACCACTACATTCGGGACTCGGACAGCACCTTCTCCGCCTGATGCGCGAACTCCGGCACGAGCGCGACGTCAGGCAAGACTTCGACGTCTACCTGCTGCACACGGTGCTTCGATCCGTCCTCACGCACGGCGCTTTGCACCGATGGCACATGCAGGGTCACGCTCACTACTCGCCAGAGGGTGCTCGGCCGGCGCTTTTCGCCGTCGGAATCGACGACATCCAACTGGAGGACCTCGCCGCTGGCCGGCACCACCGTGCTCTCGCAGTCCGCGAGGAGCTGCTCGCGGTCGTGCCGGATGATGCGCAAGTTGATCATCTCGCGGAGAGGTTGAGGAGCGACCATCGGAGGAGGCGACGACGGAGGTTGCTTCGGTGGACGTGGCATAGGGGGCTAAGCTTACGCATGGTGGAGACGCGATACCAGTCGCGTTCCAGGAGTCGGAGCCAGGGCTCGGCGTGAAACCACACGCCGGCAAAGGCGTACGGGCAGCAGGAATCCGTTGACCAGGAGTGAACCGTGTTCACGATCATCATCGCGCTTGTCGCGGCCGCATTGGGCTACTGGCAGGCGAAGTCGTTCGTTCAGAGCAAGCTTCGATTTGTGGATGCCGTGCAGCATTTTGCCGCCCCGCTGCTTGCGGGCGTTGCCGCGATGCTCATCGCCACGCCAGTCGTGTGGCTTCTGCCCCTTGTCGGGAAGGGAACGGCAATTCTGTTCGGCCTTGGCGTGGGCGCCGGTGTCTCGTCAGGCGCGCGAGACATTCGAAAGCGGATCGGCAGCGGAACGGTCTGACATTCTTCCGCCAGCGGTGAGGGAGGCCGGCGCGTAATGATCGCATGGCGGCTGCTTCACCGCTTTTGGAAGATCTCCACGCACTCCCTCGCGCCGCGTGGGTGTTGTTCGGCGGCACCTTCATCAATCGATTCGGCAGCTTCGTTCTTGCCTTTCTCGTCTTCTACCTGACGAGTCGGGGTTATTCCGCCGCGGCCGCGGGCCTGGCGTTGAGCGCCTATGGAATCGGCAGCATGGCGGCGGCCCTCGTGGGGGGACAGCTCGCCGACACAATCGGCCGACGCAACAGTATCACACTTTCGATGTTCTCATCGGCGACGACGATGCTGGCGCTGTCGCAAGCGACCGGTATCCGATCGATCGTCGTCCTCACGGCACTCGCTGGCTTCACGGCCGAGCTCTATCGACCCGCGTCGTCCGCGCTGATAGCCGATCTCACGCCATCCGGGCGGCGCATCACGGGCTTCGCGATGTACCGCCTGGCCGTCAATGCCGGCGTGGCGGCGGGCCCCGCGGTGGCAGGCTTTCTCGCGCAACGGTCGTTTCTCTGGCTGTTCGTGGGCGACGCGCTGACATCGGTGATTTATGGTTGCGCGGCCTATTTCGCCCTGCCACGGGACGGCGAGCGCATGAGCCAAACGGCAGTCCGGGAGAGCGCGTTCTCGCGAATGGTCAGCGACCCACGACTCGTTAGGGTAATCCTCGCGACGCTGGCGCTCGCGTTCGTGGTTCATCAGGCGTATGCCACTTTCCCGCTGCACCTCGCGCGATCGGGCTTCTCGCCGGTGGTTTACGGTTCGCTCATGTCGTTGAATGGTTTGCTCATCATCGTCATCGAGCTGTGGATCACGACGCTCACGCGACGCCTGCCGTCGCTGATCGCGCTCGCCATCGGGCTCGTCCTGAATGGCATCGGCTTCGGAGCAATCGGCGTCGCCGCGAGCGTCTCCGCCCTCGCCGTGACCGTCGTGATCTGGACGTTCGGCGAGATGGTCTATTCGCCCGTTGGGTCCGCGTACATCGCGGACATTGCGCCGACCGAGCTGCGGGGCCGCTATCAGGCTGCGTATGGGTTCACCTACAGCCTTGGGCTCATGCTGGCCCCGATCGGCGGCACCCTGTTATACAGCGTGAGTCCGTCGGCGCTCTGGCTTACCTGTCTTCTGCTTTGCTTTGCGGCGGCAGGGTTACTGACGCGGGCCTGGGTGCATGAGCGAATCACTGGGACGAGGCGGCCAACTGTGACGCCGACGGGCGGCCTCGTGGCGGACGACCCGGCGCAGCCAACGGACTAGCCGCTCCGGCTCGAATATGCTGCAGGCCGAGGCCGAAACGAATCCTATTGCTATTTTTCTAGCATATGCTACTTTCGTAGCAGTCGCTGCGAAACGCAGTTCGGCCTTTGCCGTATGGAGCACGCATGGCACACGACGATGCGGTCCACCTCAGCCGTCGCGAACGGCAGATCATGGATCATCTCTTCCGTGTTGGTCGCGCCACGGCGGCCGACGTGCTTGCGGGGATGCCCGAGCCCCCGAGCTATTCCGCCGTGCGCGCCATGCTGCGCACTCTCGAGGACAAGGGACACGTTCGGCATGAGGAAGAGGGCCGTGCCTACGTGTACCTCCCGACCACGCGTCGCGAGAACGCCCGCCGCACCGCGCTGACGCATCTGCTGCGTACGTTCTTTGACAATTCCGCGGAGCAGGCGATGGCCGCGTTGCTCGACCTCAAAGGCACGAAGATCAGCGAGGCCGAGTTGGACCGGATGGTGGAGCGCATCGAGCTAGCCAAGAAGGAGGGTCGGTAGCCATGACGAGTGTTGCGCATCTTCTCACATCACCGGCCGCCGCGGCGGCGCGTGTTCTCCCTTTGCTGGCCGACGCGGCCATCAAAGGCGTCGTCATCTTCGGCATCGCGGCCGTGGCCGTCGCCTTCTTCAGGCGACGCTCAGCCGCGACACGCCACGCCATCTGGGCTGGG
>Ga0207700_10000465_pt1 | contig 23771 bp, 21 predicted proteins | sample LARL82metaG_FD_184348 | JGI IMG/M metagenome (GOLD analysis project Ga0207700, IMG submission 184348) | Corn, switchgrass and miscanthus rhizosphere microbial communities from Kellogg Biological Station, Michigan, USA - LAR L8-2 metaG... | ecosystem: Host-associated > Plants > Roots >...
CAGGCGCCGACGCCGCAGGGGTCGCTTTCGATGCGCTCACCGAGGCGCGCGGCGAGGAGATCGAGGTGCTGCTCGTCGATACCGCCGGGCGCCTGCAGAACAAGGCGGTGCTAATGGACGAGCTGCGGAAGATCGTGCGCGTGATGAAGAAGATCGACCCTATGGCCCCGCATGCCGTTTTGTTGGTGCTCGACGCGACAGTCGGGCAGAACGCACTCTCTCAGGTCGAGGTTTTTCGCGACATTGCCGGCGTTAGCGGACTTGTCATGACCAAGCTCGACGGCACGGCGCGCGGCGGCATCTTGGTCGCAATCGCCGCGAAATTCGGCCTGCCGGTTCACTTCGTCGGCGTCGGGGAGGGTATCGACGATCTCGCGCCGTTTTCGGCCCGGGACTTCGCCCGGGCGATCGCCGGAATCGAATGAAAACATCTCTCCCGCCAGACGCGAAGCCCGATGGCAATTGCGCCGCGGCCGCGCTAGATGAGCGGCGATGAAAGCAAAGAAGCCGCAGCTCAATCCTGTGCTCAAGCTGGTGCTCGATCTCGGGCCGTTGCTGCTGTTCTTTCTCGCCAACTCGCGGCCGGCGCTGTTCCTGCCGCTGGTCTCGCCGATCTTGCCTGCGGACATCGCGCCCGACGAGCGCGTCGGCATCTTCGTCGCCACCGCCGTGTTCATGGTTTCCGTGGTGCTCGCGCTCGCCGTGTCGTACGCGCTGACGCGGCACTTGCCCGCGATGCCGCTCATCACTGCGATCATCGTGCTGGTGTTCGGCTCGCTGACGATCCTCCTGCACGACGAGCACTTCATCAAACTCAAGCCCACCATCATCTATGTGTTGTTCGGCGCAGTGCTGCTCAGCGGGCTCGCTCTCGGCAAGCCGCTACTCGGCATGGTGTTCGATTCCGTGTTCCAACTCACCGAAGAGGGTTGGCGCAAGCTGACCCTGCGCTGGGCGCTGTTCTTCTTCGCGCTCGCGGTTCTCAACGAAATCGTCTGGCGCTCGCAATCGACCGATGTGTGGGTGAGCTTCAAAGTGTTCGGCGTAGTTCCGCTCACGTTCGTATTCGCCGCCTTGCAATATCCGTTGTTGACGAAATACGCGGTGCCGGAAAAGACGGAGGAGCGATAATCACGGACTGGCGAGCGCCTTCTCGATCGCAGGCCTTACCGCCGCTTCGAGATTGTCAGGCGTGAGCGGCCCGATCAGTTTGTAGGTGATGCGGCCGTCGCGATCGATGACGAAGGTCTCGGGCACCCCATATACTCCCCATTCGATTGCCGCGCGGCCGTTGCCGTCGACGCCGTTGGCCGCAAATGGATTTCCAAAGCGGCCGAGGAACCGCCGCGCGTTATCGGGCTGGTCCTTGTAGTTCATTCCAACGACGCGCAGGCGAGAGTCCGTCGCGAGCGTGATGAGCAACGCCGCTTCCTCGCGACAGGGCACGCACCATGACGCCCACACATTGAGCACCGTCACTTGGCCTCGGAAATCCCCGCTGTCGAGGCCGGGCACCGCCTTGCCGTCGCGCTCCAGGCCGGGGAGCGGTGGCAGCTCGGTCCGCGGGGCAGGATGTCCGATCAAGGCCGACGGGATGCGGGAAGGATCACCGGCGCCGAGTCGCAGCACGAACAGCGCGGCGAGCCCCAGGAAGGCGAGGAGCGGGATGAGCACCAGCATCCGGCCTTGCCACCCGCGCGCATTCGCGACGGCCACGCTTTTGTCCATCAAATCACCACTTGTCCCCGTCGGTGCGTGTGGAGCGTCGGCTGATTCCCTGCGCTTCGAAGTCGTCGAGGATGCGGCTCAAATGCCGGCGATCGAGCACGATCCATGCGATCAATCCAGCCACGACCGCGATCGCGGCGACATAGGCAGTGATAATGAACGCAGCATGCGGACCGAAGTTCATTATCACGGTCCCATCCGGGCGCCCGCCTGCAGCATCATCAGGGTACGCACGCGCCGCCGCATGATCTCATTGCGCATCGCGGCCAGATGCAGCGTCAGGAACAACAGCGTGAATGCAACGGCCATGACGATGAGTGGCACGAGAATCGCGGGATGAATCGTCGATCCGCCGAGGCGGAACACGGACGCCGGCTGGTGCAGCGTATTCCACCAATCCACCGAGAATTTGATGATCGGGATATTAATGGCGCCGACGAGCGTCAGGACCGCGGCCGCGCGCGCCGCCTGTGCCGGGTCATCGATGGTGCGCCACAACGCGATCACGCCGAGGTACATCAGGAATAGCACCAGCACGGAGGTCAAACGGGCATCCCAGACCCAGTAGGTTCCCCACATTGGTCGGCCCCACAGCGAGCCAGTGACGAGACACATCAGCGTGAAGGCTGCTCCGATCGGCGCTGCGGCCTTGGCAGCGACATCGGCGAGGGGATGGCGCCAGACCAACGTGCCTAGCGCGGCCACGCTCATCACTATCCAGGCAAAAATGCCGAGCCACGCTGCCGGCACGTGAATGAACATGATCTTCACGGTCGCGCCCTGCTGATAGTCATCGGGTGCGAGGTAGATCTGACTGATGCCGATGGCAAAGGCCAGAACCGTTGCCGCCGCGAGCCACGGCAATGCGCGCGCGGTGAGGGCGAGGAAACGGGACGGGTTGGCGAGGTCGATCAGGCTCATCGCACGTCTTCCTAATCGTGATTTGCGCCGGCGGCGATTTGGCGAGCCGCTCGTCGCGCCGCTCTCATGTCGTGCAACTTCGCGCTCATTCCAATCCCTGCCGTAGCGCGACCGCGGCGGCGAGGGGGCCGATCACGAGGCTTATCAGCGTGAGCGCGCAGAGGATACCGAAAGGCGCGCCGAACGGGACCGGCCCGGTGATCGCCGCGTTCGAGGCCGCGACGCCGAAGATCAGCACGGGAACCGTCAGCGGCAGGACCAGGACCGCAAGCAGGAGACCACCGCGCCGCAATGCCACGGTGAGCGCCGCCCCAATGAGGCCAATGAAGGTCAGCGCCGGGGTGCCGGCGAGCAATGTAAGAGCAACCGCGCCGCTCGCCTTCGCCTCGAGGTTGAGCAGGAGGCCGAGCAGCGGGGAAGATATGACGAGGGGGAGGCCCGTCGTGAGCCAGTGCGCGAACGCTTTGACGACGACCGCTAGCTCAAGCGGCACCGGCGCGGTGAGGATCAGGTCGAGCGAGCCGTCCTCGTGATCCATTGCAAGCAGTCGGTCGAGGGCGAGCAGACTCGCGAGCAGCGCCCCGAGCCAAAGGATCGCGGGTCCCATGCGCGCCAGCAGGGCGAGGTCGGGACCAATGGCGAACGGCATCAGCGTCACCACAATGAGAAAGAACAGCACGCCGGTCAGTGCGCCGCCCCCGACGCGCACGGCGAGCCGCAGGTCGCGGAAGAGTAGCGCACAGAGCGCGGTCATGGCGGCTGCATCCGTTGATTCACCTGCTGCCCCAGGCGCAGTTCCTTCGCCCCATCCAGTCCGATCGGGCCATGGCTAGCCACCAGAATCAGTCCGTGGCCGGCGAGATGGGCGCGCATGAGGTCGGCCAACATCGCTTGCGCCGCAGCGTCGAGCGTGGAGGTCGGCTCATCGAGTAACCAGATGGACCGCTCGACTGCGATCAGCCGGGCAACCGCGAGGCGGCGTCGTTGTCCGGCAGAGAGATAGACCGCGGGCAACTGCGCAAGCTCGCCGAGTCCGACGGCGGCAAGCGCGACATCGCTCTTTGTCCCATCGCCGCCCAGAAGCGCCGCCCAGAAGCCGAGGTTCTCGCGGACGGACAGCGACGGCTTCAGTGCGTCCTGGTGGCCGAGATAGTGGACATGCTCGCCCCTGGTCAGCTCCACATCACCGCCCTCGAGTTCGAGCTGACCTTGCTGCGGCCGCACCAGGCCCGCCACCATGCGCAGCAGAGAGGATTTGCCCGCACCATTGGGGCCTGTCACCACGAGTGCTTCACCCGCCTCGACGGTAAAGGCGAGCCCACGGAAGACCTCGCGGCCCCCTCTGACGCAAGCAAGGTCTGACCCTCGGAGCCGCATCAGGCACCGGCCCCCGACCTACCGCCCGGAGGGCACCCGCTTGTCCCGAAGCGCCCGGCGCTCGCGCTCCCACTGGCGGGGACGGGAGGCGGAAAAAACCCTGATTCTGTGCCCATGTCGTTGGCGCGCGTCGATTTTCTGGAATGGCGCAAAAAAAGACCCTATAAGGCATCGTCCCGCGCCCACTATCAACCCGCGCTGGACTCGCGGCCGGTGACGAGGGGAGCGTTTCCGGTAGTTTTCTACCGTCGAACCGCGCCTCTCCCGGTTGGATGGGACCCGATCACAATGACCTCACTCGACAGCTTTCGCTGCTGCAAACCCCTGAAAGTGGGCAGCAAGACCTACGCCTATTACAGCCTGCCGATCGCCGAGAAGAATGGGCTCAAGAGTATCTCGCGACTACCGTTCTCCATGAAGGTGCTGCTGGAAAATTTGCTGCGTAACGAAGACGGCCGCTCGATCAACAAGGAGGACATCCAGGCGGTCGCGCAATGGCTCAAGACCAAGACATCAGAACGCGAGATCGCCTTTCGTCCGGCGCGCGTGTTGATGCAGGACTTCACCGGGGTGCCGGCGGTCGTGGACCTCGCCGCCATGCGCGATGCCATGCAAAAGCTCGGCGGCGACCCGAAGAAGATCAACCCGCTCGTACCGGTCGATCTCGTCTGTGATCACTCGGTTGCGGTCACCTTCTTCGGCATCCCCAATGCCGCCAAGAAGAACGTCGACGAGGAATACCGGCAGAACCGCGAGCGCTACGAATTCCTCAAATGGTCGCAGAAATCGTTCGATAACTTCCGCGTCGTGCCGCCCGGCACTGGCATTTGCCATCAGGTCAACCTGGAATATTTGTCGCAGACGGTGTGGAGCAAGAAGGAGAAGGTCAAGGTCGACGGCAAGCCGGCCGTGATGGATGTGGCCTATCCGGACACGCTTGTCGGCACCGATTCGCACACCACCATGGTCAATGGTCTCGCCGTGCTCGGCTGGGGCGTCGGCGGCATTGAGGCCGAGGCTGCCATGCTCGGCCAGCCGTATTCGATGCTGCTGCCGGAAGTGATCGGCGTGAAACTCACCGGCAAACTCAAGGAAGGTGTCACTGCCACCGATCTGGTGCTTACCGTCACCCAGATGCTGCGTAAGCGGGGCGTGGTCGGGAAGTTCGTGGAGTATTTCGGTCCTGGTCTCGCCAATCTGTCGATCGCCGATCGTGCCACCATCGGGAACATGTCGCCGGAATACGGCGCGACCTGCGGGTTCTTTCCGGTCGATGACGACACGGTGAAATATCTTGCCGATACCGGCCGGTCTGCAGCGCACGTCGCTCTGGTCGCCGCCTACACCAAGGCGCAGGGCATGTATCGGACAAAGTCGACGCCGGACCCGATCTTCACCGATGTGCTCAAACTCGAATTGTCGCAAGTCGAGCCTTCGCTCGCCGGGCCCAAGCGCCCGCAAGACCGCGTGGCGCTCAAGGACGTCAAGGCCGGTTTCGCGGTGGCAATGGACAAAGAGTTCAACAAAGGCGGCGACGGCGGCAAAGACATCTTCGATCTCCATCCCGCGCTCGCCACGTCGCTTGACAAGAACTTCGCCAAGGCGGGGACGTCGAAGCGCGTGCCGGTTCCAGGTCGCCAGCACGACCTCGGCCACGGCGACGTCGTGATCGCCGCGATCACCTCCTGCACCAACACTTCGAATCCCAACGTGATGGTCGGAGCCGGCCTGCTTGCGCGCAAGGCGGTGGCGAAGGGCTTGACGGTCAAGCCGTGGGTGAAGACCTCGCTGGCCCCGGGTTCCCAGGTTGTCGCTGACTATCTCGAGAAATCCGGGCTGCAGAAGGATCTCGACAAGCTCGGCTACAATCTCGTTGGCTTCGGCTGCACCACCTGTATCGGCAATTCCGGTCCGCTCGCGCCGGAGATTTCCAAGGCGATCAACGACAAGGATCTTGTCGCCGCCGCGGTGCTGTCCGGCAATCGAAACTTCGAGGGCCGCGTCAATCCCGATGTGCGCGCGAATTATCTCGCCTCGCCGCCGCTGGTCGTCGCCTATGCGCTCGCGGGCTCAATGTATTCCGATCTCATCAAGCAGCCGCTCGGTCTCGACAAGAAAGGCCAGAAGGTCTTCCTCAAGGACATCTGGCCGTCAACGCGCGAGATCAATGGCGTCATCCGCAAGACGCTGAACAAGCAGATGTTCACCAAAGAATACGCCGACGTTTTCAAGGGCGATTCCAACTGGCGCGCCATCAATGTGAAGGGTGGTTTGACCTACAACTGGGACAAGAAGTCGACCTACGTGCAGAACCCGCCCTATTTCGCCGGCATGGGACGACACCCGACGCCGCTGACCGACATCGTCGATGCGCGCGTGCTCTGCCTCCTGCTCGATTCGATCACGACCGACCACATCTCGCCGGCCGGTTCTATCAAGATCGACTCGCCCGCAGGCAAGTACCTCATCGACCACAAGGTGAAGCCCGCCGATTTCAACCAGTACGGCACACGCCGCGGCAATCACGAGGTGATGATGCGCGGCACCTTCGCCAATATCCGCCTCAAGAACCAGATGGTGCCGGGTGTCGAGGGCGGCGTGACCGTGCATTATCCGTCACGCCAGCGGATGTCGATCTACGACGCGGCGATGCGATACAAGCAGGACAAGGTTCCGCTCGTCGTGTTCGCCGGAAAAGAATACGGCAGCGGGTCCTCGCGCGATTGGGCCGCCAAGGGACCCAGCTTGCTCGGTGTGCGCGCGGTGATTACCCAGTCGTTCGAGCGCATCCATCGTTCAAACCTCATCGGCATGGGCGTTTTGCCGCTCTGTTTCGAGGAAGGCACGTCGTGGCAATCGCTCGGTCTGCGGGGCGACGAACAGGTGACGATCCGCGGGCTGCATGGCGAGATCAAGCCGCGACAGCGGATGATCGCCGAGATCGTGGCAGCCGATGGCGGGCTCAAGCGCGTCCCGCTCGTTTGCCGCATCGATACCCTGGACGAGCTCGACTATTTCAAGCACGGCGGCATATTGCACTATGTGCTGCGGCACCTCGTGGCGGCTTAGAGGGGCCGTCGGCTCACCTCGAATTGAGTAGCGGGTGATCGCTTCGCTGCCTATGAATCCTGTGGCGAGGGGGCAAACCGGACTACTTGGTTAGGGACAAATCGATTATGCGTCGTTGCCTCGCCTACGCGGCGGTCGTCATTTGTTCTTCCGTCCCGCTACAGCCCGCCCATGCCGAGCCCCGCGCCGTCATCGAGTTGTTCACGAGCCAAGGCTGCTCGTCCTGCCCGCCGGCCGATCAGTTGCTCGGTGAGCTGACGAGTGATGCCTCGCTGATTGCGGTCAGCGTGCCGGTCGACTACTGGGATTATCTCGGCTGGAAGGACACGCTCGCGGATCCGCACAACACCGCCCGGCAAAAGGCGTACGCCCATGCCCGCGGCGATGGTCAGGTTTACACGCCGCAAGTGGTGGTGAATGGAACCCTGCACGCCCTCGGCAGCGACAAGGCTGCGATCGAGCTTGCTGTCGCCGCAAGCCGGAAGAGCGGCGCGATGTCTTTGCTGCCGAAGCTTACGGTCGGCGATGGGCGGCTCAACATCGCCGTGCCGGACCTCGTCGATGCTCACACCGGCGGGGAAGTCTGGCTCGTCGGGGTCATGAAGGCCGCCACCATCGCGATCGCGCGCGGTGAGAATAAAGGTCGCACCATTACCTATCACAACGTCGCGCGTCGCTGGATCAAGGTCGGCGATTGGACCGGCAAGGCCAATTCGTGGAGCATCCCCGTGCAGACGCTCAAGGCGGCGAATGTCGACGAAGCCGCTGTTCTGGTGCAGAGCGGCACGACGGAAAAGCCCAAGGCCATCCTAGGCGCTTCGCTGGCTGGGATTCAGTAAATCTGCCGCGATAAGCAACGCCCGGCGCAAGGGCTTGTACGGCACCTCAGCATTATGGTTCCATTGACGAATCGGCGAGACTCGCGCGTCGCTAGGTCGAGCCGCGCGATGCGCCACTGCGACATTCATTCCCTCTTGCCGATGGATGCATCCGGCGCAATCATTGCCGCTCGATCTACGAAATGGAGGCGCCGGATGAGCTACGGCGATACTGAGCCGAGCGAGTTCCATGGGGGCGAGGCTCCCGCTGCATCGTTCCTCGCCCCCGCCAGCCGAGTGACCTTCGACCGGCGCGAGCTCAACCGGATTTTCGGCCTCTATGGTCGCAAGGTTGCCGCCGGCGAATGGCGCGACTACGCCATCGACTTCCTCAAGGACCGCGCGGTGTTTTCCGTGTTCCGCCGTGCGTCGGAAGTGCCGGTTTACCGCATCGAGAAAAGTCCGAAGCTCGCTCGCCGCCAAGGCGCCTATAGCGTGATTTCGGCGACCGGTCTGATCGTGCGCCGCGGCCACGAGCTCGACGGCGTGCTGCGGGCGATCGATCGATCGCTCAGCGTGGTGGCGCCCTGACGGCGGTGCAGATCACGGCGCTGTCGTCGCTCCGCTCCCGAGCGGTCGCTGCATCAAAACTGTGTCGAGCCAACGGCCGAACTTGAAGCCGACATTGTTGAAGGTGCCGACCAAGCGGAAACCGGCGGCGCGGTGCAGCTCGACCGAGCCGGCGTTGGCGGAATCTCCGATGACCGCGATCATTTGCCGAAATCCGCCGAGTTCGGCCTCGGCGATTAGCCGTTCGAGGAGGGCGCGGCCTATCCCGCGGCGCTGCGCCGCCGGGGCGACGTAGATCGAATCCTCCACAGTCCCGCGATAAGCGGGACGCGCGCGATAGGGCGCTGCATAGGCATAGCCCATGATCTCGCGCTCGAGCTGTGCCACCAGATAGGGATAGCCGCCGCTGCGAAGCGCCTCGTACCGGCGCTCCATTTCACGCTCGCTTGGCGGCTCCAGCTCGAAGGATGCCGTGCCGTGCCGCACCGCGTGCTCGTAGATACGGGTGATCGCTGCGAGGTCGCGCGCTTCGGCCGTGCGGATGGGGATGGCGATCATGAATCATGACGGCGGCAGGTCGACGTGCGCCACGATATCCTCTCCGCAGCGCGCTGTCCGGCTCGCCGCGCGCAAACGCGACGGCGCCCCGGCTCATCGCCGAGGCGCCGCGCAGACAAAATCGCTGTCGTGACCGCTCAGCGGCGGTCGCCGAGGAAGCGCAACAGGAACATGAACAGGTTGATGAAGTCCAGATAAAGCGAGAGCGCGCCCATCACCGCTTTGCGGCCGACGACCGTGCCGTCCTCCATCGGGTCGTACATCTCCTTGATGCGCTGCGTGTCCCAGGCGGTCAGGCCGGCGAAGATCAGCACGCCGACCGCGGAGATCACGAAGTCAAGCCCACTGCTCTTGAGGAAGAGATTGACGAGCATGGCGATGATCAGCCCGATCAGCCCCATCATCAGGAACGAACCGATCGGCGAGAGATCACGTTGCGTCGTGTAGCCATACAGGCTCAGTGCACCGAACGCCGCGGCCGAGATGAAGAACACTCGCGTAATCGAAGCGCCGGTATAGGTCAGGAAGATCGACGACAACATCACTCCGAGCAGGGCCGCATAGACCATGAACAGCGAGAACGCGGTCGAGGGCTCCAGCCGGTCGATGCGCCAGCTGATCAGAAACACCAGCCCCAGCGTCCCGAGAAACAGAACCAGCACGGCCGGTCCGCTGAAGATCATCTGGCCGAACGACGTCAGTCCGATGATCGCGCCGTTGGCATTGGTAACAACCGCCGCCTGGAACGTGAGCCAGGAGGCGATGCCGGTGAGCGCGACGCCCAGGGCCATGTAGTTATAGACGCGGATCATGTAGGCCCGCAGGCCCTGATCGATCGCAACTGCCCGGTCCGCACCGACGCCGCGTCTGGCAGCCGCGTAGTTCCGGTCGAAATCCGACATGGAAGACACCTCTCTCTATTCCGACCCCGAGGCCGGATCATGTGGCGCCTACCGGGAAGAGCGGCTGGCGTCCGATGCGCGGAATCTAGTGCGGGAAAGGTTCCCGCGCCAGATGCCACAAAGGGATTTGTTGACGCTGGCTTCTCCCCGCGTCATCCCGATAGAACTTACAATCTAGCAATGTGACGGTGCTGAGACGCGCCGGCCGGGCGCGGCGTGTTGTCGCCGTCGGCCATCCGTGACGCTTGGCTTTGCGCCCGAAACGGGCGCGCAGCGCCGGTCGGCAATCGGCTGCCGGCTCTCTTTCACGTCCACCTTGCTGAATGCGTTCTAGAGGTTACGGAGTACGCGCGCCGGCTTATGGCCGAGGGCCGTGAACGTGCCGATCAGTCCCAGCGCTACCATTACGGCAATGGCTGCGACGGCAGCAACGAGCAGCGGGAGCGGAAGCCACAGGAATGGAAGCTTCATCAGTTTGATGATGATCAAGGCCGCGGCTGCCGAGCCGGCCGCCACCCCGAACAGAGCGGTGATCATGCCGAGGGCAAGGTATTCGAGTGCATAGGCGGACAGAAGCCGAAGCCGCGTTGCGCCGAGGGTCTTGAGGATCACGGCGTCGTAGACCCGATGCCGGTGCCCGGCCGCGAGCGCTCCCCCGAGCACCAGTACGGCCACGACCAGCGTGAGCGCCCCCGCTCCTCGGATTGCTAGCGCCAGGTTCGCGACGATCTGGCCGGCCGCGTCGATCGCGTCACGCACAGGCACGGTCACGACGGCGGGAAAGGCATCGGCCACCGCTCTGAGCACAGCGGCTTCCTCCTCGCGCGTGGTCCCCCCGGGATAGGTGAGAGTGGCGATATCGGTGTGCGGCGCGCCGCGGAACGTCGCGGACGAGAATACCATGACGAAGTTGATGCCGAGGCTCTGCCAATCGACCGCGCGCAAGTTGGCAATCGTCGCGGTCACGTTACGGCCCAAAACATTGACCGTGATCTTGTCGCCGACCTTAAGGCCAAGCCCCTCGGCGATGCGAGTCTCGAGCGAGATCAATGGGGGACCCTTGTAGCTCGATTGCCACCATTCCCCCTCGACCAAACGCGAGCCGGCCGGAAGCGCATCCCCATAGGTGATGCCGCGATCGCCGCGCAGTGCCCAGAGCGCATCAGTGGACGGCTGGAGCTTTTCCGCGGCGACGCCGTTCGCCGCTACGATTCGACCACGCAGCATAGGCACGCGGTCAAGCGAGGCGCGTGGTGCGCGCGCGCGAATGAAGGCGTCGAACGCTTCGCCATCGGAGGCCGCGATGTCGACGAAGTAGAACGACGGCGCGCTGTCCGGCAATGCCGCCACGAAGTGGCGCCGCAAATTGCCCTCGATCGAGATCACGGCGACCATAACCGCAAGGCCCAAGCCGACCGATAGGACGACGCTCGGCGTGAGCGCGCCCGGCCGGTGGATGTTGGCAAGCGCCAGGCGAACGAGCGGCGAGTGCGGGCGTGGCAGGCGACGCGCAGCCGTCATGATCAGTTCCGCTACCAGGCGTAGCAGCACGAAAACCGTGGCCGCCGCTGCCACGAAGAGTGCGGCGATGCGCCGGTCGTAAGCGAGTTCGACTGCGAGCACGGCGAGCGTGCACCCGAGTAGAATCGTTGCCGCGAGATAGGGAGGCGGCGGCCAACGCCGATCGCTCGCGACCTCGTCGCGGAATAGAGCCGAAACCGGCACGTCATGGGCGCGCCCGAGCGGCCACAGGGCGAAAGTGGCGGCGGTTAGAAGCCCGAAGAGGAACGCGAGCACAGGATCCCCCGGGTGCAGCGCCGGCGCGAGCGGCAACGGCAGACCAGGACCGAGGCTCCAGGCGACGACAAACGGCAAGGCCGCGCCGACGAGGAGCCCGGGTATTGCGCCGAGGCCGGCGAGCACCAGAACCTGAGTGAAATAGATCGCGAACACGCGCCTACCGGAGGCGCCCAGTGCTTTGAACGTGGCAATAACCTCGCGCCTGCCGTCGAGATGACCCTTGACCGCGTTGGCTACGCCGACCCCGCCCACCAGCAACGCAGTGAGTCCGACCAAAGTGAGATATTGCGTGAACCGTTCGACGTTTTGTTCGAGCGCCGGCGAGGCATTGACGCGTGAGCGCAATTCCCAGCCAGCCTCAGGCAATTGGGCTTGCGCCGCGGTCATCACCGCGCGCATGGCCGTATCCGTCGAGTCATTGTCGGGAAGACGCAGCCGGTAGTGCCAGCGCACGATGGCGCCCGGCTGCAACAGGCCGCTCGCGCGCAGCGCTTGTTCGCTGATGAGCACGCGCGGGCCGAAGCCCAGGCCGCCGCCAAGTCTGTCGGGCTCCGACGTCAGGACGGCGCGAATGTCGATCGTCGCAGCGCCGAGCGTGATGCGGGCACCCGGCTCGAGGCCGAGCCGCACCAGCAGCGCCTGATCGACAGCGGCGCCGAATGTTCCGTCGCGCTCTGCCAGCGCCTGTGCGAGCGGCTGTTGCGGGTCGAGCGCCACGGTGCCGTAGAGCGGATAGCCGGCATCGACCCCCTTCACCTCGACCAGTGCCGTGTGCCCGTCTTGCGCCCGCGCCATCGCGCGCATGCTCGCTACGAGCGAGACGAAGCCCTGGCGCTCGAGAAATGCGCGCTCGTCGGCGTTTGCTTCCCGCAGGCTGAGGGTGAATGCCAGGTCGCCGCCGAGAATGACGCGGCCTTCGCGCGCGAGCCCGTCGGTGAGCCCGGAGGCGAGCGAATTCACCCCGGCGATCGCCATAACCCCCAGCGCGATGCAGGCAATGAACACGTAGAATCCGCGCAAGCCGCCACGCAACTCGCGCGCAGCGAAGCGCAATGGCAGGAGAGTGCCCCCGCGGCCGCGGGAAAGCGAGAGCCCGGCGTTCACGCTTGCGCTTCCTCGCCGTCGGCCGGGGCTGCTCCATCCGCGCAATGAACAGAAAACCCGCGCCTCGATTGCTTCACAGCTTTGCTCCCGCCGACGCGCCGCCCGGGACAGCTTCGATCCGCCCGGAACGCAATCGCACGATGCGGTCGCAACGCAAGGCGAGCGCCGGATCGTGGGTGACGAGGACCAGGGTGGTGCCGCGTTGCGCGTGGCCGGCGAAAAGCAGCTCGATGATTTCGGCCCCCGTGGCTTCGTCGAGATTACCGGTCGGCTCGTCGGCGATGAGAATGCGCGGGTCCGGTGCCAGGGCGCGGGCAAGCGCCACGCGCTGCTGCTCGCCGCCGGAAAGTTCGGCCGGATAGTGCTGTCGCCGCCCGCTCAAGCCCACGGCGGCAAGCTCGCGCGCGGCGCGCTCTTGGGCCTCATCGAGGCCGGCGAGTTCTAGCGGCACGGCAACATTTTCTAGCGCGGTCATGGTGGGAATGAGGTGGAAAGACTGGAACACAATGCCAATATTGCGCCCACGAAATCGCGCCAGCGAATCTTCACTCAATGAGTCGAGGGCCTCGCCCGCGATCACGACAGAGCCGGTATCGGCCCGCTCCAACCCGGCCATGACCATGAGCAAAGTCGATTTGCCCGAGCCTGATGGACCCAGTAAGCCGATCGCCTCGCCGCGATCGATGTGCAGATCGAGGTCTTTGAGGATATGAACCCGGGCCGCGTCCCGCCCGAGCGACAGATTGACGCCGCTGAGCACGACCGCCGGCTCTGCGCGCCCTAACCCCGAGGTGTCCTGCATGTTGCGTCGCTCTTTGCTGCCTTGGGTTGCGGGCTGGCCGGCATCGTCCAGGTCATATGGGAGTTGCGCGGCACCGGTCCAGACGTTTGCGCTCATCGCGATTGCGCTGGCGCTCGCGGTTGCGCTACGTGCGCCCGCAGCCACAGCGGCCGATCAGCCAATGCGCATCGTGGCCTTGGGCGATTCGCTCACTGCCGGACTTGGGCTGCCGGTCGAGCAAACCTTCCCTGCGAAGCTTGAACGGGCGCTCAAGGCCAAAGGCATCGCGGCGGAGGTCGTCAATGCGGGTGTGTCCGGCGACACTGCCTCCGGCGGGCTTGCTCGCCTGGATTGGTCGGTGCCGGAGGGTACGGATGCGGTGATCCTTGAACTCGGCGCCAACGACATGCTGCGTGGGATCGATCCGAGGCGCACGCGACAAGCTCTCGAGGAGATCGTGCGCCGCTTGACGCAGCGGCGTATTCCTGTGCTGCTCGCCGGCATGCGGGCGGCGGCTAATCTCGGCAGTGATTATGCACGCGATTTCGCGACGATTTACTCGGACCTCGCCGTTCGCCATGACCTGCTGTTTTATCCCTTCTTCCTCGACGGCGTTGCCGGCGAGGCCGGGCTCAATCAGGGCGACGGACTTCATCCGAGCGCCGCCGGCGTCGACGCCATCGTGGCGCGGATCCTGCCCAAGGTCGAAGAGCTTGTCCGCCGGGCCCGTGACAAACGTGTGATGTGAGCGTCATGGGGACGTGCGAATCTCTGCGATTTGTCCTATATGCACATCCAACCCGCAGTCCTTCCCTATGCCCCGCCTCTTCACCGGTCTCGAACTTCCCTCCGATGTCGGTCGGTCGCTGGCCACGTTGCGCGGCGGCTTGCCGGGCGCACGCTGGGTCGATCCCGAAAACTATCACGTGACCTTGCGCTTTATCGGCGATGTCGATGATGTCGTCGCGCACGAGATCGCATCCATGCTGGGACGCGTGCGCCGCCAGGCGTTCGAATTGCGCATTGAAGATCTCAAATCCTTCGGCGGGCGCAAGCCTCGCCAGATCGTAGCGACACTTGGACCGGCGCAGGCCCTGATGGAACTTCAGGCCGAGCACGAGCGGCTGATGCAACGGGTCGGGCTCGAGCCGGAAGGCCGCAAATATACCCCGCATGTTTCGCTGGCTCGGCTACGCGAATCATCGAGTCGGCAGGTTGCCGACTATCTCGCGCTGCGTGCTCCCTTCCGCTCGCCACCATTCAAGGTGTCGCGCTTTGTGTTGTTCTCGTCGCGGGCGTCGGTCGGCGGCGGCCCGTACGTGGTTGAAGTGGCCTACCCGCTAGCCGCCTGATACGGGCGTTTCCCGCGCTGCAATCACACCGGTTTCAGCAATCTCGACTGGACGTCGAACATGGCAGTGGCAAAGCCGTGACCGTCGGCAAGGATCTCACGCATGAGCGAGAGCGGCGTCGGCCGCGGGGCCGAAACCTCACCCACGACGTTCGAAAAATCGAAGCTCAGCTCGGCCACGTACTTGCGGGCGAGCTGCTGCATGCGCTTGTTGTCGGCGAGACATGCCATGTGTAGAAATTTGAGGCCGCGATTGCGCGCCGCGAGCAGCGTGCGCTCGAGCAGCAGCGAGCCGACGCCGTGACTCTGCCATGGCTTCTCGATCGAGAATGCCGCCTCGGCCTCGCGCGTCATGGGTGCTCCAATCGGCCGTAGTTCCGCGGCGCCGCGCAACGTGCCGTCCACGAAGAAGCCGTGAGTGAGCGCATCGATGCCGAACGACAGATCGGCGTAGTCGCGCACGAAGTCGTCCGAGACCGCGCCGGCGAAGCGATTACGCCGGCTCATGGGATCGAGCCGCAATAAGTGGTCGCGGTAGAGATCGGCCTCGCCAATCCACAATTTCCGGATCAGCCCGCCGCGGGGTAGCGGATCGTGCATGCGCCTCTCCCTCGAGATGGTTACGAATCGAACCAATTCATATTGCAGCGCACTAAAGGCCGGACAAGGGCATCCCGCTCCGGAATGATCACAATTAAGTTAATGATTTTTCCAAATAAAATAGCATGGCTGGCATGCGCGACATTTGTTCGGTCGCACGAGAACTGCACGATTTTTCCGCACTGCACTATGACCAGCTTGATGTCACTTCGTACTTGGCCCGGCCCAATGGCCAGCGCGAGATCCAGCCAGCTATGCCGGTGCGCGAAGGCGCCGCCGAGCAACCCCGACGACCTGGCGGCGCGCCGCCAGGTCGTGCGTTCCGGTCCGAGCGAGCCCCCACGTCCGCAAGCGCTTGGTCTGCTCGAAAAGCGGCTTGCGGCCGACGGTGCAAGATCGCTATTCCATCGCAGCCCTCAACGTCCTCTCCATCCGCTCCATCCGCTCATGTCCGCTTCCGTCTCGGTGCAGTATGCGGCGCGCGTCGCCGCTGGAAAGATCGAGCGCGACAGCGCCCAACAGAGGATCGTCGACCGGCTGGCCGAGCTCGAGAACGAACTCGCCGAGCAACGCCTGTCGCGCAAATCATCCTCGCTCGGATGGCTGTTCGGATCGCGCGAGCAAGCGCCGATCAAGGGCCTCTATATCTTCGGCGAAGTCGGTCGCGGCAAGACCATGCTGATGGACTTGTTCTTCGCTGCATCGTCCGTCGCGCGCAAGCGTCGCGTCCACTTCCATGAATTCATGGCCGAGGTGCACGAGCGCGTCCACGCAATGCGGCAGCAGGCAAAGCTGGGCGAGGTCAGCGGCGAGGATCCGATCGGGGTTGCCGCCTCCGCCATTGCGCAGGAGGCGCAGCTTCTTTGCTTCGATGAATTCCACGTCACCGACATTGCCGATGCCATGATCCTCGGCCGCTTATTCAAGCGCCTGTTCGAGCTTGGCGTTGTGGTGGTCGCAACCTCGAACGTGCCGCCGACCGAGCTCTACGAGGACGGTCTCAACCGGTCGCTGTTCTTGCCGTTCATTGCGCTCATCGAAGAGCATATGGACATCATGCAGCTCGAAGCCCGCACCGATTTCCGGTTGGAAAAGCTCGCCGGCGCGCCGGTTTGGTACGTTCCCGCCGATGCTGCAGCAGCGGCCGCTCTCGACGAGGCCTGGCGGCGTCTGACCGCGGGTCACGCCGGCGAACCGCAGACCCTGGCGGTTAAGGGGCACACCGTCCACGTACCGCGCGCAACCATGGGAGTCGCCCGATTCTCGTTTCAGGATTTGTGCGGGGAACCGCTTGGCGCGGCCGATTATCTCAAGATCGCACGTGAATACCATACCATCGTGATCGATCATGTGGTGGCGATGGATTACGATCGACGCAACGAGGCCAAGCGCTTCATCATTCTCATCGACACGCTCTATGACAACGCGGTCAAGCTCGTTGCCTCGGCGGACGCCGAGCCGGACGCGCTCTATCGCGCCAACGAGGGGTTCGAGGCGGGCGAGTTCAAGCGCACCGCTTCCCGTCTGATCGAGATGCGCTCAGAGGCTTACCTCGCGTTGTCGCACGGTCCGGGCCATGGGGTCGCGTCGGGATCGATGCAAGGGTTGGTGGAGACGTGACGCGATCTTCGCTCGCGCGCCGCGGCCATCAACGCCTCTGCGGCGGGCGACTTGAACGGCAGGGCGGAAACGGTCTATGACCGATTTCGCCCGCGTTCCGGCGACCCGATCCGAGGTTTTCCCCGCGCATGCCACGTCCCAAGATTGCCCTGATCGGTGCCGGCCAAATCGGCGGCACGCTCGCCCACCTTATCGGCCTCAAAGAGCTCGGCGACGTGGTGCTGTTCGACGTCGCCGAAGGCATTCCCCAGGGAAAGGCGCTCGACCTGGTACAGTCTTCGCCGGTCGAGGGGTTCGATGGACATTTCACCGGGACCAATTCCTACGACGCCATCGATGGCGCCAATGTCTGCATCGTCACCGCAGGGGTGCCGCGCAAGCCGGGCATGAGTCGCGACGATCTGCTCGGCATCAATCTCAAGGTCATGGAGCAGGTGGGCGCCGGCATCAGGAAGTACGCGCCGGCGGCATTCGTGATCTGCATTACCAACCCGCTCGACGCCATGGTGTGGGCGCTGCAAAAGGCGTGCGGCCTGCCCAAGCATATGGTCGTCGGCATGGCCGGAGTGCTCGACAGCGCGCGCTTCCGATTCTTTCTTGCCGACGAGTTCAACGTCTCGGTCGAGGACGTGAGCGCCTTCGTGCTCGGCGGTCACGGCGACAGCATGGTGCCGCTGATCCGCTATTCGACGGTTGCCGGCATTCCCTTGCCCGATCTCGTCAAAATGAAATGGACTACGCAGGCGCGGCTCGATGACATCGTTCAACGCACGCGCGACGGAGGTGCGGAGATCGTCAACTTGCTCAAGAGCGGCTCGGCCTACTACGCGCCGGCCGCCTCGGCGGTGGCCATGGCGGAGAGCTTTCTCAAGGACAAGAAACGCGTGCTGCCCTGTGCGGCCCATCTCAACGGCGAGTACGGGATCAAGAATCTCTATGTCGGGGTGCCCGCTGTGGTCGGCGCCAAGGGTGTCGAGCGCATCGTCGAGATCCAGTTGAACGGCGCCGAACGGACCATGTTCGAAGATTCGGCCGAGGCCGTTGCAACCCTGGTCGAGGCTTGCAAGAAGATCGCACCAAATCTGGATAAGTGAGGGCGCTCATGGCGCGGGCGAAGGGCGGCGCGAGACCCTTGCGGGCGCTATGTCGCCCGCGCGGCGCGAGGGCGCTTTAGGCGCGCGGCAGGGGGGCTCGCATGAACATCCACGAATACCAAGCCAAGGCGGTGCTGCGGGAATTCGGCGTGGCGGTGCCGCGCGGGCTCCCCGCCTTTTCGGTCGAAGAGGCGGTCAAGGCCGCGGACGATCTCGACGCGCCGGTGCTCGTCGTCAAGGCGCAGATTCATGCCGGCGGCCGCGGCAAGGCCGGCGGCGTCAAGGTGGTGAAATCGAAGGAAGAGGTGCGCAGCGAGGCCGAGCGGCTGCTCGGCGCAGTGCTTGTCACGCATCAGACCGGCCCGCATGGCAAAGAGGTCCGCCGCCTCTACATCGAAGAGGGCTCCGCCATCGATCAGGAGTTCTATCTCTCGGCGCTCGTCGACCGCGAAAGCTCGCGCATTGCCTTCGTGGTATCGACTGCGGGGGGCATGGACATCGAAGAGGTCGCCCGCGACCGTCCCGAGCAGATTATGACGTTTGCCGTCGATCCGGCGACCGGAATTATGCCGCACCACGGACGGCGGGTCGCGCAGGCGCTCGGGCTCAATGGCGATCTCGCCAAGCAGGCGGAAAGGCTCGTTACTCAGCTCTATGCCGCCTTCATCGCCAAGGATATGAGCCTGCTCGAGATCAACCCCCTCGTCGTCACCAAAGGCAAAGAGCTCGTCTGTCTCGATGCCAAGATCGGCTTCGATGACAACGCGCTTTACCGTCATCCAGACATCGTGGCGTTGCGCGATCTCACGGAAGAAGACGAGAAGGAAATCGAGGCTTCCAAATACGACCTCAACTACGTCGCGCTCGACGGAACGATCGGCTGCATGGTCAATGGCGCGGGCCTGGCCATGGCCACCATGGACATCATCAAGCTCTATGGCGAAGCGCCGGCGAACTTCCTGGACGTCGGCGGCGGGGCGAGCAAAGAGAAGGTCGCAGCTGCGTTCAAGATCATCACCGCCGATCCCAAAGTGCGGGGGATCCTGGTCAACATCTTCGGCGGCATCATGAAATGCGACGTGATTGCCGAGGGCGTCGTCGCGGCGGTGAAGGAGGTGGGCTTGCGCGTGCCGCTGGTGGTGCGGCTCGAAGGCACCAACGTCGAGCTCGGCAAAGAGATCATCGCGAAATCCAACCTCAATGTCACCTCGGCCGACGATCTCGACGACGCCGCGCAGAAAATCGTCAAGGCGGTGAAGGCAGGTCAGCGATGACAACGGTTCGAAGTCCGCACCTCGTTCTGGTTGCGCCTCGGCTTTTCACGCCGTGTCTGTGAACAGCCCATGTCCATCCTCATCGACAAGAGCACGAAGGTCATCTGCCAAGGGTTCACCGGCAAGAACGGCACGTTCCATTCGCAGCAGGCGATTGCCTACGGCACCAAGATGGTCGGCGGCACCTCGCCGGGGAAAGGCGGCAGCACCCATCTCGGGCTGCCCGTGTTCGACACCGTGGCGGAAGCGAAGGAGCGCACGGATTGCGACGCGAGCGTCATCTACGTCCCGCCGGCGGGCGCGGCGGATGCGATTTGCGAATCGATCCAGGCTGAAATTCCCCTCATCGTATGCATTACCGAGGGCATTCCCGTGCTCGACATGGTCAAGGTCAAACGGGCGCTCTCGGGAGGAAAGTCGCGGCTGATCGGGCCAAACTGTCCGGGTGTGATGACGGCGGGCGAATGCAAGATTGGCATCATGCCCGGTAATATTTTCTCGCCGGGCAAAGTCGGCATTGTGTCGCGCTCGGGCACGCTCACCTACGAGGCGGTGTATCAGACCACCCGCGAGGGGTTGGGCCAGACCACAGCGGTCGGCATCGGCGGGGACCCGGTGAAGGGCACCGAATTCATCGAGGTGCTGGCGATGTTCCTGGCCGACACGAAGACCGAGGCGATCGTCATGATTGGTGAGATCGGCGGCTCGGCCGAGGAGGACGCCGCGCAATTCCTGGCCGACGAGGCCAAGCGCGGCCGCAAGAAACCCGTGGTGGGGTTCATCGCCGGGCGCACGGCCCCGCCTGGTCGCCGCATGGGACACGCCGGCGCCATCATCTCCGGTGGTCGGGGCGATGCCGAAAGCAAAATTGCGGCCATGGAAGCCGGCGGCATCGAAGTTGCCCCCTCACCGGCGCGTTTGGGCAACACGCTCGCCAAGCTGCTGCGTCGGTAAAATAGCAAGGCGCCGCCGCCGCATAGCCGGCGGGCAGCCGGAAAAAAGCGCTTTGGCCCCACACGCTGGTGCCGCTTGAGTCGCTTTTACCGGCGACCGTGGCCAATGGGTCACAGCTTATTTGCGCCCGCCGGACTAGACTCATCGCCAACACGCACGGGGGGCGTCGTCCGAGCGCCGGCGTGTGGGTTCCAGTTGCTGCCGGGTCCTATGATGAAAAAGCTTTTCCTTGCTACGACTGCTTTCGTTGTGCTCGCCGCGGCTTCCGCGGGGGCGGCGGATATGACGGCGCGGCCCTATACGGCGGATCCCCCCGCCGGCGCATGTATTGGGGCGCCAACGTTGGCTACAGCTGGGGTCAATCGAAGAATGACCGCACGCTGTTTGGGCTCGGTGCCACTGCCAGGGAATCCCAGGACCTCGATGGAGTGATCGGGGGCGTCCAAACCGGTTACAATTATCAGTTCGGCGCGTGGGTGTGGGGCCTTGAAACCGACATTCAAGCCTCCGGTCAGAAAGGCAGCGCGGTACCACGCGGCCGCGCCTCGGCTTCCTGGCGACGCCCAATCTCCTGCTGTACGGAACGGCCGGTGTGGCCTACGGCCAAGTCAAGGACACCTTTACCGCCGCGTTCCCTGGTGCACCCGGCGCTGTCGCCACCGTGAACGACCTGCGCGCCGGTTGGACCGCGGGCGCCGGCATCGAAGGGGCATTTGGGGGAGGCTGGAGCGCAAAGGTCGAGTACCTCTATATCGACCTCGGCAAGCTCGAGACCGTCACCGCGCCCGCTGCCGGCCTCACCGCGAACTTCAATGGTCGGCTGACCGACAACATCGTGCGTGTCGGCTTGAACTACAAATGGGGCGGGGCCGGCTAGGGTTACTGATCCCTCGTCGAATCCCGTTCCGATCGAAGGGTCGCTTGCGGCGCAAGCGACTCTTCATCATTTTTGCGGACCGACCCCACCTGTGAATACGGGTCAATTCTTGCATTGTTCTGCCGGAACTGCGGCATAGATTAATGTAGGCTCGCTGCCGATCGCTCCCGGGCGGCGATCTCGCGACCCGCCAAAATTGAAACCCACAGGACCTGAGCATGTCTCGTCAGGACGCCAATGCCGCCTTCGCGCGCACCTCTTTCCTCTACGGCGGTAATGCCGATTACATCGAGAACCTCTACGCCCGTTATGAGGCCGATCCGGCGGCGCTCGACGCCGAATGGCAGGCGTTCTTCAAGAGCCTCAAAGACGACCGCGCCGACGTCGCGGCGAGCGCGCGCGGACCGTCGTGGCAGCGGCCACAGTGGCCGCAGCCCGCGCGCAGCGAGCTCGTCTCCGCGCTTGACGGCGACTGGCAGGCGCTGGAGCGCTCGCTCGGCGACAAGGTCAAGGCGCGGGCGCAGGCGGCAGGCGTCGAGTTCTCCGTTGCTGAGGTGCAGCAGACCACGCGGGATTCGATCCGCGCCTTGATGCTGATCCGCGCCTACCGCGCGCGCGGGCACTTCTACGCAAACCTCGATCCGCTCGGGCTCGAGCCGCACCACGACGAGGAAGATCTCAACCCGCGCTCGTATGGCTTCACCGAAGCGGACTACGACCGCAAGATCTTTCTCGACCGTGTGCTCGGTCTCGAATTCGGCACGTTGCGGGAAATTCTCGCGATCCTTCGCCGCACGTACTGCCAGACGCTCGGCGTCGAGTTCATGCACATCTCCGACCCCGCACAGAAGGGTTGGATCCAGGCACGGATCGAGGGGCCGGACAAGGAAATCACCTTCACGCCGGAGGGCAAGCGCGCGATCCTCAACAAGCTGATCGAAGCGGAAGGTTTCGAGAAATTCTGCGATTTGAAATTCACCGGCACCAAGCGCTTCGGTCTCGACGGCGCCGAATCGACGATCCCTGCGCTCGAACAGATCATCAAGCGCGGCGGTGCGCTTGGGGTGAAAGAGATCGTCATCGGCATGGCCCACCGCGGTCGGCTCAACGTGCTGGCGCAGGTGATGGGCAAGCCGCATCGCGCCATCTTCCACGAGTTCAAAGGCGGTTCCTCGACGCCAAACGAGGTCGAGGGCTCGGGCGATGTGAAGTACCATCTCGGCGCCTCTTCCGACCGCGAGTTCGACGGCAACCGCGTGCATCTGTCGCTCACGGCCAATCCCTCGCACCTCGAGATCGTCAATCCGGTCGTGCTCGGCAAGGTACGCGCCAAGCAGGACCAGCTCGGCGCGACGCGCGAAGACCGCACGATGGTGATGCCGCTGCTCATTTCCGGCGACGCTGCGTTCGCCGGCCAGGGCGTGATCGCCGAGTGCTTCGGCCTCTCCGGGTTGCGCGGGCATCGCACCGGCGGCTCGGTGCATTTCATCGTCAACAATCAGATCGGATTCACCACCTATCCGCGTTATTCCCGCTCCTCGCCTTATCCCTCCGACGTCGCCAAGATGATCGAGGCGCCGATCTTCCACGTGAACGGCGACGATCCGGAAGCGGTGGTGTTTGCGGCCAAGGTCGCAACCGAGTTCCGGCAGAAGTTCCAGTGTCCGGTCGTCATCGACATGTTCTGCTACCGGCGCTTCGGACACAACGAGGGGGACGAGCCGTCGTTCACCCAGCCGCTGATGTACAAGGCGATCCGCAAGCATCCTCCTACGTCCGAAATCTACGCCAAGAAGCTCATCGGCGAGCACGTCGTCAGCGAGGGTGAGGTCGAGAAGATGCGGGTCGACTGGCGCGCCAAGCTCGACGCCGAACTGGAAGCGAGCCAAGGCTACAAGCCCAACAGCGCCGATTGGCTCGACGGCCGCTGGGCCGATATCAAAGCGGCGCGCGATGCCGATGATCCGCGCCGCGGTCATACCGGCGCGCCGCTGGCGACGCTCAGGCAAATCGGGGCAAGCATAACGAAGATACCGGAAGGCTTTCACGCCCACCGGACTATCCAGCGCTTTCTGGAAAATCGCCGCAAGGCGATAGAGGCGGGCGAGGACATCGACTGGTCCACGGCGGAGGCGCTGGCATTCTGCTCGCTTTTGCTCGAAGGCCACCGCGTGCGCATCTCCGGCCAGGATACCGAGCGTGGCACGTTCTCGCAGCGTCATTCCGTGCTGGTCGATCAGGAGAATGAGGACCGTTACGTCCCGTTCAACCATCTGGGCGAGCGGCAGGCCCGTTTCGAGGTGATCAATTCGATGCTCTCGGAGGAAGCGGTAGTCGGCTTTGAATACGGCTACTCGCTCGCCGAACCGAACG
>Ga0207700_10000469_pt1 | contig 23639 bp, 18 predicted proteins | sample LARL82metaG_FD_184348 | JGI IMG/M metagenome (GOLD analysis project Ga0207700, IMG submission 184348) | Corn, switchgrass and miscanthus rhizosphere microbial communities from Kellogg Biological Station, Michigan, USA - LAR L8-2 metaG... | ecosystem: Host-associated > Plants > Roots >...
CCAGCGGCTCGCCAGTGCCCAGCAGGTCGAGATCCAGTTCCTGACCGCGGGGGAGCACGAGGCCGTGGTGCAGAGCGCGCTCCACCTCCAGGCGCTCGGCCTCGGCCTGCTGTCGGCCCTCGGCGCCGCCGTGCTGCTGCTGGTGCTCGGCCAGGGTGTTGCCCGGCGCATCGCCCTCGACGCGACCGATCACATCGCGCTGCGCGCGCTGGGTGCCACCCGCCCGCAGCTCTGGGCGGCAGCCATGGCTCGCGCGACGCTCGCCACCGTCGCCGGCGCCGCGGGTGCCGTGGTCATCGCCATCGCGCTGTCGCCGCTGACGCCGCTCGGGGACGCCCGGGCCGCCGAGCCCGACCCGGGGATCCACCTCGATCCCACCGTCGTCCTGGGCGGCGGCGCGGCGCTCGTGCTGCTGACCCTCGGCCTGGCCGCCCTCCCCGCCTGGCAGGCGGCCGGATCGCGTGCCGGCGTCACGCGATCACGCGGATCGCGGCTCGCCGCGTGGCTGGCCCAGGCCGCCTTCCCAACCCCGGTGGTGGCCGGGGTCCGGCTGGCCCTGGAGCCGGGCCGCGGCCGCAGCTCGGTGCCCGTCCGCAGCGCGATCACCGCGTGCGCCCTGGCTGCCGTGACGGCGGCCGGCGCCCTCACCTTCACCGCCAGCCTCGACGCCCTGCTGCACACACCGCGCCTGTACGGCTGGAACTGGGACGCCGAGGTCAGCCAGCTGCTCAACGGCGAGCACGCCGCCGCCACCATCGCGGCGATCCCCTCGGTGGCCGCGGCCGCCCAGGGAACCGGTGGCGACATCGATGTCGGAGCCGACCACGTCACCGCCCTGGCCATGGAGCCGGTCAAGGGCGCCGTCGAGCCGGTGGTGGTGAGTGGCCGAGCCGCGCAGTCGGACGACGAGATCCTGCTCGGCTCGCAGACGGACGCGGGCGCCCTGCTCGGCCAGCGGGTGACCGTCCGCCTCGGCGATGCGTCGCAACAGATGCGACTGGTGGGCCGCGGCGTCATCCCCATCCTCGGTGACACCTCGCGACTCGGCATCGGCGCCTGGCTGACCTACGGCGGGTTGCACCGCCTGCTGGGCGACGGCACCCCCCCGCCGGACACCTACCTGGTCCGCTATGGGGCCGACAGGGACGCGGCCGGTGCCGCCCTGGTGCACGCCTTCGGCCCAGGAGTCCAGCTGCCGCAGCCACCCACCGGGCTGGTCAACTTCGGCGGCGTCTCGGCCCTCCCCCTGGTGCTCGGCGCCGTGCTCGCCGCCGGAGCCGTCGCCACCCTGGCCCATGCCGTGGCCACCTCGGTGCAGCGGCGCCGGCGCGACCTCGCCATCCTCAAGACGCTCGGCTTCGTGCGCCGCCAGGTGGCCGTGACCGTCGCCTGGCAGACGACGACCATCGCCGCGCTGGCCGCGCTCATCGGCGTCCCGATCGGTGCCGCCGCGGGGCGCTGGGCGTGGACCCTGTTCGCCAACCAGCAGGGCATGGTCTCCGAGCCGGTGGCGCCGCTGTGGTCGCTCCTCCTGCTGCTCCCCGCCGCGCTGCTGCTGGCCAACCTGGTTGCTGCCATCCCTGGCAGATTCGCGGCGCGCACCTCGCCCGCCATCGTGCTGAGGGCCGAATAGCCATGGCTGCCGTGCTCATGCTGTTGCACTCGCGGATGCGCCGCCGCTGGCGCGCCTGGGTCGCGCTCAGCGTGCTGCTGGGCGTCGCGGTGGGCGTGGTGCTGACCGCCGCGGCGGGGGCACGCCGCACCGACACGGCGTATCCGCGCTACCTGCAGTGGGCACGCGCCGAGGACCTGCTGGTGTCGGTGGACGACTCGCTGGTGCCGGCCATCGCCAGGCTGCCGCAGGTCAGCGACGCCAGCCTGGGCATCGGCTACGCCCTCTACGCCATCGACGCCAAGGGCTTCCTGGAGCCTGATCCCGAGCGCGCCATCGGGGCCACCGACGCGCATGCCCTCTACAGCTTCAGCCGTCCCATCGTGGTGGCCGGCCGCCTGGCCGATCCCGACCGGGCGGACGAGGTGACCGTCAACCCCCAGCTCGCCGCCAACTGGAACCTGCATCCGGGCAGCCGGGTCACCCTGCGCGCCTTCAGCCAGTCCGACCAGCAGGCGGTCGGCGACGGCACCCGGCCGGTTCCGGCCACGGCCGGCCACAACAGGACCTTCACGGTCACCGGCGTCGTCGCCGGCGCCGACGACGTCATCCCCGATCCCCGCCGCCCGATCACCCGCCTCAACCTCACCCCGGCGTACAGCCGCCTGCACCGCGCCACCGAGGAGAACTACTCGGGGATGTTCGTGCGTCTGCGCCACGGCAGCGCGGACGTGGCCGCCTTCGAGGCCGCCGTCAACCGCGTCACCGCGCACGCCGGCGCGGCGTCGGGGGAGGGCGGTCCCGGCGGGCTGACCGCACTGATCAACCTGCGCTCCGACGTCACCGCGCGCGTGCAGCACGCCGTGCAGCCGGAGGTGGCGGCGCTGTGGCTCTTCGCCGGGCTGGTGGCGGCCACCGCGCTGCTCATCACCGGGCAGGCGATCAGCCGCCAGCTCACCATCGAGGGGGACGACGGCGGCACGCTGCGCGCCCTGGGCATGTCGCCGGGGCAGCTCCTCCTCGCCGGGCTTGGCCAGGTGCTGCTCACGTCCGCCGTCGCCGCCGCGCTCGGGGTGGCGATCGCCGTCGTCGCCTCGCCACTCATGCCCATCGGAGCGGTCAGCGTGATCGAGCCGCAGCCGGGCATCTCGGTGGACTTCGCCGTGCTGGGCATCGGGGCGGCGGCGACGATCCTGCTCCTGCTGCTGCGCGCCGCCCTGCCCGCGTGGCGCCTGGCCCACGGCGCCCGTGCGGCGGCCGAGGCGGGCGCCGGCGGCGAGGGCCGCCCCTCGCGCCTCGCCCAGGCGCTGGCCCAGGCGGGCCTGCCGCCGAGCACCGTGGTCGGCGTGCGCATGGCCGTCGAGCCGGGCCGCGGGCGGACCGCCGTCCCGGTGCGCAGCAGCATGGCCGGCGCCGCCCTGGCGGTGGCCGCCGTGGTCGCGGCGCTCACCTTCGCCAGCAGCCTGAGCACCCTGGTGGACACACCGCGGCTCTACGGGTGGAACTGGGACATGCAGCTCGACAACGGCTTCAACGCGGTGCCGCGCGAGCAGCTCACCCAGGGCCTCGGGCACGACCCGGACGTGGCCGAGTTCGCGGGCGGCAGCTACGGCCGGCTGCGCATCGACGGCGTCGAGGTCCCGGCGGTGGGACTCGAGAACCTGCAGGGCTCGGTCTTCCCCACCCTGGCCGCCGGCCGGGCTCCCGCCAGCGCCGCCGAGATCGTGCTCGGGGCTGCGACGCTCTCCACCCTGCACCGAGCTGTGGGCGACAGCGTGGCCGTGCAGGGCGAGGGGAAGGCGCGCACCATGCGCGTGGTGGGGCGGGCGGTCTTCCCGGTGCTCGGCATCGGCGACTTCGCGCCCACCTCGCTGGGCGAGGGCGCGGCGGTCACCGTGCAGGGTCTCGACGACGTCGGCGGCAGCGCCATCGCCCAGTTCAGCGATTCCGGCGCGAACCCGGCGAGCGACCTCAGCTTCGCGCTGATCCGCTTCAAGCCCGGCGTCGACCCCGGCGCGGCCAGGGACCGCATCCAGGCCCAGGTGCCGCGCTACCCGGTCGGTCCGGAGCTCGCCCTGGTGCTCACCCCCACCGACATCGCCACCTACCGCACCCTGCAGGCCACTCCGCTTCTCCTCGCCGGCATGCTCGGCCTGCTCGGCGTCGGCACCCTGGCCCACGCCCTGGTCAGCGCGGTGCGCCGGCGCGCCCGGGACCTCGCGGTGCTCAAGACGCTGGGCTTCACCCGCCGCCAGGTGGGGATCGCGGTGGCCTGGCAGGCGACCACGCTGGCGGCGGTGGCGCTGGTCGTCGGCCTGCCTGTGGGCGTCGCCGCCGGGCGCTGGGCCTGGAGCCTCTTCGCCGACCAGGTCGGGGTCATCGACCAGTCGGTGGTCCCGCTCCCCGCCGTGCTGCTGGCCGTGCCGGCAGCGATCATTCTCGCCAACCTGCTCGCCGCCATCCCGGGCCGGCTCGCCGCGCGGGTGCGACCGGCCCTGGTGCTGAGGTCCGAATGACCATGTCGACGACCGTCCCGAGCGACGCCGCGCTGGCGTCGCCCGCGTCCGCCTCGCGGCGACCCGCGGCCTGGCGGAGCGCAGCGTTCCTCGCCGGCCTCGGGCTGGTGCTTGCCGCCGCGGTGTGGTCGGCGACGGCGGAGGCGGGCCGCGGCGACAGCGACGGCGTGCTCGCCGCCAGCCTGGTGGTGGCCTGGGCGCTCGCCGCCGGGGTGCTCGGCCGGCGCCGCCGCGGCGAGCCCATGGCCTGGATCATCGTCGGCGGCACCGGGCTGGCCGCCCTCGCCGCCGGCGCGGCGGCGCTGCTGGCCCGGCCCTCCGGCGTGGCCTCGGGCTGGCTCGACGCCGCCCGGCTGGTCCAGGCGCTCGCCCTCGGCCTGCTGCCCGCCGCCGGCATGCATGCGCTCGCCGGCCTGCCCGCCGGGCGCCTGGAGACCGCCGGCCGCCGCGGCGTGGTGGCCGCGACCTACGTGGCCGGCATCGCCGTCGGGCTGCTGCTCTGGACGCAGCGGCCCGACGTCCCCATGTGGCCGGTCGCGGGCGAGGCCATGGTCGCGGCGCTGGCCGGCTATCCCTTCGCCTACGCGCGCTACCGCCGCACCTCGGAGGAGCGGCGCCGCCTGATGTGGCTGGGCCTGGGTGTGACCGTGGGCGGCGCGGTCGCCGTGGTCGCCGGCGCCCTGCACGTGCTGGTGAGCTGGCCGCCCAACCCGGTGCAGATCGCCGCGGCGGCCACCGCCCCGGTGCCCATCGCCTTCGTGCTGGGCACCTCGCGCGCGCTCTGCGCCGCCGTCGACCGCATCCTGGCCCGCACCATCGCGCTCGCCGGTCTCTCCGTGCTGGTCGTCGCCGTGTACTTCGTCGTCGTGCTCGGCCTGGGCCGCGTGCCCGACCAGCAGGAGGGCGGCCTGCTGGCCCTGTCGATGGCGGCGGCGGCGGTGGCGGCGCTGCTCCACCCACCGGCGCAGCGCCGGCTCGCCCGCTTCGCACGGCGCTGCGTGTACGGCGAGCGCGCCCAGCCCGACGACACCCTGCACACCTTCGGCGGCCGCATGTCGCGCGCCGTCCCGATGGACGAGTTGCTGCTGCAGATGGCCGAATCTCTGCATCGCTCGCTGGGACTGTCCGCCGCCGAGGTGTGGACGGGTTCGGAGGGCAGCCTGGAACGCACCATCTCGGTGCCCGACCGCGGCTCGGCGCGGCTGCGGCTCAGCGCCGCCGAGGAGCCCGTCGTGGTGCGTGCCGGCGTCTGCGGCCCGGCATGGCTGCGCATCTGGCTGCCCGCGCTGCTCGCAGGGCGCGACGAGGAGGCGCCGCTGCGCGTCGCGCCCATCGCCCATTCCGGCGACCTACTCGGCCTCATCGTCGTCGAGCGCGTGCACGGCGCGTCGCACTTCACCGACGACGACGACCGCCTGCTCACCGAGCTGGCCCGCCAGGCCGGGCTGGCGCTGCACAACCTGCGGCTCGACTCCGCATTGCAGGCCTCGCTCGACGAGCTGAAGCGCCAGGCCGCGGAGCTGCAGGCCTCGCGCCTGCGCATCGTGGCCACCGCGGACGGGGAGCGGCGCCGCATCGAGCGCAACCTGCACGACGGCGCGCAGCAGCACCTCGTCGCCCTGGCGGTGAAGATGCGCCTGGCCCGGCAGTTCGTCGACCGCGACCTCGACAAGGCACGGGCCATGCTCGACCAGCTCAGCGGCGACCTCACCGCCGCCGTCGACGAGTTGCGCGCGCTGGCCCACGGCATCTACCCGCCGCTGCTCATGGACCGCGGCCTCGAAGCCGCGCTCACCGCGGCCGCACGGCGCGCGGCGCTGCCGACCGGTGTCGAGGCACACGACGTGGCGCGCTACGCGCAGGAGGTCGAGGCGGCCGTGTACTTCTGCTGCCTGGAGGCGATGCAGAACGCGGGCAAGCACGCGGGCGACGGCGCCTCGATCACCGTGTCGCTGCGCGAGGAGGCGGGCGGGCTGCTCTTCGAGGTGCGCGACGACGGCGCCGGCTTCGACCTCGACGCCCGCGGCATCGGCGCGGGCTTCACCAACATGGGCGACCGCGTCGGCGCCATCGGCGGCTCGGTCAACGTGGAGTCGGCGGTGGGGCGGGGCACGCGCATCTACGGCGTCATCCCGGTCGAGGGGCGCCGCACCGAGTAGCCGCCGGCGCGCGGGCGGATGCAACGCGGCGAGGACGGGCGGGGTCCGTTCCTTGCGAGAGGGTCGTCATCGCCGGGAGACCTCGATGGGACCACACGCTCGCACACGCCGCCTCGGCATCGCCGCGGCCGTCACCACCGTCGCCGCCGCGGCGCTCTCGCTGGGCACCGCGCCCGCCGGGCAGGCCACCGGCGCGGTGGGATTCACCGCCCCCGTCTTCGTCGACCAGTCGCGCGCGGGTGGCGAGCCGGGGATCATCCACAGCAGCAAGTTCGGCACGCTCATCTACTCGGCGCACGAGGGCACCACCCACCTCGATCGCGTCGGCGTGCCGTCGAGCTCCACCGCGCAGTTCCTCTGTCCCGACCCGGCCGGCCGCAACTGCTACGAGAACCACGTCTGGGTCTGGACCTCGACAGACGACGGCGCCACCTGGACCTGGCGGGACGAAGGTCCGCAGTACACCGGCTTCAGCGACCCCGACCTCACCGAGGACGCGGGCGGGACCATCTACGACACCGGCATCGACCTGGCCAACGACGCGGTGTTCTCGTCGTCGGACGGCGGGGTGACCTGGCCCAACGGCACCGCGCAGTGCCACGAGGGTGACCGGCCCTGGCTGGCCGGCGGCGTGGCCGGCGAGGTCTTCATGACCACCGATGATCAGATCAGCATGGGCACCGGCCACACCCTGTTCCACAGCAGCGACGGCGGGAATTCCTGCGACCCCACCGGGATCACCGACTTCGGCACCATGCCCGACGGCACCACCGACTGGTCCGGTTTCGGCAAGGGCATCTACGACCGCTTCGACGGCAGCTTCATCGAACCCGCCCAGTTCACCGCCAAGAACCTCTTCAAGGTGGGCATCAGCCGCCTGCCCAACGCCTCCGACGCCTTCAAGGGCGGCGGCGAGACCTTCCAGCCGCAGGAGGTTGCGGACACACCTGGCATCTACGGCCCCTTCCAGGCGCCGGAGGTGATCTCCATGGACAGCGCGCAGAACATCTACTTCGCCTGGGACACCGACGAGCGCGACAGCGGCGGCAACGGCGGCTGCAGCGACATGACGCCCAACAGCGGCGGTGGTCCGACGCCACTGCCCAACCGCATCCTGCTCGAGGTCGGCAAGTACGTCTCGCCGGGCCACTGGAACTTCCTGCCGCCGATCAGCCTGGCCAAGCAGGGCAACGCGCGCGTGCTCTGGCCCTGGAGCGTGGCCGGGAGCGACGGCAACGTCTCGGTGGTCTGGTACCAGATGGACAAGATGGTCGACCCCGACTGCGACATCTACAACAACCAGAGCGTCCCCGACGTCAAGACCTTCATCTACGAGGCGCACATCAGCAACGCCACCGATCCGGCGACGCGGCAGATCACCATCAGCAACGCCTCGGGCCGGGCCATCCACGAGGGCGGCATCTGCGACAGCGGCACCACCTGCGTGGCCAGCGGCCAGGACCGCCGCCTCGGCGACTACTTCACCAACAACCTCGACGGCCGCGGCTGCGTGGTCATCGCCAGCGGTGACACCACCGTCCCCGACGCGGTCACCGGCCAGCCGCGCATCACCAGCCTGCCCATCTTCATCCGCCAGAACAGCGGGCCGTCGCTCACCGGCCAGGACTGCGGCACCACGACAGCAGCGAACACCACTGTCACGTCGAACGTTGCCGGAACGAGCACAACTCCGACACCGAGAGCAGCGGCGGCGGGCGCGTTGCCCAACACCGCGCCCAGCGGAGGTCGCGTCGGGCTCGCAGGCGCGGCCGGCGGTGCCACCGTGGTTGCCGTCGTCCTCGTCTCGACTCGGCGACGGCAACGTTCCTAGCCCTGGGCTTCTGCCATTTTCGTGGGCATCATGCACCAGGCGCCCATGGCCCGGACACTCTCGCCCGCGAAAGGCCCTCAGCTTGTGCGCGTGCCTGATCACCAAGGCAACTGCGGCGACGCCAGGCGGGATCGAGGACGCAGTCGTCGCAGCATCCTTCGTTAGATGCGAATGTGGTTCTTGACCGAAATGGGCGCGTTGACATTGCAGGAGACGAGAGGTGTAATTCCCGGTCCATAGGAAGGGCAGAGGGGCTGGGCAGTGCTCCTCGAAGTCGGGAGGAGCACGATGGGGCATCCGCAGAAACGATGGATCCGCCTGCTGGCAGTTTCCAGCCTCGGTGTCGGGCTGAGCATCGGCGTCACGGTTGCCACAGCCCAAGTCATCGCCGACCCAGGCGGAAACGTCGTCATTGCCACGAATGGCGAGCCAGCTCGTGCCAGCCTGATCGCGGTTTCGAACGGTGGCTCGGCGAGCGTAACCGGCAGAAACGTGTATCAGCCGGTCTGCCCAGGGCCGTTCTCCTGCTCCTTTTGGTTCGTCCCTGGTCTCGCTGCGGTGAGCACCTCAGGCACGGCAACCAGCTCGACAGGCTTCCTTGCGGTGAGCCTAACGGCATGCACGTCCGGGGATATCGCATTGTCAGGCACCGGTTGTGCGATAGGCACAGCTGGAGATTCGTCTGCCGGACTTAGCGGCACGGGCTGCGCCAGTGGGGACGTGGCCGTCAACGCAGTCAAATGTTCTGGCGACTCGGGCAACGTCTACCAGAACCAGGGACCTGGTTCGGCGAACGGCGGTGCGGCTGCGGTGAGTGGGACTGGCTCAGCGACCAGCCAGATCGCGGCCGTCTCCGTGGGCGGGCACTCTTGGGCGTGTGGTGGACCGGTGACCGTCTCAGCGTCCGTGAGCGACACCGTGAACGACCCGTTCAACCCGCAACAGAACTCATGCGCTGGGACGGTGCCATTCCCGGTCGGCGTTCAAGTGGGGGGCGTTTCCGTCCAGTGACCCGCTCAGCAGCCATGCGCATAGGCTGACCACAGGCTTTGGCACACCTTTTCAGGTGACCGGAGACGGCAAGGGAGGTGCGTACAATGGAACGAGGCAAGCGTCTGTCGGTGATTGTTGGGTTGTCAGTCTGCGGCGCCCTGTTAGCCCACGGCGCGCCGGTGATGACGACACCGCTGCTCGTCGACGCATGCGGGATCTCAGTCGACGGCCAGTGCGTCCCGCCGTCACAGTGCCCGGAGGACCCCACCGCCAACAGCCCGGACCAGGTATTCGGCGCGTGCAACACGTACGCCGACCAGCAGGCCACTGCGGTGACGGGAGCTGCGGGAGTGACGGTGGTCGACGACGGTTACCTCGAGTTTCCCGTGACAGCGGCTCAAGCCATCGACGGAACCTACGAGCCACCGGCCTCGGTCGAAGAAGAGAAGGCCACCGATATGGCAACCCTGCAACCACAGGTCAGCCTGCACCTGGTCCAGCTCGCGGCTGCCGGGGCGGCGGCCACTCGATTGCCGCAAACCACGACCAGCGGCAACGAGTACCCTGCTTGGTCCCTCACTGGGTACCAGCTCTCGAAAGAGGAGGACGGGAAGTGTGGCCCTCAGTCGACCTCCCTCGTCCTGCAGTGGAACTTCAACGGAACCGGGCGCGCCGCGCCTAGCCAGGATCAGCTCGCCGCCAACGGGCAGGAGGACTGGAGCTACAACAACGGCATCTATTGGAAGAACGTCACTGGGCCGCTCGACAACAACATGAACAGCGTGTTCGGATATCCGTGGTATGCGGAAGACAGCAGCCGTTCGCCGAGCTGGGTCCTGAGCGAAATCGTCGAGGATACCTACTGGCACAACTTTGCTGTGATGTCGGGTGTCAATCCCAACGGGTACTTGAACTGGCGGCAATACCATTACACGTCGCCAAAGGGCCACTACCTCACCGTCTACGGCTACGACGAGTACAACGGCGGCCATGTTCTGATCGCCGATCCGTTCCACAACCCTCAGACAGCGGACGCACCCTACGGCTTCTGGACCCTGACCCTCAGCGAGTTCTCCGCCGGCGTTCAGCACCTGTGGTGGTGATGGGATGCATCAGGTGACCGTGGCGCTCGGCTGACGCAAAATGATCCCTCGCACAGCCATGCGGCTTGTGCCGCTCCTCGTCGCCTGCGTCGTTGTGGGATGCAACGCCGCGTCGACTTCCGGCCCGCTTGCAGCGGGCCGGAAGTCCGCGGCAACCCTAACAGCCGGGCAGCAGAACAGCGCTACAACGACAGGCAACCCGGAGCCCAGCGGAAGCCAGGCTGCCCCGGCGAGCACCACAATGCACTCGGTCACAGTGTCCGGTGACGTCAGCAGCGTTAGTTACTCGGACGACGGCACGGTAGTGTGGGCCGCTGCTCCACACCGGGGCGATCCGCTCCGCACCATCGTGCAATGGGATCCCTCGGCCGGGACGGTCAGGACCCTCCTCCAGACACGCCCGGGGACCCAGGTCGACCTTCCTCAGCGAAGCCATGGCTGGCTGGTATGGGTCGAAGCCACCGGCGACGGATCCAGCGACACGTCAGGTATCAGCTGGGAGGTGCGCGCGTTGCCGTACGGCTCAACGCAGACGATCTCCCTGGCCAGAAGCGCCAAGCCAGGATCTGTCTTCGACGTCCCGCTTCCCTCCTTCGACTTCCCCTGGGTCGCATGGACCGAAACCCTGCCGCGAGTGCCCGGGCAGTTGCCTGGCACACGACTCATGGCGGTCGACCTGCGCACGAGGACGCTGCGCGAGCTCAGTCGGATCGGCAACCCGGCGACCGTCATCACGAGAGCTGCTGTCATCATCTACGACGCGAACAGCGCTGGGGGTGGACGCGATGTTTTCGAATACCACCTCGACACGGGGTCGGTCGAGCAGCTGACCCGCAGCGGGAAGGTCAGTTATCCCGCTGCGTCGGATCACTTGGTCGGGTGGCAGGAGCCTGCCACAGGCCAGCCGCAGTCGTTGTGGGCCTGCACACCACGGTGCACGATGGCTGGAGCAGCACCCGTTCGGATCGCCGATCTCACCGAGGGAAACCTAGCTGTCGGTGATTCGGTCGTCGTATATGGTGCCAACGACCACCTGTACATCGTCCACGACCCATTGGGCACGCCACAGACGGTCGAAGGTCCCAAGCCGTACGTGGAGGCTCGTTGGTCGCTCCGGGGTGATGAGGTGGCGCTCGCTGAGGACCCGGGCGGTTCATCGGATCGGCTGGAAGTCGTCATCGACCAGCTCTGATTCCATGCCGCGACCAACTCCGCCATGGAGCTGGAGGCAGATGGGCATCAGCGCGGCGCGGGATAGGCCCGGGCCAGACTCCCCCCACGGTTCGGTGCCGTCCAGCCCTGGCGCGCCGGGCCGGTCGCCTGCAGAGTTGAGGCACGACGGGACCGGCAATACAGCATTGGGCCGCCCGGTTCACAAATTGCCCGTCGTGGAGGGTCCGGCCATGGTCGGCACCAGACTCCACATCGTCGCCGTCGACCCGGGAACCGGGGAGATCGTCTCCCATTGCCCCGGACCCGACCCGCGCGGTGCCTGCCGGCACATCGAGCTCGGCGCCACCGTGCCGTGCGTCGGTCGCGAGCTCAGCGTCGGTGAGATCGGCGACGAGGACGCCTACCTCGTGCCCCCGGGCATGTCGCTCTGCCCGGTGACCCTGGCCCTGGCGATGGACGTCCCCATGGGACGGCCGCAGCACCACCCGGCGACGGTGTCCGCCAACTGAGCGCTGCGCCGGCGGCGCGGCACCGAGCGCGGCGGGCGCTCAGCGCTGTGGCGTGCCGCCGTCCTCGCCGAGGAAGAGCAGCACCGCCTTGACCCGGCGGTTGATGTCGGGCTCCTCGGTGAGGTTGAGCTTGGAGAAGATGGCGTTGATGTGCTTCTCCACGGCGCGCTCGGTGAGGAAGAGCGCCTGGGCGATGGCCGCGTTGGACTTGCCCTGGGCCATCTGCGCCAGCGTCTCGCGCTCGCGCGGGGTCAGTTCGTCGAGCGGCGAGGGCGAGTGCGCCGAGCGCGCGCTGACCAGCGCCTCGACCACCTGCGGGTCGATCACCGAGCCGCCCCCGGCCACCTCGCGGATGGCGGCGACCAGCTGGGCCACGTCGGTGACCCGCTCCTTGAGCAGGTAGGCGCGCCGCGCCGCGCCCTTCTCGAGCAGGTCGAGGGCGTACTGCGGCTCGGCGTACTGGCTGAGCACCACCACGCCCGTCTGCGGGCTCGACTCGCGCAGCAGGGCGGCCGCCTGCAGGCCCTCGTCGGTGCCGGTCGGGGGCATGCGGATGTCGGTGAGCACCACGTCGGGGTGCTGCGCCTCGATGGCCGCCAGCAGCGAGGGCAGGTCGCCGCAGGTGGCGGCCAGCTCCAGGTCGGGCTGGGTGGCGATGAGCTGCTCCACGGCGGTGCGGAGCAGGTAGTTGTCCTCGGCGAGCACCACCCGGATCGGCATGCCGCCCAGGATAAGGGGCCGCCCGGGGAGGGTGCCGCACCCTCCGGGGTGGTGCCAGCAGGTTGTCCGACCGGCCCGGGAGCGTGCCATGCTGCGCTCGGAGGTCCCCCGCCATGCCGGTTCGAGTGCTCATCGTCGACGACCAGGCCCCCTTTCGCGTGGCCGCACGGTTCGTGGTCGAGGCCACCGACGGCTTCGAGGTGGTCGCCGAGGTGGAGAGCGGCGAGGACGCGGTGGCCGCCGCCGCCGAGATGCACCCCGACCTGGTGCTCATGGACGTCAACCTGCCCGGCATCGACGGCCTGGAGGCGACCCGGCGCATCCGCCGCGAGTCGAACGGCGCGATCACCGTGCTGCTGCTGAGCACCTACGAGGCCGAGGACTACGCGGCCCAGGCCGTGGAGTGCGGCGCGGCCAGCTTCATCCCCAAGTCGCAGTTCGCGCCGGACACGCTGGCCGAGGCCTGGCAGGCGGTCGCCGCGGCCTGAGCCTCGCACGGACGGGCCTGGGGGTTGGCTAGGCTGTCGCGCCACGATGAGCGCAGCGCCCCAGCGGCCGGTCCCGCCGGTCGAGGTCACCGCCCCGGCGGAGGATGCCACCGAGCGCCTGCACGCCCCGCACGTCGCGGTGGACCGGGCGTTCCTGCAGAAGCTGGCAGCAACGTGTGAGCTGCGCGACGACGCCGAGTCGCTCGTCGCGGCGTCGCGCGACTGGTGGCCGATCTCGCTGCGCTGGGCGCTCGAGGGACGGGTGCCCTCGCGTCCCGCCGCGGTCGCCCTGCCCCGCTCCACCGACGAGGTGTCGGCAATCCTGCAGCTCTGCGATGCCGCGCGCGTGCCGGTGACGCCCGCGGGCGGGCGCAGCGGCGTCTGCGGCGGCGCGGTGCCGGTGTTCGGCGGCGTCGCCCTCGACATGCGCGGGCTGGACGGCATCGTCGCCGCCGACGAAACCTCGGGACTGGTCGACGTGCGGGCGGGCACCTACGGACCCGACCTCGAAGCCGCGCTGCGTCGCGAGCATGGCATGACCCTGGGCCACTGGCCGCAGTCGTTCGAGCTCTCGACCGTGGGCGGCTGGGTGGCCTGCCGCGCCGCCGGGCAGTACTCGACGCGCTACGGCAAGATCGAGGACATCGTCGCGGGACTCGAGGTGGTGCTCGCCGGCGGGCGCGTGGTGCGCACCGGCGGACTCGCGGGCGCGGGGCCGCGGTCCTCGACCGGGCCCGATCTCTCGCAACTGTTCCTCGGTGGCGAGGGCACCCTCGGTGTGGTCACCACCGCGCGGCTGCGCGCGCACCCGCTGCCCGCCGCGGAGCGCCGCGCGGTGTGGCTGTTCGACTCCTTCGCCGCGGGCATCGAGGCATTGCGGCGCACCCTGCGGCGCGGCGGCACGCCCGCGGTGCTGCGCCTCTACGACGTCGAGGAATCGAAGCGCAACTTCGAGGTGGACGAGGGGCACGTGCTCATCGCCATCGACGAGGGAGATCCGCACGTCATCGACGCGGCCATGCGCGTGGTCGAGGAGGAGTGCACCATCGCGGGCGCGTCACCGCTCGACGTGGGCATCGCCGGACACTGGCTGGACAGGCGCAACGACGTCTCCATATTGGAGACGGTGACGCGCATGGGCGTGGTCGCCGACACCGTGGAGATCGCGGCGCCCTGGTCGCAGCTGAGCGGCCTCTACGACGACGCCGTCAGCGGATTGCGCGCACTCGACGGCGTGGTCGCCGCGTCGGCGCACGAGTCGCACGCCTACCTCGACGGCGCCTGCCTCTACTTCACCTTCGCCGGCCTCGGCCCCGACCCCGACGACCTCGCCTGGGCCGAGAGCTTCTACCGCAGCGCCTGGGACGCGATCATGAGCGCCACACGCGCCCACGGCGGCTCGATCTCGCATCACCACGGCATCGGCCTGGTGCGCGCCCGCCACCTGCCGGACGCGCTCGGCGAGGGCTTCGCGGTGCTGGAGGCGCTGAAGCGGGCGCTCGACCCCAACGGCATCCTCAACCCCGGCAAGCTCGGACTTGCGTCGCCGTTCGGGTCGGTCGACTGGCCCTAGCGGGAGCGGGTACGTCTGCCTACGCTGTGCTCTGCGACACGCGGGGGGAGGGCATGGAGGGACCCAGGTGAACACCAGGCTGCAGGCGTTCCTCGACGAGCACGGCGCCACCGCGCACGTGCACCCCACCCAGCGACCGGTCTACACCACCCAGGAGCTGGCCTCGGTCGAGCACGTCTCGGGGCGCGCCGTGGCCAAGGTGGTGATGGCGGTCGCCGACGGCGAGATGGTCATGCTGGTGCTGCCCGCGTCGCTGCGCGTCGACCTGGGGTGCGTGCGTGAGTCGCTGGAGGCACACGAGGTGCGGCTGGCCACCGAGCACGAGTTCGAGGAGCGCTTCCCCGACTGCGAGGTGGGCGCCATGCCGCCGTTCGGACACCTCTACGGGATGCCCGTCTACGTCGACCCCGAGCTGGCCTCGGCGCCGGCCATCGTCTTCGAGACCGGCTCGCACCGCGAGGTGGCGGTGATGCCCTTCATGGAGTTCCAGCGGCTGGAGCATCCCCACCTGGCGCCGCTGGCCAGCTGATCTCGGCGCGGCACGGGCCGGGGCGGGCTGGGCGCGGCGCGCCGTATCCTCGGACGCCGTGACCGCCTCCGCCGCAGACGCCCCCGGTGCGCTGACGGGCCCGCCCCGGCGCCGACGAATGCTCTCCCCTGTGCTGCTCGTGCTCGCGGCCCTCGGGCTGGCCAGCGGTGGGGTCGCCCTCGGCGTACGGCTGGCGGCCGCGCCGCAGGGCAGCGCCTCGGTGGCGCTGGTGGCCACGGTGCCTGCCACGGTGCAGGCGCACCCAAGGCTCTCCGGCGTGGCACTGCGCCGCGCCGACGGCAGCAGCGTGAACCTGACCGTCTCGTCAGCAGCGGCGCCGCAGCAGGCGCCTGCGCTCAGCGACCTCGGCGTGCACAGGGCGCCGGCCGGGGACTACACGGCGCTGGTGGCAACCGTCGACGGACGCTCGGTGACGGCGCCGCTCAGCGCCACCCTGCACGGTGGCGCGCTGACGCCGGTGCTCGTCGTGGTGCGTCCCGGCGGCATCACCGCTGCCGCGGGCAACGACGACGTCAACCACGCGGTGCTCGCCGCCGCGGGCGAGCTGATCCACGCGCCCGACGTCGCCTTCGTCGACCAGGACGGACGCCCGGTGCCGCTGCACAGCCTGCGCGGCAGGGTGGTGGTGATCGCCGCGCTGGACACGCACTGTCACGACACCTGCCCGCTCTACACCGCGCTCTGGGCCGACCTGCAGCGCATCGTGCGCGAACGCGGCTGGCAGAACCGGGTGGCCATCGCCGAGGTGAGCATGGACCCCGGCCGCGACACGCCCCAGGAGCTGAGCGCCTACGCGCGCATGGTCGGCGCCACCTGGCCGCTGCTGCGCGCCGACGCCGCCTCGACGATGTCTTTCTGGCTCTCGCTCAACGCCACCTATTACAAGGCGCCGGCCACGAATCCCGCGCCGCTCGACTGGTACACCGGCCAGCCGGAGACCTATCACCTGCACCACGACTCGCTGGCCGTGGTCTTCGACCCGAGCGGCGATGGGCGCTACATCCTGCAGGGCGATCCCCGACTCGGCCATCCGCTGAGCGCGCCGCTGGCACGGCTGGAGAGCGGCGGCGAGGCGGCGGCGCAGGCGCTGGAGAACCTGGCCGACTGGTCGATCACCGACCTGCTCGACCGCGTCGACACGCTGCTCGGCGCACCCATCGAGTCCACCCGCGGCACCGAGCGCGCGGCCAGGCCCGGCGCCCGCGCGCCCGACTTCACCGCCACCGGCCTCGACGGCGCGCCCGTGTCGCTGCACGACTTCGCCGGCCGCGCCGTGGTGGTCACCTTCTGGGCCACCTGGTGCACACCCTGCCGCCACGACATGCCGCTGCTGGCCACCGCCGCGCGCAACCATCCCGGCCTGGTGGTGCTGGCCGTCGACGAGGGCGAGAGTTCAGGACAGGTTCGTCGCTATCTCGACGGTCTGCTGGGCGCGGACGCCGCGCTGCTCACCGCGGCGCTCGACCCCGAGCAGTCGGCGGGGGGACACTACGCGGTGGGCGGGCTGCCGGTGACCGTCTTCGTCGGCGCCGACGGCATCGTGCAGGCGGTGCGCGTCGGGCAGCTGCAGAGCGGGGATCTCACCACGGTGCTGGCCAGCACGGGAGCCTGAACACAAGGAGCTGCGCGATGGACGTTCTGGTGGCGGGGGCATCGGGGGCGTTGGGACAGCCGCTGCTGCGGCAATTGGTGGCGCGCGGACACACCGTGCACGGGCTGACGCGCACGCCGGCCAACGCGGAGGCGATCAGCCGGCTGGGCGCGCGACCCGTGGTCGCCGACGCCATGGATCGCGAGGCATTGCTGGCGGCCACCCGCGACCTCCGCCTGGACGCGGTGGTGCACGCCCTGACGGCGCTCAAGAAGCTGCCGGCCCGCTACAGGGACATGGCGCAGACCAACGCGCTGCGCACCGAGGGCATGGCCAACCTGCTCGCCGTGGCTCGTGCCACCGGCGCGCGGCGCGTCGTCGCCGAGTCGATGCACGTGGGCTACGGGCTGGGCGACTGGGGCTCGCAGGTGATCACCGAGGAGACGCCCTTCGCGCCGCCGGGCCGCACGCCGGGGCTGGAGCAGGTCAACGCCGCGTTTCGCGCGCTGGAGTCGCAGCTGCGCGACGCCGAGGGCATCACCGGAGTCGCCATGCGCTACGGCGCCTTCTACGGACCCGGCGCCACCGAGTCGACGGTGGCCATGATGCGCAGGCGCCTGGTGCCACTGGTCGGCGACGGCGACGGCGTGATGCACTGGATCCACATGGAGGACGCCGCCTCGGCCACCGTCGCCGCCCTGGAGCACGCCTCGCCGTCGCCCGCCTACAACGTCGTCGACGACGAGCCGGTGAGCTGGCGCGACTTCGTCGGCCGCCTCGCCGAGGCCTGCGGCACGCCCAAGCCGATGCGCCTGCCCCGTGCCGTGGTCACGGTCGCGGCGCCGTACGCCGTGCTGTTCATGACCACGCGCCTGCGGGTCTCCAACGCGCGCGCCAAGCGCGAGCTGGGCTGGGCCCCCGCCTATCCCACCTACCGCGAGGGCCTCGCGCAGTTCGGCAGGGCGGCGGGTTTCGCCACCGCCTGAGCGGGTAGGCTCCCCGATCAGGAGGTCCTGACCCAATGCCCGCTGTCACCGTCGACAACCCGCTCGCGCTGCCGCGCATCCCCCGTCCCGACCCGGCCACCTCGGTGGCCCGTCCGGTGCGGACCGTCACCACCGCGCCGTCGGGTTTCGAAGGTGAGGGCTTCCCGGTGCGCCGCGCCTTCGCCGGCGTCGACCAGGCCCTGCTCGATCCCTTCATCCACATGGACCAGATGGGTGAGGTCGACTACGGTCCCGGCGAGCCGCGCGGTACCGCGTGGCATCCGCACCGCGGCTTCGAGACCGTCACCTACATGATCGACGGCACCTTCCAACACCAGGACTCCACGGGTGGCGGCGGCCTGATCAGCAACGGCGACACGCAGTGGATGACCGCCGGCGCAGGCATCCTGCACATCGAGCGCCCGCCCGAGGAGCTGGTGATGACGGGCGGCCTCTTCCACGGCATCCAGCTCTGGGTCAACCTGCCCTCCGCCGACAAGATGCTGCCGCCGCGCTACCAGGACATCGGCGCGGGCAGGGTGTCGCTGCTCGCCTCGCACGACGGCGCCGCGCTGGTGCGGCTCATCGCCGGCGAGCTGGCGGGACATGCCGGCCCCGGCACCACGCACACGCCGATGGCCATGCTGCACGCCACGGTCAATCCCGGTGCCGAGCTGGTGCTGCCCTGGCCGCGCGAGTACAACGCGCTGGTCTACGCGCTGGCCGGTCGCGGCAGCGCGGGTGAGGAGCGGCATCCGCTGCGCAGCGGGCAGCTCGCCGTCTTCGGTCGCGGTGACTCCATCGTGCTGCGCGCGGACGAGTCGCAGGAGTCGACCATGCCGGCGCTGGAGGTGCTGGTGCTCGGCGGCAAGCCCATCGGCGAGCCGGTGGCCTGGTACGGACCCTTCGTGATGAACACGCGCCAGGAGCTGGCCGAGGCCTTCGAGGACTTCCGCAGCGGCAAGCTGGGGACCGTGCCGCCGGGCGCCATCGGTCGCTGAGGTTCGCGCGCTACGCGCAGGGGTTGATCCCCTTGACCGCGAGCACGTGCAGGACGGCGTCGTCGAGCCGGGAGACCGGCAGGCGCCCGTCCCGCACCGCGGCGGTCAGGGCACTCACCATCGACGACACCGACGCGGCGACGCCGGCCGGGCTGAGCAGCGCGGTCTGCGCATCGTTCAGTGTCGAACCGAAGAGCAGCATGTCGGCGCCCGCGCTGATCGCCTGCACCGCAGCGCTCGCGAGGTTGTAGCCGGCGGCGGAGACGGCGCCCGCCGAGAGGCTGTCGGTGAGCACCAGTCCCTTGAAGCCGAGCTGCTCTCGCAGCAGACCGGTGATCGCCGCGGACGACAGCGACGCCGGTGCGGTGCTGAGGCCCGGTATCGACGCATGCGACACCATCACCGCGGGCAGGCCGGCGGCGATGGCGGCCTGGTAGGGCAGCAATCCCGCCTGGCGCAGCGCGGCGATCGGCTGCGTGGTTGCGGGCCCCAGCTCCGTGTTGCCGTCAGCGCCGCCGATGCCGGGGAAGTGCTTGGCCACCGGCACCTCGCCGCCCTGCCCCATGCCGCGCGCGAAGGCGAGCGCGTACGTAGTTGTCACCGACGCGCCGGCGCTGAATGAGCGCAGGCCGATGACGTCGCGGTCGTTGGGCCCGTCACTCGCGTCGAGGTCGAGCAGCGGCGCCAGGTTCATGGTGACGCCGAGCGCCTTCATCTGTGCGGCGACGCGCGCAGCCGCCGCCTGCAGCCCGGTTGATGTCATCTGCGACACCATCTCGCGCGGCCAGGGCAGGTTGCCGACCAGGCTGCCCAGCCGCTGCACTCCCCCACCCTCCTGGTCCGCCATCACGATCATGGGAATGCGCGCCTGCGCCTGGGCACGGGAGAGCTGCGAACGCAGGTCGGACGCAGCGGCGCCGAGGATGAGGATGCCGCCCACGCCCTGGGAGATGGCGCCGCCCAGCGCCGCCGCGTTGCCGTGGAGCGCGGGCGCGACGACGAGCTGCGCGGCGCGTTGCGCCGGCGGCCAGGCGTCGACGGCGCTGAGCGGTGTGCAGGCCGGCGCGGCGGTGGCGCTCGCGGTGGGCGCCGGCGTGGCGACGAAGGACGCCGTCGAGGTGGCCACGATGGGCCGCACCGGCGTGGTGCCGCAGGCGCTGAGCAAGCAGGCGGCGGCGAGCAGTACGGCGCGGCGCCACCGTCGGGAGCGCGCGCGACGGCTCATGCGCAGAAGCATGCCGCCTCCCGGGCGATCGTGCGCGTCGTGCCGAGGACCCGACAACCACCGGGCACTTCGGCACTGGCGTATCCGGACCGCGCGGGCGCACGTTGGACTGGGTACGGGTGCACGTTCGATGGGGACACGTGGCACCCGGGAGGGCAGGCCATGATCACCGTGCTTCGCCCCCGACTCGCCACCGCGCTGGTCGGGTTCTCCGCCGTCTTCGTCGCGGCCTGCGGTGCCGGCGGGGGCGGGACGCCCGGCCCGCACCCCACCGCCACCCCCGCGCCGACCGCCACCGGCACCCCGGTCGCGACTCCCGCACCGACCACCCCGCCGCCGACCGCGTCGCCGGCACCGGTGCCCGCCACGGCACAGGCCTCGGCGTACTTCATCCGCGACGGCAGGGTGGCGCCCGCGCATCGCTCGGTGAGCGCCGCCGCTCCGGCGCGCGACGCCGTGCTGGCACTCATCGCCGGCCCGTCCGCGGTCGAGTCGGCCGCGGGGTTGAGCAGCGACGTGCCGTCGAGCACGCGGTTGCTCGGCGTCTCCATCAGCGCGAGCGTCGCCACCGTCGACCTCTCGCGCGAGTTCACCGGCGGCACCACCGCGTCGCAGGCGCGCCGCGTCGCCGAGGTGGTCTGCACGCTGACGCAGTTCTCCACCGTCCGCAGCCTCAGGTTCCACGTCGACGGCGCCCCCGTCAGCAGCCTGGGCGGCATCGCGCTGTCGAGCCCGGTGAGCCGCGCCGGCGTCGAGTCCTGGCTGCCCGCCATCCTCGTCGAGTCCCCGGCGAGCGGTGACAGCGTGCGCAGCCCGCTGCGCGTCCACGGCAGCGCCAACACCTTCGAGGCGCAGTTCCAGCTGCGGCTGGTGACGGCGGCGGGAGTGCGGCTCTTCGACTTCCCGGTCAAGGCCACCTCCGGGACGGGAACGCGCGGGACCTTCGACGTCACCGTCTGGTTCACGGCCAGCGGTCCGGCCACCCTGACCGCCTACGAGATCTCCGGACGGGGCGACATCGTCAACGTCAACCCCACGCCGGTCATCCTGCTGCAGTAGCGGCCGGCCGCCGCGGACTCAGCGCGGCGTGTCGCCGAGGACCGCGTCCACGATGGCGGCGCCGAGCCCGTCGGGCTGGGCGCCGTCGACGGGCAGCAGGATCACCGGCAGGCGTCGCGACCAGCGGGCGAACTCGCCGCGGCGACGCTCCACCTCGGCCGCATCGTGGTCGGCGTCGCGCGCGGTGAGCACGCCGGCCGGGGCGTCCAGGCAGACCAGGCGGTCGTAGCGGTGGGCCATGCGCGCGAACCAGCGCAGCGGCAGCGCGCCGCTGCGATGCGCGTGCTTGACGAGCCCGTCGAGCGGTGATCGGTCGGTGACCACCACGGCGAAAGCCGGCCGCCCGGTGCGGCGCTCCAGCGAGTCCGCGGCCGTCTCGGCGCGCAGCCGCGCGGCGCGCATGCGCACCGCCATCTCCAGCGCGTCGACGCCGGCGTGCAGCGTGTTGAAGGCGGCCCGCAGGCGCGACTGCCGTTGCGGCGCCACGGCGATGGCGGGACGCCGGCCGCGTCCCAGGGTGCGGCAGGCGATGCAGCCGTAGGGATGGATGGCCACGGCGCTGCCGTGCCGTGCCGCGACCTGCTCGACGATGGCGCCGGCCACGCTGCTCTTGCCCACGCCGTCGGGCCCGGAGATGCCGACCAGCAGGCCGCGCGCCGGCATGCCGCCGCTGTCGAGGCGCGCGCGGCGCCGCTTGGCCAGCAGCAGCGGGGCGCGCAACGCGGCCTCGCGCAGCGCCGCGCCGGCATGCCCGCCGCGCGCCTGCGCCAGCGCGTGCTCCCACCCCGACGCGGCCGCGACGCCGAGCGGCAGGCGCAGGGGCAGGCGCACCGGCAGCCCCGCGTCGAGACGCCGCACCGCGTCGCCGATCGCCGCCACCGCCGCGGTGAAGCTGCGACCCCACCCCTCGGAGGCGGCGGCAGCCTGCGCGTCCGCGACCGTGGACGGCTGCAGCAGCGAGCGCAGGGTGAGCAGCTCGTCGAGCTCGACGCCCAGGTTCTGGAAGCAGGCGTGCGCGACGTGCGACCGCAGCGCGGTCGCCGCGGAGGGAACCAGGAAGCCGCCCGGCCCCTCGACCGCGCCCTCGCGCAGCCGCTCCGCCGTGATGACGGTGACGCCGAACCAGGAGAGATGCCGGTGCAGGTGCGCCGCCGGCCCCTCGGGGGGATGCATGAGCAGCTTGTCGCGCTCCAGCGGATGCGTCGAGGTGGACACCGCCCAGTCACCCAGCGCGTCGACCGCGGTGGCGAAACCCTGCGAACCGCAGACCACGTCGAAGTTGCTGTACTCGGAGTCCAGGTTCGCGTCGAACTTGACCAGAACCGGGACGACCCCGCGTCCGCGCAGCAGCCGTGACACGGCCGCCAGGTTGCGCCGCGTGGCCGCGTTGCCCGCCTCCACCCGGGCCAGCTCCTCGCTCAGCTCCGCCGAATAGGCACGCGCCAGCAGCCCGGCCACGTGGTTGCGCCGGGCCAGCTGCAGCGCGGCATCGAGCGCCCCCGCGTCGACACCGTCGAGCCGCTCGCCGCGCCAGGCGGCGGCGAGCAGGACGGCGGACGCCGAGGGCGGGACGCGCAGCCGCGTCAGCGCAGGAGCCGCAACCACCGCGTCCACCAGGCGGCCAGCGGACCGCGGCTCACCTCGGCGTTGTGCTGCACGCGCAGCCGCTCGCGCATCTCGCGGATCTCGCCGCGCGCGGCCCGCAATTCGGCATGCGCGGAGGCGAGCAGGCGGCGGAGCTGGTCGCGCTCCTGGCGCAACGCGCTGAGCGCCGGGCCCTCGACACCCGCGACGGGAGCGGCGGATTCCTCGTCGCCGTCCGCGGCGGCGTAGCCGCGGGCGCGCTTGGCCAGCGAGTCGAGCATGCCGTCGAGCGAGCGCCACTGCTCCTGCAGGGCTGCTCCCCCGGCGGCGGCCGCGCGGCGGGGCTTGCCGCTGGCGGTCATCAGGCCCGCGCCCTGCCGTCCGCGCTCGCCGCGTCCACCGCCGCCAGCACCTCGGTGGCCAGGCGCCGGTAGGCCTCGGCCGCGGGACCCGTGGGGGCCAGGTCGTTGATGGGTACGCCCACCAGGCTGCTCTCCTGCAGCCGCACCGTGTAGGGCACGTGCACCGGGAAGACGCTGACCCCGGAGATGTCGCAGAGCGCCGGCAGCATGTCGCGGCTCAGGCGGGTGCGCAGGTTGACGAAGGTGGGCACCACGCCGAGCACCTCGAGCTGCGGGTTGAGCCGCTCGGCGGCCAGGTTGGTGACGCGCAGCAGTTCCTTGAGCCCGCGCAGCGCGAAGCCCGACATCTGCAGCGGCACCAGCACCCAGCGCGTCGCCGCCAGCACGTTGACGGTGTGGAAGCCGAAGTTCGGCGGCGTGTCGTAGATGACCACGTCGAAGCGGTCGTGCACGCGGTCGCGCTGCATGGCGTCGCGCAGGATCTGCTCGCGACCCAGCGACACCGCCAGTCCCTGCTCGACGGCGCTGAGGTCGGGGCTGGCCGGCAGCAGCCAGAGATTGTCCCAGCGCGTCTCCACCACCGCGTCCATCACCGTGCAGCGCC
>Ga0207700_10000470_pt1 | contig 23626 bp, 26 predicted proteins | sample LARL82metaG_FD_184348 | JGI IMG/M metagenome (GOLD analysis project Ga0207700, IMG submission 184348) | Corn, switchgrass and miscanthus rhizosphere microbial communities from Kellogg Biological Station, Michigan, USA - LAR L8-2 metaG... | ecosystem: Host-associated > Plants > Roots >...
CCCCAGTACAGCTCGCGTTTGTGGATGGAGAGCTCATCGACTGGTGTGCGTAACGCGACGACGTTCCGTACCGTCTCCGCGCTTGGCCTCGAGCCAAGGAAGCCGATGTAGAGGGCGTGCATGGCTGGATCGATGACATCAACTGGAAAGGGCTCGTGCCTAACGACTGCCGCGATCTCGGCGGTCGTTCGGACGAAAGTGCCGACTGGATAGCCGAGCACTCGCTCCAGCTCGAAGGCGATGCGCTCTTCCAGCTCGGCGGCGGGCTCCGTCGCGTCGAACAGCACGTTACCGCTGGCGATGAAGGTCTCGACGTTGGCAAAACCCATCTTCGCAAAGTGCTTGCGCAACACGTCCATCTTCACGACGTGGCCACCGACATTGATAGCGCGAAGCAGCGCGACGTATCGTGTACTCGTCCTGGCCGGCATCGTCAATCGATATGGAGTTCGGCCACGCTCTTGTCGATCGCGGGATACTCGAGGTGCAGCTTGTCGAGACAATCGGCAATCGTGCGCGCGACGAGCCAGTCGCGGACGTCCTTGTCGTCCGCCGGTACGACGTACCATGGCGCCCACTTGGTGCTCGTGTGATGCAGAATGCCGCGATACGCCTTGGTGAACTCGTCCCACTGCGCACGGTCGTCGAGATCGCCGACACGGAACTTCCAGTTCTTCTTCGGATCCGACAGTCGCTCCTCGAACCGCTTTGCCTGCTCCTCCCGGGACACGTGCAGGAGAAACTTGAGGATCACGACGTTGTTCTCGGTGAGCATTCGCTCGAAGTCGTTGATCTGGTCATAGCGCGCCGACCAGACCTTCTTCGGAACGAGCTTGTGAACGCGCGGCACCAGAATGTCCTCGTAATGGGAGCGGTTGAAGATCCCGATCATCCCGCGCGCCGGTACCTGCTGATGGACTCTCCAGAGATAGTCGTGATGCTTCTCCAGCTCCGTCGGCTCCTTGAAGCTCGCAACCGTGCAGCCCTGTGGGTTGACGGCACTGAAGACCTTGCGGATGGTGCCGTCTTTGCCTGATGCGTCGCGCCCCTGGAGCACGATCAGCAGGGCGTATCTGGCGTCAGCGTACAGGACGCGCTGACACTCGGAGATCCGGTCGGTCTCCTGGTCGAGCGCGTCCTTGAGCGCATCGCCCTTCTTTGCCGAGGCCGGCGCTTTGGCGTCGGCCTCGGTCAGTCGCGTCGAGTGCTTGCCATTGACTGGATGCAGTTTCATGTCGGTCGCTGAGGTGAAGGACCTAACACTCGGCGGCACAGGGCGGCCCGTCAATGAGAGTGTCGCCAGCCGCCGAGAGACCAATCGCGATGATAGAGGCCAAAGGAGCCCGAATTACCCGGACGAACGCTCGGAGCGCACGAGCGGGTTCAGGTCACGACGACCAGTCCTGTCATCTTCGGGTGAATAGAGCAGAAGTACTCGTAAGTCCCCGCACTCGTGAAGCGGTGGGCGTACCGCTGATTGGTGTCGAGCACCTGCGACTGAAACCCGCTGGGAGATGTCGCCGGTGTGCAGAACGAATGCGGGACGCCGTGGCAGGGCGTTGAGCTTGGCGACTGCCTCGCGCAATGTTGCGGTCACATCCTTGTCTGCTTCCTTATTGAAGCCGATGTGGCTGTCGCTGATCTGGGCGAACAGAATGTCGTCCTTCGTGGCGCCGACGGTGCCTAGCTGGCTCAGGGCGAGCGACTGGGGACGCCGCCCTTCAGCGTCCAGAGTGTTGCGGTGCCGACCCAGGCCATGCATTTGAGAAAGCCGCGCCGGTCGATGCCGTCGTCGCCGTGGTCGTCGGTGATGTAGCGGACATGGGGTTTCGGGTTGAGAGTTGCGAGTTGTGCGTGCCGCGTAGAGCGTAACTTCCTCGCACCCTCGATTATTCCCGGACGCCAAGCTGCCGGCCGGGAATAAATCGGCGGCGACCGGAGTTCTATGAGCGTGGGGGAGAGCCTTCTCGATCGCTTCGAGCAGCGTGTCGTGCCGTTATTGGACGATGCGTACACGCTGGCCCGACATCTCATGCGCGATGAGCACGACGCGCAGGATGTCGTGCAGGAGGCGTATTTGCGGGCGTGGCGCTACTTCGCCGGCTTCCGCGGCGGCGACGAGCGCGCATGGCTGCTCACCATCGTTCGCAATTGCTGCTACACCTGGCGGCGGTCTCACAGCAGCAACAGCAGCGTGCCATTCGACGACGAGCAACACAGCGGAGAGGAGCGAAATCGCTACGCCGCGGACGCGCGGGCGATCGACGACTCCGAGCGTGGCGCGCTGGCGTCGGCGCTGGATGCGTTGCCCAGGGAATTCCGGGAGGTGCTGGTGCTACGGGAGATCGATGGATTGTCCTATCGAGAGATCGCGGGAATTACCGGCACGCCGGTCGGGACCGTGATGTCACGACTGGCGCGCGGGCGCGAGCGGCTGAAGCGCGCCCTGAAGCGAACGGCCTGACGTGCCATGACCGAAAGCCTTCACAGCACGCACGAATCGTTGAGCGCCTACGTCGACGGCGAGCTGTCGCCGGCCGACGCGACGTCCGTGGCGAGGCATCTCGCGACGTGCGCGCACTGTGCCGCCGAATATCAGATCATGCTCGATACTGTATCGCTGCTGCGTTCGGAGCTCGAGCGCTTTACCGCGCCGGATGTGCTTCGTGCCCGCATTCGCGGCGCGATCGCGACGACCCCGACCGAGCCGATGACCGATTCACCGACGCTCGCCGTCGCTCCGAGCACAGCGCGGCGTTCGGTGCGTTCGTTCGCGCGACCGGCGGCGTGGGCGGCGGCCCTGCTGCTCGCGGCCGCGTTAGGCAGCGGCGTGACGCTCCTCGCCTCGAGCGGAAACCGCGGCACGAATACCACGGCGGATCAGGTGCTGGCGAGCCACGTGAGATCGCTGATGCCCGACCATCTCACCGATGTCCGGTCGTCTGACCAGCACAACGTGAAGCCATGGTTCAACGGCCGCCTGGACTTTTCCCCTACCGTGCCTCGACTCGAGGAGCAGGGATTTCCCCTCGTCGGCGGCAGGGTGGACTACATCGGGGGCCGACCGGTGGCGGCCGTGGTCTATTCGCGCCGGCAACACCTGATCAACGTCTTCTCATGGCCTTCCACCGACCATGCGGAAGGGCTGACGGCCAGCACGGCAAATGGCTACAACCTGCTGCACTGGCGCGCCGGCGGCACCGAGCGCTGGGTGGTTTCCGACTTGAATGCCGCCGAGCTGCGGGGACTCATTACCCTGTTGCAGCGCTCCGATTCCGCGGGCAGGCCCCTTGGTTCTTGAACCGCGGAGGGCGCGGAGCGCTAAACAATCACCGGACGCCAGCTAACGCGGCAACGATGAGGGCGGCCCACTGTGGCCCCAGCCAGCCATTCGGGCCGTCGTCGTACGTCTCCCCTAACGAGTGAGCGCCGGTGCCGCTGCCACCGCCGTCGATCGTGATTGCCGGCACTCCGAGACTCATCGGCACGTTCGCGTCCGTACTCGACGCGCCCGACCGCGGCGAGAAACCCAGCGTGCGACCAGCGGCGACCGCCGTCGCGACGATGCGCGAGGAATCCGTCTGCGTGCTGTTCGCCGGCCGAATGCCGATGGTGTCGATCTCGAGAGTGAGTTTGGCGCGCTCGGCGCGCGCACCGGTCTGTTTGATCCAGCGACCATTCTCGGCGTCCAGTGCATCGCGGAGAATCCTGAACACCTGCCGATCCACGGTGTCGAGCGCGTCCGCGGTCTCCGACCGCATGTCGAGGTCCATCGTGCCGGAAAATGGGATCGAGTTCACCGACGTGCCGCCGGAAATGACGCCGACGTTGAATGTGGTTTTCGGAGACGCGGGCACCTGCACGTCGGCGATGCCAGCGATCGCCCTGCCTAACGCGTGGATGGGATTCGGGATGCCGAATGCACCATAGCTATGGCCTCCGGGCCCCTTGTATGTCACGCGATACCGCTTGCTGCCGACGCCATGGTGTTTGAGATCGAGTCCCGTTCCGTCGACCGAGATGAAATAGTCGATTTTGTTCTTGAGGGTGTTGCTGAAGAGATTGCGCGTACCGCGCAGGTTCCCCTGCCCTTCCTCACCGACGTCGCCGACGAAGTACACCGTCCCGAGCGTCTGGACGTTCGTCTTCTGGAGCGCGCGGACGACGGAGAGCACGACGGCGAGCCCGCGACAATCGTCGCCGATGCCGGGGCCGGCGAGCGCCATTCCAGTGCGCTTCACCTTGACGTTAGTGCCCTCCGGGAAAACGGTGTCGAGGTGTCCCTCGATGAGTACCGTTGGTCCTGTGCCGACGCCAGGCCGCTCGGCGATCACATTGCCAACGCTGTCGATGCGGACGTTCGTCATGCCTAACGCCTGGAGCCGTCGGCGGAACTCGGCCGCGCGCGTCGCCTCCTTGTAGGGCGGAGCGGGGATCTCGCAGATCGAGATCTGCTGGTCGATGGTCCACGGCTCCTGTGTCTTGATGGTGTCGAGCGCCGCGCGGAGGCGCGGGTTGTCGTGCGGAATCGGCAGCGCCTGACCGGCCATCGTGTTGGTCCGGGCAACGAGAGTCGCCGCGACGACGAGCGAGATCGAGAGTTTCATGTTTATGAGTTTGAATTCAGCAGATGTGGACGGCAGCTGCCTTGAATGACGCAACGACCTCACGGCCGATCTCCACGCCAAGCTCGTGCACGGCCCGCGTGGTGACCGCCGCGACAATCGGAGTGCCACTCACGTTCACCGTGACCTTGCTGAGCGCGCCCGCGGACACGATCTCCGTGACGCGCCCTCGAAACTGATTACGCGCCGACGATGCAATGGCGTCGGTGGAGAGCATCACGTCTTCGGCACGGAGAATCGCATGGCCCTTGCCGGGCACGGCATCGCCTAACGCGTACAACGTAAGCGAGCCCGTGTCGAATGCCAGCGGATGCTGAGCGAACTGGCCCGCGGCGGCATCGGCCCAGTCGGGCGACGTGGCTCGGATCGGACGGGCGGTTCCCGCGTATATGTTCTCCGCGCCGAGGAATGACGCGACGTATGCATTCGCCGGGCGTCGAAAGAGATCGGCCGGATCACCGGTTTGCAGCAGGCGACCTCTGTCGAGCAGAACGGCGACGTCGCCGACCAGACCCGCTTCCTCGAAATCGTGCGTGACGTGGAGCACGGTGCATCCCCGATCGAAATACATCGTGCGCACCTCCCGCCGAACCGCGGCGCGACTGCGCGGGTCGAGCGCTGCGAACGGCTCGTCGAGCAGCAGTACCTCCGGGCGCCGCGCGAGCGCCCTCGCCAGCGCGACGATCTGTCGCTCGCCACCGCTCAATGACCGGACATCTCGGTCGCCGACGAGCTGCAAGCCGAAGCGATCGATCGATTCCGCGGCGGCTTCACCGTCCACCGCACCGTACGCGACATTCTCGCGGACCGTGAGATGAGGAAATAGGTACGCGTGCTGATAGACGAGGCCCACAGGTCGCCGCTCCGGCGGCAGCCGCGTGACATCGGTGCCGCGCAACCTAACGATGCCGGCGCGAAGCGGCAGCAGCCCGGCGATCGACTCGAGGAGCGTCGTCTTGCCGGCCCCGGCTGGCCCGATCACCACGCCATAATCGCCATCGGGCACCTTGAATGACACGTTCTCGAGGGTGAAGTCTCCGACGCGAACGGTGAGACCATGTACGTCGATCATGCGGGCGAATCCTCGCCGCGCAGTGCGCGTAGGGCGGCGAGCGGCAGAATGGCAAGGAGGACGAGGACAGCCGCCACTGGGAGCGCGCCGCCGAGCCCGAACGAGGTGAACCGATCGTAGCTCAACACGCTCACGACTTTTGGATTGTACGTGAGAATGACGATCGCGCCGAACTCGCTCACCGCTCGTGCCCACATGACGATGGCGGACGCAGTCAGACCGCGCAGCGACAGGGGAAGCGTCACCCGCCGAAAGGCACTCCATGCGTCGTCGCCGAGTGTTCGGGCAACGGCCTCGTATCGGTGGTCGACGCGCGCAAAGGATTCGCGGGCCCCGGCGACGTAGAGCGGAGCCGCGACGAAAAGCATCGCGCACACGATGCCGAACGTGGATCCTGTCAGCCGTATGCCGGCGCCGAAGAGGACACTGCCTATGGGGCTGCCGCGACCGAGCACGAGGAGGAGCGCGATACCGGCCACCGGATGCGGGATCAGCAGAGGCAGGTCGAGGATCGCGGCGACCAGCGCACGTCCGGCAAACTGCCGTCGTGCGAGGAGATAGGCGAGTGGCGTGCCGCCGAGGACAGCAAATAGCGTCGCCGACGTGGCGGTCAGGACCGTAAGCGCGAGCGCGCCCCGCAATTCGCCGTCGGTAAAAAGCTGGCGAATCCCCGCAGCCCCGCCCGCTCCGACGAGCCCAACCAGCGGCGCGACCAGGAAGAGTAGGAAGAGCGAAGCGAATAGGGCGCTGATGACGGTCGCGGTGGGCGAGAGCGCCGTCCGCCAGGCGGACGGGCCCGCGGGATCGCCGTTACTGGGAGGAAGCACTGAGCTCAGCGAGCGCGGCTGAAGCCACGTATGTACAAAGGCAAGCGCACGAAGCAATTATCAGCGGCGCCCGCCAGTGCAACAAGAGCGGCATCGTTTGGCCGCCGAAACAAGAGGCGGCGCGCCGCCGTTGATCTGAGCGAAGTCGTGCGCCCAGGGCGCGCACTCCAGTTCTTCCCGCCGTACTACCCTCCCCACCTCATCCCCCTCGATGCAAGACAAAGATCTCGCCATCGATATATGTGGCATCACCAAGCGGTACGAGGAGCACGTCGCGGTACGCGAGCTGTCGCTCCAGGTACCTCGCGGATCCGTATATGGTCTGCTCGGTCCTAATGGCGCCGGCAAGACGACCACTATCCGCATGCTGCTCGACATCATCAAGCCGGACGCGGGCTCCATCGCCATTTTCGGGCGGCCGAGTACCGAATCGGGACTACTGAACCGCGTTGGCTATCTCCCCGAGGAACGCGGCCTCTATCGCAAGATGCAGGTGCGCCGCGTTCTCCGATTTCTTGCGGAGCTCAAGGGTGTGAAGCCGGCCGACGCCGATAAACGGATCGACGAGTGGCTGCAGCGCTTCGGCCTCACGACAAAAGACAAGGACTGGGGCAACTCGAAGATCGACGAGCTGTCGCGCGGCATGCAGCAGAAGGTGCAGTTCATTGCCACGCTGCTGCACGATCCCGAGCTCGTCATTCTCGACGAGCCGTTCAGCGGTCTCGATCCAATCAATGCGCAAGCGCTGAAGGACACGGTGGTGGAACTGAAGCGACGCGGCCGCACAGTCATCTTCAGCACGCATGTGATGGAGAACGCGGAGCGGATGTGCGACGCCGTGTGCATCATCGCACGAGGCGAGAAGGTGCTCGACGGTCAGGTGACCGACGTTCGTTCGAGCAGCGGGCGGCGAAACGTTGCGCTGGCACTCATGGGCGACAACGGCTCACGCGACGTACGTGAGAACGGGGTCGGTCACGTGCTCCGCGACTCGCGTCTCGTCAGGCACTTCGACGACAACAACCGCTATTTCGAGATCGAGCTGGCGCCGGGCGCGGATGAGCAGGAGCTGCTCCATAAACTGATCGAGGCGGGCGCGCGCATCGAGCGCTTCGAGCTCGTGCTTCCCTCTCTCCACCAAATCTTCATCGAGCGTGTCGGCGCCTCGGGCGTCGAGACAGGGATGTCTGGCCATGGATAAAGTCTGGGTTGTCGCGAAACGCGAATATCTCGAGCGCGTACGTTCGCGCTGGTTTGTCGTCATGACGCTGCTCGTGCCGGTGCTCATCACGGCGACGTTCCTCGTTCCGGCGTGGGTTGCGGCGAAGGCCGCGTCAGGCTCCGCGGCCCGCAACATCGTCATTCTCGACGCCACCAGCACGGGACTTGGCCAGCGCGTGGCGGACATCCTCGTGCGCGACAGCTCCGCGGCCGCCGCGTCGCGCCGCGCAGCGGCCGCGCCCGAGCCAGGCCCCCAGGTGCGCGTGGTATCGCAAGCGCAGCTCCCCGCCGCGGAGGACTCGGCGACGCGTCAGGTAATGAAGCCGAATTCGATCGTTGGCTATCTGGTGCTCGACGACAGCACGCTCTCCGCGCGCCGGATTCGTTATGCGGGGCGGAACGCGTCGTCGATCGTCGACATGGACAGGGTGCGCTCCGCGGTACGGCAGGCATTCACGAGCGTGATGCTGCAGCGCGAAGGCGTGAAGCCGGAGACGATCTCGCTCATCAGCAGCCTGTCGTTGAACATGTCGCAGACGCGGATCGACGAGCGCGGCAAGGGAGGTAACGCCCAGGCGGCGATCTTCCTCGGCATCGGCATCGGCGTTCTGCTGCTGATGTCCATCGTGTTCCACGGGCAGAATGTGCTGCGCGGCGTGCTGGAAGAGAAATCGACACGCGTCGCCGAAGTGGTCATCTCCAGCGTGAAGCCAGAGATGCTGCTCGCGGGGAAAGTCGCGGGCGCGGGCGCGGTGGGTTTGACGCAACAGGTGCTGTGGATTGCGATCTCGGCGTATCTGCTCACAAACTTCGCGCCGATCGTGCTGCGCGCGGCGGGGGCTCCGGTCGGCGGCGGCGGCGGCTCGTCGGCGGCGCTCGGGATCTCCTTCGGTGGTCTGACGATCGGGCTGTTCGTGGCTGTCATCCTGTATTTCCTGCTTGGCTTCGTATTCTACGCCTCGCTTCTCGCGGCCGCGGGATCGATGGTGAACAGCGAGCAGGACGCGCAACAGGCGGCGATGCCGGTGATGTATCTGCTCATCGGCAGCTGGCTGTTCGTGAATTCAGTGATCGTGAATCCGACGGGGACGACGGCGAAGGTGTTGTCGTGGCTTCCCTTCTCGTCGCCGATCATCATGCCGATGCGCATGGGACTCTCTCCCGTGCCCTGGCTGAGCGTGGCCGGTTCCCTCGCGGTATGCGCATTAGGTTGTGTCCTGGCCGTGTGGCTGGCGGCGCGGATTTATCGCGTCGGCATGCTCATGTACGGCAAGAAGCCCTCGCTCGCCGAAGTCGCGAAGTGGGTGCGATACGCGTAATCAGCGCGACTGAGCACGACGATTACCACGGAGGGCGCGGAGTGCACAGGGGTGCACTTCGCGCCCTCCGCGTTTTCCCTTCAGTTAATCCGCGCGTCCTGGTTGCACGGACGTCAGGTCAGATGTCGTTGGCCCGACACCATAACCGCCGGAGGTGGCGACCATATTCGGCCGGCGTGATGGGCTCGAGGTGCCTCGCGGCGCACCGATCGCCGATTTGAGGTCGTCCACCCAGCCGTCGATTCTGTCCTGTAAGGCGCCGTGAACGCCGCTCATCATGTTCGCGACGATGTCGTCGAGCGCGGCGCCAATCTTGGTGCGCGAGCCTTGCGTCGCCGCGACGGTCGCGGCGGCCGCTTTCGCGTCGCTCCCCGACGCACTCAGCGCCAACCCCGCGCCGAAGGCGAGGGCGAGCACCGGCCACGGATGATCGCGCACGACCTGCATCACATTGAGTCTTTGCTCAAGCTCGGTGAGTGTGGTAGACATCCGCTCGCGCGTCTGTTCGATGTCGCGCCGGACATCGGCCGTCGTCTCAGCCATTGAGGGCCTCCACCAGAGGGGCTCAGTTTTGATTTCGATGATCCATCGTCCGCGTCAGTGTCTGACGGCGGCGACCAATTCGTCTTTCGTTTCGCGAAGCGTCGTTACGGTCTCGTCCGGCGCCAGTTGCGACGGGGCGAGGAGTGCTAATCCCCGCTTCGCGAACCATCCGGTAATCGCACCGGTGATCAGCACCACAATCAATGCGCCGAGCCAGTACAGATCACGCGGCAGCCATTGATCGCCAATGAGCAAGATCAGGCCCGCGAGCAGCGCGAGACCGCCCAGGAGCGCCAGCACCGCTGCGGTGGCGACGAGCGCCGAGCCGCGGCCGATGCCGTTCATTGCGTCGACCGTCTCGATGCGCGCGAGACGAATCTCGTTTCGCACCAAGGCAACGCCCCCCTCCGCGAGATCACGGAGGAGAGCGCCGACCGAGCGACGGCCGTTTTCGTGCACGCCGACCGTCATCTATCCCTCCTACTTACGGAAGGCTTTGCCGAGCAGATAGCCGAGACCAACCGCGATGAGCAGCGTGCGTCCCGGATGCTCCTTTACCTGACGCTCGACGCCCTCCCGCATGCTGTCGAGATCAGCATCGCGGAGCCAATCCGCCGTCGCCTGCATTCCACCCGCGACTTTGTCGGCAACCTGGCCGACTCCGCCATCGTTGCTGATCGAGACATCGGCCGAGCCGGTCGAACCGCTCAGCTGGCCGCCGCGACCACGATTGCGGAGCTTGTCTGCGCCCGACTCGAGCGCGTCGGCGAGCTTGTCCTTGGCCGTGCCCGCCCCTTCGCGCAAGTTCGAGCCAACATCCGCGAGCTTGTCCTTCGCGTTGCCGGCGAGATCGCGCGCGCGATCCGCGATTCCACTCTGATCACTACCGGTCGTCGAGCTGCCGGTGCTACTCGTGCCTGAACCGTAGCCGGCCGAGCCGGTCAAATCACCAGAATTGCCGTAGCCACCACCTGTCGATCCTGCGGCGCCAGCTCCACCCGAGCTGCCGCCCGTGTACCCGTCAGCGTTCCGTTCCATCCCCGCATCCTCCAGAAGTTGGCACACGTGTGTGTGCAGGTGGCGTGCCGGTCGTGGTGGCTGGTGGCCAGTCTGGTGGTCGGTGGTCGGTGGTTGGTGATTGGTGGACGGTGATCGGTGATCGGTTGCTCTCGTCAGCAGCTGCTCTTAAATCACCGACCACCGACCACCGACCACCAAGAAGGAACAGCAGTTGCACGCACAGCGCTGCAGTACAGGAAACGGAGATGCGTTATGCCACGAGGAGACAAGTCGCGCTACACCGACAAGCAGAAGCGGATGGAAGACCACATCGAGGAAGGCTATGAGAAGCGCGGTGTGGGCAAGCACGAGGCGGAGCGTCGCGCGTGGGCGACGGTGAACAAGCAGACCGGCGGTGGCAACAAGCCTGGCGGCTCCGGGCGCGGCAAACGCGACTCGAGCGCTGGAAGTATGTCGCACGAAGAACGGAGTCGCGCGGCGAAGAAGGGGTGGGCGACGAGGCGGCGGGAATCCTGAGCGACGCCGTCCGTCGTACTGCCCACTGAGAGCAACGGCCGCGATCTCGACGTCCTAACGACTCGGTGCAAGCGACTCCACCGTGCGGCGGAAGGCGGGCATACCAGCGATCAGCAGCGCCATCGTCAGCAGCATTCCGATCGCATTCACCAGGACGAGTGAATAGCGGAGAGCCTGCGGATCGGCGAAGACGCGGTCGGTGAAAAATGCCACCGCGGTTGGCCCGAGCGATCCGGAGACGAGACTCAGCAACAGGAAGTACAATGCGGCGCCCTGGGTGCGGATGGGCGCGGGGACGATCTCCGCCGCCGCAGCTGATGCCGGGCCCCATGGGAAGGCGGCGAAGAAGTTCACGACCACGAGCCAGGCGACCGCGAGCCCGGCGGTCGGCATGAGTGGATAGAGGGAGGCGCTGACCAGCATTCCCGCCGCTCCGATGACGCCGATGCGGAGCGGGGCATCGGCGTATCCGCGCCTAACGAGCACGCCGGCGACGCGGCCACCGGCGATCGTCGCGGCGACGCCGACGGTCATCGTCAACACGCCCTGCACGACACCGGCGCGCGCCGGCGTCCAGCCGTACGTTCGTACGAGGAACGTCGCGAGCCACGCCGCGATTCCGAAATTCACCGACGCGGACAGGGCGAAGCCGAGACTGAGCGTGGCGAATGTCCGGAAATGCGCCCGTACGTACGGGATGAGTGCCGTCGCGCCGCTTGCTTTCGTCCCGTCGAAGCGTTGACGCCGCGGATCGCGCACGGTAAGCAGGAGCAGGGCGACGAGGAGGCCGGGAGCACCGACGAGCACGAACACGAGCTGCCAGGATCGCAGCACGCCGACCAATGGGAAACGAACGGCACCGGCGGCCGAAGCGAGTCCCACCAGCCAGCCACCAATGAAGTACGCGAGCCCGGATCCAAGGAACGTGCCTAACGACCAGACGCTCATCGCGAGGCTCACCCGCTCACGCGGGAAATAGTCGGCGATGAGCGACACCGAGGGCGCGTTCAGCGTCGCTTCTCCGACGCCGACTCCGATCCGCGCGAGAAGGAGTCGCGAGTACGTCGTTGCGAGGCCGGAGAGCGTCGTCATGACACTCCACAGCGCGACCCCACTCACCATGATCGCGCGCCGGCTCGCCCGATCCGCCCACCACGCAATCGGCAGTCCGAGAACGGTGAAGAAGAGCGAAAACGACAGGCCGATGAGATAGCTCATCTGCGTATCGTTGATTCTCAGGTCACGCTCGATGGCCGGTACGAGAAGGCTCAGCACCTGCCGATCGAGAAAGCCCGACACGTTCGCCAGCGTGAGGACCCCGACGACATACCACGCATAACGAGTCTCGACGGGCGCCGCCGCGCGCAGCGGCGCGGCAAGTGGGGTGGGGGCGCGCGAAATCGGACGCATCGCTGGAAGCTACTGCAAGCCGTCCGCACTTTCGCATCGCAAGGCGGCGATCGTCGCGGTCACGCCCCGCCGCCACCCACCGCAACGTCGTGGCGTCCTATCTGACCGCGAGCGATCTCGTGCCCTGACCCTGAAGCTACCCGGGCCAGGGGACCCCCACTGCTAAGATTCCGCAAAACCTCGCGCCAGCTCTTCGGCTTCTTCGATATCCACCGCCGGTAGCTTCAGCGTGAACACACTGCCGCCCCCCGGCCTCGACTCGTACGTCAACGAGCCTTGCTGAATCTCCGCCAGACGTCGCGCGATCGAGAGACCCAGGCCCGCGCGACCGACGTCGGGCGCGGCATCCGCGTGACGATAGAATGGATGGAAGATCCGCTCTGCCTCGGCGCCGGGAATCCCCGGGCCACGATCGGCGACGGTGAACACCAGAGAATCCCCGTCGCGTCGCACGCCCAACTCCACGCTGCCGCCGGGTGGTGTGTAACGCAGCGCGTTCTCCAGCAGATTGCCAAGAATGCGGAGCGCGTGGGTGAAATCGAAGCGACCGACGAGCGCCGGACTCTCGAGATCCACGACGGTGCGGATGGTGCGACCTTCACCGAGGAGGCCCTGGGCCTGCCGTTGCGCCGCGCCGATGAGGTCTTCGGCTGTATTGATGTCCGGCGCGGCGCGGAAGGCGTCGCCTTTCATTCGCGAAAGGTCGAGCAGATCGGCCACCAGGCGCGTTAGGCGATCAGCCTGCTCCTCGATCGCCGCGGCGGCGGTGTCGCCGCGGAGGGCTTCCGTCTGCGCCAGCGCCTTGATCGTCGTGAGCGGCGTGCGGAGATCGTGCGAGACCGATGCCAGGAGGTTGTCCTTCATCTTATCGGCTTCACGCAGCGCCGCGGCGTGCTCCGCTTCGCGAACGAGCCGCGACCGCTCGATTCCCAGTGCGGCATAATACGTCAGCGCGGCGAGGAAGCGTTGCTTGGGCGGATCGAAGACGATCGGCTGGTCATCGGACAGCACGAGCACGCCGACGACCCCCGATTTGGTGCCGAGTGGAAGAAAGAGCTCACGTGTGCCGGGCGTGGCGCCCTCGGCGCCGAGGGCGCCGTTGACGGACAGCGTGAGCGGCTCGCCGCGCTCGGCGGCGCGATGGACGAGCGAGTCGGGGTCTCGGCGCCGCGGCTCGATGCCTTCCCTCGTTATGCACTCGCCGAAGCCGCGGTCCGGCAGCCAGGGCCAGATGGCGCAGGACGTGACTCCCAGCGTGGACTGAATGACATCGACCATCTTTACGAGCGCATCTTCGGCGCGGCCGGCATTGAGCGTTTCCGACGCCAGCTGCGACAACGAGGTCACCTCGATGGCTCGAGCACGTGCTTCCTTTGCTTCCGCCTGGGCGCGGGCGAGCAGCTGCGTGGCGACGATCGCCGTCGTCAGAAATGTGACGAGAACGAACAGGTCGAGTGGCTTGTCGTTGAAGAAGTCGTAATACGGCTGCTGAAAGAAGTAATCGATGAGCAGGAACGCGACGAACGCGAGGGTGAAGCCGAGGGCGCGCCCGCCGCTGGCGCTCGCACCGAGCACGATGAGCAAGTACAGAAGAACGACGTGCGCTTGATCGATCTTCGACTGTACCGAATACATCGCGAGCGTGGCGGCGGCGAGGATCGCAATCCATACGATCCAGGCGACCGCGGGACGCGAGTGGTAGAGCCGCCCGAGGCTGAAGCCCTGCAGGCGGGTCGCCAGGCGGGCGCCTAACGACGATGCCGCGGAGCTCCTGGGAAGGATGGTCGCCACGTTAGCGGACGACGTCGGCCCGATAGCCGACGCCCGGCTCCGTGATCACGATCCGTGGCGACGCGGGATCACTCTCGATCTTCCGCCGCAGATTCGTGATGTGTACACGCAGGTACTGCTGCGGGCTTCCGAACTGGCGGCTCCAGACCGCGTCGAAGATCTGCTGGTGGGTGAGCGTTCGGCCGCCCGCGCCGACCAGCGTATGAAGGATCTGCCACTCGATGGGCGTGAGATGAATCTGCCGTCCATCCCGATCGACGCGCCGCGTCACCGGATCGATCGTCAGACCGTGGATCGTCACCGGCGAGGGCGTCGCCGGCGAGGCAGTGCGGGCGCGACGCAGCTGGGCGCGAACGCGAGCCGCCAGCTCGAGGACGCTGAACGGCTTCGTGACATAGTCGTCCGCACCCGCGTTGAGAAGCGACACCTTCTCGTCCTCGGAATGACGGGCGGAAAGCACGATGATCGGTGATGCGAGCAGCCGACGCAGCTCGCGGCACACGTCCACTCCGGCGCTATCGGGCAGACCGAGATCAAGAACGACGAGCTCGGGCCGTTCGGCGACCGCGGCGTTCAATCCTTCAGCGCCCGTCGCCGCCTCGCCGATGCGGTCCGCGACTTCACGAAGCGCGTTGCGAACGGCGCTCCGGATCTGCTGTTCATCGTCGATGATGAGAATACTGGCGGCCTTGTCCATGCCGATGTCGCCTGATCATGGGCTCGCCCGCTCGCGCCGGCGCGCCGTGAAAAGCACGTCGATTTCGTCGGGCCGCGGATTGATGAAGTCGAGACGAACGCGCCCGTCCGCCGTCTCGCTGATCGTGCCAGGTACTGCGCTGTTCGTGAGATACCAACCTTCCGGTAACACGACAGCGTTCGCGGGCCGACCGAATGACCGATGCCACAAAAGCTGCTCACCGTCCAGTCGGTAGCGGGCGCTGTCGGTATATGTCTCGTACATGCGGAGACGGACCGACGTTCCCGGCTTGACCGCGCTGAAGTGAAAGACCACCGCTTGGGTCGAGAGCGTCACGTCGGGAACGTCGAGGCTGGCGCGGCGAATGGCGTCACCGGTCAACACGTCCCACTTGAGCTCCTCCCCAGTATCGATGATCCGCGCCGACGGATGGGAAACGGAGCTGCCCGAGCGCACTACGTTTACGTATTTGTCGATTCCGATTCGGGACTCGGTGTAGTCGTGATACAGGTCGAACGAGTGCGTCTCCGGCTGCTGGAGGAAGTAGACGATCTTTCGGTTCTGGTGCGCTCGCTCGTCGAAGGACAGCGCCGTACTCGAAGTGGCGGCATTCGGCGTCGAGGCAACCGGCGTCGCGGATTGCCGGACCTCCGCGGCGAGAGCAGGGGACGACTGCAGTCGCTGTATTGCGAGGTCGGTAAGTCGTCGCGCTTTGATGACGAGAGGTGCTTCGGCCGGCAGGACGTTCCAGAAGCTGATCGCGAGGCGACCATCTCGTTCCCGTATGAGCTGTGACGGCACGTTACACGACACGACCTCGTAGCCGAGCGGAAGAACGATCGCGTTGCGCCTGATGCCGAGCGGACGCGCGAAGACGACCGTTCCGTTCTCCTCGTAGTAGCTCTTTGGATCGTAGTACGTCTTGTCGATGAGGATGCGTGCTTCGCCATCTCTCGGAACCGGACGAGCGAGGCGTACACGGATGTACTGGCCAGTCGAGTCGGCATTGCGGACGCCTCCCGCTCGCGCGACGTCGCCGCCCACCACATCGAACGGGAGCGGTGCACCGGTGTACCGATCATAGACGTGCTCGTCGCTGGCGACACTGCCCTTCCTGATCGGATTGAAGAATTCCGTCGCTCCTTCGGTTGTCGCCGTCACCTCATAAAGAATGCGAAAGCGTGCACTGCCCGGCGCGAGCAGCTCGTAGCGAGTGTAGTCGTCCGTCTGCGTCTGCGGTGCCGGTTGTTGACCGAAAGCGGTCGAAGTTGCCAGCAGGGAAAGACAAATCGGTGCGAGAGCGAAGGATCTCATTGTCGCGTGCTCGAGACGGGATTGAGGCCCAAAAGTACGGCTCGCGCGGCGTCGTCGCACCTCGGCCGGAGCCCGGATGGCATGGGGCATGAACGAGATGACGAAATACGGCAGCAATACTCGGAGACAAGGGCGGTGGGAATGCGCGATTCGGCGCTGATCGACGGCAGAGCCATGGGGACAGCGACTCTTCTGCTGTCCGTCGCGCTCGTTCTGTCGGCCTGTCGTGACCATCGCGCCGGCTCCAGCGGTAGCACGGCGATCGCATCTGGCGATACCGCGACGCACACAATCGCGATCGGCCCATCAGCCGCGCATGCGGCGACCGCGCCGGCGAGGTCCGCGTCTGTAGGCAAAGTTGCTGCGGTGCCAGCGGCAGCCGGTACGAGCGCGGCACCGGGCGCACCCGTCGCGCATGCCGACTCGGTTGTTACGGCGAGCACGAGTACCGCGCCGGCGGCAGTGGCCGCGCAGACACCAACTCCGCCGGCACCCGCGGCTCCCCCCGCGCCATCGAGACTGGCCGTCGCGCTTGGACGTCTTCCCTTTGGGCAGAACGAGCACCTCGAGTATCAGGTGAAGTACGGCTTCCTCGGCGTAGGCAGCGCGACGCTCGAGGTACAGGGACTGGACAGCGTTCGCGGTATGCCGGCGATTCACGCGACCTTCAAGGTCGCCGGCGGCGTCCGGTTTTATCGCGTGAACGACGATTACGAAAGCTGGTTCGACCCGGAGAACTACTCTACGCTTCGCGCCGTACAGAGCATCGACGAAGGCTCGTACGATCGTCAACGGACGTTCGAGTTCTTTCCGGATCGAAAGGTCTTCATCGAGAACGGCAAGCCGGAAGCGGCGACGGTGCCCGATCCACTCGACGAGGCGTCGTTCCTCTTCTTCCTGCGTAGCATTCCGTTGGAGGTCGGCCAGACGTACGAGTTCCAGCGCTATTTCCGGCTGGACAAGAATCCGGTGCGTGTCGAGGTCGTGCGCAAGGAGCCGGTGAAGGTACCCGCGGGCACGTTCAACGCGATCGTCGTTAGGCCGGTGATCAAGACAACGGGCATCTTCGGCGAGGGAGGACGCGCCGAGATGTGGTTCACCGACGATAGCACGCGCACGCTCGTGCAGCTCAAATCGTCGCTCAAGTTCGGATCCCTGAATCTGTATCTGCGGAATCGTCGGCCGGGCACTCCGTGGGAAGGCGCGGCACCCCGATGAGATTATCCTGGCGCATCGGACGGATCGCCGGCATCGGGATCTATGTTCACGCAACGTATCTGCTGATTCTCGCCTGGATCGCGATCCAGGAATACGTGCTTGGGGTGAGGGCCGTCGCCGGCGCCATGCTGTACCTCTTCACACTGTTCTCGATCGTCGTGCTTCACGAGCTGGGGCACGCGCTCACGGCGCGTCGCTTCGGCGTGCAGACGCGTTATATCGTCCTTCTGCCTATCGGCGGCGTCGCCGGGCTGGAGCGGATGCCGCGCAACCCACGGCAGGAGTTGCTCGTCGCGATTGCCGGCCCGGCGGTGAACGTTGCGCTCGCCCTCGTGCTCTTCATAGCGGTGTGGCTCACCGGCCCGCTGCCGACGCTGTCCATCTACGACTTCGACGTGCTGTCGTCGCTGCGCGGCTTCGTCTATCAGTTCGTGTTCGTGAACCTCGTGCTGGCGTTGTTCAACATGCTGCCGGCGTTTCCGATGGACGGCGGGCGGGTGCTGCGAGCGCTTCTCGCCATGCGGATGAGCAGCTATGCGCGCGCAACCGGGATCGCGGCGTGGATCGGCCGGCTCCTCGCGCTGTTGTTAGGCGCCGCCGGTCTGTACGAGTTCCGGAATCCCTTCTGGGTGCTGATCGCTCTGTTTGTGTGGATCGCGGCACGGAGCGAGGCCGCGGCCGTTCAGTCCTCGTAGTACTTGTCGATCGTCCGGCGAACGATGTGATCGTACAGGGCAGCCAGCTGCAGGCGGTCGTGCTGGGTGAGAGCGAAGTCACGCCAGAGCGCACGAAGCGCGATCAACATGCGTTCGGGGGTGAAGCTCGCATCCCGTGCCGCGGTGGCCAGCTGCGAGGAGATGAGCTCGACGTCGGCGTCGAGATCGCGCCGTCCGTCGAGATGAGCGGCGACAACGCTGCGAAGTCTTGCGATCGCGGCCGACGAGATCCAGCTCAGGTCTTTCGCAGCTGACGGGTTCTGTTCAAAGCGGCGGTCGTTCACGATCGACGCGCTTGAGGTAGTTATGAGGTTGCTAATGGATGAAAAGGCAAGAGGCATGCCTGTGGTCGGTGACCGGTGATCGGTCGTCCGTGAACGGTGGGCAGCAGCTGTCGGTTCACGGACCACCGTCCACCGTCCACCGTCCGGCCCACCGTTTGCCCCGCTTCGTTACGATCGACGCAGCGGAGGGCGGGCGGATGAAAACGGGGAACGAAAAGCGGCAGCGGAGACGATCGACACGCGTCAGGCGGCCGACGAAAGCAGACGTGGCGGAGGAGCCCACCTTTGCCAACGGCGAAGCTGGGAACGAAGAAGCGCGAGCACATTATCGCCGGGAGAAAGCGCGTCGCGCTGCGCGAAGTCGTCACCCCGAGCACCCGATGGAGCAGGCACGTCGCGCGTACGACGCGCTTCTCGCCGCGGACGCGGAGCGGGCGAAGGGTGGGAGGCCCAGGAAAATGACCGCCACGCCAGCGCCCAAGGCCGCGAGCTCCGACCACGAGGCGGAGAATGAGGAATAGGTGCTAGTTTCGTCACGTCCGGCGTAACCGATGACCGGATCCGCGAGTCGTTAGTGCGAACCGAACGACGCCAACCGCATCAACTGACGCGAGGACGTGATGGTGACTGATGGTGGGCGCACGGCCGCTCCGCCGGAGCTGCTGTATCTGCTGCACGGAGATCCGAGCGAGTTAGCCGAGGCGCTCGCGGGAATGCGCGCGGCGGACGTCGCCGACGCGCTCCGAGAGCTCGGTCCCGACGCGGGCGCGAAGGTGATGGCCGCCCTCCCGTTCGATCTCGCGGTCCAGGTCTTCGACGAGCCAGAGCTCGATCGGCACCGCGCGGGAATCATCGAGAGAATGGGTCCGGACGAAGCGGCGGCGCTCGCGGAAGCGATGTCGGCGGACCAGCGCGCCGATCTCGTGCGCGAGCTGCACGAACCGAATCGCGCCAAACTGCTGAAGCTGCTCGATGTGCCGACGCGCCGCTCGCTCGAGATGCTGCTGGAGTATCCGCCGGAGAGCGCGGGCGGCATCATGACAACGGAATACGTCGGCGTTCCCGCGACCTGGACCGTCGAACAGACGCTGCACTACATCGCCGAAGTCGGTCGCGCCAAGGAGACGGTGTACGCCGTGTACGTGCTCGACCCGAATGACACGCGGCTGGTGCACGTCGTCTCGTTGCGCGAGCTCATGACCGCCGACCGGCAAGCGGTCGTCATGTCGGTGGGTGATTTGCGCAAGCCATTGAGCGTCCGGCCGCTCACCGACCGCGAGGAAGTCGCTCGACTCATCTCGAAATACAATCTGCTCGCGGTGCCAGTGATCGATGAGGGAGGCCACGTCCTCGGGATCGTGACGGTGGACGACGTCATCGATGCCATCGTCCGCGAGCAGACGGAAGACGCGCAGAAGTTCGGCGGTATGGAGGCGCTCGATGCGCCGTACATGGAAATCAGCCTTGGCAGCATGATCCGAAAGCGTGCCGGCTGGCTCTGCGCGCTCTTCCTGTCAGAGATGCTGACGGCGACCGCCATGCAACATTTCGAGGGCGAGATCGCGAAGGCGGTCGTGCTATCGATGTTCATCCCACTCGTTATGAGCTCGGGCGGCAACTCGGGCTCGCAGGCGACGTCGCTGATCATTCGCGCGCTCGCCCTCCACGAGATTCGACTGGGCGACTGGTGGCGTATCGCGATGCGCGAGCTACCGACTGGCCTCGTGCTCGGCTCCATCCTTGGCGTAATCGGAATCGCCCGCATCGAGATCTGGCAGCATCTGCACCTGTTCGATTATGGCGTGCACTACAATCTCGTGGCGATCACGGTGGGCTTCGCGCTCGTGGGCATCGTATGTTTCGGATCGCTCGCCGGCTCCATGCTGCCCTTTCTGCTCAAGCGCATCGGCTTCGATCCCGCGAGCGCCTCCGCGCCGTTCGTTGCGACGCTCGTCGACGTCACCGGGCTCGTGATCTATTTCACCGTTGCTTTGATCGTGCTGCGAGGCACTCTGCTCTGATCGGACTAGAGATTGCGGAATGCGCCGGTTCTGCCTCGTCATCCTCATCGCGCTGATCCCTGGCGTCGTTAGGTCGCAGAGCGCGCCCGCGCCCGACGAGTGCTACCGATTCGCGTTCAGCGCGTGGGATCCGCCGCTCAACAGCGTCGCCAGCACGTACAATCCAGGGCACGATCCCACGACGTCAGCTCCCACCGGAACGCCGCGTGATTGGGCGGCGCGAATCAGCAATGGCAAGTCGACCGACGCGCCCTCGGATTCCGTGCTCCTGCTCTTCCCTGCCTGGTGGCCGGCCGGGGTGTCGATCGATTGGCAGCAGCAGCGAGGGGATACACTCTTTGGCCGCGCCGTGGCCCTCGTCGCGGACGGCCGGGTAAAGAATCCCGTGAGTACGGTTCGCGCCATGCGAGTGGTCTGCCGAAAGCCGGAGCCGTGACCTTGGCGCCTGGGTCGCTGTCCATTTCACATGAGACTCGACCGAAAGTTCTTCCTGATCGCGCCAACGCTGGTCCTTGCGCTCATCGTCGCCGGCATGCTCTACACGGCCACCCGCCTGCGCGAGATCGTCGAAGCCAGCGATAACTGGCAGCAGCGCAGCGACTACATCGCCGCCGTGCAACAGGGGAAGCGGCCGATGACGCACGAGAAAGCGCTGCAGCTCGTGCGCCTCTCGCTCGACGCCGAACGGCTGAGAACAGGCGCCATCGTGGCGTCGAACGAGCTGCTGCTGGTGCTCAGCACCCTCACCTTCGGCTGCTGCGTGGTACTCCTGTTGGCCATTCGTGGCGTTCCACGCACGCTGCCACTGAGAGGGCCGGTGCTGTTTGGAGGAAAGTCGATGGCTGAGCCCAGCCAGGAAGCTGCCAGCGTCTGAGCTGTTAGCTCGCAGCGACCGAGCTCACTCAGTTTTCCTTGATGGAGCGAATTTTTATCGCGAGCCCGGGATACCTGGCCGTGCCGCTCTCTATGATGTCGCGCACGGCGTCCGATGTCGACTTCGCGAAGTCGTGCGCCGGCTCGTCCTCGCCTTCTATCCATAGAGCGACGTTCAGCGTGATTGCCTTTTTCATTTTCGCAGACGCCTGGTGAGAGGAGCATCGTACAAAACTTGTCTGGAGCGACAGCGACTGACCGCGCTGTGCGCGAGCAAGACAGCTACAACGGCTCCCAGTGCCCCTTCCGCATCGCTTCGATCTTCATTACGGGGTGAATCTCCCAGAGCGTTCCGCGCGTCTTGCCAACCTGCTCGGGGTGGTCCTGGTCGAATAGCAGCCAGCCACTGACGCGGACAAGGACGCTGTCTCTCACCAGTCGATGGATGTCGTTGAGCTTCCAGTCGGGGTGCTGGGAGCGGATCGCTGGTGTCGTCTCGACGACGATCGAGCGACGGCGGTCCTTACCGGGAATCGGCGCCAGCCAGATGTGCCAGTCGCGGAACTTCGATTCGGCGCCGTGACAGTTCGTCGCTTCCGGCCCCTCCGTCTTGGCGCCGACGAAGTAGCCTTCGATGGCGATGGGCAGCCCCTCTTTCTGAGCGACCGCCCGGCGCTCACCTCGGCTCCATTCTTCGCGCTCACGCCTAACGATCAGCGGCGGCCAGTCGAGGGCGAGTATGCTCGCGATCGGAGTGGGCGCCCACTCGGCGCTGTCCACGCGATTCTTCAGCCGATTGAGCACCCGATCACCACCGTCGCCATCCCCTGGACAGCCTTCGAACCCCGGACTTTCCGGTGGCTGGCGACGTGAAGGGGCCGAGTCACCGTCCACCCGTGCGGCGGAGCCGAAGCTGTGGGTGACGACGGTCCGGTCAGCCCACCGCTGCGACACCAGCGCGAAGCAGGCAATGGCAACGATGGCGAGCAGGAGCCAAATGCGTTTCAAAGATGGCCCCGGGCGAAGATTGAAGGTTGGCGCGACATATTTAACGGAGACATTCATCACGCGCCATGAGCACAACACGCCTGTACTACACGGATTCGTACCTGACGAGCTTCGAAGCGCGAGTCGTCGACGTCGCCGATGAGGGACGTCGCCTCTATCTCGATCGAACCGCGTTCTATCCAACGTCAGGGGGACAGGCGCACGACCTTGGCAATTTGAATGGTGTGCGTATCACCGACGTCATCGACGAAGGTGAACGGATCGCTCACGTCCTCGAGTCGCCGCTCGACGCGACTCGGGTCGCGGGCGAGGTCCAGTGGGAACGCCGCTTCGATCACATGCAGCAGCACACCGGCCAACATCTCCTGTCGGCGGTGCTCGAGGATGCTTACGGGTTCCACACGGTGAGCGTGCACTTCGGTCGTGACTATTCGTCGCTCGATCTCGACGTGGATTCGGTGACCGCCGAGCAGATCGTCGCGGCCGAGACGCGTGCGAATCTCGTCATCGCCGAGAATCGTCCGGTGACGACGACCTTCGAGGACGCCGCGACAGCGACCGGGCTGCGCAAGGAGAGCGGGCGCACCGGGCCATTGCGCATCGTCACGATCTCCGAGCTGGACCGCAGCGCCTGCGGCGGGACGCACGTCCGCGCCACCGGCGAGATCGGCGGCCTGCTCATCCGGAAAGTTGAGCGAGTACGAAAGTCAGCGCGTCTCGACTTCGTCTGCGGGTTGCGGGCTGTGCGCCGTGCTCGCGCCGATTTCGAAGCACTGACGAAGGTGGCCGGGGCGTTGTCGGCGTCGCTGGACGACGCGGCGACGCTGGTGAGCGCGCAGGGCGAACAGCTTCGCGCCGCCGAGAACGAGCGTCGGAAGCTCGAGCGGGAGCTCGCCGGTCACCGCGCGAAGGCGCTCTACGACGCGGCCACGCCCGACGAGCGCGGGCGACGGGTCGTTAGGCACGAAGGTGCTTCGATGGACGAGCTGCGGGCTGTGGGCCAGGCGATCGTCGCGCTGCCGAGCGCGGTGCTCGTCGGTACCGTCGGCGATCCACCATCGCTCCTCCTTGCGGCCGCGGAAGACACGGGCATGGACGCCGGCCGAACACTGCGGGAGGTCGTGATGAAGCTCGGTGGCCGGGGCGGCGGC
>Ga0207700_10000473_pt1 | contig 23601 bp, 30 predicted proteins | sample LARL82metaG_FD_184348 | JGI IMG/M metagenome (GOLD analysis project Ga0207700, IMG submission 184348) | Corn, switchgrass and miscanthus rhizosphere microbial communities from Kellogg Biological Station, Michigan, USA - LAR L8-2 metaG... | ecosystem: Host-associated > Plants > Roots >...
ACCGCGCGTGACCGACGTGCCGGTGGTCGCGGCGGCCGCCGTCGATATGGGCGGTGCCGTTCTAGCGTCCACGGGCGGAGCGGAGCGCCCTCACGACGTCGTCGGAGCGCGGATAGAGCCGGAGCGCGGCCTCGAGCTCACGGACGGCCGCGGCCTTCTGCCCCGCCCGCAGGTAGGCCTGCCCGAGCTCGAAGCGCAGGGAGAGCTGCCGCGGCTCCTTCCTGACCGCCGCTCGGAGCGGCGGGATGTCCGCGGGCGGCTTCGCGAGCGCGGCCTGCGCCTCGTAGGGCGCCGTCGAGAGCGGGATCAACAAGACGACCCCGATCGGTATCGCCAGGGCATGGAAGACCCGCAACTCTTGCACGCCCTCGACATGCAGCAGCAGATGCCCGCGCCAGCGAACGTTCGGCGTCAGCGCCGAGAGCAGATCGACGGTCGCGATCGCCGCGGCCGCGAGCGCCGTCAGCGGCGAGCAAACCCAGATGCCAGTCATGCCAGCGGGCGCCGAGAAAGTACACCCGTGGGCCGAGCGGATGGCGCTCGATTCGAAAACGACGCTCCCGCCACCGGCTCGAGCACCTCAGACGCGGGCCAACGTTCCTCGTATCCGATCCACGACCCGCCCTCGGGCCATGGCGATGTTTACCGAGCTGCCCCATTCGCATTCCCAGCACCTATCGGACTCACGCGCCACAGTCTGCAGAGGTTACGCGGATGAGCCTGAAAGAGGCGCGCGACCTTGGGCCGCAGTCGACGTCAGCTGCTCTACCGCGTCGTCGTCGTCGCCAGGCCGCTCGGCCCTGTCGGGCCTGCTCGCGCGTCTCCGCGGCTGTCCCATCGGCGCCGGCAAGGCGCTCGCCCCTGCCGCCGAAAGCGTGCCTTAAGCCTGAGCCACGAATTCGCGCACCTCGACCCCCTCCAGGGTCACGTGCTCAGGAAGTGGAATCCGCTCGCTCGCCTGCGGTTCCGAAGCTGCCGCCGCTGACACAGCGGTAGGCGGGGGCCGCGCATGACCTAACGTCGTCCTCGTCGTCTTTTGGTGAGCAGCTCGTCGAGCCGCCCTCTCGGAAACCCCAAAGCGGCGGCGCCTTCGCCGGGGCTTCATGCCGGCCGAGAGTCGCACCGCGATCTCGGTCGCGTCGCCAAGCGACGGTCCGCAGCGCGGGAATAGCTCCCGCACCCGCCACCCGGTCGGCTACGCGACCCTCCGCTCCCGCGCGCTCCGCCAGGCCCCTAAACCGGAGGGCCGCGAGGTGGTAGTGCCACGCGCCGCGCCCGGATCTCCGCGGCGTTCTAGAAGTATGGGTTCGCAGCGCTCGAGAGGGACGGGCGCCGAGAGGGGCGGGCCGTGCTCGTGGAGTCGTTATCGTGCGGCCTCCTCGAGCAGCCGGCGCAGGATCGGGACGGCGACCCGCGCGGCGCTGTAGCCATTCGCGACATACGCGTGGTGGTGGAGCCCCGGCGTCGCGTTTACGTCGACGACGGTGCCGCTCTCCGCGGCGCTCGACGTGACGACGTCAACACCGGCGAGGCGAAGGCCGAGAGCCTCGGCCGCGGCGAGCGCCTGCGCCTTCAGCTCAGGCGAGGCGCCGTCTCCGACGACCTCGTTCTCGACGCGCCGGTTGTAGTTCGAGACGGTCTTGACGCGGACACGGGTGCCGCGACCGGGGACCGAACGGAGCGAGAGCCCCTCGCTCGCGAGCGTGAGCAGGCAGTCGAGGTCGACGGCGAACGGCTTGAGCCCGCCGTCGCCGTTCGCACGCAGGCGGCGGTCGTACTCGGCGAACATCAGCTCCTCGACAGTGGACGCACCGTCGCCCTCGACCTGAGGAGGCAGCCGCCGGACGACGTCGAGTACCTCGCCGTCGAGCACGAGGAGGCGGAAGACCTCCCCCGCCACCTGCCGCTCGACGAGCAGGCGTTGCGCGAACCGCGACGCCGAGAGCGCAGCGCGTCGAAGCTCGGCAGTCGTCCGCACACCGCCCGTGACGCCGTCGCCGCCGCTTCCGACGGCCGGCTTGACGACGCACGGGACGGGGCCTCGTGCGACGAACGCTCTCGCCGGCCCGAGGTCGCTCGCCTCCAGCGCGAGATGCTCGGGGACGGCGCCGCCCGCGCGGTCGAGCGCAGCGTATGCGGCGGGCTTGTCGTTCGCGAGCGCGAGCGCCTCTGGGGTGTTAAGGCCCGTGTGTTGGCCTCTGAGCATCGTCGTCGAATCGCCGCGCCGGACCTCGAGCCGGCCGGGCGCAAGCTCGGTCACGGTTGCCCCGAGCTCGGCCGCCGCCGCACTCCATAGCTCACGGGCGACGCCAGCCCGGCGCACCGCCTCCACCTGCCGCAGCGCCCGGTCGCGCTGCCACCGCCGCCACGCGTGCCGAGCACCCGTCGAGCGGAGCAGGTCAACCCGCGTCGCGACTGACCGCCACCGAGGCAGCGTCATCGGGCCGGTCGGCCGGCGCGTGTCAGCCGCGCCGCCCCTTTACACCTTCGAGTAGCGCCTGCGCACGAAGGTCCGGTCGAGATCGCGTGACGACTGTGCGCCGAGGAGCGTGAGAGTGCGTTTGAAATCGTCGGCGAGCAAACGGATGGCGAGCTCCACCCCACGTTGCCCGCCCGCCGCCAGGCCGTAGAGGTAAGCGCGCGCGACCAAGCAGGCGTGCGCGCCCGAGCAGAGCGCTCGTACGATGTCTGCGCCGCTCCGGATCCCCGAATCGAAGACGACCTCAATCTGGCCGCCGACTGCCGCCGCCACCTCCGGGAGCACGTCGATGGCGGCCGGAACGCCGTTGAGCCCGCGGCCGCCGTGGTTCGAGACGACGATTCCCTGGGCGCCCGCCGCAACCGCTTCACACGCATCGGCCGTCGAGAGAATGCCCTTGACGATGACCGGGCCGCCCCAGGCGTCTTTCACCCAGGCCAGGTCGTCCCAGCCGAACGCCGCCGAGCCCGACGCTCCCTCGCGCTGAGGGAGACGCGGTGCGTTGCCCCGAATGAACTGCCAAGACCAGGACGGATGGCGAACACAGTCAGCAAGCATCCGCGGGCGAATTCGCGGCGGCGGGTTGCTGAAGCCGTTCCGCAGGTCTCGCAGCCGCCCCGTCCAGACTGGTGAGTCGACGGTGAGGAGAAGCGCGCGGTATCCGGCTGCACGCGCACGCCCGATCAGCTCGCAGCACCATCCTCGATCCCAGAAGGGGTAGAGCTGGAACCACAGCGGCGCGGTCGCTGCCGAAGCAATCCGTTCAAGCGTCTCCAGGGCGAAGGGAGAAACGGTGTACGGAATGCCAGCGGCGGAAGCCGCGCGCGCGACGGACAGCTCCCCACCGCTGCGAATGAGGCCCGGCGCGACGCCCGTGGGTCCCAACGCGAACGGTAGCGACGACGCGCAGCCGAAGATCTCCGTTCGCGTGTCCAGCCGGGAGGGTTTGCGCAAGACCTGCGGGACGAGCTCGAACTCGCGCAGTGCCCGCCGGTTTCGGCGCAGCGTGGTCTCGTCGCCGGAGCCGCCTTCCACGAAGTCGAAGAGGCCCCGGGGGAGGAAGGGCTTCGCTCTTTCGCGTAGGTCGTCGATCGAGTGACACCTCGAGAGCGGGTCGCGTCGGGGCGTTGGACGCGCAAGGAGCGATGCGAACTCGCGGAACGTCATGCCGTCGCCTGCATCACGCTCGCCGGTCGTCGCTCAAAGCGCACACGCGAACGACCCAGTGTCATGTCGCGCAGTCTAATTCGGCCCGCGCGATGCCGAAGAGCGGCGATACGCCCGTTTGAGCCACACGGCGGCGCGCGCGTCGGCGGGGCGGATCCGTGCCAACGCCTCAAGCTCAGCCAGCATCAGCTAGAGCGCGCCCGCGGCGAGGGTCGTCCAGAACGCGGTCGAGCGGTCGCGCTCGCTGATCTCACGGCGCGCGATCGGCGCCTGCCCGAACGACAGGTCGGTGAAGACCGAGGCGACGCCGACGAAGAGGAGCGCCATCGAGGCGAGCCCGAAGTCGCGCGGCACGAGCAGCCGCGCCAGGACGACGCCGACGACGATCCTCGTCACCTGGACGACGGCGACCGTCGCGACCTTCCAGCCGACGCCGCTCACGACCTGCTGCGGCAGGGTCGTCGTGGTCTCGGGCTGGGTTTCGCTCACGCCGTGTACAAACTGAGCCTATGGAAGCCGCTGCCGCGGATCGTCTCGAAGGACTCGCCGCCAGCTTCGCCCGCGCCGGCGACGTCGTGGCTCACGACTACCTCGTCGGCGGCTCGCGCGTGTCGCTTCGCTTCGCGAGCGCTGCGTTGCGCGACCGCATCGCGCCGGCCTTCGCGCACCTCGCGGGCCCGCCGGGGGACGCGCCCGAGCTGACGGTGCACCTGTGGGACTCCGCCTCGACCGGGATGGAGCCGCCGCCGCGCCCGCCCGCGGGCGCGGACAAGGCGGCCGGCGCGCTCTACCACTTCCACGAGCCGCCGCTTCGTGGCGCCTACCAGGCGGCCTTCGAGGCGCTGAGCGTCCTCGACACGGACGCGGGCGCCGCCTGGTACTGGATCGCCGACGCCCGCGCACTGCCGGCGTGGGAGGAGGCGTGCCCGATCCGACAGCTCCTGTTCTGGTGGCTCGCGCCGCGCGGGTACCTTCAGCTGCACGGCGCCGCGGTGGGGAAGCCGGAGGGCGGCGTGCTGATCGTCGGCCCGGCCGGCTCGGGGAAGTCCACGACCGCGCTCGCCTGCCTCGGCTCCGACCTCCTCTACGCGGGCGACGACTACGTCGCGGTGGCGCTCGAGCCCTCGCCGCGCGTGGCGAGCCTCTACAACTCGGGGAAGCTCGACCCGGCGCACCTCCACGAGCGGCTCCCGCGCCTGCTGTCCATCGCGGATCGGCTCGACGACGAGAAGGCGATTCTCTACGCGGAGCGACACTTCCCCGAGCAGACGACCTCGGGCTTCCCGCTCGCGGCGCTGCTCGTCCCGGTCGTCCGGCCCGACACCCGCGAGCCGCGGGTCGTCCCCGCCTCGCGCGCGGCCGCCTTCGCCGCGCTCGGCCCGAGCACGATGTTCCAGCTCCACACCGCGGGCGCGGGCGAGCTCGCGACGCTGTCGAGCCTCGTCGCGCGCCTCCCGTGCTACACGCTCGAGCTCGGGAGCGACCTGAGCGCCGTCCCCGAGGCGATCTCCGCGCTGCTGTGACCGAACCACGGGTCACCGTGATCGTCGCCGCCTTCAACGGCGAGCGGTTCCTGCGCGAGACCCTCGAGAGCGTCTTCGCCCAGGACTTCGACTCGTACGAGGTCGTCTTCGTGGACGACGGTTCGGAGGACACGACCGGCGAGATCGCGCAGTCGTTCCCCGTGCGCTACGTGCGGCAGGAGAACCAGGGGCTGCCGGCGGCGCGGAACGCGGGTCTCGTCCTCGCGCGCGGCGAGCTGATCGCGTTCCTCGACGACGACGACGTCCTGCCGCCGACGAAGCTCGGCGCACAGGTTCGCTTCCTGGACGAGCACCCGGAGACCGGCTGTGTGCTCGGCCGGCAGGAGTGGATCCTCGAGGAAGGGGTCGAGCCGCCGCCGCTCGTGCGCGACCCGATCTTCGGCGAGCTCGGCGGGATCCAGCTCGTGACGGCGATGATCCGCCGGCACGTGCTCGAGGAGCTCGGCGGCTTCGACCCGAGCTACCGCTACGCCGAGGATCGCGACCTCTTCATCCGGATGCGCGAGCACGGCGTGGAGATCGCGGTGCTCCCGGAGGTCGTCCTGCACAAGCGGCTGCACGGCTCGAACATGACGATGAACGCGCCGACGAGGCACCCGATGCTGCGCTCGCTGCGCGAGAAGCTGGAGCGCGAGCGCCGCGGCGACGTCTAGCTGCGGCAGGGGCCGGCGCCGATCGAGACGGTGCGCCGCGTGTGCCCGACCGTCAGCGGCACGCAGGCGTTGTGCCGGACGCGCAGGAACATCGGGTAGCCGATCTTCACGATGCCCCGATAGGGCAGGAAATTCGCGCGACACGGGGCGAGCCGCAGGATCGGCGCGCCGTGCTTCGGCAACACGTTCTGGAAGCCGGGCGGAGCGATGAAGCCGACCGCTGACCGTGCGGCGGGTCCGATCTCGACCGTCACGGGCGTGCGGGGACGGACGAGCGTCCGGAACTTGATGCTTCCGTATGCGGCGATGTCGCGGTGGGCCGCCCTTGTCTTCGCGCCCATGAGCGTGATCGGCCCGATACGGACGCTAGTCCTCCGCCAGTCCCGGAACCCGACGAAGGTCTGCACGGTCGGGACCCAGCTGTCCGTGCAGGACTCCTGCACGACCGCCAGATGCTTGGGCGCCGTCGTCCGCGAGTCGCAGCCCACAGCGAGCGCCGCCGCGCCGACCACTGCACCGGCGAGGACGAACGACCTACCGTACATACGGGAAGTGTGCTCCGGGAAGGGCGGCGACGCCACCCTTCCCGAAGACGAAGGTGCTACGGCGTGATTGTCGTTGCGAAGGCGTCCGTGCGGTTGGACGTATTGCCGGAGTTCGCCAAGACGACCAACGGCTTGAACGTCGTCCCGCTCGTGTCGAGGCCCTCGTAGTCGCCGGTGAAGAAGCCGCCGGCGTTCGGTGCGGTGAGCATGTCGAACGGCCCTGCGATGTGCGCCTCGTTGCCGAAGCTCGCACCGTGGTTCGACGAGCTCGTGAACCAGTAGTCGGTCGGCAGTGTCGTCGTCTCCGTCGTCAGGTTGCGGAAGTCGTAGTAAGTGACGCCCACAGTGCCGTTCGAGGAGACGTGGACCGATGGGGTGAACGCCGGCCTACCCGTCGGCGTGTTCACGCGACTCGGCGCGCTCCAGGTCGAACCGCCGTTCGTCGAGGTCGAGAGCGCGACCTCGTCGAAGTTGCCGCCGTTGAAGCGCGAGTCCTGCCAAACGGCGTACAGCTGCCCCGTCGCGGGGTCGATCGCCGCCTCGGGGATGATGTCGCCCGTCCGGATCGCCTGGCCCGTGTTCGGGTCGGTGACGCCCACCGTCTGGAGGCTCGCGATCACCTGCGGTGCCGTCCAGGTGGCGCCGTCGTCGGTCGACTTCACGAACGCGACGTTGTAGGGGTGGGAGCTCGGCGGCATGATCGAGTTGAAGAAGTCGTAGAGCGTCCCGTTGCGCGGGTCGACCACGATCTGGTTCCCGATCGTCTGTTGGTTCTGGGCGGTGGGGACGATGACCTGCGGCGTGCTCCACGTCCTACCGCCGTTGGTCGTCTTCGAGAACATCCCCGGCCCCGTGAAGGCCGACGTGTGCAGGCTCGCGTCCGGATTGCCCGACGGCCCGGCGAGCCGGTCCCACACGGCGTAGGCGCTCCCTGCCGTCGTCGGATCGGCCGTCACCGACTCCTTGTCGTTGAAGAACTGGAAGTTCGGTGCGTTGTCGGCCTGGATGACCCGCAGATTCCGCCACGTCTTGCCGCCGTTCGACGAGGTCGCGGCAGCCACCGCGTTGGCGTTGTTCGATGCGTTGAACGAGATCGAGACGGCGTACGCGGTCCCGTCGGGCCCGATCGAGACCCATGGGTCGGAAGCGCGCTCGTATGAGAGCCCGCCCGGCGCACAGGCGCTGAACGGAAGCGTCGTCTCGCCCCAGGTTGCGCCGCCGTCGGACGAGAAGCCTGCGACGAGCCCGTGCGCGCCACCGTCATTCCAGCGGTCCTGCTGCCACACTCCGATGATGTTCGCCGGGTTGGCGGGATTGACCGCCACCCACGGCTCGACCTCGGAGTTCACGTAGTTGACCGAGCTGGGCGTCGAGCCGGCCGTGCACGTCGCGTACGGGCTCGGCCCGGACACGAGTACGAGCGGCGCGACGGTCGCAGCCCCGGCGACGGCGACCACCACGGCGGTCGCAGCGACGCCCAGCATCACGAGCAGCCATTTCGGCTTGCGCGTGGACATAGAACCCCCTTTCCTGGTCGCGACCTCGAAACGCGAAGCCGCCGCAGGACCCGCACTGAAGCCGCGGACACTTCGATGACCCAAGCCGGCGAGCACGATCCTCCCCGGCAGCGGTGCGAGCTTACTCGGGAGCGACTCGCAAGGCAACCCGGGGAAGCGCAGTTTGCGGTGAAAACAGCCCGGCGGCAGCGGTCTGCCGGACCCGGCCGGCGCGACTCTGGCGTCGGCTGACCCCCTCCATAGAATCCGATCCAGGATGATCTACTGCGTGATTCCGCGCGAGCTCGCGGACGACCTCTACGAGAAGATGGTCGAGTACTACAAGGACAACCCGAACGTGACGGTGATCGTCGACCGCCGCGACGGGCCCGACCGTCGGCACGGCAAGGACGCCGGCGGCGCGTTCAAGCGGACGATCCGCGACCGCCGCCGCTCGCACCCCGGCTCGTTCCCGGACACCGACGTTCCCGAGTAGCGGCAGCGCAACCGACGCCTAACCCGTCCTGAACGCGGCCGGGGGCAGGCTGTCGCCGGTGCTCGCGCTCATCGCTGCGATCGCGGCCGTCCTCGCGCCGCCGCCGCCGGGCTTCCACGTCGTCGCCGTCGGCCCGGCGGCCGGCCAGATCTGGCGCGGGAGGATCGCCGAGGCGAAGCGGCCCGGGATGATCTACGTCCCGCCCGGCTACTCGGGCGCGCGGCGCTATCCGGTCGTCTACCTCCTCGCCGGCATGCCCGGTTCGCCGTGGTCGTACGTGAACAGCCTGAGCCTCGCCTCCGTCGCCGACAGCCTGATCGGGAGCGGAGAGGCGAGGCCCTTCGTCGCCGTCGTGCCGCCGGCCGGGCCGAGCGGCCACTACGACGGGGAGTGGGCGGGACCGTGGGAGCGCTACCTCGTGCGCGACGTCCTCCCCTGGGCGGCCGGGCACCTCGCCGTCTCCGGCGACCGGACGATCGCTGGCCTGTCCGCTGGCGGGTTCGGCGCGGTCGACATCGCCCTGCGCCACCCACGGCTCTTCCGCCGCGTCGAGTCGTGGGGCGGCTACTTCAGCCCGTTCCGCGATGGGCCGCTCCACCACGCCTCACCGCGCGAGCTCGCCGCCCACGATCCGACGCTCCTCCTGCCGACCGACGCCGGGCTCCTCCGCAGGGGAGGCACGCGCTTCTTCCTCTCGACCGGCCCGGGCCACGGCCACGTCACGCCGGCGGCGACCACGCGGTTCGCACGTCTGCTCCACGCGCGCCGGCTCCCGTACCGCCTCGAGCTTCTCGCGCGAAAGCGCGGTGCGTGGGAGCGGCAGCTCGTCGACGGCCTGCGCTGGGCCTTCGCGCCTAGAATCGCCGCATGACCACGACAGAGACGAAAACGTTCAAGAACTTCATCGGCGGCGAGTGGGTGGACGCCGCGAACGGCGAGACCTTCGAGAGCGTGAGCCCCGCGACGGGCGAGACGCTCGGCGTCTTCCCCAAGTCGAGCGCGGACGACGTCGACCGCGCGGTCGAGGCGGCGAAGACGGCCTTCGAGGACTGGCGCCTCGTCCCAGCGCCGAAGCGCGGCGAGATCCTCTTCCGCTTCGCGCGTCTGCTCGAGGAGGCGAAGGACGACCTCACCGACCTGATGACCCACGAGATGGGGAAGGTCAAGGCCGAGGCCGGCGGCGACGTCCAGGAAGCGATCGACATGAGCTACTACATGGCCGGCGAGGGCAGGCGCCTCTTCGGCCAGACGACGCCGTCCGAGCTCCGCGACAAGTTCAACATGAGCGTCCGCATGCCGATCGGCGTCGTCGGCGCGATCACGCCGTGGAACTTCCCGATCGCGATCCCGTCGTGGAAGCTCGCGCCCGCGTTCGTGTGCGGGAACACCGTCGTCTTCAAGCCGGCGACCGACACGCCGCTCCTCGGCGAGCGCTTCGTCGAGCTGCTCGCCGAGGCGGGCCTGCCGCCCGGCGTCGTGAACATCGTCCACGGCGGCGGCGGCGAGGTCGGCGACCGGCTCGTCCGCCACCCGGACGTGCCCGTGATCACGCTGACCGGCTCACGGGAGACCGGCGTCGCCGTGATGCGGAACGCCGCCGACCACCTGAAGCACATCCACCTCGAGCTCGGCGGCAAGAACGCGATCGTCGTCCTCGACGACGCCGACCTCGACCTGGCCGTCGAGGGCATCCTCTGGTCGGCCTTCGGCACCTCCGGCCAGCGCTGCACCGCCGCGAGCCGCGTCATCGTCCAGGAGGGTGTCTACGACGCGCTCTCCTCGAAGCTCGTCGCGGCTGCAGAGGCGATGCGCCTCGGCCCGGGCTGGGAGGACGACACCGACGTCGGCCCGGTGATCAACAAGGGCGCGCTGGAGAAGATCCACTCGTACACCGAGATCGGCAAGGACGAGGGCGCCAAGCTCCTCACCGGCGGCGAGGTCGCGACCGGGAACGGCCTCGACAACGGCCACTTCTACCGGCCGACGATCTTCGGCGACGTCGACGCGCAGATGCGGATCGCCCAGGAGGAGATCTTCGGCCCGACGACGGCGCTGATCCCGGTGCGCGACTTCGACGAGGCGATCCGCGTCTCGAACGGGATCCGCTTCGGCCTCTCCTCGTCGATCTTCACCCGCGACGTGAACAAGGCCTTCCGCGCGATGCGCGACCTCGTGGCCGGGATCACGTACATCAACGCGGGCACGATCGGCGCCGAGGTGCACCTGCCCTTCGGCGGCACGAAGGACACCGGGAACGGCCACCGCGAGGCCGGCCAGGCCGCGCTCGACGTCTTCACCGAGTGGAAGTCGATCTACGTCGACTACTCGGGACGGCTCCAGAAGGCGCAAATCGACACCACGCCCTAGGCCCGAACGGATGAGCCGCTTCCAGCGCCGGAGCGAGGTCGGCGGGGACCAGCGCGCCACGACGCTCGAGCTCTTCTACGACCTCGTCTTCGTCTTCGCGGTCACGCAGGTCTCGCACCTGCTGCATGCCCACCTGACCTGGACGGGCGTGGGGGAGGCGGCGGTCGTGCTCCTCGTCGTCTGGTGGGCCTGGAACTACACGACTTGGGTCACGAACGAGCTCGATCCGGAATCGACGGTGGTCAGGGTGCTGCTGATCGCGCTCATGCTCGCGAGCCTGCTGCTCGCCGTCGCGATCCCGCAGGCATTCGGCGCGCATGCCTTCCTCTTCGCCGGCTCGTACGTCGCCATCCAGGTGGGCCGCCACGCCTTCCTCACCTTCGGGACGGCGAGCGCGGGAACCGTCGAGCGCGAGCGTGCGGGCAGGATCCTCATCTGGTTCGTGGCCGCGGGCGCGCTGTGGATCGCCGGCGGCGTCGTGGAGGAGCCGGCACGCGCCGCGCTCTGGCTCGCCGCGCTCGCTCTGGACTACGGCGCGCCATTCGTCCTTTATTGGGTTCCCGGCACGCGGCGGCTGACCGGTGACACGTGGGAGGTGGGGACAGAGCACTTCGCCGAGCGGTTCCAGCTCTTCGTGATCATCGCGCTCGGGGAGTCGATCGTCGTCATCGGCGCGACGACGAGCGAGCTGCGGCTGACCGTCACACGAGCCGTCGCCTTCGCCCTCGCCTTCGTGCTCACCGCGGCCCTTTGGTGGCTCTACTTCAACTACGTGGCCCGCATCGCGCAGCGCCGCCTCGAGCTCGCCGCCGATCGGACGACCCTCGCCCGGGACGGCTACACCTACCTCCACATCGTCCTGGTCGCGGGCGTGATCGTGTCCGCGGTCGGCGACGAGCTCGTCATCGCGCATCCCGGCGGCCGGCTCTCGGGGAGGGAGATCGCGGCGGTCGTGGCCGGGCCTGCGATCTACCTCCTCGGGCACGCGCTCTTCCGGCTCCGCATGGCGGGCTCGGTGAGCTGGAAGCGCCTCGCCGGCGCGCTCGCGTGTGTGGCGGTCGGCGCCCTCGCAACCGTCGTTCCCGCGCTCGTCGTGGCGGCCCTGCTCGTCGCCGTGCTCATGGGCGTCATCGTCGCCGAGCGCGTTGCCGCCGTCCGGCGAGCGCGGCGCGGCGAGCCGTCGCCGCTCGAGCGGCTGGAGGCGCCGGCGTAGCCGACGGCGGTCAATCGGGGGGATTGCCCGTTCGGGCGAGAGTGGCGTACCTTCTAGGGCGCGGACGACGCCCGAGAGCGGCACGACCGAGGCAGCAGCCTCACGCCGGGGCGAGGCAGAGCTAGTCGAACCTGCCCCGCAGCGGCGTCCACCACAAGGGGGCCGACGGCAACTCGGGCGTCGGTGGTCCCGTCTACCCCGCGAGAGCCTGGATCGCGTCCGCGGCGGCGACGGTGCCGGGCCGCGCCTGGAGCCGTGCCGATATGTCGGCGAGGCGCCGCTCGAGCGCCTCGTCGCCGAGCAGCCGCTCGATCGCGCCGCGCAGCTCGTCGCCCTCGACCTCGTAGGGTGCGAGCCGGATGCCGAGCCCGAGCTCGTCCATCCGCTGCGCGTTGTCGTACTGGTCCCAGAAGAGCGGCAGCACGACCATCGGCTTGCCGAAGTGGAGCGACTCCGTGACGGTGTTGTTCCCGCCGTGCGTGACGACGAGGTCGACGTGTGGGAGAACCGCCGGCTGCGGCAGGAACTCGGCGCCGACCATGTTCGGCGCGAGCTCGAGCTCGGCGTGCTGCGGGCCCAGCGAGACGACGACGCGGTGGTCGGTCTCGGCGAGGAAGCCGATCAGGCGGCGCATGAGCTCGACGTCGCCCGAGCCGAGGCTGCCGAGGCTCAGGTAGACGAGCTTCCCCTCACCGGGGGGCGGCTCCCACGGCTCGTTCGCCTCGCGCACGCACGAGTCGAGCCGCCGCCAGGTCGGGGCGAGCGGCCGCGAGCGCACGTAGTCGGCCGCCTCCGGGTAGAGGTAGAGGCCGAGGTAGGGCGACTCGTGGATGAGCTCCCCCTCCGGCAGCGGCGGCGCCCCGCGCTCGACGCAGAAGGCGCTGAACTCCTGCTGGAGCGGGTCGTGGAGCTCGCGGTAGCGGCGGCGGAACTCGTCCCAGCCGGTCGTGTCCGCGCTCGGATAGCCGGAGAAGACCGGCGGGAGCGCGGGATCCTTCAGCTCGAGCGGGTTGCACGACGCGATCCGCACCCACGGCCGGCCGGACGCGAGCACCGCCGGGAAGCCGACGACGTTGTCCTCGACGATCACGTCCGGCCGGAGCTCGGCGAAGATCTCGGCGAGCCGCTCCTCGACGTAGCGCGCTCCGTCCACGAGCTCCTGCCAGATCGGGAGGATCAGGCCCTCGAGCTGGTCGATCGTCGGCCGCCGGAACTGCGGCGCGGTGTCGCGGATGAAGTCTTTCCAGAACTGCCCCGGCTCCTCCTCGACTTCCGGCTTCGGCTTGAGCCGCATGCGCGCCTCCTCGAATCCCTGCGCCTCGAGCGTGCCGGCGAACGACTCCTCGACGACGAAGACGACGCGCGCCCCGCGCTCCCGGAGCACGCGTCCGATCCCGACACAGTTGTTCGTGGGGCCGTACGCCCCCTCGGGGAAGAACGCGATCGTCGGGCCAGCCACGGCGACCGACTTTAAGACGTGCGCGTTCCTAGAAGTAGTCCCATCTATGGGCTATGGAGGACGGTGGTCCAGTAAGGGCCACGACATAAAGCCGAGCGGGGTAGGCGTGCTGAGCGCGATATCCACGTTCGGCTTCGATGACGTGACCCCAGAGCTTCACCACTCCAACGGCAAGGGCTGATTCGCTCGGTCGATAGAACGCATCGTTCCTTCACTCGGCTGGCTCATGGGGCTCGTTGCAGGTCGCGGTTGTCCTCTCACCGGGATGTCACCAGGTCTCTCGGTAGAGGCTTCTCAAGCGCAACTTGAGATCGTCGTGGACGCCGATTCGCCAGAGTCGCCATCCCACGAGAGGCTCGATGACGTCTGGGACGGAGAAATCATCCGGAACTGGAGGAAGCTCGGGAAATCGATCCTCGCTCGACGAGACCACCCCCACGCAGTCGGCGCTACGGCTATGTAAACGTGAGGATGTGGAACAGCTCGACGTCGAGCCCGTTCGAGGTCAGCGTCGCGACCTTCGCGATGCCGTTGCGCTCCTCGAAGCGCAGCACGAGCTTCTCGCCGGTGTCGTCGGCGGCCTCGAGCTGCTCCAGCCGGAAGCGGAGCGAGGACGTCTGCTCCCCGGTGACGAAGAGGAGCTCCGCCTCGACGTTGTTCGCGCGCCCGAAGTCGTGGCCCTCGCGGAGGGTGAACTCCCAGCCGGGGCGGATTGCGGCCCAGTCTTCGAGCGTCGCGGCGTGAACGGACAGGGCCTCGTCCACCTCGACCTCGACGGGCGTCGACGCGCGCTCGGCGGGCGTGGGGCGGGGCTGGACCTCGAGTGTGGCCATGGCGCCGCGGTTCCCGCCCCCGGAGGAGGGCAAACGTGAACGGGGAGCAACGAAAGCTCGTCGTCTTCGTGCCGGAGGAGGCGCTCGACACCGTCCGCGACGCGCTCTTCGACGCGGGCGCCGGGCAGATCGGCGACTACGAGCGCTGCTCCTGGTACACGGCGGGCACCGGCACCTTCCTCGGCGGCGAGGGCACCGCGCCGACGATCGGCGAGGCGGGGCGCGAGGAGCGCGTCCCCGAGCTCAGGCTCGAGACGGTCTTCCCGGCAGCGCGCCACGACGAGGTCGTCGCGGCCCTGCGCCGCGTCCACCCGTACGAGGAGCCTGCCTTCGACGTCTATCCGCTCCTGTGAAGGCGAGGCTCTCGACCGACGGGGGCGCGCGCGGCAACCCGGGGCCGGCGGCGTACGGCTACGTCCTCGAGGCCGAGGACGGCACGGTGCTCGACGCGCGCGGCGAGGCGATCGGCGTCGCGACGAACAACGTCGCCGAGTACCGGGCACTCGTCGCGGGCCTCGCCAAGGCGGTCGAGCTGGGGCTCGACGAGCTCGAGGTGGTGTCCGACTCGGAGCTCCTCGTGAAGCAGATGCGCGGCGAATACAAGGTGAAGAACGCAGCCCTGCAGGAGCTGAACGCGGCCGCGGAGGCGCTTGCACGGCGCGTCGGCCGCGTCACCTACACCGCCGTACGGCGTGAGCACAACGAGCTCGCCGACCGGCTCGTGAACGAGGCGCTCGACGCGATCAGCGACTAGCTCGACCCTCCGGGCTCAGGGGGTGACGTAGGAGCCGAACAAGATCTGCACCCGCTGTTCAGCGCCTACGTCGAGGACATCCGCCTCCGTGGGCGCGACCACAAGACCGTTGCTCGCGCGTTCTACGCGCTCAGGCGCCTCCAGGGCTGGCTCGAGGAAGTCGGTGTCGATCCGCGCGAAGTGGACGAGCACCGGCTCTTGCAGTACGTGGGCTGGCTGAGGAACACCGTGGCGAACACCAGCGCGAAGAGCGAGACGGAGAAGGTGAAGTCGTGCTTCCGGTACGCGGTGCGGATCGGGATGATCGCGAAGAACCCCGCCGAGTACGTCGAGACCCCGACGCTCGAGGATCGCGAGCCCGAGACGTACACGAACGAGCAGCTCCGCCGCATCCGGGCGGTGCTCATGACCGACCTCGAGGAGCTGATCTTCTACTTCCTCGTCTACACGGGTGCGCGGCGCTTCGAGGTCTCGCAGCTCCGGTGGGAGGATGTCGATTTCGAGCTCGGGATGATGAAGATCATGGGCAAGGGGCGGAAGCTCCGCAAGGTGCCGATCCACCCGCGCCTCGCCGAGGTCCTCGTCCAGCGCAAGCGGAAGGTGGGCGGCGAGTTCGTCCTCGGGGAAGGCGGCTCGACGCGGAACATCAACACGCGCCTCGAGAAGCTGCTCAAGCGGGCTGGCGTCGATGGCGGCAACCGACCAGCGCACCGATTCAGGGCAACCGTGCAGTGCGCGCTCTACGAGGAGGGCGTCCGCGAGGACGTGATCGACGCGATCCTCGGGTGGGGGCCTCGCACCGTGCGGCAGAGGTACTACAGCCGCGTCCGCGACGAGGTGGCGCACGAGGCGATCCGCCGGCTCTACCGGAGCGATTCGATCGAACGAGCGCCGTTGCGTCTGATCGAGGGCCAGGGTGAGCGGCGGGCCGAGCCCGTTCTCGAGGAGGCCGTGGCGGCGCGCTAGGCTTCGTCGCCGTGAGCATCGACCTCAACGAGCGGCTCCAGGAGTACCTCAAGGACGCCCGGACGCTGCTCGATTACGGCGAGCAGGCGCAGAGGCACGTTCGGGACGGCGACCTCCAGGGGGCCTGCAACACCATCAGCATCAGCGCGTACAAGCTCTCGCACCTCCAGACCGAGTGGGAGGGCTTGCTGGAAGAGTTCGAGCGTCAGGGCGTGACGCCCGGCGGCAAGTAAGCCGGCGCGCGACGACGCGCCCGCGCGGCTACGGTCCCAGCCCGATGGACGATCGAGCGCTGATGGAGCGGGCGGTAGCTCTCGCGCGCAGATGCGAGAGCGAGCCCGGCAAGATCTCACCAAAGGTCGGAGCAGTCGTGGCCCGCGAGGGTGTCGTCATCGGGGAAGCCTTCCGAGGCGAGCTCGCCCCTGGGGACCACGCGGAGTTCACGCTGCTCGAGAAGAAGCTCGCCGACGAGCCACTGGCGGGCGCGACTCTGTTCACCACTCTCGAGCCGTGTACGGCTCGCAACGAGCCTAAGCTCGCGTGTGCTGACCGGATCGTCGAGAGACGGATCGCGAGGGTCGTGTTCGGCGTTCTTGATCCGAACGAAGCGATCCTGGGACGAGGCGAGCTGCGTCTTCGGGGGGCCGGGATCGAGGTCGGTCGGTTCGATCCCGACCTGATGGCCCAGATCGAAGAGCTGAACCGTGACTTCTTCCGTCTGCACGCGGCGGCGCCCAAAGTCGAGCGCACGGACGCTCAGACGTCCGATCCAGCCGACCCCGAGGAGGTCGGGCCGAACGGCCACCGCGTCGGGTACACGGAGGATGGCGACAAAGTGGAGTGGGTTCCCGACGAGGAGGCGCCCGGGGAGTTCTGGCCTCTCCTCCTGCGTCGGAACGACAAGGCGATCATCGCGGAGTACAACGAGCTCTGGGCCAAGGTGTGGTGGAACCGGCACCAGATCTGGCGCCAGAGAGTCGAGAGCGGGGAAGAGCGGTTGAGCCCCGTGCAGGAGGTGGTCTTCAAGAGCGCTTCGGAGGCCGCCGCCCTGGTCGAGGAGAAGTACGGCCGCGAGAACCTAGGTTGGGACGACTTCGAGTGGGGCCTGCTCAGCGGACGGCTGTCCGCGCTGTCGTGGGTGCTCGGGGCGGAGTGGGACGAGTCACTCGACACGTGAGTGCGCGTTAGCGCACTGAAATAGGGCCTGTAAACTTTTCCGGCCGCTACGGTCATCGCATGGCCGTAGATCAAGTCGCCATTTCCGATCCGGTCGCCGAGTGGCGGCCTCGTCGAGAAACTGTGCCATGTGAACCGCAGAAGGCGCGTTCTGAGGCGGACGGGGCCGAAAAACTGTGCCACCTGAACGAGGGCAGCGGGAAACTGTGCCACGTCGTCTCAGTAAGTGGTCCCAGTGGAGACGTGCAAGGAGATACTCCTACTGGTCGCCGGGGAAGAGGTTCTTCTTTTTCTAGGGAGTCTCAGGGTGAGGTCCATACCGGAGTGGACCGGAATGGTGAAGCGCTGCGACGTGGCACAGTTTCGGCTCGGACTCGAGGACGACGGAAGCGGGCGACGATAGAACGAGAGATCCGCGCCGAGGAAGTGCTGGCGATGCTCCGCGATCGGCCGTTCGGGCTGACGGCGGACGAGATCGTGGCCGACCTCGAGGACGCTGACCTCGAACGCAGCCGGCGGACGGTGTATCGGGCGCTCGGCGACCTGCTCGAGCGCGGAGCTGTGACGAAGGAAGGGCGGACCGGGCGCGGTGGTCGCGTCGAGTGGCGGCTCGCCGAGACGACGGAGGGAGGCTGACGATGCATGTGAGATGCGACAACGAGCGCCGCTACCCCGGCGGGAAGTTCTCGCCCTGCCACCGCTACGCGCGGTTCTCGAAGACGGCGAGGACCCGGCCGACACTCAGCTACCCGGCCGGTGTGGTGCAGATCTTGAACTTCTGCTCGCCGGCCTGCGAGAAGGAGTTCGTGGAGGGGTGGGCTCGGTTCGAGCGCGAGGAGGCCGATCGACGAGCGAGCGCGGCAGCATGATCGTCGAAGAGACCCTGACGAATGAGGGAATGGCGGTCCTCGACCTCGAGGAGTCCGAGAAGAAGGACGGGCGCGGCCGGTGGAAGCGCACCGCTGCGCACCGCAAGGCGCAGAGCCTCCGAATGACGGGCCGGCCACAGCCGAACGCTCGAGGCCCTCGTCCTCACACGCGGGGGGCCAACAACGCGAGCTGGAAGGGCGGCAAGAGCAAGAATGGAGCTGGCTACGTCACCGTCGCGATCGACCCCGATCACCCGCTCGCGAGCAGGTACGGCCAGTCGCACAGCAGGGCCTATGAGCACGATCTGATCGCCTTCGAGGAACTGGAGCGACGCGGAATCGCGTGGCAGCAGGGTTTCACCGTCCATCATCGTGACGGCCGTAAGGATCACAACGTGCTCTGGAATCTGATCGTCTTCTTCACCACGGCCGATCACACGCGCCTCGAGAACTGGCTCCGAGCCGGCGTCAGTGAGGAAGAGGCACTCGCTCGCATCGGATCGGACTTCTACGTGATCCTCGGCGAAGAGCCGGCCGTGAAGACGGCTGCGGAAGTGGCGCTCGTCTGACGACTAAGGCGGGCGTCTTAATTCCGGCCCATTAAGGTTTCGTAAACCTTAATGTTTACACCCTTGTGCGCACAAGGCATAGATACGAAGCGCACTATTTCGGCCAGGTATAAAGTGCGATGTTGTTGACCTCCTTCGGGTCGGGTGCCATCTCAAACCGTAGTCCCGACACGACAAAACGTCAAGTGAAAAGTCGTCTACGCTGAGAGCAACCGGGCGGAGTGGTCGGGTGCCAACTTGGCCTCCTCCGCCCGGTGTCTGGTCCGTTACGGCCAGATGAGGCCGTTCGCGGCGGCTTCGGCGAGTGCCATGCCTGCCGCCAGCGCCACACCTGCCAGGCCGAGGTAGAGCCTGATGTGCGCCACAGGGATTCACCTCCTTCCGCGATGCGTACTGAGAGTCAGCGCCGAAGATTGACGTAGGCACCCGGAACCCTTCAACATCCGCTCGCGGTGGCGGACACGGGGCAACGGGAGACAGTCGGCCAACGCATCAAGCGCATCCGCGAGGAGCAGGGGCTATCGCAGCGTGAAATCTCAGGTCCGGGCGCGAGCTACGGCTACGTCTCCAAGGTCGAGAACAACCTCCGCCAGCCGTCGAAGAAGGCGCTCCGCGTCTTCGCCGACCGGCTCGGCGTGAGCGTTCACTACCTCGAGACGGGCGAGCTGATCCCGGCCGCTGTCGAGCGCGAGATCCAGCTCTCCGACGCCGAGCTAGAGCTGCGGCTACACCGCGATCTCGCCAAGGCCAAGGAGGTCTTCGCGGCCGTGGCGGACGATGAGGACGAGCCGTCGCTACTCGCTCGAGCGCAGGCCGGCCTCGGGCTCTTGGCCGCGCAGGAAGGCGACAACGCCGCCGCGATCCGCCATCTGACCGCTGCCGTCGATTCGGGCTACCTCCCGCCGGAGGTACGGCCCGACATCTACGAGACGCTCGGAGCGGCGCAGTCGGCGACGGGCCGCAACGCTGCGGCGGCTGAGCTGTTCCAGGGGTGCCTGGAGGCCCTGCGGCGGAGCCCGCGCGAGAACGAGGAAGAGGCGGTGCGGGTGGCGTCGCTCGAGATCCGCTTCACCGCATACCTCGCCAACGCCCTGTCGGAGATCGGGGAGACCGACCAGGCGCGGGCGGCGCTCAACGGCGCGATGACGGTTGCAGACGCCTCGCCCGAGGCTCGCGTCTTCGTGCTTTGGACGCACGCTCGAATCGCGTGGATGAAGTCGGAGGGCTACGCCGCGCTCGACTACATCAAGACCGCGATCGGCTTCCTCGACGCGACGGAGGACCGCCTCCAGCTCGCGCGAGCTCATCTGCTCTGCGCGCAGATGTTGAACTTGGACGGGCGCCCGGAGGATGCCACGCGCCACCTGGCCGAAGCGGAGGAGCTGCTACTGCGGCAGGGAGCCGACGCGGGCGACCTCGGCGTTCTTCGTGCGGAGCAGGCGAAGGTAGCGGCGGCGGAGGGCCGCGCGGACGACACGATGAGGCTCGCCACGGAGGCGCATGAGCTGCTCTACGGCGACGTTCGACACAACGGCTTGGCCGATCACGTGCTGGGCATCGGGTTCGCGGTCATAGGCGACATCGACGAGGCGAGCCCGTACTTCACGCGCGCGATGGATCACCTGGAGCAGTGGCGGCAGTGGCGGGAGGCGGCGGACGTGGCTCGCTCGTTCGCGCGCTACTTGAGGGCTGTCGGGCGCTCGGTTGAGGCGTCGGACGTCACGGACCGCGCGACTGCGCTCGGAGCGCGGCAGATGGTGTCTGAGCATCGGAGGGCTCAGGCCCGAAAGGGGGAGCGCAGTCGCGCGTAAGAACCCGGGCGCAACCGCTGCGGCAGTTGCGTCCGGGGCCTACTGCGAGGAGGTGGCCGGTGCCGGAAATTTCTCTCGAAGACCTGACCTATTCGTCGGAGCTCGGCGGCCGGCTGACCACCGACGTCGAGCACGCGCGGCGGATCATCCGGGGCGTCGGGCAGCGGCTCGAGGACGTCCTCACGCCCGAGCACCGGAAGCCGATCATCGCCGAGTTGAGCCGGATGAGCACCGACCTTGAAGCGCTGCTCGACGAGCTACAGCCCGAGCGTCGCGAGCGCGAGGCCGACGAGGACACATGATCGAGCCGCAGCGGATCATCCTGCCGGCGCGTGTGACGTCGTTCCCGCGCCGTGTGCGAGGCGTGCCGGGCGAGCCAGCCGGCGACTCGCGGCTACGTCGGTTCGACCGTCATCGGCGAGCTGCCGACCGACGAGGATCACGGTGTCGTGGTCTGCGGGCGCGGCCACGAGATCCAGTTGGTCCGCGAGACCCCGGCGGCGGCGCTGCGGTAGGACCACGCCATGAGCAAGAAGACCGCCTACGACGATCTCAGCGAGGCCGAGCTGCGCGCTCAGGTCCTCGAGCGACCGGGCGGCCGGCTGCCGCCGCCCGACGAGACGAAGGCGCTGATCGACGCCTGGATCGAGCGCCGATCGAATCAGGTGGCGCGGAAGAGCTAGCCACCTTCAAAGCGTGGAGCGGGCCGGATTCCCCTGATGACGGCCCTGCAACCCCCGGCTCGCTCCACGGCCACCCACCAGACGTGGAGCGGGTCAACGATCGCGGCTAGGTCGGTCGCCCCGCTCCACCACCTCCTGGCCGGAGCTAGCCTGTCGTGCCGTGAGCACCAGCCGACTCAACCGCGTCATCGTCGCCGGCTCGCGCGAGAGCACGACCGTCGAGATCCCGTGGGACTCGCGGGACGCGCTCCTCGAGCGGCTCCGCCGCGAGGGTGACGCCGAGCCGATCGTCGCGGCGTTCCAGGCCGTCGGCGCCACACGCCCGGTCCAGATCCCCTCGCAGGCGAAGCGACAGCTCCTGGACCATCTAGAGGCGTGGCTCGTCGAGGCGACCACTGAGGGCCTGCCGCCGGGCATCCTCGAGCTGCGGAACGCGCTCCACGACGAGCGTGCCGACGGGGAAGGAGCCTAGGTGCGAGACGAAGACCGAATGCTCGTGGAAGGGAAAGAAACTGTCGTTCAGCCTCGCGGCGAGACCTGGGCATTCAGCGTTCCCGAAGGTCACCGCATCCACGTCTCCGATGAGTTCGTCTCTCTGTCGCTGTCGAACGAAGGCACAACTTACGACCTTTCGGATTGGATCGAGGATGACGAGGAGGTGCGCGTCGTCCTCGGCCGGGAGGCGACGAGCTTCGCGATCGGCGACCCGCCGGAAGTGCCGCCTGTGCGTGGCTACCCGATCCCTTCGCTGGATGAGGAGCTGAAGCGGCTGAGCGCACGGCTCGTTCGGCTTGGCGAGAGCGAGCAGAGAGCTCAAGCCTGGGCGCAGGGCGCGAGCTACGACTCTCACACGCGCGACCTACGCCGCCGCATTCGCGAGCTCGAGCGAGAAGCGAGGCGACGATAGGAACTTGAAGCTGTGGCAACGGGCGAAGTGGCGAGTCGAAGGCGGGCGGGTTGCAGAGCCGTCGGCGGAGGGCGGCGGTGAGAGCGCTTTCGCCTTCGACCTGCGGCGCCCGGCCGGCGAGCACGTCGAGACGACCGTCGAGTACGAGACGGGCGCGAAGCAGGGCTCGCTAGAGGCCGCGCGCGAAGTCGTCAAGCCATACCTGAAGCGCCGACAGCCGCCGCCGCTGATCCTCGTCGATCGCAGCGGCATCCCGCGCGCGCACTACGGCGGTCCGGAATGGGGACGTGAGGATCGAGCGCGGCTCGTCGAGCACCGCCTGAAGGCGTCGGAGTCGTTCGACCGCATGGTCGTCACCCTCGCAGGCGGCGGGCTCGGCCTGACCGTCACCTTCATCCACGACATCGCTCCGCATCCGCGCAAGCTCTGGTGGATCTACGTCGGGTGGTCGCTCTTGGCCGTGAGCCTGCTCCTCATCTTGTTCTCCTACCTCACGAGCATCGCGGCCCACGACAACATCATCGACCAGATGGACGAGTTCGTTTCGAGCGTTCGGCGGCCGAGGCGGTGGACGACCTGGCTCAACCGGAGCGCCGCCGCGCTGCTCGTAGCGGGCGTGATCCTTGTCGTCGTGTTCGCCTGCTACAACCTTGGTCATCATGGCAAATGACCGAAATTCGGGCGGTCGCCCGAGCGGGGAGTACGGCGAAGAGCCCGTTCTGCCGGTGCGGCCCACGGCCATCGTCGGAGTCGTCACACCGCCACCGGGCACCAAGGGCGAAGAGCCCGTGCTGCCGCCAAGGCCGACGAGCTCCGGCGGACAAACCGAGCAGAAAAGCTAGCCTCGTCGATGTCCGTCGAGGATGTTCTTCCCCTCGGGGAGCACCCGGGCAAAGAGCCGGTGCCTCCCCATTGGGATCTGCCACGGCCGGAAGAGCCGGTGATCCCCCCGATCGTTCCGAGACCGGGTGACGAGCCCGTATTGCCGCCTCGGCCTCGGCCGCCGCTGCCCGACGAGCCGGACGAGTAGCGGCGCTCCTCGGCGGGGTTGACGATCTGTAGCGTCGGCCATACAGTCTGCTCGACATGAACGAGGACCAGCTCGCAGAGAACGTCCGCCGACTGGCGGGGCTCCACCTCGTGAGCATGGAGAAGTTGGCCGAGTTCGTCGGCATCAGCAGGCCGTCGATGCAGGCGATCGTCGCGTACGACCTGACGGCGCGCTCGAAGCCCAAGACCGAGACGGCGATCAAGATCGCCAGCGCCTTCGCCGTCACGTTGAACGCGCTGTACCGGCCGCCCGAGGAGTGTCTCCAGGAGGCGCTCGATCACTTCGCCGAGGCGCCGATCCGCAAGATCGCCGAGCCGCCGCCGGCCGAGCTCACGGCGATGGAGCGCCGGAAGGGCGTGAAGACCGGCCTCGAGCGCGGCCGGAAGAGGGGGTGATGCCGCCAGAGCTCCCCTTGGCTCTGTTGTTGTTACTCTGAAACCCGCATAGCTACGCGCGGATGTAGCTCAGTTGGCTAGAGCGTCTGCTTGCCATGCAGAAGGTCGTGGGTTCGAGTCCCATCATCCGCTTCTAGTGCAGGGACTGCGGCAGGGAGGAAGGCATGG
>Ga0207700_10000474_pt1 | contig 23594 bp, 23 predicted proteins | sample LARL82metaG_FD_184348 | JGI IMG/M metagenome (GOLD analysis project Ga0207700, IMG submission 184348) | Corn, switchgrass and miscanthus rhizosphere microbial communities from Kellogg Biological Station, Michigan, USA - LAR L8-2 metaG... | ecosystem: Host-associated > Plants > Roots >...
TCTCCCTGAGCGCGGAAGTAGTAACGATGGCCCAGGATGGTCGCTCGGAAGGTATCAGGATCCACCCGCTGCGGGCAGTAGCGCCAGACGGCGAGCGTCGCATACAGCGAGCGGAGCAGATGAGAGAACACCGTTTCAGAAGACGCTTCATCCCCAACCTCTGGCAGCAGTTCGTCAAAGAAGTAGGTCACGGCCTGGCGCACTTTGGGATACAACTTGCCATTGACCGCATCGAGATGAGGCCGCGTCGGCTCCAAGACTGGGAGATGCATGGCAAGCAGATCTAGATGCGAGCGTAATCGTTCCCAAGCAGAGAGCACGAGCGGAGCCTCACACAGCGTCGGAATTTCAAAGGCGTAATCGGGTTTCCCGCGCAACTTCAACCGTCCAGAGAAGAGCACCGAATAGGCCGATTTGGGCGCGATCTCCCCGGACACCAGCACCTCGCCCACCCGCCGACCTGCCATCGCCAGGATGCCTGCCGCAAGCGCAGCCCAATCCTCATGCGTAAGCAAGGTACGCCCACGCGCAATGATCGAAGCCGGATCGGGGAGTGAGACGAGATGCTGATTGCGCTGCTCCACCGTTCCCCGTGAGCGCATGGTCAGTTCTGCCCACCGCTCAGCTGGGAAATTAAAGTATTTGAGGGCCAGGTGGTGGCGCTCTCCCGTTTCCGCCTGCACCGAGCTATTGGTCTCTGTCAGGGGTAAGCCACTCAACCACTCACGCGTCTGGGTGAGATAGGTCGCCACCGTATAGTCGGAGAGCGGCTTGCCACGGATCTGCGGCCACTCCTGGAGCATCTGCTCAAAAAGCACCTGCAACTGCGTGGGCGGGCCACCCTCCAACTCCCAATCCTGAAGCGCGGGCGCGAGCCGCTCGTTCCAATACGCGCGTAACCAGCTAGGTGTCGGCATCCCTTCTTCCTTCCTCCGATCTGCGAGAACACACTTCGCTCTGATCAGCAGGGCGAACCCGTCGTCTGCCCCTATTCTTTTTTTCAGTGTATCACACTACCTTATTTCCTGTCAAGTAGTGATCAAAAAATATCCACGTGAAGCACGGTGAAAATTCAGCAGTGAGCATCCTGGTCAGATAGTGGGTGCAGATCACCCGCGACACCATCACATTCCTGAGGCCAGAGGTCTTAGGTTTCGCCTCCAGTAGTTCGTCCCATTCTAAAACAAAATGCCACCTCAGCAAGCTCCGTCGGAGAGTGTTACGTTTTTAGGCAAAATCACACTTAGAGGGGTGAAAGTTATGTTGGTTTTGGCCGGGTAGGGAGAGAGACTGACAAAAAGGCAGAAAGGCAGAAAGCGTATAATGCATCACTTCGTAGATGTTGGCACCAATACACTGACAAATAGTGAGGAGATAATTTGATGCGCGAGGCACCATATCCCCGAGGCGAACAACCGTCAGTATCGCCTGCTGGCTCTGATAAAACGAAAACATTAACCATCGAAGAAGAGCTTACACTTGCTCGCCTCATTGGCCAGGGAGATGTAAAGGCAACCATAAGACTGTATGAATATCATCTGGATGGTGTTTACCGCTACTTCCACCGTCGGATTAACGACATCTCCGAGGTCGAAGATCGTACTTCAGAAACATTCTGCCGAGCATGGGAGGGATTGCGTGATGGAACTTGGCCAGGCCAGCCATTTCGCTACTGGCTTTATGGGATTGCCAGACATGTCTATTTCGCCTGGCTTCGCGAGAAGACACAAAAGTCAGTCCCACTCCAACTACCACCAGCGAGGGAAGTTGAAGAACTACTCGATGAGATGCTAGTCCAAGAGCAAGAGAGCGCCCTCTGGAGTCTGGTGAAACGGTTACCGATCGCACACCAACAGGTACTTATTCTACGTTATACCTATGCTTTTAGCTATGCGGAAATCGCGAAACGGATGATACGATCAGCGGATGCCTGTAAAGTTTTACATTCACGTGCCTTACAAAAACTCCGCGAACTGGTTCAGCAAGAAAATTTGTGGGAAGAACTGGGAATTATAACGATTAAGTCAGAGAGAACATAAAGCGTCTTTCTCCTCCAAGTAAGGGAGAATAATGACGTGGGTTCCCTCCTCACCAGTATTCTCCCTATCGATGAGAAAATGAGCGGGAAATATTTCTGTGCATTGCCGATTTGACAGAAGACGAGTAATGTTGAAGAAGATAAGAGGGATTACCATAAATAACAGGAGACTTACGATGACATCACCATTGGATAGAATAGACTCTTGCCAAATGTTAGAGATGCAATTGGATCAACTCTACCCTGACTTAAGAGCACTCGTGCGACCCCTAGTCTACACCCATATGATCCCCGTCTGGCGTGGCCAAGAAAACGACATTATTGACGATATCGTGCAAGAAACGTTAATACGCCTCTGGACCTATCTTCGACAGGCGGAAACCGGACAGCGTTCATCGATACACTCGCTCAGCAGATTCTGCTACACGATCGCACTCAATTACTGCATAGATCTTCAACGAAAAGATCGACGCAACGTGCATCCTCCATCAGACATCTCTTATATGGTCATTTACGACGAATGTCATGTTTATAGATCTGTTGAAGATATAGCTGTTGAGTCGCTTTGTGTCGAAGAATGGTTTGCGTTGGTTGCAAAACTCATCGCCACTTTTCCAGAAAAACAGCGTCACGCAGTATTAACCGACCTTGCCAACCGCATGCATTTTAGTAAATCACCTACCAGTTTGCAGCGGGCATTTCTCTCAGTAGGTATCCAATTGCAAGATTATCAGCTCTCTATAGTAAGAGACAGACAAAAGCAGAATAGATATGTGGCACTAGTTGCTTACGTCTATAAACGGTTGTCTCACATCATAGATAAGGGTGAAAAACAGGAAAATGATATGAAAGATAATTTCTATAATAAAACATATATGTTGTTAAAAATAAAGTTGCAAGATAAAAAATACACACATCGCCATTTTAAAGAAAAAAACGAGATGTCTCCCTGGGATACGACCTCATCTTCGTCTTTACAATTAGAAGAGGAAAATTATGGTATCTACAATATGGGAGCCGGTGTATCATCACAACCCTATCAAGCCAATCAGGAGAAGAACGATATGGCAGAGTTAGAGCAAGGAGAACCTTTCAAGAAGGAGTGCGATGTTCCTGCAATTCGTGAGGACTCTGAGCTTGCTGCACTCGCTCTCCAACTGCAAAAGACCCAACCTTCTATGGTTGATCCTTTGTTTCGAGAGACGCTGCGAGCCAAGGTACTGGAGATCACTCTCCAGTCACAATTAGATAAGGAACTGAGCAAAAACAAAGAATTGAAAGAGTCTTCTCAAAGCGGCACTATCCTAAAAGTCGATCAAAGTCAGAAGTGTTTTTACCCTCTCAACGAGCCAGATATATCGGAGATTTGCGATAATCGGGAACTAGCAGCCTTAGCAGAGCAGCTTCGTGAGACCGCACCATCAACAAGTATTGATCCTGAGTTTCGGGAAAAGCTCCGAGGGAAGCTTCTCGATATCGTCTTTCAACAAAGACCTGATGATGCAGCAGAAATACAAGCACAAAGAGTGACCGCTCAAAAAAGCGAGGCCTTGTTTGATATTACACATCTCATCAGTCTCGCTGACGAGATTACGAACTTTCCTGATCAAGAGCGTCGAGCACTGTTAATTGACCTCGCAATCAAATTCCAGGGGCACCCCTATTGGTGGCACCTTCAACAAGCCTTTCTAGAAGTTGGAATACAACTTCTAGACTATCAGGGATTACTCCCCAATGATACTGAGGCATATCGGTGGCATACTACCTCTCTTGATCACGCGTATAAACGTATAAAAAGGCTTCTAGAGGGAACCAACGACCTAGATCTGAAAGCATCCGTACGTATCTGCTAAACCTAGATACTCACTTTGAGGCAATACAACCACAGAAAGAGCAGAAAAAAGAGAGATCAGACCACAAACAAGACTCCTTGTTTGTGGTCTGATCTCTCAACACTTACTCCCGAGGACTTAGTGCTCCTTTACTTTTCTGAAAGTTTCGATCGCTTGCAACAGAAAAGAGGCAGCCGCTATGCCAAGGCTGATCCACGTGAACAAATCCATCTGATCCTTCCTCCTTATTCGCTTCATGGAAAGTCCTTAGGGTCAGTGAATACCGAGGAACCTCTAGAACGCAGATCGTTGCCTCTCTTGCGAGCAGCTCGCCACTTACCGTTCCGAGTTACCTTCTGTGAGACTTTTAACACGAAAAAGCGGTGTCACCCGCATCGTTTGCTCCAAAAGTTGAGGGACCAGGGAGATTCGTAAAGAAAAGTGCGATTTCGGGCTGTTTCGTAACATTCATTGTAAATGCAAACGACAAGGTATATACATATACCTGCCAGAACGCGCTAAGAGGCAAAATTTATCACATGCTTCCAATAACAAGAAAGGCCCCTTCTCTCGTGTCTGAGCAGCAAAAAATGGCATATAAGTCCACATTGCCGTGAGGTAAGTCTCGAGGGTCTCGTTTTCGGAAAAGCATGGACTTCTTAGCATACAAAAAGTAAGACCTTATAGGTGATCTGGATGTTAGCATTGTATTTCATACAAATACATGGTATTCTTAAATAAAGTCAAGCATAAAATAGAGTTCAGCATATATGCCGCAAGAAGCGTAAGTAGTTTTCTTTGAGCGTGTCCGTATAAGGTATTGTACGCCTCCCAAAAGTGTTTCGTTAGGAGCAAGTATTGTGGATGATCACGTAATACCTCCCAAGCTCATCAGTGAGGCATCAGCTTTTACAGATACACTACTCCCAACAGAACGACCAGCGGAGACTGTAGAGCGTATCTGGACACTGATCAGAATGGCCTCTCCCTCCCAGGCACGTTCGCTGAGTGAAAAACTTGTGCAAAAGCTCTCAGATCGAGTTGTCCTCGTCACTGCTCCTGACGCCACGCTCCTCGGCGACCTTGCTCAGGCTCACTACGTCGCCGGCTACTCCATTGCAATTAATACGTATAGTCACGAAGCGACGTTGGCTATCGAACATTTTCGTCATATGGAGCAGTTGGCACGTGACATCGGAGACCACACGCTCTTAAACCTCGCCCTTACCTATCAAGGGGACATGTATCGCCGTAAAGGGGATCTCCATGAAGCCAAAACCTGCCTTGAAGCTGCCCAGGATAGCACTCCCCAGGCGGATACAGCTGCACGCGGCAACAGTCTGCAATTGCTTTGCCGTGTCTACCTGCAAATGAACGATCTGACGAACTTTGAAGACACCATGAAGGTTGCCGAACAACTGGCAGCTGCTATTGAACCCAACAAAAGCATTCTGCATGGCCAGTATTGTCTTGGTACCGTTTATGAAGAGTACGCACGCAGCTATGGAAGCCTAGGCCAGCTACAACGAGCACTAGATTATCTCGACAAAGCCGAAGCGGCACTGCCCTCGCTTCCCAATTGGCGGCTCTTGCTTACCACGACGCGCGCGCTTGCTTTAATAAATGGGGGAGAAATTGCTCTAGGGACCCAGATTGCTATCCAAGCCGCGCAGTTATGCAGCGCACATGGCAATATTCGCCTCCTCGAACGCATTCGCGGGTTACAGCGCTTTTTGGAGAGACAAGCGCTCCATATAAAAAGAGCAGCCGTCGATTTAGATGATGCACTCAATGATCCATCTTATGGCTCCTTCTAGGGGAAACCACAGGACAGCTACTCCTGGATTCCTCCGTTCTCTAGTGCATCACGCACTATATCTGCCGCTTGACTGAGGTACAACGACTTCTGATTCAGATAGCGAGGTACCTCATGGATCCGCCGAAGCAGCCTATTATGTCCGGTTCGCTTCGCTAGCTCTGTGACTTGACTTAACAACGAGACACCCTGCTGAAAGTCATCATTGGCCAACAAATCGCGAACGTTCGTGGTGGTCCGCAACATCGCCTTACGAATAAGTACTTCACCACGTGTTGCCTTGAGGTTCATTTGCCAGCGCTGCTCGTTCGGCAGTGCGGCTTCGGCTTTGTCGAGAGACGACAAGCTCGCCTTGATATTATTGATGTGAGCAAGACATCGTGCCTGTTCCTCATAGACTGCACAGAGATTATAGGAAACACGCATACTTCCTGCTGCGCAATCGCCGCTTTCCCTCATCGCAACTTCTTCACCGAAGCCGATAGACCTGTTTATAGCTGCCTCAAAGCGTGGTATATCTCGCTGACGAAAGTAGGCGCGTGCCAGCAACTGTTGATTATTGCCCTTCGCAGCACTTGAAGCCAGCGACGTTGTGGCCCACGCTTGTTCGAGTAAATGTATGGCATTATCGATCTTGCCAACGCGCCTCAGCATGTCCCCCTGATAGGTCAATGAGAGGTTTATCAATGTGTGATCACCGTACGTGATGGGCTCCATTGCTTGAAAATAGGCCTGCGCCTGATCAACTTGATACGTTGGGCAGGTGATTGCCTCAATGTGACCAGCGAGGAAGTATGCATACGCCAACGTCCTGCCACCATGCTGATCGCTGCTTTCTTGTTTCAAGTGTTCTTGCAGTACCTGTATAGTAGAGCGTGCCTGGATGAAATTCGCGGTGGCAACGAGATGCCAGACCTCATCAAAGGCTCTATTAGGATCTGCAAATACCGTTGACGCGATCTCGTGCAAGCCTGATTCTGCGGAAGGAATATGAAGTACAGCCGCAATTTTTTTGGCGGTCTGCACATTCGTGATCTGGCGCTCTCCCAGTTCATATCCACGGATAGTACGAGCATCCAAGCCAACCAACGCCGCCAGTTGCTCCTGTGTGAGATTCTCTGCCCGCCGATATTTTTTAATCACGCTGCCAGATAAGACTGGCAACCCCTCACTTATATCGTGTGTCGCCATAGTTCTACTCTACTTTGCTTTGCTAGTTGTGTTTCATTCTCTGTCGTGCTATGCATAACTGTACGTTACTCTTTGCATACTTGCTAGAATGGATTTTCTGTTAGAGAGGGAACCTCACCAAGGAAGAAAGAGAGAATTTTCCAGGGGGGGAGAAGTCTGGCTCCATCATGGAAATGGGGAAAATTCTGACAGAATTTTCCCAGGGTCGGCGGAGGAAGAGAGGAGTCAGAGAGTGCTTCAAATGATGCAATGATGACACCTAGCACTTCTTGCTTTATAATAAGCACAGTGCTATCTCCCTGTCTCCGCCAGATCGGTCGGACCCAAGCAGGTAAAGAAGAGATAGTCGAAAGTGAGAAGGCGCTTATGAAAGCTTCAGCAGTGGCTCATCCTATTCAGGGATTAGTGAAATACCATGGGATGCGTGACCGGGTGTTGCGGCTGCCCTATCACGATAGTATTAGTGTGTGTACAGCCCCACTGCACACACTCACGACAATAGAATTCAATGAGGCTTTCCCAGCAGACGATTTCATAGTCAATGATCGTCGATTACCATCATCGCACGAGTATCAACGCATCCTTTCTATCATTAATAGGCTACGTGTCCTTGCAGGCTCATCCATGCACTGTCATCTCGTGTCAAAAAATTCTTTTCCGACGAACATTGGACTCGGTGCATCAGCAAGCGCCTTCGCCAGTATTGCTGTTGCGGGTGCGAGTGCACTCGGATTGCAAATGGACCACCAAGCACTTTCCCGGGTTGCCCGTCTAGGGGCTGGCTCAGCGTCACGAGCGGTGGCAGGTGGCTTTGCTCGCTGGATTGCGGGCAATTCAGATGAAACCTCCTATGCCTATCAAATCGCTTCTCCATCCGATCTCCCCCTTGGAATTGTTATCGCGGTGATTGAACATTTCAAATCGACAGAAGATGCACATGCTGAGGTAGAGACGTCTCCTTTTTTCTCTGCCCGCGTTATTCAGGCTCAAAAACAGGCAGAGGAGGCGGAGAAGTTGCTTCGGGGGAGAAATAGAGATGCCCTTCTGCAACTAGTAGAATATGACACGTTATGCCTCCACGCTGTCACAATGACAGGACGCGGCGGTTTGTTGCTCTGGCGACCGGATACGATCCGTGTCATTGACACCGTGAAGCAGTTACGTGAGGAAGGCTTTCCTGCGTGGTTTAGCATCGATACAGGAGCGAGTGTCTACATCAATACTCATCCTGAACACGTTGAGCTCGTGGAAACGAGAATTCGCGCTCTCGGCCTCAGAACATACCGTGGCACGGTTGGCGATGCGGCTCAACCAGTAGAAGATCATCTCTTCTAACACTTACCCATCGAGTCATCAAACAACTACAGTAGGAAAGCTGAGGAAAGCATATGATCGCCAGAGGCAAAACGTTCCATGAGATACGAGACCGGGCTCATCCCTTTGGTCACGCCCTTAGTGAACTGTACGACACCTGTGATCTTGTCTGTTCTGCCCCAATGGTGGTATTGCTAACAGGTGAGCATGCGGGGGTAGACGGAAGCTTCATGTTAGCAGCGCCACTTCCCCTCAGGGTCTATATAGGCATAATCGGACGCAACGTCTATACGCCCGGACGGTTCCCTCCCATGTTGTCGAGCTTTCGCTACTACGACCCATTGACCGATACTGTAGAAGAGCAAACGCATAACCCGGAATACCTCGGCGCGGAAGAAAATGTACGCAATATTGGCAGCCTGCTCGTAGAGGCGGTCAAAGAACAGCACTTGAGATTTCTCCCAGCTGAGATCGTTCTACTGAGCGAGGCTCCACCCGGGCGGGGAGCAAATTGGTCTGGGGCGTTCTCCGCAGCAATAGCGCTCTCTTTATACCTCCTACAGGGAGAGAACGTTCCTGCACAGTTAGATCCCCACAACTGGAGAAGTACCACACAGATACCCAAACGTGACCAGGAAATCGAAAAACTATTTCGTATCGCTTTGCGTATTGAATGCGCGTCACACAGTCTAGCATCTGGTTATGGACCGGCGTGCAGTCTGATCCCTGCTCTTGGAAAGTTGTTCCTCTACAAAGGGTTCATCGACCCACGATTTGCCACGGCAGGTGGGGATCCGAGAAGAAACCTCAGCTTCTCTCTCTGTCACTGGGACACGTACCAGCAACAACTCGCGACGGGCAAGAGGTATCAGCCATCGGATCTATATGATATTCTCATAGTAGACTCGGGACGCTCCAAATCGACCTCTGATAGCATTGGACGCGTGCGCGGAATGGAAGAAGATAATCTGGCCCAAGATCTGATCAATCTGCTCGCAAATGATCCTAATCAATCTGCCGATGTGCTTGCGAAAAGTGCTAGTCTTTCCGACCAAATACTGCGCGCTCGCCGCATTGGTCTGACCACCCTCAGTGTGTCCAGCGGTCTCGCGATTAAGACCTTGCGGGATTGTTGCGGCGGTATAGAAGATCCGCGAGCGACCCTTCGTGTCGTGTCCAGCATAGACCGGGTGCTTCAGCGTTTGGGACTGTCATTTGTAGAACTAGACGCTCTTCGCGAGGATCTTGGGGAAAAACTGCAGCAACAGCGTCTTGCAGTGAAACTGACCGGTGGGGGAGGCGGTGGCGACATGGTGATCTGGGGTATCCCCCAGACGATCAACGAGATCGTCTTGAGTGAACCTTCAAAGGACCCACAGCCCACGTTGATCTGGCAACTTTCACGGGATGGACTCTCGCAAGAAGGTGCAATGTGTAATCACCCGCACGAGTTCCAGGGATTTAAAAGGCACGCGGCATCTTTGCCAGCACCGCGCGATCCCGTGCTCCATCAGGCCATCCTCATGAATGCCCATGGTGAGGTAACATTGCTGCCCGCTGCCCCCCAATCCTTGTTTGAGGTCTACCGCGCACTCAGGACTCTCGCTCTACAAGGAACGTGCTTATACCTGTACCATCATAGTAATGCCACCAAGGATAGATTCGAACCCCTCTACCTAACCTGGCTAGCACAAAATATCCAGGGTATGATAAGCGTCAAATCATCTCCTTTTCATCCAAAGGAGGGGTTTGTCCTGCTCAAGAACCTACTGCTCTCCTTTGCAGAACAACGTTGCTTACAGCTCGATAATCCGGATCCACTGCTCGAACCAAGCGGGAGGTTGCGCAGTTCCACGATGATGGATCTTGATCTGGCGCGTGGAGCATTAAACTTTGAGGCCAACCGATTAAGCCGTCAGGTTGCAAATCTAGAGTTTCCACATTTAGAAGTACATCGTCAACAGGAGGATAAGGTACGCGTCGGCTTGAGGCTTCCAGAGAACTCGCACTTTTTTGTTATTCATTCAGTCTAGAGAAGAGATTCTGGCAGTAAAAACAAAGTAAGTGGAAGCATCGATAGGAGCCTCCACTCACTATAGGTGTGTATCGCACCCATAACGCTACACACCCTCCCTACCCCTGCTGTCTTGCCAGTTACCTTGTTTTGTGTTTCCGTCTCTCTCGCTTCCATACTTTTCGTGTTCGTACCTTTGTTCTCTTCACATTTTGTGTGCGTCGTTTCTCAGAAAATTCAAGCACAGTTATGAAGGTTGTCACGCCCGTCAAGACGAAATCACTCAGCCAAGCAAGCTCTACAGGGCTGCCCTGTATTGTGCAATGAAGAGCCTGCTGAAGTTGTCCAACGACAAGAAGACAGACACTTAACAGCAGAAAAAGTATCCAAGCTTTCCCTTTTTGACATACGCGCATGCCACGGTTCACAACGGCGAAGAGACGTACCGTCTGTTGTTTCCTCAGTACATCTACTTTTCTCATATGCCCTCCATATATTTTCTAAATCTAGGTATAAGTATGGAAGGAAAGGCATATAGAGCCCAGGTTTTCCTTTTCCTCTTTTCTTGTACACACTTTTTGAACAGAGGAAATCATTGCCCTCTAAAAAAGCAGTCTCTTTGCCTGAGAACCGTTGAGTAGAGGGACGCATCTGTTCTGTAATGCTGTTCATCTGCACAGGTTACAAATGAAACTCACTTTTTCAAGCTCTCTTTGACTCCTTTTCGCCAGTTCATGAGGTCCTGTCATACAAAAGGGTGCGCCAGCGATGCATGGCGTTTCAAGCCTGTGTAAGAACTACACTCATGTTAAATTTGTCTATTTCTTTCTGTGCAACTTCCTGTTTATCATGTATAATGAACAAGCACGAGATCAACGACAGATCGAAAAGAAACGGGGAGGATAGCATGACAAATCCACTATTATCTGGTGTGGATGCCTTGATGCAGGAGTTAGACCTGTTCTGTGGCAGGATGCCAAACGGCTGGCAGAGTGAGCTTGAGGGCCTCTCTATTCAAGATCGTTCTGGGGGCTACTGGCTCCTGGAAAGCGACTAGCGTTCGCCTACACAAGGCAACCTGCACAGGAACGTTCGAGATAGAGGCTTTTTTTAGCGATCGTTCGGTATGCTCAGGTCTGTTAGATTCAGGTGAAAAGAGAAGCGGCAAGCGATCAGGGGATATGAAGGGATGAGCAAAATGATGCGGCGTCTCTCCATCTTTTTTTCGATATCCATCTTTTTCAGCTTGTACTGATCAAATTGTTTCGTTCGCTTGCTCGGTATTATAGTGTTTATTTTCTTTGAAGGTTTTGCGATGAGTTTTGAAAGACAAAGAGCATCATCAGTCCTCATCACTTCGGAGCAGATTGGTGAGACTACTTCCCCGAACCTAGATTATGACTGGTCATTTGCTTCTTTGAAACCAAATGAGACATTATGGGGTCCACATGGATACCATCGTTATCCTGCCAAGTTTATTCCACAACTGGTTCGCCGCATTATTGACACCTATTCTTCTCCTGAAGACCTCGTTGGTGATACTTTTGTTGGGTCTGCGACTACTGGAATTGAAGCCCTACGAAGTAAAAGGCACTTTTGGGGGTCTGATATTAACCCTGTTGCGCTCCTTATTGGTCGCGCTAAATGCACTCCTCTCCAACCAGAAATACTAGATAACACATGGCACCAGTTGAGGAAGCAGTTAAAGAAGGTTCAGCACGTCGGACGCCGTCCTCTTTCAGAGAAAGAGAAAGAGATTATTTCCGCTATTGATATCGCCCGTGCTTCAGATGAAGAACGTTTTGCCTACTGGTTTCCCACAGAATATCAGCAGGCCCTTGCGTCTATTCTCCACGAAATTATGACGATATCAGATGAGCCTTTTCGGATTTTTTTCCTCTGTGGCTTCTCGAATATTTTGCGGCGCTCCTCCATTTGGCTCAGCGGAAGTACTAAACCGCAAAAAGATCTCTCGAAATACCTCTCAGATCCGGCAGAGGAATTTCACAAACAAATGCAAGATATGATCAGACGGAATGCGCTCTACTGGGCTGATCTGGAGCGAGCAGGAACTGATCCTCATCGCATTGCCAATAGATACCGTCTCACCCAGGCTGACGCTCGACACCTTCCGCTTGTTCCAGGAGAGCTTGACCTGCTGGTCACTAGCCCGCCCTACGCAACATGTTATGCGTACCATGAACTTCACCAACTAACGCACCTCTGGTTTACACGGTATCATATTTTTTCTTTCCCTCACACTGAAGTCTCTTATATTGGGTCCAAGGTGGTTTCCAAACGAGATCAACAAGTAAGCGATATGAAAGCAATACCATCGCAACGAGCAAACGAGGCGCTAGAGCAGCTCTCCTGGCTTGCTCGTACTTCTCGTACGTCGAACATCCTACGAGAAGTGCGTCAACTGCGTTACTATTTCCAGGACATGTACGCTACTCTGTGCGAGTCATCTCGCGTCATTGGTACTGGAAAAAGGATGGTGCTTATCATTGGCGATTCACGCAGACGAGGAATCACGATTCCAACGTCTGCTGCCTTATGTGAAATAGCAAACACAGTAGGATTGGAACTAGAGCAGCGGATTGTACGAGAGGTGCCAGGTCGCATTCTTGTGAGCACTCGTGATATGACCACAGGGAGATTCTCATCAAGACCACAAAGTGACGGCCAGGCATATTCGGAGGAAGATATCCTCGTCTTTTATAAAAGATCTATTGAGGAGAAGAGTCCATAAAAACGAGAGGTGGATGGGCACATGCAAGAAAGCAACTTTCCACAACCCACTCCCGAGCAGCTGGCAGGCTTTCAAGAGGGAGATCCCCTGGTTATCAATGAGGTGGTTGAACTTGTCCTCCCGTCGATTCTGCGCTGGGCCTGGATACAGTACCAACGTCTACCTCCAGATGATGTACGAGATATTGTGCATCAGGTGCTGGCAGAAATTTGTTATCATGCTGCACGTTATGACCCAAGGCGCTCATTATTCACAACCTACGTCATCGGTCTCCTAAAGCGGAGGCTGGCCGATCTCTACGCAACGCAACAAGAGAGAGACGAAAAGGAGGAATATGGACCCGATGCACACGAAAAGCTCCTTTCTTTGCCGTATAACGAGACAGAAGCACTGGACGAGGATACTCGTCTCGTTCGAGAAGAATTCTTTCACTCGGTAGAAGAGCATTTGGAGCCTGCTGAGCGGGAGATCTTCCAATTGATGAGGAAGGGCGTGAAAAGCTCCAGGGCTTTTGCCGCCGTCCTCGTCCGCTACGGTCCTGTATCCGATGAGGCAAACGAGGTAAAAAATGCAAAAGCACGCCTCATGCGTAAAGTGACATTTCTAGCAAAGACATTGGGCTACGCGCCGGAGGATCTACGATGACTCAAAATCGTGCAAATGAGGACGGCACTCCCGTCACAGCTCTGCAGACAGACGCAGAGATTCTTCACAAGTGGTACGAGTATGCTTCTCAACAGCCAGGGTCCATTGGTTCACTCCTTCAGCTTTTGCGTTTTCGTCAACGAAAATCGGAAGAACAACAGCGGCGAGAGTTTGAGGTGAGCGTTGCTGATTTTACAAAATTACAAAGTATGCGCTCACCTCGACCGGATCACTTTCATTCCGATGCGCAACGCATCGCCAGAGCATGCCACGTCGGCCAAGTATTTCATTTTGAGCAAACACTTATGCTTGCGCGGAATCTAGCAGGTCACGCGCCAAGCACTCAAGGGGATGTATACGAAGCAGCTTTTGACGCATTTACATCTGACCAGTCTATGACAGAAGAAGAGTAAATATGGTCATTCCTTCATTCCTTGCACATGCCGCCTGGATCGCCAGGCAGATTGAAGAAATTATGAGCCAGAAACCAGAAGGCGCTCAACACCTCCAGCGTTTTCCTCGTGATATAGCGGCTCTTGCCTCATACAGCTTAGACATTCCTATTATTCGTCAGCCTCATCTCAGCGTGCAACATGCTCATGAGTTTTTGTGTCTCCTGCAAGGTGACCTACCCACCTCCAGCGTAGATATGCAAGATCGTCCTCTCTACGGACTTCTTCATATTGGTCCCCCCTCGAACCTCATTCTCATTAGCGAAGAATTATCTACTCCTTTCGCCAATTATGTCATGGCACATGAAATCAGTCATTTCTTTGCAGACGTTTTTTTTGTTCAGCAACGCTGGTCACACTCGCTGCCAGAAAAAACGCACGAGGTCAGGCTCCTCTTTTCCTGGCAACAGCGTGATGGATGGCTAGAATTGCAAGCACTCATTCGAGGACTCCCTCCAAGGCCAACACAAATAATGGCTCGTGGCAGCAGGGAACTGCCAGAAACAGCAGCACGCGAACGGCAAGCAGATCTCATCGCACGAGAAATTCTTGCACCCTGGTCCCTGGTAGCACCACTGTTTGTTGAGTACGGGTCGAAAGAAATTGCCGGGATTCTCGGCGAACACTTCGGCTTACCCAAATGGCTAGCCCTGGGGTATCAAAACACTCTCGAAAAAACCCTTTCCCCTCACGATGATGTTGTTGATCGTCTCTTTAGGCCGCTCCTTCGAAACCAAATTTTGAACCAGGAATAAAACTCCCTGTGCCTCGTGCGAAAAACCCTTCAGATTGCCGTATGACCATATTGAAGACTCGGAAACTGGGAGAAGAGGTATGCCGGGAACGTGTTCTAATCAAGTGAGGAGCGAGTAACTATGGCTGTATCGGGCAACGATGCGGACGATCTGGGTGTTGACGAAACATTCGCTCGCACGAGCGATTTTGAGAGCATCATTGCACCACGAAATTGGCGTCCACCGGGAGAATACTACCAAGTGATGCCAGATGAGACACGGAAGACAATCTCTACGGTTGTGGCTTCCGACGAGCGCTTACGCAAAGAATTGCGGGAAACGTATCTTCCACACTTGGAGCAGGCAGGAACGATCAAGTGCTGGAAGAAAGCAAATCCCAAATTCATAGAAACCCTCCAGCGCACCATGCTTTACTCAGGACGGGTCTTTGCCGCGGATGGCACCCTGGCAAAATATGCGACGTTGAGTCTCGTGGGCGCACAGATCGCTATCTCAAAAGTCAGCTATCAGGGGGGAACCGGTCAGATCATCTCAAACATGATGCATTGGGGACAAGAGTTGCCTCGGACAGTGACAGTTGCAGATATTGTGCAGGCCATCAAGAGCCGGAAGAAGATACACGGCGACCATCTGTCCAATCTGTTTTTGTATGCATTGATGACCTACAAGGAGCGCGAGGTGTTACTTGATACTCCACCAGGCACGTTTAAGCTCATTCAAGGACCAGTCTTTCCTCACGAAATGCTGACGGGAGCCGGGAGAAGCAGGATCATGGTCACCTGCCTTAATCTCATCAAGCAAATGATCGACGATGGCAACTATGCAACCATTATCTCAAGCAGTAGTGACTCTCAGCTCCTCGATTTGGGCATGGCTCTGAATGCAGGTGAGTATCTTGTTGTCGATACAGGGGAAGATGTCTTGATGGATTTTTTGTATGAAGACGGCGACGACTCTAATCAACTGAAAGCACACTATACAACCACGAAAGTCCCAGAATATGGGGGCAGGAGCCAGCTCGACATTTTTAATGACTTTATGAAGGATTACGGCCCCCGTGTGGTGCGTGGTGTTTTACGTGCTCACCGCATGAGCCGTCCATATGTCTTCTTCTGCAATGCAGATCGCATCCCTGAAGCCGTACATATGCTGCTCGCTGATGCCGCGCATACGGGTCCGCGAGGGTTTCCTCTTCTGGTAGATCTCGCCGATCAGTATTGTTCAGGTTCTTTCAAGGCCAGTGAATATACGACTCGACTCAACGCCGAATTTGCACGGGCTTCCAGCGGGAGCATTATGTACCAGTCAGAGCGATCAAGCCGTGATTAGATCGGACTACAACGAAAGGAATTTCTATGCAACCATTTCAACCTACTTCACAAGATGATCAGTCAGGCAACGGTCAGCAACGAACCGGAAACGATCAATTTGTTCCTGGCTCCTTGCACGATGAGAGCGGTGGCACGTCGGAATCTAGCGGACCTTCTATGGCTCAAGTTGACCAACACATAGCTCTTTACGAGGCAATGAGCATCAACGATGAATTAGAGCAGCGTGCGAGAGCATCTCAAGGGGCCATCGCCTTTGTTCATTTTGATGTCACCTCTCCGAAAAACAACATCGTTGAAGCGCTGGTTCACCAGGGTGACTTGATCAAAATTGATCGTGGACTTTATGTACTCATTGTCAGTGATGAGGATCAGCGGCGATATAGTGGCAGGATCGTAGAAGGCCCCTTTTTCGATCCGGATGTGCTCAAGCGCGACTCCACGCCCGTTCAGTTCATCATTTTGAACCAGGGACAAGGAAAAAGGCTCTCGTTGCCAGAATATCATGGGCGCATTCATGTCGAACTCTTAGGTGAGGAGGTCAATGGGCTGCTGTACCCAACTACGCGCCGCCCACGACCAGCCTCAGCGGTATTCTCCTACCAATCTTCTATGATGTCAGACATGTTGAACCTGGGGGGCAATATCCTTCTCGGTCAGTTGGATACCTACAAAGATGTGTTCGTACACATCGATGGAGACCATAAAAACTTTTTGCCCCGTAACGTGCTGACGGTCGGAACTGTGGGTAGTGGGAAGTCGAATACCGATCAGGTCCTTATCGAAGAGACGCTGGCAGTGGGCTACGCTCAGGTCGTTGTTGACCCTGAAGGAGAATATACCCTCATGGATAAGCCTGTAGAGAGAGAAGACGTTCAAGAAGCACTTGCTCTCCATGGGCGTGAGCCTCGTGGCATTACCAACTTGACGGTCTATCGCCCACCACTCTGTGCTTCAAAACGATCAGATGCTATAGAGTTCTCTGTTCCCTTCGATTCACTCAGCCAGGAATTGATTGCAGAAATTACAGATATGAACGAGACGCAGAAAACACGTTTTACGTTTCTCTATGAACAGGCCGTCGAAGTCATGCGCAAAAAGGAAGCCAACAGGACCCTTCTTCCAGATCCTGAAGAAGAGGCAAATCTTTCACGTGGATACCCAGGCATCACTCTTGATTTCCTTCTGGACATTCTTAACCAGGAGTTTGCACATTATGAGTATAAGCGATGGGAAGAAGGTCCAAGTAAGAGTAAGAAGTCGAGCAAGGCGTCAAAATCTGATACTGCCGATGATTCAACTGATTCCGCATTACCCCCTTCAGAAGTCAATTATTACGGACGGATATATAGTCTCAAGTCTCTTATTGGAGATTATCAGGATGTAAGCTCGTATCGCGCTTTGCGCAAGAAATTGCGCGAACTAAAATTGACCAACTTATTCGATAGAAAAGATGCTCCTAAGCTTGACATGGTTCGCCTGAGTACACCGGGCCATTTAACAGTTATCGACATGTCCGATTGCGATGATCAGCAGGTGAAGAATATCATCATTGCAGATCTTCTCTCTCGCATGTATCGCTACAAAATGCATCTGGATGAAGATGCCAACAAACAACGCAGAGTCATGCTCACGCTTGAGGAGGCACACGGGTTTGTCTCACGAGAGAATAAAGGGAAGATGGAGCAAACGCTCAGCCAATTGCAGCGAATAGCGCGACGTGGGCGCAAACGCTGGTTAATCTTGCACTTCGTCACCCAATCGCCGCAGCACCTGCCTTCGGAGTTGTTTGAGTTGGCAAATAATAAGATTATTCACCAGACCACTGGCACAGAGAACCTGCGTGTCCTCAAATTAGCTGCAGGTACCATTAATGAGGGCATCTGGGATGACGTACCCAGTTTGGGCATTGGTCGTGCTATTGTTGTATCCAGCCAATATCCCCATCCCATCATTGTACGTATTCGCCCTGCAGCTTCGCAACGGAATTATACACTTTGAAGTCACTGCTGCTCGCCAATAAGGGGGCAGTGCTTAGGTGAACTCAGGAGGTTGTAGAGCTATAGATGTACATATAAAAAGGGAAAACTGTGAGCAAGAATGTAAAGATGTCTGATATGTGTATGAAGATAAGGAGTATAAAAAATGCATGAGACAAAGAAAATGACAATACTAGCCGAGATTTTTTCGATTCATCCCTCTGCCATTCCTGTCTTGACAGGCTACCGACTAGACATCCAGAGCGGAGATATGGCGACCATCGGCGGGAAATTGGCGTTTCGCCTACAAAAAGCTTTTTCCGGCCACTGGATGTGGTCGCGTCCCTGGATCGTGACCGACACACCCCAGCCTGACGAAGCCATCACTTCCATCGTCGAAACCCTCTGGCAAGAGCAGCCAACGATCTTCCAGGGTTTGCACTCGGTGCGGCGCGCTTCTCCCTGGCAACCAACAGCACAGATACAGGCCGACTTTGTTGCACGCGGCCTGTGGACCGATTTGAAACCTTCTATACTACAGTTGCTCGCCACCTGGTCTCACCCTCTTGGTTCTTCCATCCGTGTCCATCGTACCTGCGAGGTACGGGGATGGGTCGTCCAGGAGCAACCAGCGATCTCTGTTTCTATCGATTCCCGCTTGATTACTAATCTCAATGTGCAAACCTACGCGAAGAAACTCCCTGAGACAAGTGACCTCATCGGTTTAATGGTGGCGGATAAAACATCGACGATGAAAGGCACGATCACCAAAGTGATGGGAACTGTTGCCGAGCATCGTGATCGACTCCTCAAGATCGCTTCAACCGAGTCTTCAAAAGCATCTATCCGGCAAGCGGCGGCGGACGAGTTGGTGGTCCAGGTGCATGCAGGACAGAACCGCCATTATGATTATGTTACACGTGCATTACAGATCGTGGTGCGGACCGCTGATTATGCCAAATTCCGTGTGGATGCAAAACAAGCGACACAAGCCCTTCGTCTTTCTCCAGAAACACGCTCGGAAATGATTAAGCAAATCGCCGCCATCGCAAAGGCCAGGCACCTGGTGAACGAAAGAGCCTATAGTTCGAGCACAGCTCCCACTGCATTTCTGACCGCGCAAGAGGTCAACTTTACTCCTGCCCTGCTCATTGGCGGAGGACAACGCGTGGAGGTGACAGGGGATCGAGACTTGTATATGCGCCTCTGACGCTCCGGAGTCTATAAGCGGAGTGTGGATTTTCCTCCTGGCGGATGTATGTCTATTGGCGTGCTCAATGCACTTCCAGAGACCGCCCCTGACCAATTCTTACAAAGGCTCCAGAAGGAACTGCAAGCGTTGACGTTTGCGAGCCAGATTACCCACATTGAAACCATTGAAGGGACTTCCCGCAATCTCCTGGAGCAAGCCATCAGCCGCTTGTCGAGCAAGGCTCCTTCAATAATCCTTGCTCTTCTGGCTGATGATGTGGACAAAGCGAGAGCAAATGAGACGCAGTGGGGAGTGTATGACCACCTCAAATCCCTCACGATTGGCATGGGAATCCCAAGCCAGGTGGTCACAAAATCAACCATGAGCAACACCTTTGCACTTGGCAATATCGTGCTCGGCATGCTCAGTAAAATGGGCAATATTCCGTATGTGCTCGCCGAACCGCTTTCCTATGCCGATATCATTGTTGGGATTGATATCGCTCGCCGCAAGAAAGAGCGGCTCGCAGGCAGCATGAATACAACAGCCATTGCACGGATATACCAAAGGCACGGAGAATTTCTCCAATATGTAATCCATGATGCTCCGCTTGAAGGAGAAACCATTCCTCCTGATGTGCTTCAGACTCTCTTTCCATCATCGATCTTCACTGGAAAGCGAGTCGTCATCCACCGTGATGGACTCTTCCGTGGTGACGAGAAACAAGCGTTGCGCCAGTTGGCACAACGCCTATGGGCAGTGTTTTACTGTGTCGAAGTCCTCAAAACAGGCACGCCTCGCATCTACGGCTTCCAGGGGCGAGTACTCCAGCCTCCAAAGGGCAGCGCGTTCAAGCTGAATGAGCATGAAGCGTTCCTCATCTCTTCTCTTCCCCCTTTTCCCGGTGTGACGCCCTACCCTCTTCGACTACGAAGTCAGGCTCCATTCCCTATCGAACAAGCCATTCACTCAGTCCTTGCGTTGACTCTCTTGCATTACGGCTCACTTCGTACTCCCCGCTTACCTGTCACTATTCACTATAGCGATGAGATCGCCTATCTTGCTTTGAAAGGAATTAAACCGAAAGCCCTGGAGGGTACGCTTCCCTTCTGGTTATGAAAAAGGAAGAATAAGGAACAACAAAACAGTGTAAAGCACATGAAAAGAAAGAGCGATACGAAGAAACACTGAAAGGACCTCACAGGCAATGCAAGGGAGGAATCATCTCGTGGTCAATGCGGCGCTCGCTGTCGCAACGGAAAGTCTGTTTCATCCTGCTGGCCCAGTGTTTCACTGGATGGATGCATGTTCATTCTTCACTCATGCTGGTGCACTTCCTACCGTGGGGACCGTCCTGGGCTACAAATGCATATACTATAGCTGTACGTTGCTCACTGCTCGTCTCCCTGATATTGATCAACGCATTCGTATCTTCGGCAAACATCGAGGCTTTTCCCATAGCTTGATGGGCCTACTCTTCTTTGCCCTCATCTTGCTTGGCGGGGGCCTGCTCTTCGCTGACTTTCTACGCAGGCGTGGAATCCTCGTCTCCCAGGAAATACAAATGCTAGGATTGCTCGGTATTCTTTCACTGACGTTAGGGTGTCTTTTCCATATTATTGGAGATAGCGTCACGTTTATGAACGACGGAGTATAATTGGTTCATGATACTTTTTGGTGAAACCCTCCAAACTTCATGTCAGGTGGAGCATTTTCTGGCGAAGGAGAGGAAAACTGGCTCGCCCGTACATGAGCCTCTTGTGGGTTTTAATCTTGTTCACGGTTCCTTCAACGGGTCCCTGACTCCATGGAAAGGTGAGTCCTGCCCTAACTGCATCATAATCCCGTTCAATGCCAGCGACGAAACTCTTGAGTTCTTTGATGGCGCTCTCACGCGCTTCCTTCATCCACCCATTGAGGCGCTCAGGCCGCCGAGCGCGTCAGCATCTGAAGGAACGATTGGAGCAAATGATGCACCAGCTTTACTTCTTGAGAGCTCTCTAGAAGCTGTGTCAGGTCACTTTTTTCTTCGGGAGTGAGATCCTCTTCCCGCTTGGAGAGTAGCCGGGACAACTCTCTTGGAGAGGTAGGAGGGGTAGAAGATGATATTCCCTTCTTTGCATGCTTTGGTGGATGAGCCATGCCTGAGAGTCCTTTTCGCCGGCGTGCGACGAAACTGCGCACCGTTGTTTCACCTCCACGATAGCCTTTTTCCTGCAGCTCGACAAAAAGCTGGTGAGCGTTGGAACAGCCGTCGTTCCAGCGCTCTGTGAGGTAGTCATAAAAAGGATCAAGTTGGCTGAGCCTGCGCGTGCGTGGCGTTGGTTGGACTGGCCCTTCCAGACGCAAATACTTCCGCACGGTATTACGGGCAAGACGAAGTGAGGCGGAAATCTCATAGGTACTGTGTCCCTGCTCGTGCATGGTTTTCGCCTGATCCACCAACGCCTGCTTTCGTTCGCGCTTCTCTCGCGAGGCATATCGGCATGGCCTTGGGTCTGGTGGTGGCGCAGGGGTACATGCAGTGGCGACCTCTTGAATCGTGATGTTCTCTAAGGGGGATAACGGTAATTGGATCTTTTTTCGTGTAATGTAGTCTTTGACTGCATCTCCCAAGTTTTTGCACAAATGCCACCTGTCCGCGATTTGCAGCGCTTGTGGGGCGCCTTGAGTCGCTCCGTCTGCATAGGCTCCTCCACGATCACGGCTCACGACCTCAATTGGCATCGATGGGCAGCGAGCCACTGCTTCACACTCTCCGCTTCCCGATCGGGAAGCAGGTCAATTAAACGATGGGTTTCAAGGTCGATGATGACGGTTCCATAACGTTTTCCCCGTTTCCACGCAAAATCATCAATGCCAACGGCCTTGACTTTGCCTACTGGTGGGGTTGACATGAGATGCAGGGAGTATAGAAATGTCTTTCTGGAGAGATGAACACCCAAATGTTCTCCCAGGCGGCCCCCCCCTTTGGCGTTGAATGCCGCACAGATCGCCTGCACGATGCTTCGCAGACGTGTGGTGAGCCGAGATGACGGATCAATCAGCTCTGGGAGCCGTTCTGTGAAGATTTTCCGTGGACAAGACGTCACACGGCAAAAGAATTTTTTCACGGAAAGCAGTAAGCGAACCGTCTTTCCTGCACAGGGAAGTTCAAGTGGTTTTCGTCGATAATAGCTGTGAATAGCAGAAGATGGGGTTGAACAGAGTGGACACAGTGAGCTCATGCGGTTTGAGGTGACACGAACCTGTAATTCACCCTGGAGCTCGCTGATGGCGGTGATCTCTAGCCTATCAGGTAATGGTAGCAGTGGTGTGGTTGGCATTCCCTTGCGGCTTCTCCTCAAAATTGATGAGGATAGTGTAGCAAGTTTTCACCACCTGACCAGGGGTTCACCAAAAAGTATCATGAGCCAAGATTGCGCAGGCGTTGACACGTTTAAAGGGGTGGATTTCTTCTGGCCTGCCCAAGGGCGTGTAGGTCTGCCACACGGCTACTGCATTAAGAACAACACCTGGTCGGAGTACTTTTTCGTCTACGGGATGATGCTGGCGGTGGGCTGCCTCATCGGAGGCAACCTCTTTGGCTTGTGATGACCTCCTAATGAACATAGCACTCCGGTAGATGAGACACAAGCATTGTTTCCTATTCAGACGAAAAAATCATCTGCCTCACCAGACGAAAACTGCAGAAAACAGCTTGGTAACTCCAGCAGTTCATCAATGAAGGGAGCAGCCATTATCACATGCTCCAAGTTACTCAGAAACAGAAGCACCTGCTCTCTCTTTCCCACTCCGCCAGAGGCGTCTGGCGTGTTGATGGTAAATGAATAGAGCGAAAACGATCTTCTGACTCTCACGCTCCATCGCTTCCTCGATCTTCTCGTGATCATCCTCATCCAGGTCAAACCACGAGAGCGCCGTACTCGCGAACTCTTTTACCTGCTCGAACAAGCCTCTTCGATACAGCCAATCATAGGACCAAATCAGCATGACCAGGGTCTCATCCAAACAAGAGCCTTCCTCTTCTCCAATTTCCTCAAGACATGCCTTCAACTGAGCATCCACTTTCATCCAGGCTCCTCTCGAATCTGTTCAAGCCAAGATAACTTGCTCTTAGCATTGAGATCTCCTTAATCTTCATCTTTGCAGCATTCAAGCAACTCAACCCCTTCTTGTTGCAATTTCAATCCTGTGCGTCCATCGATGTTTCCCTTGCCATCACTGATCTGATAATGATAGGTAGGCTGCCAGCACGCAGCACATCCATACGCCCCCGATCTACT
>Ga0207700_10000477_pt1 | contig 23534 bp, 20 predicted proteins | sample LARL82metaG_FD_184348 | JGI IMG/M metagenome (GOLD analysis project Ga0207700, IMG submission 184348) | Corn, switchgrass and miscanthus rhizosphere microbial communities from Kellogg Biological Station, Michigan, USA - LAR L8-2 metaG... | ecosystem: Host-associated > Plants > Roots >...
GAGGGTCGTGTCTCGAGAATGGCTCTCGATCGCGGAACCCGGGCACCCGATGCCGCGCTCGCCGAACCGAACGACGCGCGACTCATCGCGGCGGCGACGGCTGGCGACCGCGGGGCGTTCGAGCAGCTCGTCCGGCGGCATTATCGCGCCGCATTCACGGTGGCGCTGGCGCGCACTGACAACCGCGCCGACGCGGAGGATCTCGTGCACGACGCCTTCGTGCGGGCAGCGGAGCGACTGGAGCATTGCCGTCATCCAGAAAAGTTCGCCGCGTGGTTGTGCGCCATCGTTCGCAATCTTGCCCACAATCTTCGGACACGCGGCCTGTCGGCGCACACGACGATCATACAGCACGACACTATCGCCAGCACCGAGAGCCCAGAGCGCGATGCGCAGCTCGCCGAGCTGCGGGATCGCCTGCAGAGTGCTCTCGCCACGCTGCCCGTCATTCAAAGAGAGGTCGTCCTGCTGCATGACGTCGACGGTCGCACGCACGATGAAATCGCATTGATCGTCGGTACGTCGAGTGGGATGTGCCGGCAACACCTCTTCAAGGCCCGCAAGCGCCTTCGGGCACTGCTGATCCGTACCGATGGAGCGACACCTCTCGATGCGTAACGATTCAGATAGTCCTATCGATCTCTCGGCTCTCGATCCGGCCCGCGATGGCGCATCGTTCGACCGGCGTGCCGCGCTCCTCGCTCGAGAGGCGATGGACGCCCGCGACCGATTGCGCGCCCTGTCTGGGCGACAATCAAGCGGCATCAGCACGACGCTCGCCTCGTGGGCGCGGCCAACCTTGTTGGCCGCAGGTATCATCTTCGCCATCGCACTCTCCGCGGTGGTACGCGCCGCGGCATCGCCATCGCCCCGCTCGACCGTCTCCGCCGCGGAGGCGATGGGACTTCCCCGCCGACTCACCGACATCCTGCACTCCAGCGCGCAGCCCTCGCTCACCGAGCTGGACGTCGCCTTAGCCGCGGCCGCCGTGCCTTGAACGACGTTCAATGACATCATCCTCCGATCGTTTCCGCGCACTTGCGCTTCTGCTGGTCGCCTTCATCTGTGGCGGCGCCGCTGGCGTAGCTGTCGATCGCGCCTTCTGGCATCCGAGCAGCAGCGTGCCCGTGGGCCGGGAGCGACGCGAACGCAACGTGCGCCCCGGGGGCGAAGTGGAGGCCGAGCAGATACCGACGCCACTCGAGCGGCTCGACCTGACGCCAGAAGAAGAGCAGCGACTACACGCGATCGCGCGACGCTGGCGCCCGCAGGCAGCCGAAGCCATCGCCAGAATTCGGCCGATCGTCTCCAACCTCGAGAATGACATGTTCGCGGAGATGCTGTGCGTCATCTCCAAGGACAAACAGGATCGCTATCTCCGCGAGCTGCACGATGGCGGGGCCGACTCGGCCACCATCGCGAAGCGATTCCGACTGGTTCGCACGAATCAGTGTCCGCCGGAAAGTGCCGATCCGCACGGCCAATGACCCGAGATCGCTAACAGCGACGTCGGGTCAGGTGTCTTGAGCACGAACAGGCATCGAGACATCATGAGAATGCTTGCAATCGCCGGCGCGCTACTCGCTGCTCTGTTGCCCAACGTGGCACAATCACAGCAGCCGGCATCGCCGCGGCGTGAAGTCGTGCGCGGTCGCGTGCGCAGCGACAGCGCGGTACCCGTTCGCGGGGCGGACGTCATCGTGACTCGCACCGGCGACGCATCTCCGCGCACGACCACCACCGACAGCGCCGGCGCGTTCCTGCTGGAGTTCGATAACGGCACCAGTGATTACGCGCTCAGTGTCAGCGCGCCCGGGTTCAAGGCGTACAGCGCGCATGTCGTTCGTGTCAGCTCCGACACCATTTTCGCCGACGTCAAGCTCACGCGATCCGTGCAGCGACTCGCCGCGGTCGTGTCGCGCGCCACGCGACCGGTACCCGACCGCGATCCCGCATCCTTTGACGCGGCGGCCGTTGGCGGAAACACCTTCGCGCAGAATGCCGCGCGTCGACTCGCACCCGATCAAGCCGGGGACTTCACGGCGATTGCGAGCCTCCAGCCCGGCATCGCGATCACATCAGCCGGGATATCGGTTGCGGGATTGCCCGCTACACAGAACACGATCACGATGGGTGGTCTCGCCTTCGCGGGCACCGATGTGCCCCGCGACGCCATCACGAGACTGCGGATTCAGTCGTCGTCCTACGATCCCTCCATCGGCTGGTACAGCGGCGCCGTCACGGCCGCCGACCTCGCCATTGGCGACCAGTTCACGTCGCGCAGCGGCCATCTGTCAATCGATGCGCCGTCGCTTCAGTACAACGATCCCGTCTCGGCCCGACTCGGCCAGCAATTCACGAATTTTAACGCCAGTCTTGGTGGCAACGGGCAGCTCGTCGACGACCGTTGGGCGTACAACTATGGCACGCAAGGCGGGCGGCGGGCGTCCAGCCTGTCGGCGACAGTCGTGGACGCGGGGGCCCGTCTCCTGCAACACGCCGGCGTCGCCGCCGACTCGGTAGCGCGGTTGCTCGCGCTGCTCGGCGCGGCGGGCGTTCCCACGTCGTTAGGCTCGCTGCCGCCCGGTGCGATCGACGAAAATTTCTCGTTTATCGGCCGAGTGGACCATGCGCCATTCGATTGGATCACGATGTCGGCCAATCCCACGACCTACGGAATCCAGGCCTACGGGAAGTGGCACCGCGGCGAGGCGGTCGGCTTCTCGCCCACAGCGACACCTGGTCACGGCGGCACCTCCGCGCAGGACATCGGCGCACTCACGGCGATGTTTAGCAATGTGTCACAACGGGGTTTTCTCACCGATATTCGCTCCGGCATTACCGCCGTGCGCTCGACGAGCGATCCATATCTGGCGCTGCCGGACGGCCGCGTCCTTGTCGCGTCCACCTTTCCCGATGCCGATGCCGCCGTCTCGACTCTGCAGTTCGGCGGCAACTCGGCACTCTCGACGATTCAACGCAATTTTCGCTGGGAGACTCTCTCCAGTTTGCAGTTGTACCCGCCCGGCGCCGTGACACATCGCGTCAAGATTGCGGCCGATGTACGCTACGACGTGTTCTCTCAGGATCTCGTCTCGAATCGCCTGGGCACATACACCTTCAACTCGCTTGGCGACCTCGCGGCCAACCAACCCGCCGCGTTTACGCGGACGCTCTCGGCGCCAGCAATCAACGGCGGCGAATGGAATGCCTTCATTGCCGCGGGAGATCTCTGGCGGGTGAGCCCACAGTGGCAGGTGATATATGGAGCGCGCGTCGAGGCGAACACGTTCACTTCGACGCCGACGTTGAACGCATCGCTCGTCTCGGCACTTGGCACTCGGAACGATCATGCCCCGAGCACAGTCGCCGTGAGTCCGCGCCTCGGTGTCAATTGGCAGGACGGCAGAGGAAAAGTTGTTCGCGCCGGCATCGGCCAGTTCCGCAACATCACCGACGCGTCATTGCTGAGTGTTCCCTTGTCGACAACAGGGCTTCCTGGCGGCGTGTCGCGGATCAGCTGCATCGGTTCCGATGTGCCGTCGCCCAATTGGTCGACGTTCGCGGCCGATCCGTCGGCCATTCCGACACAGTGCGTCAACGCGAGCAGCGCCTTCGTGGATGCGGCGCCAGCAGTCCAGTACATCGACCGGTCATTTCAACCAACTCGTAGCTGGCGAGGAAATCTTGGCTACCAGTCGAGCCTACTCCGGAACGTCTATTCGATAGATCTCGTCGGCTCGTTGAATCTCGACCAGCCGGGCACGTTCGACCGCAACTTTGCTGGTGCGCCGGCATTCACGGTGCCTAACGAGGGTCGAACCGTGTACGTGCCTCCGTCGTCTGTTGTTGCGGGCACGGGGCAGCTCTCGCCAACGCTGGCCCGCGTAGCGCCGGCGTTCGGTCGGGTGGTCGATATCGTATCCGACCTTCAATCGGTAAGCGAACAGGCCATTGTCTCGCTGCGGCCGCGGATTCCCGCCGCCCTGCAGCGCTACTTCGGCGACATCATTCTCGGGTACACCCTGTCCGACATTCGCGGCCAAGAGCGCGGCTTCGACGCGGGTGCGTTCAGTGATCCGCGAAGCCGCGAATGGGCGCGTGGTGATTTCGACACGCGGCACATGTTCGTCGTGCAGGGCGTGTTCCGACCGCTGGGTGATGGCCGCCTTCTCGCCTTCTTCTCCGGACGTGCGCAATCGGGATTGCCGTTCACACCGATGATCGCCGGCGATGTGAATGGCGACGGCCTGGCAAACGATCGCGCGTTCGTGTTCGCGCCCGCGGCGACGACGGACACCTCGCTCGCCAATGGTGTGCGGTCGCTGCTCGCGACCGCGCCGCGCAGCGTGCGCGATTGTCTCGGCGCACAGCTGGGGCGCGCCGCCGCGCGTAACAGCTGCGATGGACCGTGGACCGAATCGCTCAACATCGGCGTACGTGTGAGCGGACAACTGCTCCACGTTCCGCGCATGGACGTGACGATCAATCTTGCGAATCCCCTCGGGGGGCTCGATCAGCTCATCCACGGGTCCAACAATCTTCGTGGCTGGGGCGCGCCGGCGACGCCGGATCCCACGCTCTACACGGTGCGCGGCTTCGATCCGTCGACGAATCACTTTCTTTACACGGTGAATCCTCGCTTCGGTGCGAGCTCGCCGTCGATTGGAACGTTGCGGGCGCCCTTCCGATTTACGCTCGACGTACAGCTCGACCTCGCGCGGCCCATGTCCGATCAGCAGCTCGATCGCTGGCTCCGACCGGGGCGTGCGGGACGCGCTGGTCAGAAGCTCACCGCTAACGACTTTTTCAGACGCTATCAGCGTACGGTACCGGATCCCTATGCCGAGCTGCTGCAGCAGGGCGATTCTCTGCTCCTCTCGTCAGACGAGGTTGCGCAGCTGCAGGCGGCGCAGACCGCGTATCGGACACGAGTAGACGCCCTGTGGACGAGTCTCGCGTCGTCTCTTGCCGGCTTGCCCGACTCATACGACGTCGACGCCGTCAGCCGGCGCACCGATCAGACCATCGACGATGTGTGGGAGCTGACGCGTCTCGAGGTGCAAAAGGATCTGCCGGCAATTCTTGCCCCGGCGCAGACCGCCATGCTCACTGGATGGTCAGGCATGCTCTTCCGCGCCCATGATCGAGTTCACATTCGGCTGTCGCCGCGCGGTGGTTGAGCGTTCATTCAACTCGAGGCGTATATGAATTCGATCGGCCGGCTTACGCTGATAATCGCCGCGGCTTCAATGGTGAGTGGCTCACCGCGGTCCGCCCGCGCCCAGCAGCCGCTCACCCCGGCGACTCTCAACGGCGAATGGACGGGCGTTCTGACGCTGGACAACAGTCAGCCGAGGATCGCACTGGTCTTTGCCGTCACCGACTCGAGCTTCGCCGGGAAGGTCTACTCCGACGCGTCACTGATGGGGGACATGGAAGAGGGCTCCGTGTCGGGCAGCCGTGTCCACTTCAAGATCGGCCGGCTCGATTTCACCGGTGTGGTAACTGGCATGCACATGAAAGTGGATCTGATCGTCTACAACGGCTCGACGCGCAATTTCACTCTCACGAAGACGCCCTCATAGCGTTTGTCACCATTGACGGGCGGCCCGCGGGGTGGGAGAATCACTCTCGGTGAGTCCCTAACCGTGGAGCTGAAATGAGCACTGATAAAGTCTCCCGCCGAGAGTTCCTTGGCGTCACCGCCGCTGTCGCCGGCGCGTCGCTCGTCAAGCCCGTGTTTCCATATTCCGCGCTCAGCCGGCTGCGATCACCGAATGGCAAGGTCCGTTTCGGAATGATCGGAGTCGGCATGCAGGGCAATGGCCTGCTCGCGACATCCATCGGACTCGATGGCGTCGAGTGCGCCGCCGCGGCCGATCTCTACGATGGGCGGCATACCCTCGCTCGCGAGATCGTTAGGCCCGACCTTCCAGTGACACGGCGCTACCGCGAGCTGCTCGACAACAAGGACATCGACTGCATCGTCGCCGCCGTGCCGGACCACTGGCATCGCCAGGTGGTCGTGGACGCCGTGAGCGCGGGCAAGGACATCTATTGCGAGAAGCCGATGTCTCACAGTCCCGCGGACGGCGTGGCGATGGTGGACGCGGCAAAGAAGAGCGGACGCATCGTGCAGATCGGATCGCAGCGCGTCAGCTCGCAGATCTGCGCAAAGGCAAAGGAGATGGTAGCGAGTGGCATGCTCGGTGAGTTGACGCTGATCGAAGGGTGGCTTGGGCGCAACGATCCCACTGGCGCGTGGGAGTATCCGCCGCCACCGGATCTCTCGCCCGCCACCCTGGATTGGGATACATGGCAGGGCACCGTCACGCCAAAGATTCCCTTCAATCCGCTCGTCTTCGCGCGCTGGCGTTGCTGGAGGAACTACGGCACGGGCGTGGCCGGTGATCTGCTCGTCCATCTCGTCAGCGGAATGATGTTCATGACGGGCATGAATCAGCCGCCCTCCCAGGCGATGGCCGTCGGCAGCATCCGCCGCTGGAAGGACGGCCGTGACATGCCCGACGTGCACTCCGTGCTGTACTACTACGGCGATCTGCCGGTGGCCATGCGCCTCAATCTCGGGACGTCGATGCCTGAGACGTATCGTATCCAGGGTTCGAAGGGATTGCTGGAGGTCACGGGCTCGACGATCAACTTCACTCCTCAGAGCGGGAAGGACGACTCGCCGAGCTATTACGCGTACAGCTTCCCGCGCGCACTCCGAGATGCGTACTTCAAGAAATGGCACCAGGAGAACGATCCGAAGATCGGTCAGGCGCCGATGCCGGAGAGTATCAGCTACAGCGGGCCTGATTACGACGACACGCGCCCTCATCTCTGGAACTACTTCGAAGCCGTGCGCAATCGGCGGCCTGTCGTTGAGGACGTCGTCTTCGGCCACAATGCCGCGCTCGCCTGTCACATGGCGAATGACTCCTATTTCAAGCGGGCCTCGGTGGCGTTAGGCGATTACGGCGCCGTCACTCGCACGGCGAGCGGCGGATAGAGTTGCCAGTGCTCCGACGCATACGCGAAAGGCTCCGCTTCGTCGCGGAGCCTTTCGTTTGGTAAGCCCAGAGTTGCCGACTACATCGTCTGCACCGGGTTTACCGTGAAGCTCGCGAACGCACCGCTCTGGGTGAACACATCTCGGCCCAGCTGCCGCGCCTGATTGTCGCCCCAGCAATAGATGTGGTTGTCCGTTCCGATACCGCAGGTGTGCTCGGCGCCCGAGGCGAGGGCGCGGAACGTCATCGGTGTGGAGCTGAAGACGCCGTTGACGATATTGATCGAGACGACCGCGACCTTCTGCACTGTGGTGAAGGTGCCCACGGGCTGGCCGTTTCCGAGCTCGCCGCGGCTGTCCGAGCCCCAGCACACTGCGAGGTTGTTCGCATCGAGCGCGCAGGCATGCAGCGCGCCCGCCGCCACGCCGTGCAGTGACATGTTGCCACCAATGACCTGCGGAACGAAGGTGCTGGCGCCCGGCCCGTTGCCAAGCTGACCATTGTCGTTGTTGCCGATGCACTCGACGGTCTTGTTCGATAGGTCGACGCAGGTGAGCGCACCCTGCGCCGAAACGCGGGCTACGGTTTGCGGCAGGTAATTCCCCCAGAAGAAAGTCGCAACGTCCATAGCACCGGTGTTGTTGTTCTGGGCGAAGGCAAAGTGCCACGCCGTATCCACGCCGGTCTGGAACTGGGTATTCAATCCCCAGCAGTTCACGGTACCGAAGGCAAAGCCGCATGCGTGGTACTTGCCAACCGCTAGACTACTGAAGCCGTTGTACGCGGATCCGCTTGGAGTCGTGATCAGGAACGGCACGCCCGTACCTGGACTTGTGATCTTCGGAAAGGCACCCAGATCGCCCCAGCAGAACACGCCCGTCGATGTGGTGCCGCAAGTCGAATTTCCGCCGGCGGCGATGGAGGTGAAGGTCAACGCTGGGAGGAGTGGCCCGTAGGGATTGTTCTTGTCGACGGGGCCAGCCACTGGGTAAACGGGCTCGAAGGCATCGTCGAAGCCGGTTTGCCAACCGACCTGACCCTGCGTGTCTAGCCCCCAACAGAACGCGGCGCCCGCGCTGTTCAGCGCACACGCGTGACCGTCGCCGACCGCGATGTGCGTTGCGCCCGAGAAGACTTTAGTTGGCGCCTTTGCGTACATGCCCCAACACCAGACGTCGCCGTCGCGTTGCCGTGCACAGCTATATGAAGAGCCGGCAGCGATCTCAACGAAGTCGCCGGGGTTGAGTACAACCGGTATTGGGCCGACGAGCAGCTTGTCCGGGGCGCGCGGAGCGAGGAAATCTCTGTGCTCGTCGGTGCAGGCAGCCAGAGAAGTCGTGGCGAGGGCGACGAGTCCGATTCGAACGATAGTAGTACGCATTTGTGGCTCCGGTTCGGGTTTCCGCGGGCCATGCTAGCCAAAGCTCCTCAGCGCGACCTCACCGCCACATCATTTCCATCTTTTTCGCCCTCTTTCGCGCGAAAATCGGCCGAATATCTTCTGCGGCCATGTCCAAAGTCGGAATTGGTATCGTCGGCTCTCGTTTCCAGGCCGATTGCATCGCTCATTCGGTGAAGCTTCTTCCTGATGAAGCGGAGGTCGTCGCGGTCGCGTCGCCAACGCCCGGAAACGCCGAGTCATTTGCCAAGCGTCACGGAATTGCCGGCGCCTACCAGGACTACCGGGAGCTGCTGCGTGACCCGCGCGTCGAGATGATCCACATCTCGGCGCCCAACTACATCCACGCCCGGATCACCGTGGAAGCCGCTCGAGCCGGCAAACACGTCGTTTGTGAGAAGCCGCTCTGCGTTACCCTCGAAGAGGCCGACGAGATGATCGACGCCTGCCGTAAAGCTGGCGTCCTCCTCATGTATGCCGAGGAGCTGTTCTTCGCACCGAAGTACGTCAAGGCGAAGCAGATGGCCGATGAGGGCGCCTTCGGCCGCATTCATCTGGTCAAGCAGGGGGAGAAGCACAACGGTCCGCACGCCGATTGGTTCTGGGATGTGAAGCAGTCCGGCGGCGGAGCCCTCATGGATCTTGGCTGCCACGGGATAGCCTTCTGCTGGTGGTTCCTCGGCAAGCCGAAAGTGAAAAGCGTGTACTCGCAGATGTGGACTCAGGTTCACGCGAATCGAACCGCGGGCGACGACGAGGCCATCACAATCATTGAGTTCGAAGGCGGCGCCGTTGGCGTGGTCGAGAACAGCTGGAACCGGCCCGGCGGCATGGACGATTCCATAGAAGTCTTCGGCGATAAGGGGCAGACGTACGCTGACATGCTGATGGGGAATGCCCTGCCGACCTACTCCGAGGTCGGCTTCGGCTACGCCGTCGAGAAGGCATCGACGACGCGCGGTTGGACGTACCCGGTGTTCGAGGAGCACTGGAATTACGGGTTCCCGCAGGAGATGCGGCACTTCGCGCGCTGCGTCCGGGGGAAGGAAATACCAATTGCCGATGGTGAGACGGGTCGCGTCGTTCAGGAAGTCCTCTACGCCGCGTACGCATCAGCAGGCCGCGGGGCCAAGGTCGCGCTGCCATTTGCTCCAAAGGGCGTCGCCAGGCCAATCGATTTATGGAAGCGTCCCGGGTAACGCCCCTTTGCGTATTTCCGACATCAGAGTCGTTAGGGAAAGACGTTGCGGCAGGCATTGTCGAGCGTGTGCGCCGCGGTCGGAAACCATTCCTACTCGGCTGTCCCACGGGACGTACACCGCGGCCGATTTATCACGCATTGGCTAGCGCCGACTTGTCGGACGTGATCTTCGTGATGATGGACGAGTACCTGGTGCCCGGCACGAAGGGACTGATCTGGGCGAGTGAGCGCGAACCATGGTCCTGTCACGCCTTCGTCGCGCACAACTTCAGATTCCAATCTCGCGACGTCTGGTTCCCCGACCCGACCGACCCCGGCGAGTATGATCGGCGGATCGCGGACTCTGGAGGCATCGATCTTTTCATTCTGGCATCCGGCGCAAGCGACGGCCACGTCGCGTTCAATTCGACTGGAAGCGCGCGCGGCAGTCAAACTCGAGTAGTTCCCCTCTCGGACGCGACGCGGCGCGACAACCTGCAGACGTCGCCGAGCTTCGGCACCATGGACAACGTGCCTCAGCACGGAGTCACAGTGGGAATCGACACTATCGCCCGGGCACGCGAATCGATCATGATCGTGTGGGGCACGTCGAAGCGCCTGACGCTGCAACGGATGCTCGCCGCCGACCGTTACGATCCGACGTGGCCGGCGACGGTGATTCACGAATGCCCCGTGCGGGAGATCGTCGCTGACGCGGCTGCCGCGTCTTGAGACAATTCAGAAAATCCGCGGCAGCGTCGAGGATCTCTGTTAGCCGAACTTTTTGAACATTGAACCAGACAATTACGATTGGATCACTGTGATGCTCGCGATGGGCCAACGACCTCGTGTCAGCGACCACGCAACGCGCTATCGATGCCGGCTTCCACGAGCGGCACCATGATCTTGTAGCCCATCTCGTTAGGGTGCACGCCGTCGGAGGCGAGCTCCGCGCGCATCCCGTGGCGGTCGTCGCGCATGGCGCTGTGGTAGTCCACGTAGACGCTGTGGGTCGAGTCGGCGTAGTGTTTCATCCAGGCGTTCAACGCGACAATCTTCGGTGCCGGCTCGAGCCCTGGTCGCCATGGATAGTCGTACACCGGCAGCACGGAGCAGAGCACGACGCGGACGCCGTTCATCCGTGCGATGTCGGCCATGCTCGCGAGGTTGTCCTCGATCATCTCGAGGGTGCTCGGCCCGGTGTTGCCGGCGATGTCGTTCGTTCCGGCGAGGATCACGACTGCTTTCGGCTTCAGCGCAATCACATCCTGCCGGAAGCGAATGAGCATCTGGGGCGTGGTCTGGCCGCCGATGCCGCGGTTGACGTACGGCTTTCCCGCAAACTCGGCGGCCCAATACCTCTTCCAGCCCTCGGTGATCGAGTTGCCCATGAACACGACGCGATTCTCGCCGGACTTCGGCGCGGGAAGCACGGTGTTGGAGTCCCGATACTTCGCCAGATTCGGCCAATCGGTGGTGGTCTGCGCGGCGGCGGGGAGGGCCGCGACGAATGGAAGGAGAGCGAGTAGTCTCATGGGATGAGGCTCAATGACCTGGTTCTGACGTCCAAATTGGTCGCCGACACGAGCAGCCGGCTGGAGAAGATCGCACTCCTGGCCGCGCTCCTCAAGCGCCTGGCACCTAACGAGATCCCGATCGCTGTTGGCTTCCTCACGGGCTGGCCGCGACAGGGCAAACTTGGCATTGGCTGGGCTGGCGTCTCCGAGGCGCGTCCGGTCGTTTCGGCGACCGATGCGACGCTCGATCTCGACGAGGTAGACCGTGCCTTCACGGAGCTGCAGGCGATTCGGGGGAAGCGCTCCGCCTCCGAGCGGAGGCGGCTACTCTCTGAGCTCCTCGCCCGCAGCACATCCGACGAACAGAGCTTCCTCGGAGCGCTGGCGATCGGTGAGGTCCGCCAGGGAGCTCTCGACGGGGTCCTCACCGAGGCGGTGGCGAAGGCAGCTGGCGTGCGTGGGGACCGCGTGCGTCGCGCCGTGATGCTCGCCGGCGACCTTGGCAGCGTTGCCGAAGGGCTTCTCACGGAGGGCGAGTCGGCGCTCGCTCGTTATGCCCTGCAGCTCTTTCGTCCCATCCAGCCGATGCTCGCCGATTCGGCCCCGAACGTTGCCGACGCGCTCACGACGTTGGGGACGGCCGTACTCGAGTGGAAGCTCGATGGTGCGCGCGTCCAGGTGCACCGGCAGGATGACCGCGTCGCGATCTACACGCGCAGCTTGAATGATGTCACCGCGGCGGTTCCGGAAGTTGTCGAAGCGGTTCGCCAGCTGCCAGCGCGTGAGATCATTCTCGACGGCGAGGTGATCGCGCTCATGGACAGCGGCAAGCCGATGGCATTCCAGGACACGATGCGCCGTGTCGGGCGTCGGCTCGACGTCGAGTCGCTGCGCTCGACGATGCCCGTGACGCCATTTTTCTTCGACGTGCTGCGCGTCGACGGCGAAGATCTCCTCGACGAGCCGCTGACGGCCCGCCTCGCGCGACTCGACGCGATCGTGCCAAGCCCGCTGCGCGTGCCACGCCTAACGACGGCCGACGTCGCCGCAGCAAGCCAGTTCGCCGAGGATGCCATTGAGCGCGGTCATGAGGGGGTAATGGCGAAGCTGCCGTCGGCTCCGTACGCGGCCGGACGACGCGGCTCAGCGTGGCTCAAGGTGAAGACTCCGCGCACCCTCGATCTGGTGGTTCTCGCCGCCGAATGGGGCTCGGGTCGCCGCAAGGGCTGGCTCAGCAATCTCCATCTCGGCGCCCGCGATCCGGCAACCGGCGGCTTCATCATGCTCGGCAAGACGTTCAAGGGAATGACCGACGAGATACTCGAGTGGCAGACCAAAGAGCTGCTGGCCCGCCAGACGCACCGTGACGGCCACGTCGTCTTCGTTAGGCCGGAGCTGGTCGTGGAGGTCGCCTTTAACGAGGTGCAGCGCAGCTCCCAGTACCCCGGCGGCGTGACGCTCCGTTTCGCTCGAATCAAGGGGTATCGCTCGGACAAACCAGCCAACGAAGCGGATACGATCGAGGCAGTCCGGGCATTCCTTTAAGGATGAATTGCATTGTAGTCAACCACAGAGGACACGGAGGCCACGGAGGGGAACCTATAGATCGATCACGAAGCGCTCGATGCCGTCTCGGAGCCGAACGACATTGAAGTTGATCGACAACCCCACGCGATGACGCGCGAGCCTCTGGTGACAGAGGGTTTTGTGCTCGATGTATTCGAAGCAGCTTACTGACGGATTTTGTCTCCACCACAACTGCGTGCTCCACAAGTAAATCAATTCGATACGCCACTTTGACGTGAAACTCGCGGTAGACAATGGGTACGGGCACTTCTGTCTCCGCAGTCAAGCCCCTCGCTCTCAGTTCATAGGCGAGGCAGTCCCGATACGGGCTTTCGAGCAGTCCTGGGCCAAATGCCGAATGCACTCGCAGCGCTGCATCCACGATCTCGCCGCTGATTTCATTGAGTTGGAGCGGTCGTATCAATCGTCGCAGTTCGGTCATTCCAGCAATCTCGATTCACTGCTGCAGTTCTTTATTACCATTTGATCACGTGGAGGTGTGGAAGTAGACGCGCTAGAGTGTGATTCTTCTCCGTGTCCTCTGTGGTTACTCCCATCGATTCTCAAGGGCACACGAGGGTCCTTGACGAGAAGGCCCCGATCGTCGCACCCTCCCCGGTCATGCACCTTCAGCACGATGTCGTCTGTCCGACCCTCGTTGGGCGCGATGCGCAGATTCTCGCCGTGCGGCGCGTCCTCGATCAGGCACGCGCCGGCAACGGGCGCGTCGCGCTGATCGTCGGCGAGGCGGGCGTCGGCAAGTCGCGACTGTTGCGCGCCATGACCGACGAGGCACGCGGCGCGGGGTTCTTCGTCTTGCAGGGTGCCTGCTTCGAGGCTGAGCGATCGATACCATACGCTCCCCTGCTCGATCTCGTTCGCTTACTGGCGAGCGCCACATCGCCCGCGGTTGTCAACCACGTGCTCGCGCCAGCGACGAACGATCTCGTCGCGTTTTTTCCCGAGCTTCGGCTGCTGCTCCCTGACGCGACGCCCAATCCGAGCGTCGATCCGGAATCTGATCGCCGCCGTCTCTTTCATGTGCTCGCGCTCGCGCTCACACAGCTCGCGCGCACGCAGCCAGTCTTCCTCTCCTTCGAGGACGTCCACTGGAGCGACGACGCGACGCTCGAGCTGGTGTTCCACCTCGCCCGAACACACGTGTCGCTGCCGGTGGTCATCGGCCTCACCTACCGCGGCGAGGAGGCAGGACCACGGCTTTCGCGGCTCGTCGCCGATCTCGAGCGTGCACGCATCGTCACCGATCTGCCGATCGAACGACTCGGGCGAGAGGATGTTGGCGCCATGTTGCAGGCGATCTTCGGGCCGCGCGAGCAACTCGGCGAGGACTTCGTTCACGTTCTCCACGGACTCACCGAGGGGAATCCGTTCTTCGTTGAGGAAACGCTCAAGTCGCTGATTACCGCGGGCGATCTCGCGCACACGGGCGCGGGATGGCGGGCGCGCCCGCTCGAGCGGGTCCGTGTTCCCCGCACCGCCGTCGAGGCCGTCCGGCGACGGCTCGCATCGCTCAGTGTCGCGGCTCGGTCGGTGGCGTCGATGGCGGCGATTGCCGGGCGGCGCTTCGACTTCGACCTCCTGCGCGGCCTGACCAATCTCGACGAGGGGGCGCTGCTCGCCCTCGTCAAGGAGCTGATCGCCGCGCAGCTCGTCGTCGAAGAGTCGGCCGACCGCTTCGCCTTTCGTCACGCACTCACTCGTGAGGCGATCTACGCCGAACTGCTGGCCCGCGAACGCGTCGCGCTTCACCGCGAAGTCGCCGCCGCGCTCGAGCGACAACACGCAGATGGCCTCGACGCGGTCGTCGAAGCGCTCGCCTATCACAGCTGGGAGTCGGGAGATTGGGAACGCGCCGCTGACTATGCCGCACGCGCGGCGCGCCATGCCCTCGCGCTCTCCGCGCCGCGCGAGGCCGTCGCTCACCTCGACCGCGCCTTCGCTGCCCTCGAGCGCTCGGGGATCCAGCCGCAAATCGAGCTGCATCTCTCGCGTGGCCGAGCCTTCGAGACGTTAGGCGAGTTCCAGCGCGCCAACGACGATTTTTCCAATGCCCTCGTGCGCGCGCGCGACGCCTGCGACCAGCGGGCCGAATGGCAGGCGCTCTACTCGCTGGGCCTGCTCTGGGCCGCGCGAGACTACAATCGCGCCGGAGAGTACCGTCGGGAGGCATTGACCGTCGCCCGTAGCCTCGGCGACGAGAGTCTCCTCGCTCGAAGCCTCAATCGCGTCGGCAACTGGCACGTCAACCGAGAGCAGCCGCAGGAGGGTCTTCCCTTTCACTACGAGGCGCTCACGATCGTCGAACGCCTCGCCGATCATCGTGGGATCGCCGAGACGGTCGATCTCATCGCTATGGCCCACCACTGCGCCGGCGACCAGCGGGATGCTGCATCCTACTATGAGCGTTCGTTGGCGCTCTTCGACGAAGCGCAGGACCGTCGCGGCTTTGCCAACGCGCTCGCGCTTCTCGCTCTCTGCAGCCCCTCGTATCAGTCATCGTCCACCACGCCGTATGTGAGTCCGGCGGTGCCCGAAGAGCTCCGGACCCTCCGCGCGGCACGCACCGCTCATGACATCGGTTGGCGCGCCGGCGAGGCCTTCGCGCGATTCCTCTCTGCAGACTGCCTTGCCTGGCGTGGCGAGTACGATCGCGCCATCCCGCTGGCTCGTGAGGCACTTGCCCTCGCTCAGGAGATCAGCCACCTCGAGTGGACGGCCGGCACCCTTCGCCTTCTCGGCGCCATGTGCTTGGACCTCCTGGCCGTCGACACCGCACGGGAGCAGCTCGAGGAGGCACACGCCATCGCGCGGCGGCTCGGCTCGTACGTCTGGATCCGCTGGACCGCCGCGCCGCTGGCCGTCGCGCGCGCAAGGACCGCTGACGTGCCCGGCGCACTCGAAGTCCTCGACAGCGCGATCAAATTGGAAGCATCCAGCGTTGTGCGTCGCGCGGATTCCGACCAGCTCACGCTCGGCGAGCGCAGACTCTGGCTCGCCCGCGCTGAGGTCGCGCTGGTTAGGCAGGAGCCGACCGAGGCCCTCGCGATCGCGGAACGGCGCCTCGCCACAGAACGCGCCGCGAATCCGGCGAGCACGCTGGGTGTTCCCCGACTCTCGATCATCCGCGGGGAGGCGTTGCGCGCGCTTGGCAAGTACACGGAAGCTGCCGATGCATTCGACGTCGCTCATGCCGAAGCCACGGCCCAGGGCGCGCGTCCCATGTTGTGGCGCGTCCAGGCCGGCCGAGGACAGCTGCACCGGATACAACGACAACGCCTCGAGGCACGACGCGCATTCGACTCGGCCCGCGCGATTGCCGAGGAGCTCGCGATCAGGATCCCCGATGAGCAACTTCGGAAAGCGTTCATAGGAGGACTCGACGACGTCGTGCCGGCAGCGCCAGCGCCCTCCCCGCGACGCGCGGCGAAGGAGGCGTTAGGCGGTCTCACCCAACGCGAGCGGGATGTCGCCGAGCTCGTCGCCCAGGGCACCGCGAATCGAGCAATTGCGCGTGCGCTGGGAATCGGCGAACGCACGGTTGAAGGTTACGTCGCCAGTGCCCTGGCCAAGTTGAACTTCGCGTCTCGCGCGCAGCTCGCCGCGTGGGCGGTGCAGCAGGGTATCGCTCGTCCCGCGCAGAAATCGTCACGATAGGCGTCGCTGCGTGCCTCTGAGTCTGCACGTGTCGTCCGAGAATCCCCGTACCGGGCTGGAGGAATTCCCGTAGAGGACCGCAAAACCTCCGTGGTTCCCACGATGTGACGTCCGACGGCGATCGGTATCCTGCGCCACGTGCTCGGCAGGGCGCCGAGCCAGGACCAATCATCGGAGAACCACATATGCGAAAAATCGCAATCCTCATCGCGACGGCCTTCGGAATTCTTGCGTGCTCGAGGGACCAATCCGGCCCGCGCACGCCGACCACGCCCCTACTCTCTCTCGTCGCCACCGCCGGGCCGGAGCAGGACATCCAATGGGGACCCGCGCCTCCAATCTTCCCGAAGGGCGCTGAAATGGCGGTGCTGCAGGGCGACCCGAGCACGTCCAACGAGTTCACCGTTAGGCTCCGCTTCCCGAACGGCTACAAGATCGCCCCTCACACGCATCCCACGATCGAGAACGTGACGGTGCTCACCGGCACCTTCCTCGCCGGTATGGGTGAGCAGTTCGTAGAGTCGAATATGAAGGCGTTCGGCCGCGACGGATTCGCGAGCATTCCGGCTAATCACGCGCACTACGCGATGGCCCGCGGTGAGACGATTGTGCAGGTCCATGCGATCGGCCCCTTCCAGCTGACCTACGTGAACCCCGCCGACGATCCAACGAAGGCGAAGTGAGTAAGCGACGGGTCATCCTGAGCAGCGCTCGGGATGACCCGCCGGGATCCCACCATCCTGTGCAACTACTCCAATGTCGACTACCGTCAATTCAATCACGAGACCCGATCCGGTCGCTGACCGCGTACGGGCGACCTGGACAGCCGGCGACTTCGGCCGGATTGCGGTCGGCTACGTCCGCGGTGCCGGCGAGTTCATTGCGCGCCTCGAGCTCGAGAGCGGCGAGCGCCTCCTCGACGTGGCGTGCGGCACGGGCAATCTCACCATTCCCGCGGCGCGTGCCGGCGCAGATGTCACCGGCGTCGACATTGCGCCCAATCTCGTCGCCCAGGCCAGGGCGCGCGCGGCGGCCGAGTCGCTCACCATTGCGCTCGATGTCGGCGACGCCGAACAGCTGCCTTACGAGACCGGACAATTCGACACGACTGTGACCATGTTCGGAGCGATGTTCGCGGGCCGCCCGGAGCGCGCCGCGTCGGAGCTCCTGCGCGTCACGCGATCCGGTGGTCGGATTGTCATGGCCAACTGGACGCCGGGCAGTTTTATCGGCCAGATGCTGAAGGCGACGGTCGCATACGTCCCGCCGCCAGTTGGTACGCCTTCCCCGCTGCTCTGGGGCACCGAAGACGCCGTTCGCGTGCGACTTGGCGCCGGCTGCAAGACGTTCGCGCTCACGCGTCGGATGATCACCTTCGAGTATCCCTTCGGCCCGGAGCAGGTCGTCACCGAGTTTCGGCTCTGGTACGGGCCCACGTTACGCGCCTTCGCGACGCTCCCTGACGACGGCCGTGAATCGCTGCGCCGGGATCTCGAGCGGCTCTGGCGGGAGCACAACCGCGCGACCGACGGAACCACGCGAGTGGAATCCGAGTATCTGGAGGTCGTCGCGGTAAGAAGTTGACACCAGGGAGCGCGAGTGACCCATATAGAACGGGATCTGGGCGCATCGCGCCCGGATCTCATGGGATGTAATATGTCGCCATGCGAAAACGTGGCGTCATACTCGCGGTGGTCCTCTCGCTGGTTGGGCGTTCGTCGTCGCACGCGCAGGTGCGCGCCGACTGGCCTGTCTATGGCGGCGGCGACGATCACACGCACTACACGACACTCGCGCAGATTACTCCGGCCAACGTTAGGCAGCTCGCTGTCGCCTGGACGTACGAGACGCACGACGAGTTCAGCGGATCGGAGATGCAGACCAATCCGATCGTCATCGACGGCGTGCTGTATGGCACGTCGCCAAAGCTGCGCGTTTTCGCGTTGGACGCTACCACGGGAAGAGAGCTGTGGAGCTTCGACCCGAACAACGGAAGGCCGCCGACGTCGCGCATCCGCCATCGTGGCGTAGTCGTCACCGGCGATCGCGTCATCTTCAACTATCGCAATCGACTCTACGCGCTCGACCGCGCCACCGGCCGTCCAATCCCGACCTTCGGCGACAGCGGCTGGGTCGATCTGCGCGCTGGACTCGGCCGGCCCGTCGACGGTCTCTCGGTGAGCGCGAGCACGCCCGGCGTGGTGTTTGATAACTTGCTCATCATGGGTAGCACCGTTCCGGAAGCGCTGCCGAGCGCGCCCGGCGACATTCGCGCTTACGATACAAGAACGGGGAAGCTCGTCTGGAGCTTTCATACGATTCCGCATCCTGGGGAGCCGGGTTACGAGACCTGGCCGCCCGATGCCTGGAAGATCTCCGGCGGCGTCAATGCCTGGTCCGGCGTCACGCTCGATGCAAAGCGCGCGATGGTTTTCGTCGCGACCGGCTCCGCATCCTACGACTTCTGGGGCGGTAATCGAATCGGAGACGACCTCTACGCCAATAGCGTCATTGCCCTCGACGCGCATACTGGAAAGCACATCTGGCACTATCAGGTTCTGCACCACGACCTGTGGGATCGCGATCTCCCGGCTGCGCCGGTGCTGGTGACGGTGACGCACGATGGCCGGCGCGTCGACGCCATCGCGCAGATCACGAAGACCGGCCACGTGTGGCTGTTCGATCGCATGACGGGCAAGCCGCTCTTTCCGGTACGCGATCGCGCGATGCCTCCGGCGACGCTTGCCGGGGACCGGGCCTCGCCAACGCAGCACTTTCCCGCGCTCCCGCCGCCGTTCACGCGCCAACGCATCACGAAGAACGATCTCACGACCCGTACGCCGGAGGCGCACGCGGCCGCGCTGCATCTCTGGGAGCAGTATGGCACTCACGATCCCTTCGATCCACCTAACGAAAGAGGGACGATCATCTTTCCCGGTGTGGATGGCGGCGGCGAATGGGGGGGGCCCGCCTTCGATCCGACGACCGGCCTGCTCTATGTGAACGCGAACGAGATGGCGTGGCTGCTCAAGCTTGTCCCGCGTAGCGACAAGTCGCTCTATGCCGCGAATTGCGCGGGCTGTCACGGAGAGAATCGCCAGGGCAGCGCGATGGCCCCTTCGCTCGTGGACGTGGGCGAACGCCGGGCCCGCGACCAGATCGCGCAGATCATCCGCGAGGGGACTGGTCGCATGCCAGCCTTCGGGAGCGCCCTCGAGGGTCGCGCGTTGAACGACATCGTGAACTTTCTCCTCACCGGCCGCGATTCGTCAGCGGCCGTCGGGCCGGATCCGTTCGGCGTTCCCTGGCGGAATGCATACTTCGACATCTTTCTGGACAACGAGGGCTATCCCGCCATCTCGCCGCCCTGGGGGACGCTCTCCGCCATCGATCTCGACAAGGGCAGCATCCGCTGGCAGATCCCCTTCGGCGAATACCCGAAGCTTGCCGCGCAGGGCGTCAAGAACACGGGAACCGACAACTACGGCGGCGCGATCGTCACTGAGAATGGTCTGCTTTTCATCGGCGCCACGACGTACGACAACACCTTTCACGCATTCGACAAGCGGACGGGCCGTCTCCTCTGGAGCGCGCAGCTTCCCGCCGCCGGGAACGCGACGCCCTCCACGTACGTGGTGAACGGTCGGCAGTTTATCGTGATCGCCTGCGGCGGGGGCAAGAATGGCGCCCCGAGTGGTGGAACGTACGTCGCGTTCGCTCTTCCTCGTTAGGCTTCCGGCGCCGGTGGTGCCACGGGAGCCGGGCGCCACCCGCTGTCGAGCAAGCCTTCACGTGCGACCAGCAACCGGCGGGTCGCCGCGCACATCGCCAACCAGCCCATTCCGGCCGCGAACCCACCGAGGACGTCACTCGGGTAGTGGACGCCGAGGTACAGCCGGCTGAAGGCAATGCCGGCCACGAGAAGGACAGCGAGGGTCCACGTCACCCGCTTTGTCATGGTCCGGGAGGCGGGATACGACGCGATCAGCCAGGCCAGCAGCAGGTAGCAGATGGTCGAGGCCATCGTATGACCGCTCGGAAAGCTGTAGGAGTGGCCGTGAAGGTACACCGCCGCGTACTGCGGGCGCGACCGATGCACGCTCGTCTTGAGCACATACTCGACGATGCTGCCGCCGGCGTTCGCACCCAACCACAACCAGAAGAGCAGCCGGGCGTGGGCACGCCAGAGGAGGAAAGCCACGACAGCAACGACGACCGCGACTCCGTACGACCCCAACTGGGTCAAGGCGTCGAAGAAGCGCAGTCCCGCCGCCGTCGCGTGTCCATGAAACCAGTTGTTGACGATCGCGTCCCACCGCACGAGGGAATCGTTGTCGAGAATCGCGTCGAGCAGTCCGCTCATCGCCCAGATCGCGAGCGCGCAGGCGACGACGCTGGTCGTCAGGCCAATGCCCAGCTGCGACTTCCGGTCGAAGCGCGCGGCGAGAAAGCGCCGCAGCCGTGCCATGAGCGTCGGTGGCGAGGCTCCCGGCGGTTTAGTCGACATCACGTCACGAGCGCGCGCTGGTGTACCGATCGTGATGCCGTACCCATGCCTGGCTGTCGCCGAGGTGGCTCTCGTCCCTGCCCTTCGCCGTCAGGTCCAGGAAATTATAGGTGACATTCAGGAGATCGATGCCTCGAGCATAGGTTGAGTAGGTGTGAAATATCAGTCCGTCGTCGTCCTTGTAGAACGCGCTCGCACCCTCTCGATCCGGGCTCGTTTCCCCTGACCGATAGTTGTATACGCCAGCCTTCGCCTTTCGATCTTCCGACCGGAAGGAGACGCCGAAGTCATAATTGAAGTCTCCGTCGCCTGACGAGACCCATTTGAAGTTCCAGCCCAATCTTCGTTTGAATGCTTCGAGCTTCTCGACGGGGGCACGCGAGACGGCGACGAAGGTCGTGTCACGTTGGTGCAAGTGCTCGCCATGCATCGCGAGGGCGTCGAAGCTGTCGGCCCAGAAGGAGCAGTGTGGGCAGCCTTCCTTCGCCTCCGGTGCGAACATGAAGTGGTAGATGACGAGCTGTCGCCGCCCCTCGAAGAGATCGCCGAGCGTCTGCTTTCCGTTCACGGTGTCGAAGGTGTAGCCCTTGTCCACACGTTCCCAGGGCAGCGAGCGGCGCTGCCGCGCGACTTCATCCCGCACGTGTGAGAGCTCCTTCTCGCTCTCCAGCAGCGCGACACGGGCGTGCAGCCACTCCTCATGCGACACAACGGGGTGATCCCGAATTGGACCGCTGTCGTAGTTCGGCATAGTCATCTCCTGAAGAACTGAATGCAGTTGCTGACGCGGAGGTCGCGTCCTGAGCCAACCGACTCCGCTCGTCCGGCGCAAGGGACTTCTTTGCGGCTCCGCGTCCTCCGCGTATATCGCCACCCCAATTTGTCGTGACAATTGTAATCCCTCTGTAAGCTTCGGCTGCTTAAGTTGCCCCCACCGTTGGGGCTGGGTGATGCGGGTGAACCCGTGAACAAGAGGACATGCCGGAGCAGATTCCGCCCGCGCTTTCGCCGCAACAGTGGAAGGAAGCCCGCGCTGGATGTCTTTCCCTCGGGGTCGTGGACGACGAGCTGCACGTTGTCGTGCGCGACCCGGACGACGGCCTTGTCTCGATCAGCGGCGCGGATGATCTGTGGGCGCTCATCGCGCTCGCGAACGAGGCGCTCCCGCACACCGATCTGCGCAAGCTGGCCATGCGTGACGTCGGCGTCATCCGTGTGCTTGCCGAGTCCTGTCCCGACACGGCCAATGGGCGCCGGCTTCGGACCCTTGCCGAAGCCATCAGTGACAAAATCGCGTCGCTGCTGCCGGTGAGCCGTTAGGCATGCTCCCCGACCTAACGGCGCGCTCGCAGCTCCAGCTCGACGTCCGCTGACGGCCCGTACGTCGCCGGCGCCATTTGCCGGATCGCGCCGAGGTGATACGCGAGATGCGGCACCGTGGACAGCATGTACGTCAGACGCGTGCTGTCGACTTCACGCGGCGTAGCAAGCGTCGACAGCCAGCTGCTCGTCTCGCGGCGCAGATCACCGCGTAGCCGTTTCCATTCCTCTTCGTTCACCGTCGGTCTCTTCCACGCCGCCGTCCAGTCCGCATTCTTCCAGGGATTCGACTCGCCGGCCACCCAGCGGTTCATGAGCTCGAATCCGTAACGAAGATGCTCGACGTGCGCGGCGATTGACGAGCCGCGCCCATGCGTCGCCGACGCCTCCCGGGCCGAGAGCTTGTCGAGCGAGCCGAGGAGCCCGATATCGCCCGTGTTGAGCATGAAGGAGGGGTCGCGCGGCACACCCTCTACAAGTTCGCGAAACAGCGTCGTCAACGTCGTCGTGAGCTCGTCAGTGCGCATGTCTCGGTAGCGAGGTGAGCGGGAGTGCGCGGGCGGCGCCGCGAGTCCATGTAAATTGAAATGATTGCAGCGCCAGCGAGAAGCCGATGCCGATAGAAGGAATGCGAATGACCGTCGAAGTCTTCAGCGACATCATGTGTCCCTTCTGCTTACTCGGCAAGCGCCGCTTCGCAAACGCCCTCGCGCGCTTTACCTATCGCGACGATGTCGATGTCGTCTGGCGCAGCTTTCAACTGGATCCCGACCTTCGCACAGATCCAACCATCACCGTCAACGAGTACCTTGCCCGGAGAAAGGGAATCGACATCGACGACGCGAGACGCATGAACGATCATCTGACGCGCGTCGGCTCGCAGGAAGGGCTCGTCTACGACTTCGACCGCGCCATCCCGGCGAACACGTTCGATGCCCACCGGCTCCTCCACTTCGCGCGCGAGCAGGGCAAGCAGAGCGAGATGATGGAGCGGCTGTTCACGGCATACTTCGCCGAGGGGAGGAACGTCGCGGATCCGGCGGTGCTCGCGGATCTCGCGTACGACGTCGGCCTCGATCCCGCCATCACGGCGGCGATGCTGGCATCGACTCGCTACGCCGACGACGTCCGTTGTGACATTCGGGAGGCGGCGCAGCTCAGGATCAATGGCGTGCCGTTTTTCGTCTTCGATCGCCGGTACGCCGTATCGGGAGCGCAGGGCGCTTCGGTGTTTCTGCAGGCCCTGGAAGAGTCGTACATGGCGATCGATGCCTAACGACCAACGGCAACGGCGACGCGCGAGTCCGCGGTTCCGTAGTACAGCAGCAACCGCCCCTTGAACCGGACGAGCCCT
>Ga0207700_10000483_pt1 | contig 23397 bp, 17 predicted proteins | sample LARL82metaG_FD_184348 | JGI IMG/M metagenome (GOLD analysis project Ga0207700, IMG submission 184348) | Corn, switchgrass and miscanthus rhizosphere microbial communities from Kellogg Biological Station, Michigan, USA - LAR L8-2 metaG... | ecosystem: Host-associated > Plants > Roots >...
CCCGCTTTGATCTCGAGCGCGCAAGGCGAGCAGAATATTGATGACTGCAGGAAAGCTTCCGCCGGCTATGTCGGCGGCGAGCATCGGCGGGATTACGGGATGGTCGCTTGGCCCGGGCTGCAAGTCCAACAGACCGGTGTTGCCGATATAGTTGATGTCGTGACCGGCTTCATGCACGCGAGGGCCACTCTGGCCGTAGCCGGAGATCGAGCAATAAATGACACGCGGATTGAGCGCGCGCGCATCCTCGTAACCCAGGCCGAGCCGCGCCATAACGCCAGGACGGAATTGCTCGACGAGGATATCAGCGCGCTTGATGAGTTGAGTCAGTTTCGCGCGGTCCGCCTCGTTCTTGAGATCGAGGCTCATGCTGGCCTTGCCGCGGTTCAACATGACAAAGGCCGCGCTTTCGCCGTCGATCATGGGCGGAAACCGCCGCGCATTCTCACCCCCGGGCTGTTCGATCTTGATCACCTCTGCCCCGGCTTCTGCGAGCAGCAGGGTGGCTAGAGGCCCGGGGAGTAAAGTCGTGAAATCGACAACGAGAAGACCGGACAATGGCTGCATGAATGCACCTTAACGAAATCACCGGAAGTCCGGTTTCGCGGGCATTTCCCGCGACCTGCCCACTTGGCGCGGCCTTTGCATTGCTCTAAACGGCAGAACCATGTTTTGGAAGGTCTCATGAAGCCGCCACGACAATTCTTCGCCCCGCTTGCCATCGGCGCCCCCGCGCCCCTGCGCGAATTGCCGGCCCGATTGGAGCGCATGATTCATTTCGTGCCTCCCCATAACGAGAAAGTCAGGGCAAAGGTGCCGGAGCTTGTGCGGCAAGTCGATGTGGTGCTCGGCAACCTGGAAGACGCCATCCCGATTGACGCAAAGGAAGCCGCTCGTAAAGGATTCATCGAGATGGCGAGCAAGGTCGACTTCGGATCGACCGGGCTCTGGACGCGCATCAACGCGTTGAATTCTCCGTGGGCACTTGCCGATATCACAGAGATTGTCGGCGCGGTCGGCAACAAGCTCGATGTCATCATGCTGCCGAAGGTCGATGGGCCCTGGGACATACACTATCTTGACCAGCTGCTCGCGCAGCTCGAGGGACGATACGGACTGAAAAAGCCAGTTCTCATTCACGCTATTCTCGAAACCGCGCAGGGCGTCAACAACGTGGAAGCAATCGCGACGGCCTCGCCTAGAATGCACGGAATGAGTCTGGGGCCAGCCGACCTTGCCGCGTCGCGCGCCATGAAGACCACACGTGTCGGCGGCGGTCACCCCGAGTACAAAGTGCTGGCGGATGCCGATGGCGAAAAGCCGCGCGCAACGTCGCAGCAGGATCTCTGGCACTACACCATTGCGAAAATGGTCGATGCCTGCGCTGCCGCGGGGATCAAGCCGTTCTATGGACCGTTCGGAGACTTTTCCGACGCAGCTGCGTGCGAAGCACAGTTCCGCAACGCATTCCTTATGGGTTGCCTGGGTGCGTGGTCGCTCCACCCCTCGCAAATCGAGATTGCAAAAAAGGTTTTCTCACCTGATCCGACAGAAGTCGCATTTGCCAAGAAAATTGTGGAGGCTATGCCCGACGGCGCGGGTGCCGTGATGATCGATGGAAAGATGCAAGACGACGCTACCTGGAAACAGGCTAAAGTTCTGCTCGATCTGGCGAAGCTTGTTGCGACCAAGGATCCCGCAATGGCGGCGCGATACGGTGTGTGAGAGAAGTCAGGGACAGCTCTGTCATGGAAAAAATGCGTAACGCCAAGTTCAAGATCGGTCAGGTGGTCAAGCACCGTGTGTACCCATTCCGTGGCGTCATCTTCGACATCGACCCCGTCTTCAACAATACTGAGGAATGGTGGCAAGCGATCCCCGCAGAAATTCGCCCGCGCAAGGACCAGCCTTTTTATCATCTCTTTGCGGAGAACTCGGAGACCGAGTACGTCGCTTACGTGTCAGAGCAAAATTTACTTCCCGACACGTCAAACACGCCGCTTCGTCACCCCGACGTCGCCGAAGTTTTCGATCGCGATGAAAACGGCGGATACAAACCGCGTCGAAGCGGATTGCACTAGTCTCAAAACAAAAGGCGCGGCCCTTTGGCCGCGCCTCGAAGTTTAGCGAAAGCTGGAAGAGCCTATTTTTTCTGCGCAGGCGCAGGAGCAGTCGGCACGGCGCCCGCAGGTGCCTGGCTCTGCTGGCCCTCGAGTTTCTTGCGGGCCTCATCGGCTTTCTTCTGCAGCTCTTCCTGCAATTTCCGCTGCTGTTCCTCGAACGCCTTCGGATCTGTCGGTGGACCGTCATACGCCTTGGCAAAATCGTTCAACGGCAACGGCAAGCTGATCGGCGTGCCTTGCATGTTGATCGCCTGGACGATGATGTTCTGGCCCTTTTTCATTTTGCCGATCAGGTCGTCGGTCACCTGATAGTCAGCCATGCAGCCAACCGGGAAACAGATGCTGTAAGGCGACTGCGTGGGCTGACCCTGATCGATCAGCATGCGAGTGCCATGCGATAGTTGCATGCCCAGCGGAACGGTCACGCGCAGCACCTTCTGTCCGCCTTCAGGCTCGAACAGCTGGACAATCGCGACCGGCATGCCGTTTTCCAGTCGACCGTCCTTGGTAATGACGCAGACCTGCTTGTTTTGGGTGTCCGGCCCCTTACCGCAGACTTTCATCCACGGCGAATACATGAGTTGCGGCTGATCGCCGCCCGCCTGCTGCTGTCCGGGTTGCCCAGGCTGACCCTGCTGCGCCGGCTGAGCGGGCTGTGCCGGCTGAGCCGCTGGTGCCTGCTTCTGGGCCGGCGCCGCTTTCTGTGCTGGCGCCGCGGGGGCTTTCTGCTGTGGCGGCTGCTGGGCAAGCGCGGGCGCTACCAAGAATAGCGCCGCCAACGTCCCGGCCACGCTCAGCGCCCGGCCCAAAACCGGCCGAGTCGAAGCAATCCGATGATCCATTGTGATTATCCCTTTTTCTTCCCGTTCGCGACCAATGGCTGTCGAACAGGGCTTTCAGGCGGCTCTCTCCGTTTGAAATACGGCGGGAGCGTGACACTCGGGGTGCCTGATAGCCGAAATTGGGCCTGCAATAAAGCCACGAATGCACTGAAAATGCCGGCGCGCGGGACCCCCTGGACCTATGATAAATTCACAGAAAATCGGACCGAATCGCATTCGACCGTCTTCCGCGCTGAACTTTGTTCCCTCCGCGCTCACGCAGCTGCGCGCGTCGCGACGCGCGGTCATGCTTGGCACACTGCTGGCAGCGACTGGAGGCCTGCGTCTCGCGCGCGCCGAAGCCACGACGCACGCCCTGGCCATGCATGCCTTAGCGATGCATGGCGAACCGGAATGGGGTCCCAACTTCTCCCATCCGACCTATGCGAACCCCGCGGCGCCCAAAGGCGGCCAGCTCGTGCAGGGCGTTCTCGGGACTTTCGACTGTCTCAACCCGTTTATCGTCAAAGGCATATCCGCTGCCAACATGCGTGGCTACGTCATCGAGAGCCTGCTCGCACGTGGCTACGACGAACCTTTCACGCTCTATGGGCTACTCGCCGAGAGCGTCGCGACTGACGCCGCTCGCAGTTTCGTCACTTTCGGTCTCAATCCCGCAGCGAAGTTTTCGGACGGCAGGCCGGTGACGCCGGAAGACATTATTTTTTCGTGGGAGCTGCTGCGCGACAGGGGCCGACCGAATTTCCGCACGTATTACATCAAGGCCACGAAGGCGGAGCAAACGGGCGATCGGACCGTCCGATTTGATCTCACCGGCGCCGATGACCGCGAACTTCCGCTCATCATCGGGCTGATGCCTGTGTTGGCAAAGCACGCCATTAATCCCGCAACCTTCGAAGACACGAGCTTCGAGCCATTGCTGGGCAGCGGCCCCTACAGCGTCTCCGCGGTGAAGCCCGGCGACACAGTCACGTTCAAACGTAACAATAATTATTGGGGCCGCGATTTGCCGATCAATCGCGGCCTGTGGAATTTCGACACCATCCGCTTCGACTACTACCGCGACGGCAACACACATTTCGAAGCATTCAAGAAAGGACTCTACGATTTGCGCGTCGAGACCGATCCGGGACGTTGGCAAATGGCCTACGAGTTCCCGGCATTGCGCGCAGGCCAGGTCGTGAAAGAGGATATGCCTTACGGACTACCGAAAGGCATGAACGGCCTCGTTTTCAATACGCGACGCGCGATTTTTTCGGATGCGCGCGTGCGTGAGGCCATCCTGCAGATGTTCGACTTCGAGTGGATCAACCACAACTATTTCTTCGATCTGTATAAGCGCACCGCAAGTTATTTCGATGGCTGTGACCTGTCCGCGCACGGCGTTCCCGCCAGCGAGCGAGAGCGCGAACTCTTGAAGCCGTTCCCGGATGCCGTACGGGCCGACATGATGGACGGCACATGGTCCCCGCCGGTGAGTGACGGTTCCGGCCGCGACCGCCACAACCTCGGCCACGCCTTCGCACTGTTCAAGGCCGCCGGCTATGAACTCAAAGGTACGCAGCTGACCAATGTCGCCACCGGCAGGCCATTCACGTTCGAAATTCTCACCACGACCCGCGACCAGGAGCGCCTTGCGCTCGCATTCGTCCGCAGTCTGAAGCGGGTCGGCATTGAGGCGCGCGTCCGGACGGTCGACGCGACGCAGTTCGAGCGCCGCCGCATTGGCTTTGATTTCGACATGATGGAGTATCGCTGGGAACAGTCGCTTTCGCCCGGGAATGAGCAATTGTTCTATTGGGGTTCGGCAGCCGCCGATCAGCAAGGCAGCCGCAACTACATGGGGGTCAAGTCACCGGCGGTTGACGCAATGATTGCCGCAATGCTTGCGGCCACAAGCCGAACAGATTTCGTGGCCGCCACCCGCGCCCTGGATCGCGTCCTGCTTACCGGCTTTTACGTCGTCCCGCTCTATTTCCCACCAGTACAATGGGTGGCGCGCTGGACACGAATCGAGCATCCCTCACATACCTCCCTGTTCGGCTATTTGCCGGAAACGTGGTGGCAAAAGGATCTAAAGCCTTGAGGCTTTGCCAATGATCCTCGGCGAAACGCCCTCGGCGGCGAGTACGGCTGCGACCCTCGACGACCTCTTTCGGCGCGCCGGGGTGCGCCATCCTGATGCGCTTGCGCTTGCCGACCCACCGAACCGGCAGAACTTCACCGATGGAATTCCACGCGCCCTGAGTTTCGCTCAAGCCGATCGCGCAATTTCGGCGATCGCAGCGAGACTGCGCGGCCTGGGACTACAGACCGATAGCGCGGTGGCGATACAGTTGCCGAACATCGTGGAAAGCATCGTCGCTTTCCTCGGCGTACTGCGTGCGGGCATGATCCCGCTGCCCCTGCCGTTGCTCTGGCGGCAAGAAGAAATCGTGTCCGCCCTTCGCCAGGTTGGCGTCAAAGCCATCATCGGCTGCTCTCGCTTCGGCCAAACCGATCAAATCGAAATTGCCATGCAGAGTGCGGTCGAATTGTTTTCGATCCGTCACGTCTGCGGCTTCGGCCCGAATTTACCGGACGGCATCGTTCCGCTCGACGACGTATTTCTCCGCGAAGGCGCCGAGGCGACCGTGAGCGTTCCACGCCTTGGCCCTGCCGCAGCGCACGTCGCAGCTATTACTTTCTACCCCGACGCAAGCGGCCTCGCGCCAATTGCGCGCAGCCATGTCGAACTTGTTGCCGGGGGCCTGGAAACGTTTCTTGAGACCGGAGCTGGGACTGACACGCCAACCCTGTCGACGATACCGATCGGGTCCTTCGCAGGCATTGCGTTGACCGTCATACCTTGGCTGCTGTGCGGCGGTGCATTGCATCTGCATCATAGTTTCGATCCCCTCGCCTTTGACGCACAGTACCGTGCGGTCACGGAGGGTACAGTCATTCTCCCCGCCGTCGCGGTGGCTGCTCTCGCCGAATGCGCGACTTTCGATCACGCAGGACAGACTGTCGTTGCACTCTGGCGCGCTCCAGAACGCGTTTCCGGTGCCAAGGCGTGGGAAGGCCCGTCGCACCTCGTCGACGTCGCAAGCTTCGGCGAAACAGGTCTGATCGCTGTCCGGCGCGACGGAGGCGGTTTGCCGCCGCCAATCCCGCTGGGTCCCATCAATTCGATCCATCGCGCGCCCGGCGCACCTGTTGTCATCGAAACCAGCCGCACGAAAGCAGGGACCTTGGCATTGCGCGGCCGCATGGTCCCAGCCCAGACCTTCCAGGCGCCTCCCGGTCAATCCGCCTCCATCGGGGCCTATGTTGACACCGGCTTTGCCTGCAGCCCGGCACAGGACCCCCAAACATTGGTTGTCACCGCGCCTCCATCGGGGACGATATCTGTTGGCGGCTATTGCTTCCGCCAGAGCCAAATCGAAGCCGCGGTCGCTCAGGCCGATCCAAAAGCGACAATCGTGGTCCTGCCCGATGCCGATCTCGGGCAACGCCTCGCCGGCACCGCGGCGGACCGCGAGGCCTTACAGAGTAGATTGCAGGCGCGCGGCGCCAACCCGCTGTTGTCGGGGGCCTTCGAACCGCGGCACCCGCCCAAAGCTGCCTGATTTCGTTCGCCGTTGACCAGGTGTTAACGGCGTTCTTCTAGAATCGCGTATCCGGCAAAACCGCGCGCGCTAACCAATGTCGCTACAAGGCCCATTGATCGTGGTCGCCGAGCGCCCGGCCACGGGGCTCGTTGAAGCCTTGGCAACAGCCGGCGCCTTTCCCATCGTCGAGACCAAATGGGCGGATGCACCAGCGGCATTCCTGACCGTCAAACCATCTGCCGTTGTCGTCGCCGAAGCGGGTCCGCCTGCGAATGACGAGGCGGCACGCATGCTCTGTCTCCAGGTCGCCACTTTCAACGGCCCGATCGTTCCGGTGATTGCGTGCGTCCTTGGCGATGAGGACGCGGCTGTACCGATTGCGCTGCCTGCGGATGCTGCTTTGCCTGTCCAGAGGTTGCTTGCACGCCTGCAATCGGCGATGCGCGTCCGCGCGTTGCATGACACGGTGTTGCGCCGGATCGAATTGTTCGCTTCGCACGACGGCAAGCTGCCGATGTTGCCTGTCGGCGATGCTCTCGACGATGCAACTGTCCTGATCGCCGGACGCGGTCGGCTCTACCCAACTCTCAGCGTTGCTATGGGTGAACGCGTCAGGATCGCCGGAGCGCTGAGCGTTGAGTCCGCGGCCAGACATCTCAATGCCCGGGACATTGATGGCATTGTGGTTGGCGACGGCTTCTCCCCGCGCATGGTCGAAGCGTTTCTCACCGTGCTCGCGCAAGAACCAAGATTTCGCGACATCCCCGTCGCAGTGATTGGCGAAGCACCTCCGGATTTTGCTGATACGCTTCCCAACATTGATCAGGTAGTCGCGGATCCCCGACGACTCGTCGCACGAATGATCCCTCTGGTGCGTATGCGGGCCTTCGAGGGGCGTCTCAAGCGCATGCTCAAGGCACTCGACACCGACGGGATTTTCGACCCGGAGACCGGCCTTCTCACGCGCACGTCATTCTGGCGCGACTTGAAGAAGGTCGTAGCGGAATCGACTGATCGCAGTCTGCCGTTGTCGGTCGCTCGCTTTTCGTTCACCAAAACCGACACGTGGACCAGCCTCGATGCTGCCCGGTTAATGACCCGCTTGATCCGCAACATCGATTTCGCGACCCGCGACGGAGATGGCGACATTCTGTCCGTATTCACGCAGACCGACCTGCGTGACACGCATGTCATTGTTCGACGCATCGCCGGCGCGCTGAAAAACAACATGTTGCCGTCGCGGCGTCCTGGTGAGACGCCGAGTGCTCACGTCACGCTGGCGACATTGAAGGCCGGCGATACGCTCGACTCGTTGATGCTCCGCGTGGCTGGCGGCCGCATGGTTGCGGCGGAGTAATGCCCGGCCTAGGCTACCTGCCAAAGGGAGCCAGCTATGCCCAATCAACAACCCGTTCGTATCGACGTTGTCTCCGATGTGGTTTGTCCGTGGTGCTTTATCGGCAAACGTCGGCTGGAAAAGGCGATTGAACTGAGCCCGGGCGTTCCTGTCGAGGTGCACTGGCGTCCGTACTTTCTCAATGATTGGATTCCGCGCGAAGGCATTTCGCGCGAACAATATCTGACCACGAAATTCGGCTCACCCGAACGCTACAAGGGCATCGCCCAACGTGTCGCCGCGGCTGCTTCGGCCGAAGGCCTCACATATGCCATCGACAAGATCAGCCGGCAGCCGAACACGCTCGACGCACATCGGTTGATCCGTTGGGCCGACAATGCAGGCAAAGCTGCCGATATGAAGCAGAAGTTGATGGATCTCTACTTCACGGAAGGCGCCGATCTGACGAACCGCAAAGTCCTGGCGCAGGCTGCGGCCGATGTCGGCCTCGACGCCAAGGAGATTGAAATGGCGCTAGCCAGCGACAAAGACGTCGCCGAAGTCGAACGTGAAGCCCTTTCCGCAAAGGAGGCTGGCATCGAAGGCGTGCCGTGCTTCATCTTCGACGGCAAATTCGCCGTGTCGGGCGCGCAGGCCCCCGAGTATCTTGCTGAAGCGATCGCGCGTGTTGCGCGGACGGCGGACGCAGCCGAATAAATCGCGGACGCATCGCCATGAAAATCACCGCTGCCGTGGTGCACGAGCGCTCGGGCCCGTTCACCATCGAGCAAGTCGACCTGTGCGACCCGCGTGATGACGAATTACTCGTCGAGGTCATCGCCAGCGGCATGTGTGCGACCGATTTACACGGACGGGATGCCTACTACCCCACGAAGTTTCCAAAGGTGTTCGGCCACGAGGGTGCCGGTATCGTCCGCGCCATCGGAAAGAAAGTTTCGACCTTCAAGCCCGGCGACCACGTCGTGATGGCCTATCCATGGTGCGGCGAGTGCCCGAATTGCCGGACCCAAAGGCAGAGCTATTGCATGCACGCATTCGACCTGAAGATGAACGGCACGCGCGCTGACGGATCCACCCTACATTCAAAAGACGGGAAACCGATCTACAGCGCCTTTTTCCAACAATCCTCCTTCGGCAATTTCACCATCGCCAACGAACGCTTCGCAGTGAAAGTCCGCAAGGAAGCACCGATTGAGAGTGTCGCTGCTCTTGCTTGCGGAGGCCAGACTGGCGCTGGCGCCGTGCTCAACGTCATGAAGCCGCGCGCCGGCGATAGTTTTGTCGTATTTGGGGTGGGCGCGGTCGGTCTCTCAGGTCTGATGGCCGCGAAGATCGTTGGCTGCGATCCGATCATCGCAGTCGACGTTCATCCGCATCGGTTGGCTCTGGCGCGGGACCTTGGTGCCACCCACACGATCAATCACACCGAATGTAAAGACGTTGTTGCAGAAATCAGGAAGACAACCGGGCTCGGCGCGCGCTTTACACTTGAGACATCGGCGCTTCCCGCGGTGTTCCGAGAGGCGGTCGATTGCCTGATGCCCGCAGGAACTTGCGTGCTTCTCGGCAGCGCGCGCAAAGGCACCGAGGTCTCGTTCGAGACACCGTTTTTGCAGAACGGCCGGACGGTCCGCGGCGTGATCCAGGGCGACAGCGTGCCTAAAGAATTCATACCCCTGCTGGTGGACCACATCGTCGCCGGGCGTTTTCCAGTCGAACGCATGATTTCTTTCTATCCGTTGGTCGACATCAATCGGGCCGCGGTGGAATCGAGCGAAGGCAAAACCATAAAACCGGTATTGCGGATGCCTCACTAGGCAGCCGTCACGCGGCCTTGGCCTGCTCGGCGATCGACACAAGCCTGCGCAGGACGGCGGCGGTGCCTTTCAAGCGATCCTGCGCCCGCGGCCAATCCTCGAAGAAAACCAGTTGTTGGTTCTTTGCCGTCTTCGGATCGTTGCGCATGCGCACCGCCGACCCCTGCTCGCGGATAAAGGCTATAAGCCCCTCCGGATTGGCAAAGACGTTGTCGCGGAATGACAGCACGATCCCCTTGGGTCCCGTTTCGACCTTCTCAACATTGGCCCTTCGGCTGAGAGTCTTGATCGCAACCACCTGCAGCAGGTGTTCGACTTCCTGCGGCAGTTTGCCGAAACGGTCCACCAGCTCGGCTGCAAACCCATCGATGGCCTGTTCGTCTTCGATCTCGGCCAGCCGTCGGTAAAGGGCAAGCCGGACCGACAGGTCTGCAACGTACTCCTCCGGAATAAGCAACGCGGTGCCAATGGTGATCTGCGGCGACCACCGGTCGGCGACCGGCGCCGTAATTCCGGCCTTCAGGCTCATCACCGCCTCCTCCAGCATCTGCTGGTAGAGTTCGAAACCGACTTCCTTAATATGGCCCGACTGCTCCTCGCCAAGCAGATTGCCCGCCCCTCGAATATCGAGATCGTGCGAGGCAAGCTGGAAACCTGCACCCAGCGTATCGAGTGACTGCAGGACTTTGAGACGCCGTTCGGCCTGGATCGTTATGGGCTTCTGTGCCGGCAACGTGAACAGCGCATAGGCGCGAAGCTTGGCACGGCCGACGCGTCCGCGAAGCTGATAAAGCTGCGCCAGACCGAAACGGTCGGCCCGATGAACAATGAGCGTATTGGCGGTCGGAATATCGAGACCGGACTCGATGATCGTCGTGGAGAGCAACACGTCATATTTGCCGTCATAGAAAGCCGACATGATGTCGTCGAGCGTGGTGGCCGGCATCTGCCCGTGGGCGACTGCGGTGCGCACCTCGGTGACATTCTTGTCGAGGAAATCCTTGGCGCCGGCGAGATCCTCAATCCGCGGACAGACATAAAACGCCTGGCCGCCGCGATATTTCTCACGCAGCAGCGCTTCACGCACCGTGATCGGGTCGAACGGCGACACGAAGGTCCGCACTGCCAAACGGTCAACCGGAGGCGACGCTATGATCGAGAGGTCCCTCACTCCGGTGAGCGCCAGCTGCAAGGTGCGAGGGATCGGTGTTGCGGTGAGTGTGAGGACGTGCACTTCCGATCGCAAGGTCTTCAGCTTTTCCTTGTGTGCGACGCCGAAATGCTGTTCCTCATCAACGATCAGTAGAGTGAGATCCTTGAAGTTGATGTTCTTGCCGAGCAAAGCATGGGTGCCAATCACAATATCCACGCTGCCGTCCGCCAGACCCGCTCTCACTTTGCTCAATTCTGCAGGTGGCACCAGACGCGACGCCTGCGCGACATTCACTGGGAATCCGCGGAAGCGCTCTGAAAATGTCTTGAAATGCTGACGGGCGAGCAAGGTTGTGGGCACGACAACCGCGACCTGCTTGCCACTGATGGCTGCAACGAATGCCGCACGCAGCGCGACTTCCGTCTTGCCGAAGCCGACGTCGCCACAAACGAGCCGGTCCATCGGACGTCCCGAGCCGAGATCCTTGATGGTCGCATCGATTGCGGCCAGCTGATCTTCAGTCTCCTCGTAGGGGAAGCCGGCGCAAAATTCGTCATAGGCACCGGGGCCGACCGTTAGCCGAGGCGCCTCGCGCAATTGCCGTTCGGCCGCAATTTTGATCAGTTCGCCCGCGATCTCACGGATACGGCTCTTCATCCGCGCCTTGCGCGCCTGCCAGTTGCCCCCGCCAAGTCGATCAAGATCGACTGCAGTTTCTTCCGATCCATAACGCGACAGCAGGTCAACGTTTTCGACGGGCAAGAATAGTTTGTCGCCGCCGGCGTAATGGATCTCGAGGCAATCATGCGGCGCGCCTGCCGCCTCGATGGCCTGCAGGCCTGCGAAGCGACCGATGCCGTGATCGACATGCACGACCAGATCGCCCGGTGCGAGGCTTGTTGCCTCGGCGATGAAATTCTCCGCCCTTCGGGTCGCACGGCGGGGGCGAACGAGCCGGTCGCCAAGGATATCCTGTTCGCTGATGATCGCACCGTCTTCTGTCTCAAAGCCGGATTCGATCCCCAGCACGGCGAGCGCCACCGTAAGTTTCGGAAGCGCAAGCGCCTGTGGCCAACTGTCGACGGATTGAAGATTGTGGAGTTTGTGATCGGCCAGCACATGGCTCATGCGATCACGGGCGCCCTCGCTCCATAGGGCGATCGCAACCCGCTTGCCGCCAGCCTGCAGTGCGAGCACATGTGCCCCGAGCGCCTCGAAAACATTTGCCCCGGGTTCGGCTCGCTCGGCAGCAAAATTGCGGCCACTGCGTGCGCCGACATCGAGGACATCCGTCTCGGGAACGGCGAAGGGCGTCATCCGCGCGAGCGCCGACGTGTCCAGTCGCTTCTTCCATTCGGCTTCGCCAAGGTAAAGGCGCTCGGGCGGTAGCGGCTTGTACGGCGGCGTGGCCCCCTGCTTCAGCGCGTCGCGGCGCGCATCGTAGTAATCGGTAATCTGGGTGAACCGCTCGTGCGCCGCATCCTCGGCGAGATGCTCAAGCGCCAGAGGCGTATCCGGCAGGTAGTCGAAAATCGTTTCGAGCTTGTCGTGGAAGAGCGGAAGCCAATGCTCGATCCCCGGGTAGCGGCGCCCCTCGCTCACCGCTTCATAAAGAAGATCGTCGGGTGTGGTCGCCCCGAACTGCGCGACATACCCAGTGCGAAACCGGCGAATGGTTTCGGTCACAAGCTGAAATTCCGCGACCGGGACGAGATCGAGCCCGCGCAATTGCTCTTCGCTGATTTGCGTTTGTGCATCGAACGAGCGGATCGTCTCCAGCGCGTCGCCGAAGAAATCGAGCCGCACCGGCATATCCATGCCGGGTGGATAAAGATCGAGAATCCCTCCGCGCACCGCGTACTCGCCGGGCTCGCGCACGGTTGAAGCGCGGACAAAACCGTTGAGCTCAAGCCAATCGACAATCCCCTGCATGCCAATGACGTTGCCGGGAGCGACCGACAAGGCGTGAGTTGCCACAAAATCCCGTGCCGGAACGCGTTGGAGCGCCGCATTGACCGTCGTCATCAGCACAGAGGGCTTGTCGCGACCGCGTACGCGCGCAAGTCGCGACAGCGTGATCATCCGTTGCGCTATGGCAACCGCGTTTGGGGACACGCGGTCGTACGGCAGGCAATCCCACGCCGGAAATTCCAGCACCTGAACCTCTGGAGCAAAAAATGACAGCGCCCTCGACAACGTCGCCATTCGCTGCCCGTCGCGGCAGATGACGGCGAGCGAAATGGCCGGCGCGTCCTTTTTTGCAGCGATCGCACGCGCGAGATCGGCGATCACCAGCCCTTCGGCGCCATCCGCCACCTGCGACAGGGTCAGTGGTTTGCCCGTCTTCAACAGACCGGCAGGTGATTTTCCGGCTGCGCTCACACCGCACCCTTGAGGTTGAAATTGCGCAAGCGAAGAAACAAAGGTGTGTCGTATTCGGCCGGGACCGGCTCCATCCCGTTGACCCAGGCGAAGATTTGCTGGTCCGGCACCTCAAGCCACCGGTCGATTTCGTCGAGCTCGATATCGCTCAACGATCCAATTTGCGCGTCGGCAAAACGGCCGAGCACCAGATCCATTTCCCGAATGCCACGATGCCAGCAACGGAACAGCAATCGCCGCCGTCGCGTATCCAGCCCGTCGCTCGAAAGGTTCGTTCCTGTACTCACCCAGGTCTCCAACGCCAAAAACCCGGACGGGGCCGGGGCGGGTTTTATAGAGGCTTGGTCGCGCCATGTCAGCCGCCGGTTTGCACAGGCCTGCATTGCGTCGGCATTGCACGCGCGCCAGCATGCGCTGATGCGGCCACTCGTCCTCAATCCCTTGTTTGCTGCGCTCACCAGCCTGCCTGGGGTGGGGCCGAAACTGGAGAAGCTTTATGCCTATCTGCTCGATCGCGAGGCTCCACGCATCGTCGATCTGCTATTCCACATGCCGTCAGGGGTTATCGACCGGCGCGCACGGCCAAAATTGCGCGACGCGCTGCCGGACCAGATCGTTACTGTCGCTGTGACGGTCGACAAGCACCGACCATCCCCGCCCCACCGTTCACGCGCGCCCTATCGGATTTACGCGCATGACGACACAGGTGATCTCACACTCACTTATTTCAATGCGCGTCGGGACTATCTGGAGAAGCTGCTGCCGGTCGGAGAAACCCGCTACGTCTCCGGCAAAGTCGAATTCTACGACGGCACGTTACAGATGGTGCACCCCGACCGCGTCGTGGATGAGGCCGGCTTCGCCACGCTGCCGCTTGTCGAGCCAACCTATCCGCTGACCCAAGGTCTGGCGCTTGGCAATGTGCGGCGCGCGATGGACGGTGCACTGGCGCGCCTCCCCGACCTGCCGGAATGGCAGGACGAGACCTGGGTCGCGCGCGAGCAGTTTCCGCCCTTCGCCCAGGCATTGCGTAGTCTGCACAGACCAACCGCACCGACGGATATCGCTCCGGAAAATCCGGCCTGGACCAGACTTGCATACGACGAACTGTTTGCCGGTCAGCTAGCGCTTGCGCTTGTTCGGGCGCATATGCGTCGGCAGGCAGGTCGCGGCTCCGCAAGCGAAGGACGTTTGCGTGCACGCATTCTGAAGGCGCTGCCATACGCCCTCACCCATTCGCAGCAGAAAGCGGTGGACGACATCATCACCGACCTGGCCCGTCCGCAGCGTATGCTGCGGCTTTTGCAAGGCGACGTTGGATCGGGAAAGACGGTGGTGGCGCTCACGGCGGCTGCTGCCGTCATCGAGGCCGGACGGCAAGCGGCCTTCATGGCGCCAACTGAGATCCTTGCGCGCCAGCATCTCGCAACGATCGCGCCTCTGGCCGAAGCCGCTGGCCTCCGTGTGGCCATTTTAACCGGGCGCGAACGCGGGGCGGCTCGCAAAGAGATCCTGGATCGACTTGTGCTGGGCGATATCGATCTTCTGATCGGCACCCATGCGCTTTTCCAGGAAAACGTTGCCTTCCATGACCTCGCGCTCGCCGTGGTCGACGAACAGCATCGCTTTGGCGTTCACCAGCGGCTGGCGCTGACACAGAAGGGCGAAGCGGTGGACGTGCTCGTTCTCACCGCGACGCCAATTCCACGCACGCTCGTCCTGACCTTTTTCGGTGACATGGACATTTCCGAATTGCGCGAAAAGCCCCCGGGCCGCCAGCCAATCGATACCCGGACTATTCCCTTGTCGCGACTTGAAGAGGTTGAGGACGCAGTCGGCCGCGTGATCGCGGAGGGCAAACGCGCCTATTGGGTCTGCCCGTTGGTGGAAGAGTCCGAAAAGATCGACCTCGCTGCTGCCCAGGCGCGCTTTGAGGCCTTGCGCAAGAAGTTCGGGCACGAAGTCGACCTTGTTCATGGGCGGATGAAAGGAGCCGACAAGGACGCCGCGATGGCCCGCTTTGCTGCTGGCGAGACCCGACTGCTTGTTGCAACAACCGTCATCGAAGTCGGCGTTGATGTGCCCGAAGCGACAATTATGGTCATTGAGCACTCCGAGCGCTTCGGGCTTGCCCAGCTTCACCAACTGCGCGGCCGCATCGGTCGAGGGACCGGCGCCTCGACCTGTTTGCTTCTTTACAAGACGCCGCTCGGAGAAATCGCAAAGGCGCGGCTCGCCATTCTGCGCGAAACGGAAGACGGTTTCCGAATCGCCGAAGAAGATCTGCGACTTCGCGGTGAAGGCGACGTGTTGGGAACGCGGCAAAGCGGCTACCCAGGCTTCCGGATTGCACGGCCCGAGTTGCACGGACAGTATCTTGGCGCGGCGCGTGACGATGCGGCGCTCGTGCTGGGCCGCGACCCAACTCTCGCGACTCCACGCGGCGAAGCCTTACGGCAATTGCTTTATCTCTTCGGGAAAGACGAGGCGATCAAACTGATCCGTGCCGGCTAGTCACTGAACCGTTTCGGTCTTGCGAGCCGCTTGGGCTGCCTTTGCAGTGGCAGCAAGCGAAGCGAGTTTTTTCTGTGCCTCGCTGTCGGGCTGAACCATGCCGGCGGAGATCAGCAACGTCATCGCATTTTCAACCGTAATATCGAGTTCGATCAAGTCGCTTCGCTTCACGTAGAAAAAGAATCCGGTCGTCGGGTTGGGTGTGCAAGGCATAAACGCCGACACGTGCTCGCCCTGCGGCAATTTTTTCACCACATCGCCACCGGGCGGCTGGGAAAGAAACACCAGGGACCACATTCCCGGCGCCGGAAATTCAACGAGCGCCACCTTGCGAAAGCTCGACCCGGACTTGGAGAAAAGCGATTCGAAAATCTGCTTCATCGTTTTATAGATCGGCCGCACGATTGGCATTCGACTGAGCAGGCTTTCACCTAGTTCAACCAATGTTCTCCCGACCAGGTTGGCGGTCAGAAACCCGAGTAGCGTGAGAGCTACAAATGCAATGATCAATCCCGTTCCCGGAATTGGCCACGGCATATAGCTTTCCGGGCGATAGGTCGGCGGGATCATTGGCCGAACGAAATCGTCGACCCAGGTGATGATTGACCAGACGAGCCACGCGGTGATCGCCAAAGGTCCGGCGACCACTAGGCCAGTCAGGAAATAATTACGAATGCGAGCGGCAAAACTTGTTTGCGAGGCGGCCACTTTCGCCACATCCGCGGCCATTGCGTCGCCCGGCTTTTCGATCTCGCTCATAAACCAAGCTTATTCCACCGTGACCGATTTCGCGAGATTGCGCGGCTGGTCAACGTCTGTGCCGATGGCCGTTGCGGTATGGTATGCAATCAGTTGCACGGGAATGGCATACACCAACGGCGTTACCGTCGACGCCATGTCCGGCAGCGACAGCGTCTCAATCGAATCAACCGTCGCCTCCCTCGCGCCTTGCGGATCGGTGACCAGGATGATCCTGCCGCCCCGGGCCGCGACCTCTTGCATGTTCGAGACAGTCTTCTCGAATACTCGGTCATGCGGCGCAATCACGATCACCGGCATGGTCTCGTCGATGAGCGCGATCGGCCCATGTTTGAGTTCGCCGGCGGCGTAGCCCTCGGCATGGATGTAGGAAATTTCCTTGAGTTTGAGTGCACCTTCGAGCGCAATCGGAAAACTTGTGCCGCGACCGAGGTAAAGAACATCGCGCGCCTTGGCCAGATTTTGCGCAAGCTTTTCGATTTGCGGCTCGAGCGTAAGCGCGGCAGCCATCAAACGCGGCACTTCGATCAGGGCGCGCACAACGTTCTGTTCGTCCGCCTCGGACATATGCCCACGCGCGCGACCAGCGGCTATCGCAAGACAGGCGAGCGCGCTCAATTGGCACGTGAAGGCCTTCGTCGATGCCACGCCGATCTCTGGGCCTGCAAGCGTCGGCATCACCACGTCGCTTTCTCTCGCGATCGTTGAAGTCGGCACGTTGACGACGGAGAGAATGTGCTGCTTGTTTTCCCGCGCATAGCGCAAGGTCGCCAATGTGTCCGCGGTCTCGCCGGACTGCGAGATGAAAAGCGCGAGATCACCCGCCTCGAGCGGCGCACCGCGGTAGCGGAATTCCGAGGCAATATCGATCTCCACCGGCAGTTTCGCAAAACGTTCGAACCAATATTTTGCAACAAGTCCTGCGTAGAAAGCCGTCCCGCACGCGGAAATCGACAGTCGCTTGAGTTTTGTCCAGTCGAACGGAAGCTTGCCGGGCAATGCGACCCGCTCGTTCACCATGTCGATGTAGTGGGCAAGCGTATGGCCGACGACCTCCGGCTGTTCATGGATCTCTTTGGCCATGAAGTGCTTGTGGTTGCCTTTGTCGACGAGCTGCGCCGAGGCCGTCGATTTGACGATTGTCCGTTCGACTTTGGCTCCGCTCTCTTCATGAATCTCGGCACCCTTGCGGGTGAGCACGACCCAGTCGCCGTCTTCCAGATAGGCGATGGTGTCCGTAAACGGCGCGAGCGCAATTGCATCCGACCCGAGATACATCTCGCCCTTGCCGTATCCGACAGCCAGCGGCGATCCTTTGCGCGCTCCGATCAGAAGATCGTCTTTGCCAGTGAACAGGAAAGCCAATGCGAAAGCGCCGCGTAACTGCTTGAGCGCGGAGGCAACCGCGTCCGCTGGCGATTTGCCATCCTTCATCTCCTGGGAGACCAGATGCGCGACGGCCTCGGTGTCAGTTTCACTGACGAACTTGCATCCCTTTTTGGTCAGCCGTTCCCGTAGTTCGCGAAAATTCTCGATGATGCCGTTATGGACGACCGCAACGAGATCCGTGGCGTGCGGATGAGCATTGTCTTCAGTCGGCCGGCCGTGTGTCGCCCACCGGGTATGACCAATACCGATATTGCCCCCAAGCGGCTCGCGATCGAGTCGCGTTTCGAGCGCGCGCAACTTGCCTTCCGCCCGACGTCGGCCGAGCACGCCGTGGTCAAGCGTGGCAACGCCGGCCGAGTCATAGCCTCGGTACTCAAGGCGCTTGAGGGCGTCGACCAGCTGCTCTGCAACCGGTTTGCTTCCCAAGATTCCGACTATGCCGCACATCCGTCCGGATGGCCCCTTTTGCCCATTACCTATCGTTTAGCGGCCGATGGCCGTCTAACGGAAATCACAACGCATTTCGACGTGTGACGTTACCGCGCAAACTCAGGATTTTTTGCGTTTCTTTCCAGCCAAGTTCTTGCCCAAGGCTTTGACCTGCCGCAAGCGCTTTGCCCAGCCTTCCTTAACCGCCTGTTTGGCACGGGCAATCGCCAGAGCGCCGGCGGGAACATCCCGTGTCAACACCGTCCCGGTGCCCACATAAGCGCCATCGCCTACCTTGATCGGCGCAACCAGGGCGGAATTCGATCCGATAAATGCCCCCTTGCCGATATCGGTCCGGTGCTTGGCAACGCCGTCATAATTGCACGTGATGGTGCCGGCACCGATATTGGCGCCCTCGCCGATCCGTGCATCGCCGATATAGGTGAGATGGTTGGCCTTTGCCCCGGCTTCGATCGTCGCCTCTTTCACTTCGACAAAGTTGCCGATGTGCACATCCCTGCCGAGGTCAGTGCCGGGACGCAGTCGAGCGAATGGACCGACGCGCGCGCCCTTGCCGACATGCGCACCCTCAAGATGAGAGAACGAACGGATCGTCGCCCCATCATCCACCGAAACGCCCGGGCCGAACACGACGTTCGGTTCGATCGTGACGTCTTTTCCAAATTTGGTGTCGGCCGACAAATGCACCGTTTGGGGCGCGACCATGGTTACGCCAGCTTCGAGCGCCGCCATGCGCAGGCGCTGCTGCAGAACAGCTTCGGCTTCGGCCAGTTGCATCTTCGTGTTGATGCCGCGCACGTCATCCTCCGAGGTTTCGATTGCCATGGCTGTCAGGCCCATATCGCGGGCAATGGCCACGGCATCGGTGAGATAGTATTCGCTTTTGGCATTTGCATTGCCGATGCGATCGAGAATCGCGAGTGCTTGTTTTCCATCCAGCGCCATCAGGCCGCCATTGCAGAAACCGATTTTGCGCTCTTCTGCGGTCGCGTCGCGTTCCTCGCGAATGGCGAGAAGTTCATGTCCGCGCATCAATAGCCGCCCGTAGCCTGTCGGATCGGCAGGCTTGAATCCGAGCACCGCCACAGCCGCGCCATCGGCCACCGCACCGCGTAGCCTCGACAGGGTCTCCGCCTGCACCAATGGCGTATCGCCAAACATGACCACAACGTCGTCGACACCGCGGGCGATAGCCTCGCGTGCAGCCAGGACGGCGTGGGCGGTCCCGCGCCGCTCGCGCTGTTCAAAGATCCGTGCCTTTGGCGCGTACTTGTGCACGTCTGCCCTGACCGCTTCGTGGTCAGGCCCAACGACGATCGCCAGATTATCGCTTCCCGCGGCACGCGATGCGACGATCACATGGCCAAGTAGCGAGCGGCCGCCGAGAGCATGTAACACCTTTGGCACCTGCGAACGCATGCGGGTGCCTTCGCCGGCCGCGAGGATGATCGCAAGGCATGTTCGAGGTGACATTCGCAGCTGCTCGGGCGGTCCTGATGTCCGGCGCATCCCATAGCCCAGCCGGACCATAGGCAAAAGGCCGCGGGTACGCCCCTGATAAAGCACGGTGAAGGGCACCGGCTGTGGGATTCTGCTAATGTTTTCAATGATTCGGCTACCGAGGGGGCTATGGCGACGGAGCAGATGCCGCCGGAACTCGCTTCACGCGACGCCCGCAGGCGTCGGCGCGAGTTCAATTCGCTTATGTGGCTTTGCGGTTGGGGCGGCGTGACGGCGATTGCCCTGTTTGCTTTCGCCATTGCCAGCCAGACTGACACCGCCGGTGAACGGCTGCGGCGCGTCTTCGCCGCCGGTGATACGACCGCGGTTGCCGGAATGCCCCCACGCGTGGCTCAACTCGAGTCCGCGACGCAACTTTTGTCCGCGCAAGTGCGCGCACTGATTACTGAGCGCGATCGGTTGTCGGGCCGCATTGCTCTGCTTGAAAGCAGCATCGACGATATGTCCGGCGCAATCAAAAGACAGGCTGCCGCGACGGCGGCCGTGCTTGCGGCAAAAGACAATCCGCCGACGCCGAGCCCGAAGGCACAGGCGGTCAGCCCGCAGGGGGTGGGCACGGACAGGGAGACAACCGCAACGATCCCGCCGAATCCTTTTCCGAAGCCGGACATCGCCTCGTCATCTGTACCCATGCCTCCCGCGCGCATCGCCAACGCGTCTTTGCTTGAGAATGATCAGGCGGCCCCAAAGCAGGCGGAGTTTGGGCTCGACCTGGGTGGCGCCGCCACCGTTGATGGTTTGCGTCTGCGCTGGCTCACGGTCAAAGCGAATTTCGGGCCTCTGTTGAGCGGATTGCGGCCGCTGGCGGCGCGGGATCATCGCGCAGGCGCGACAGGCTATCGGCTGGTGGCCGGCCCATTGCCTAACAGCACCGCCGCGACCGGTCTTTGCACTCATTTTGTTGCGGCACGCACCGCGTGCCGAGCGGTGAAATTTGAGGGTGAGCAGATTGCCCAGCAATGATTGTCGATGCAGCGGCGCGACGGCATACTGATTGAATGAAGTTGTTTCTGCCAAACGCGCGCGCGACCAATTGGCTTTTGATCATCGGCTTCTGTTCGATCGGCTATGCTCTCTACATGCGCTACCTCGCGGTGGAACAATCGACAGTCGGCCTCGCATGCCAGGCTGGACTGAATACCTGGCTCTGTTTCACGCGCCAGATCACTATCGCCCTGTTTACGTACTCGGTTTTTGGATGGGTCGCGCTGATCGCTGCCGCGCTTAACCTGTTGCGGCCGTCGCTTGTACTTTTTGCGCTGGCGCTCGCGGCAGCGAGCTGCGGGGTCGTTCTCTATAATGTAGGTCTTTCTTCGCTCGCGGTCGGGCTATTGGTCCTCAGCCTGGCACGTCGCGCACCCGAGCCAGACTGAAGGAAAGTGCGGCCAGCATCACGCACACCCAGAGCGACTGCCAATTGGCAAAGCCCTCGTTGAACAGAATGTAAATCACCGAAAGCGCGAGCACGCTGGCCCCGGCTGTTTCGGCCGCCGGACGCTTTCCTTTTGGCAACGCGACCGCCAGGCGATGCACGAGAAATGGCACAACCGCGGCGGTGAGTGGCGCAAACGGAAAATCGCGGTAGCGCGGATCGAACACCAATGCGAGCGCCACCACGAAGGCAAGCAGCATCGTGAGTATCAGAATGAGCCCGGCCGACACCGCAAGCCGGTTTTGCATCCGCTCTTTCTTCGGACCCAGAATCCGAAAATAAGCCGGCACAGGGGCCCCGCACATCGTTGCAACGCTGAGGACGATTGGCGCCACTATCGCCACAGCCGCGAGTGCGAGCGAGCGGGACCAGCCCCCCACCCCAAGACTTTCGATTGGAATGCTCTCAACCGTCCACCCGATCAGGACGCCGCCGACGAACGCGTTCGCGCTCACGGCGAGCCAAAGCCAAGGTGGCGTATCCTTTGTCCGAACCCTCATTGCTGCGACGAAAACAATGACCGCGAAAATGATTCCACCGGCGCCTTGCCAGATCCAGAGTGGATGATTGGAAACAGCCCGCGCGCCCGCGAACTTCGGCGCGCGTGTTGCGGCGTCGAAGAGCCCCCAGTGTCCTCCAACCGTTCCTTCGAGAGCACGCTTCCAGGGCTGGTCGAACGCCTCGATGATATTCACGTTGAATTTCTCGCGCTTGCTCAGCGCCAGGACATCCTGAACGACACGGGCCTGGTTGACCGGGGATGGCAGTGCAGCCTCACGCATGCGCCCTGCGCTGGGCCAGCCGACTTCGCCGATCAAGACCTCCTTGCCAGGAAAGGCGGCGACGACCTGACGACGAATGGATTCGACATGCGCCACAGAAGCGCTGGCGGCGATCGGGAAGTCCTCCCAATAAGGGAGGATGTGAATTGTTATGAAGTCTACGGCGTTTGCGACGTCTCGGTTGCGCAGCCAGAATTCCCAGACATCGGCGTAGGTCACCGGGACCTGCACCCGGGCCTTGATTGCTCGGATGGTGTTGGTGAGATCGGTTGCCGTCATGTCGCCGCGGAGCAGGACCTCGTTACCAACGACGATCGACCGGATGGTGCCGGGGTATTTGTTGGCTAACGCGACCGCCGTCTCGATCTGGTAGTGGCTCTTTTCCGGGCTGCTGGACAGCCACAGTCCTTGCATAACCTTGAGACCGTGTCTGGCGGCTATCCCCGCTATCTGATCGAGGCCGAAATCGACTGAATAGGTCCGGATGCAATCCGTTACTGCGCTCAGGCGCGTCAAATCGTCCTCGATCTGGGCCGCCGGAATCATCGTGGCCGGGTCCAAAGGCGTCTGGCCGCCCCGGAAGGGCGTATAGGATACGCAATAGAGCTTTTCGCCCCGGCTGATCTGGGACGGCATCAGCAGCGTCGGACTACCAAGCCAAATCCAGACGCCGGCAATGGCAGCCGCCGTAACGACCAGACAGGCTAGTGCATGGCGCATGGGAAACCCGGTTTGATGCGTCAATTGGCCGGCGTCCGGCTTATCGTGCACCGATGCCCCTGCCAAGTTAGCGGCCTTAAGCAAGGAACGCGGTTAGACTGGACAAAATTCGCAGGTTGAGGCCAAGTCTTACGTTCAAGAAATACGGTTAAGCGACAGGACGGGCTGGCGAGATACCGCCGTATTAGTGTCCCAATCCAGTCGCACACCTTAGGACGAGCGCACGCTCCAAGAGCAAACATCCGACGGGGACAATGCGGTTTTCTCTCACGTTGCGTCAATTTTCTGCCGTGCTGTGTTTTGTAGCCGGCCTAGGCCTCACCGTTTCGGCCGCCTACGCTCAGAGCGGCAATGGCAAACCGCCCGAGCCACAAAAGCCGGCCGCCGACGCCGTTAAGGAAACCCAGAAAAAGATCGATGAGATTGCCGAAGCAACCCGGGTCCTGAACGGGCCGGCTGGCAATCCGGAGTGCGTCTGGCTTGGCCGCCGCGTGGTTAACCTACTGTGGCGCGACGACCTCGATACGGCCTTCCGTCACCTCGATCTGTACGACCGGTTTGGC
>Ga0207700_10000484_pt1 | contig 23368 bp, 19 predicted proteins | sample LARL82metaG_FD_184348 | JGI IMG/M metagenome (GOLD analysis project Ga0207700, IMG submission 184348) | Corn, switchgrass and miscanthus rhizosphere microbial communities from Kellogg Biological Station, Michigan, USA - LAR L8-2 metaG... | ecosystem: Host-associated > Plants > Roots >...
CAGCAACGTGCAGGCCAACCTCTACTCCGACCTGCTGATTCACCACATGGGGCCGGGGCTGGCGGACAACGTGACGCAGGGATTGGCACAGGGCGATATGTTCCGGACAACGCCCTTGTGGGGAATCGGGCAGCGAATATTCTTTCTGCATGACGGGCGGACCAGCGATTTGTTAGAGGCGATCCAGGCGCACGGATCGGACCACGACGACAACGGGGTCGGCAAGGATGGAACAAAGTATCCGCTGTCCGAGGCTACAGCCGTGATTAAGAAATTCAACGCTTTATCAGTGGCCGATAAGCAGGCGATGTTGGACTTCTTACGGTCGCTGTAAACACGGCGCGATTTTACTAAAGTCCTAGTCTGCGGACGCCGATTCAGCCGGTAAGGCTATGATCAGCGTCACGCGACTCTTCCGGCTGGGGATTCGGTTCGCGGTGTGGGCGACGCCGCACGTCAAAGCGTGGCATCGCAGGCTGAACCTCAATGTAACGGAAGGTCAGCGGCACCTGGAATCGCGGAACTGGAGCGAAGCGGAGAAGCATCTGGCCGCGGCGTTGACCGAGAAGCGGCATTCTTCGAAGCGGCGCATCGGATTGATGCTGGATCTGGCGAAGGCACAACGCAAGCAAGCGAAGTTGGCGGACGCGGAGCAATCGGCGCGGGCGGCGATGGAACTGGCGGCGGGCGACCACGCGCTGTGGTCGCGGGCGATGGAAGCGCTCGTCGACGTGCAAATCAGCCAGGAGAAGTATTCTGACGCCGAGCAGAGCATCCAAGAAATCGCAACGCGGGAAAGCGGACAATCGCAGCCGGATCGGGCACGGTTGGCAACATGCGCACGGAAGCTAGGAACCGCGCTGTTGAAGAGTGGTCGAAAAGAAGAAGCGTTTGAAGCTTTCCGACAGGCGGCCGGCTTGGCCGAGCAGGCCTTCGGCGCCAATCACGTGGAGACAGCACAATCGCTCTCTCAATTGGGTATGCTGTCGCGGCAACATGGCGATCATGCAGAGGCGCAGCGCTGTCTGCGGCGTGCAGCGGAGATTCACCAGTCGGCATCAGGTCCGGAATCCAATGCAGCTACGGAGGCAATTTATAACCTGGCTGCGTCGCTGGAGCAGTCGGAGGATTTTGCGGGCGCGGCGAGCGAATTCGAACGAGTTTTGAAGCTGAAAGATCGGCAAGTGGGCGGCGATCGCGAAGAGGCTACCGAGGTTCAGGTGCACCTGGCGGGGTTGTATGTGAAGGCCGGGCGCATCGCTCCGGCGCGAGAGCTGCTGATGCAAGCAATAGGGACGCTGGAGCGGAAGGGTGGGCCGAGATTGGCTCGCGCGCTGGAGATCTTTGCCGAAGTGGAAGAGCGGATGGGACATGCGGAAGATGCCCGGCAGTGGCGGGAGAGGGCGGCGGAGATTGCCAGCACGCCGGTTAGTTAGGTAACCGCTCCCTCGCGGTCACGGCTCAGAGACACTTTGGAGCCGAGCCACACAGCCGGCGGATAGATGACCAGCAATCCGAAACCGAACCAATGCGGCACGCTATTCCAAAATACGATCACCGATACGACGCCTAAGATCTCTCCCCCCACGATCAACCCCAGCGTAGCTTTCCGGGCGTGCGCGCCGGCTATCCAGGCGCACAGATATCCACCGAAGATCGAGTAGATAGTGTCGGTCAAAAGGCTGAGCGCGAAATAGTATGTAGGCGGCATCGGCAACGACTTGAAGCCTGGAACCAGCAGCGCGTAAAGCTCATCTGTGCAGACCACCAGGACGCCGATCGCAACGTAGCCCGCGATGGCGGCTCCAATAACCCGGCCCATAAATCCCCTCCAGTTATTTCCCGCCGAGGCTTTTGAAGACGGTCTCGACGAACATATCCGTGGTCCAGAAACCGGACGTCGCGCCATAGCGGTCGTCGTAATCGGCAGTGGGGTGCGCGGCCTTCACCTGCGCTAGCGTCGCGCCTTTTTTGATCATGGCCTGGATGCGGTCGCGAATGATGGTGACCATGTCGCGGTACTCCACCACTTCCCACTCGTCGCACAGTCTTCCATGACCGGGGATCACGTAGGTGCCGCCTTCTTCGTCATGTTTGGGAATGGTGATGTCAATGATGTTGTTGAGCGCGTCCAGTTCGCCCTGGACGCTCCCGCCATTCGCCAGGTCGATGAAGGGATAGCCCGTGGTGGTGAAGATATCGCCGGTGCTCACGACATCGGAATGCCGGAAGAAGACCAGGCTGTCACCGTCGGTGTGGGCTTTGGGCTGATAAATGATCGCGACCGGCTCGTCGTTAAAAAACAGCTCCTTCTGGCCGGAGGTGAACGTATCGGTGGGCCAGGCTTCGGTGGAGGTAGGAGACTGTTTGCCAGTGGGCGCGCTCATGCGGTCGAGGACGTTTTGATGCGAGAGGATAGCGGCGCCTTGCCGGGCATCGCGGATATCGGCGGTGACATTCGCGCCGGTAATGGTGACGCCCGACGCGCGGACTTTTTCATTGCCACCGGTGTGGTCGGCATGGAAGTGCGTGTTGATGACGTACTGAATCGGCTTGTTGGATAGCTTTCGGATAGCCGCGATCACTTTGTCGGACATGGCCGCAGTGCCGGTATCGACCACGATGACGCCCAAGTCGCCAATCTGCACCGTGATATTACCGCCGGCACCCACGATCATGTAGACGTTTCCCTGCACGGGCAGAACGTGGACTTCGCCGTCATTGGGGATGGGATTAGAAGCGCGGCTGACGTGTTCCTGAGCGGGAGCAGTCCAGGCGACTAATTTTGCGGCGTTACTGGGCGACGAGGATGCAGCGCGCATCTTGGCACGATACTCCGGATACATCGTTTCCGCGCCGCCCAGAGATGAGGCCACCGTGAGATGGTATTTGTCGGCGTACTCGCTGACGAAGGGATTTTCCCCAGGCAAGTAGTTCGGCACCGCGCCGCGTGGACGGCCGGCCACTTCTTCAACATATTCGCAAGGGTACAGCCAGTTACCGCCGGCATTGACGTTCAACAGGAAGTCCTGGCTCTTGATCAAGGGCTCGGTAAGATAGACCGGATCGGTCACGATGCTGACGTGCGTGAGATGATCGCCGTGCCGTATGAAATGTTCGGTGAGCGTAGCCTGGTCGCTTTCGGGCAACCCGTTGCGGCGGATCCAACCTTGTTTGATATGGGTGGTGGTAACGGTCAGGATGTTCCCTTCCCACTTGCCGGTGGAGAATCCCATCCAGGTGTGCGCCGCATACGGCGGAGGGTGGGGGCGGCCATCCATCCAGATGGTGCGGGTCTGCTCATAGGTGCTGATGTATTGCTTGATGGCGAGGATGCGCTGAGATTGCGGGTCTTTTTCGTCCCAGATCCTTAGTTGCAAGGGACCGCGGTAGATGTAGGGGGCGACATGCACCTGGCACTGATGCTCTTGCACGGTGAGACGCGATGAATCCCAGGAGAGCGCCCACAGACGGCTGCTGACGCTGATGGGGAGTCCGGAGTAATTGACCAGTTCGGGTCCGGGTATGCGCTCGAGGAAGTCCTCGTGGAGCAGTGGATTCCAATTACCGGACAGATCCATGCCGATATCGGGCACAAACTCGCCGACGACGGCCTGGGCGGAGGCGCTGAGCGTGGCGACGAGGAACAGGAGTGTCAGAACGGACAGGCGGATCTGGCTGGGTTTTGACATATCACAATCCCGAACGTTTTTCATCATAGCGGAATGGTATACAGGAGGTGGAGCCGAATGGTCTGGAATCGGTGGACATGAAACGAGCGTGCTTGCTAGTCGCGGCGATGGCCTGCCTGCTAATGATGGCGTGCAATCGCGATCCGCAGGCGATGCGCGATAAATGCGTCCGCAGCGGGAATAAGTACTTCCAAAACGGCCGGTACAAGGAAGCATCCATTTTGTACCGCAGGGCGCTGCAGTTCGATCCTAAATCGAGTGAAGCCTATTACCGGCTGGGACTGGTGGAGTTGGCGCTGCAGGAGTACGCAGACGCTGCGCGAGCTCTGGAACGAGCCACGAGCCTCGATCCAGGCAATGAGGATGCAACGGTTCGGCTGGCCGAAATTTACATCACCGCCTACGCCTCCAATCCACAATCGAACAAGCAGGCGCTGGCTGAAGCTAAGCCACTGATCGCGCACCTGCTGAAACGAAATCCAAAGTCGTTTGGCGGGCTGCGGCTGGATGCGGATTTGGCGACGCTGGCGAACGATCCGGAAACCGCGATCGCCAGGCTGCGAGAGGCCGATGAAGTGAAGCCCTGGCAGCCGGAGGTAGTGGTACCGCTCATGCAGAACCTGGCTGGTGCGGACCACGTGGTGGAAGCGGAGAAGCTAGGCGAAGAATTTCTGGCGCGCGATAAGACGGCGGCAGCGGTGTACGACCTGCTTTTCGTGTATTACAGGCAGAGCTCGCAGTTCGATCGTGCGGAAGCGACGCTGAAGGCGAAAATCGCGAATATGCCGGCCGACGTCACTCCCCGGCTGCAGTTGGCGGCCTTTTATTACACGCGGAATCGCAGGCCGGAGATGCAGGCGCTGCTGGATGGAGTGCGCTCCGGGAGAAAGACGTTTCTTCACGCGGATACCTTTATCGGCGATTTCTATGTGCGCATCGGCGAGTTCGATTCGGCCATTCGGGCTTATCGCGACGGAGAGAAGTACGAGCCGAAGATGACGGCCGGTTATGAAAAGCGAATCGCGGATGTTCTTCTCGGACAGGGCCGGGAAGAGGAGGCTCTGGCGGTGGTATCCAAGATTCACAAGGACAACCCGAGTGATCTGGAGGCTGCGGCCATCCATGCATCGTTACTGGCTAAAGGCAATCCGCAACAGCTACAGTCGGCCATCGACGAACTGGAGCCGCTGGCGGCCAAAGAGCCCGGGAATGCGCTGCTGCAGTATCATCTGGGACGCATTTACTCCGTCAAGGCAGATCCGGCCAGTTTCAACAAAGCGGCTCAGCATTTCGAGACTACTCTAAAGCTGAGTCCGGATCATCTACTCGCAAAGCTGGGGCTGGCGCGGATTCGGTTGGCGCAAGGCCAGAACGGGGTGGCGGTGCAGCTGGTGGAAGAAATTCTGCAAACAAATCCATCCAATCTGCAGGCCAAGCTGATGCGGGCCGTAGGCCTGGTGAACCTGGGTGAGGGTCAAAAGGCGCGCGAAGAGCTGCTGAGCACGCTCAGCATTTATAAAGATTCCAACGATGCACGCTATCAATTGGCAGCGCTGAATCTGAGAGAGAAGCACTACAGTGAGGCCGAAGCCGGATTCCGGGCGCTGGTGAAAGCGGGCGATGGACGCGGCATCTCCGGAATCGCGGATTGCAAAGTAGCCCAAGGAGAACCGGGTGCAGCCGCACAAATCCTGGAAGAGGAGCTGACGAAACATCCGGATCGCGATAATTACCGGCTGGCTCTTTCGGACGTGCGGCTTCGCATGGGGCGGCTTCAGGAAGCTCGCGCGCAGCTGGAACAAGTGGTGCAGCGGAATCCTGGATCAGCCGAGGCTCTGACTCGTTTGGGAACTGTCGAAGGCCAACTCGGCGACAAACAGGGCGCGCTTGAAAATTTTCGGAAGGCGCGCCAGATGCAGCCCGCCAATCTGACCGCGACATTAGGTTACGCCATGCTATTGGAAGAAGCGGGACAACTTGAGCAGGCGCGTGGGGCGTATGAAGAATTGCTGAAGGCCGATCCGGATAATACCACCGCACTGAACAATCTGGCATACCTGAAGGCCGAGCAGGGCGTGGACCTGGATCAGGCTTTGGGATATGCGCAGCACGCGCTGCAGCGCTCGCCTCACGATCCCAATATTTCCGACACGTTGGGGTTGATTTACATCCGCAAGAAACTGACCAGGCAAGCCGTACAGGTGCTGCAGGACCTGGTGGCGCGGGTCCCTGAAAATCCGTCGTTCCACCTGCATTTAGGGATGGCGCTTTACGATGCCGGGGAAAAGCAACTTGCCAAAAAGGAATTGGAGAAGGCGTTACAGCACAAGCCGTCGGCGGCCGACCAGGCCAAGATCAAGGATTTAGTCGGACGGATTGGTTGAAGGTGGGGCCAAGTCGGTTGCGGTCTCCTCCTCGACAACGCGGAAAGGTTCGCAGAGGCCGCCAGCCTCCCACCGGAAAAGATTTTAACGCAAGAAATTTCGGTTGCACAACTGGGAATATTCCTGGGTCTAACCTTTCTAGCTTGATTTCGTCCAGCCTAAGACAACAACAATGAACCTGCTCCAAGACCTGAATTTTGCCTTGAGAACGCTACGGAAGAACCCGGGATTCACCGGCGCGGCGGTGTTCGCCTTGGGTCTCGGGATGGGCGCCAATAGCGCCATGTTCAGCGTGATCGACGGAGTGCTCCTGCGCCCGCTGCCATTCCCGCACTCCGAGCGGTTGGTGAACGTGTGGGAAACCAATCTCAAGCGCAATCTGCCGAGGTTCGTTGTGGCGCCGGCGAATTATTACGATTGGCGGAAGCAGAACCAGTCGTTCTCCGCGCTGGGAGCGTATCAGCAAAACACTTTCAACCTCGCGTCCAAGGAAGGCGAACCGGAACGTTTCCTGGGGACCATCAGCGATCGCGGATTCTTCGACGCTTTGGGCGTGCGTCCGGCGCTGGGCCGGATCTTCACCGAGGAAGAGGATCAACCGGGCCGGGATGCCGTGGTGATTCTGGGATATGGAGTATGGCGCCAGCGTTTTGGTGGTGACCCGAAGATCGTGGGCCAGACGTTGATCATGAATGGCAAGCCGAGGACGGTTACCGGCGTGATGCCGGAGGGGTTTGAATATCCATCGCAGTCGGTGATGTGGTCGCCGCTGGGCTTCGACAATGAAACGCGCGCGCGCCGGGACTTCCACCGCTTGCGGGTGATCGGGCGCTTGAAAGACGGCGTGACGCTGGAGCAAGCGCGGGCGGAGTTTCAGACTATCGGGTCGCGATTGGCCGCGCAGTATCCCTTTTTTGATCGAGACTCCGGCATCACAGCCAACTTGTTGCTGGACGATATGGTGGGACAGATCCGGCCTGCTCTGCTGGTGTTGTTGGGCGCCGTGGCTTTCGTCCTGTTGATCGCCTGCGCGAATGTGGCCAACCTTTTGCTCGCCAAAGCGGCCGGGCGGCAGCGGGAGATAGCGATTCGCGCATCGCTCGGAGCGGGACGTGGCCGGATCGTGTCGCAGATGCTGACGGAGAGCATGTTGCTGTCACTGGGCGGCGGTTTGGTGGGCCTATTGCTCGCCTACGGAGCATTTCAAGGATTGCTGGCGCTGGCGCCTGCGAATCTGCCGCGACTGAGCGAGGCGGGGCTGAATTCCACCGTCGCCGGGTTCTCGCTATTGCTGTCGATGATCACCGGCATCGTGTTTGGGTTGGCGCCCGCGTGGTACGCATCCAAGACCGACGTCCATTCGTTGATGAAGGAAGGAGCGCGTGGCAGCAGCGCCCGCAGCGGATTGCGGAACATTCTGGTGGTGGCGCAGGTGGCGGCGGCGCTCATCCTGTTGGCCGGCGCGGGCCTGCTGATGCGCAGCTTCTACGAGATCGAGAATGTGGACGCCGGATTCGAACCCGAGCATCTGATGACTATGCGGCTCGCCCCCGCGCCTTTCAAATATACGGGACATGACCCGATGCTGCGCGAATTCGTCCAGAGCATTTTGCGTGACGTCAGCGCGCTGCCGGGAGTGCAGTCGGCGGGAGTCTCGAGCGACATCCCGCTGCTGGGAAATCCGATCTTCATTATGCGCTTTGAAGGCCGGCCTTCTCCGGAACCGAGCACGGCTCCGCTGGCCAATTACTTCGCCGTGACTCCGCGTTATTTCGAAACGATGGGTATGCATATTCTGCGTGGCCGTGGGATTACGGATCGCGATACGGCCGGCTCGCCCCAAGTGGTGGTGGTGAATCAGACCCTCGTGGACCGATATTTTCCGGGCCAGGACCCGATTGGAAAACGGCTGGAAGTGGCATTTGACACGCCGCCCAACTGGCGTGAAATCGTGGGCGTGGTGGCCGACGTACATACCCAGGGTCTCGATCAGGACACGCCGGTGCAGGTCTACGCCGCGTATTTCCAGAAGCCGATCTTCATTCAGTTGGGTACGATCACTGTGCTGGCGCGCACTTCGCAGGATCCGGCCTTGGTGGGCGCGGCCATGAAGACCGCGATCCTGAATATCGACCGGTCGCAGCCGGTGTACGCGGTGCAGCCCATGACCGAAGTGGTTTCTCAATCGATCGCACAGCGGCGTTTTTCACTCATATTGCTGGCTTTCTTCGCGGCATCGGCGTTGTTTCTGGCGGCGCTGGGATTGTATGGCGTGATGGCCTACAGCGTGGCGCAGCGGACCGCAGAGATCGGAATCCGGATGGCGCTGGGTGCACAAAAGGCGGACGTTCTGCTGCTGGTTCAGCGGCAAGGTCTCGCGCTGGTGTTGATCGGCCTCGGGATTGGCGTGGCCGGAGCGCTGGCCCTGACGCGTCTGATGAGCACGCTCTTGTTTCGAGTACAAGCGACCGATCCAGTTACGTTCGTGCTCGTCGCCGGAGTGCTGATCGCCGTGTCGTTGGCGGCCTGTCTAGTTCCCGCGCGTCGTGCAACACAAGTGGATCCGATCGTGGCGTTGCGTTACGAGTGACGAAGTGAACGCTTACTCGCCCAGCACTGGTTCGTAAGCTTCGTCCGGCCGTGGCCGAAGATTGGGATTGCGGATCAAAATGCGCGCGCAAGTGTTCCAGCGCAAAATTGCATCATCGTTGGCCGGGGGATGCAGCGCGATGGCCTTTTCGTAGTAATCCATGGCCTGACGAAAGGCGTCGTAGGCGGTGAAAGCAGCATTGGGCGAACCTTTGCGAAGCTGTGCGTGCGCCAGGCGCTCCCAGATGATGCCGGCGTAATACTGCTTGTCGTACTCGCTCTTGAGGCGCGGAAGAATCTCGCGCGCTTTTTGGAGGCCATGGCCATGGCCGTGACTATGCCCGAACTGATCCGTCAAGGCCAGCAGCAGCATGACCAGGGCGGATTGATTTTCCGGGTCGGCCTGCAAGACATCCAGGCAAATGCTCTCGGCCAGGGAGGGTTCGGCCAACAGCCGATACCTCTCTGCTTTTTCGAGGGCTTCCTGAATGCCGGCCTTCGAAATGGGCTTGAGTTCGAACTGCATGGCCAAGGTCAGGCTATCGAATTGAGAAACCCGGCGTCAAGCGTGGGTGGGCTGGTGTCGCGATCAGCGCCATATTAGCTAGCGACTATACTTCCAAACGAGTGAACGTGGTTCGCGCCCCGAAAAGCCAAACAGCAATGACTGTTTGACTGTAACTGGGAGTAGAGCTACGGTGTAAGAATAAGTGAATTTGAAGCGCATGCTGGTCGGTTCGGTGATGCTATTCGGCAGCGGTCACGCCTGTCTAGCACAGTGGACGAAGACCATCGATTGTCCCGTCGATAGGGTCTATCGGGAGATCCGAAAAGATGCTGGAAGGCAGGAATTTTGCGAACAGGTTCTGCCGGGCTCCATGACCGTTAAGGATGGGCCATTCCGGTTCTGGTTTAACCAAAATTTCCAAGGCGCGGCGGGAAACTACAGTGGAGGTCGCGAGGTCGGCATCTGGAAGGAGTGTGATCGATTCGGCCGCTGCGAGCAGAAAGATCATCCTGCGATCTACCCCGAGGAAAAGCAAAGGCCAGGGTTCAAGCCCGAGATACCGGTTTCCTTCGTCGAGGGGAAGTACGTTTTCGATTTTGCCTCATGCCGGGGCACGGAGATCACTCATACCGCTTACGGAGAACCAGATTTCAATCTGAGCTTCGGCACGATTGACGGCGGTTGTTTCATCAACTACTCACCAGAGGAAGATTGGTTTTGGCAGGAGCTACATTACACCTGCACGATCCCTTTTCAGGTCGGTAAAAGTAGCTTCGGGTCCTTAGATCTCATCAGTGAGTTTCCCAAACTCGGCTTGCCGCAATACTGTATCAGACAGGCCGGTCCAGTGAGAGGCCCGAGCGCGATGTCAGTCTCTCCTTCGACCGGAGGAGGCCTAACCCAAATCTTTACCGCCGAGTACGATAACGGGACCAATGGTCTTGGGATCGCGCAGGCCAGGCTGCACTTCCAAGAGAGCGCAGCGAGCAGGACAGACCGGTGTGTAGTACGATACGACCCGGCAACCAAGAACTTGTACTTGCTTTCAGATCAGGACGGCAAATATCTTGGACCTATCGCGGCTGGCGGGAAAGAGTCTCTGTGGAATAGCCGATGCTTGCTCTCCGCTTGCTCGAATGCTCGACTTCGTGGAACCAGATTGAGCGTCCGATTCGCGATCAGGTTTAACCCCGCGCTATTTGCGGGATGGCACAAAATGTACCTCGAGATTGTAGATACGCAGAAACACTCCGCTAGAGTGGTTCCGTACCATGCCTGGAATGTGCCGTCGCAGCAATCGACAACACCATCCACGATGTGGCCCGAAGATCGAAGCTGCCCGACAGCACCAACACCACGATTCTCGGAGCATTGTAGTAACGTTAGTGGGAAGTGGAGTGATTGGGATACTGGTGGGGTTTGGTCACTAACTCAAACCGGGGACAAGATCTTGGGCTCATTTAAGACTGCGAAGGCGGGCTGCGGAGTTGTTTCATGGCGAGTCGCCGGTGAAATGAAAGACGGGTTAGGGACCCTGCGTGCCACCGAGCCACAGCCTTCCGTCGATGGGTGTGGCGTGGTGTCTGCAGCTTCGATTACCGCCACTATCGTGCCAGACTGTATCAACGGCACGAGAGTGGAAATCCAGCCCGTGCCGTAATCGCAAGCCGCCCTGCCTTTCACAGCGGAACGTCGCTCGCATGCGTACATGTAGGCTCAACAGGCGCGGTCACGTCGAATCAGAATGGACGCCGTGCGCGTCGCGAGTTGGTGCACAATCAGCGCTGCGCCCAATACCGGTCGCGGGCCTGCACCACCAGCCCTTTTTGTTTGGCGGTCAACTGAATGCGCCGGAATTCGGAAACACGCACCGCCTCATCCGATACATAGCCGAGACTATACTGGCTGCGGAGCTCGTCTTGAATCACGTCGAAAATCTGCCCGATGGATTGCTTCTTGGTTACTTCGAAGAAGCCTCCACCGGTCTCCCTGGACATCCGCATGAGGGCTTTCTTGCCGTCCGGGCCTCCGCCGAAGAAGCCATAAGCGCCGGGATCGGAGAACAAGATGGCGTACACCAGCGTGTCGGCGCGCTGAGCTGCCTCGATGGAGGTATCCAGCGTGGCTTCACTGCCAAAATCGACACCATCGGTAAGAACGATGAGCGCTTTACGGTTGGCCTGATTCTTCATTATGTCCTGGGATGCCATCACCATCGCGTCGTAGAGAAGCGTTCCACCACCTCTCTGCATCTCCAATTCTTTGCGGCTGGGAGTGTCTACCAGGGCGAGTGTCTCCTCCAGCTTTCTGCGTGAAGATGTGAGGCGCTCGCGCAGCTGAATGGCAAAATCAAACTGCATGATGAAGGTCTGGTCGACGCCGTCCCGGAGGATCTGATCCAGAAAGTGGAAGCTGGCGGCGCGTTCGGCGTCGAGCACCCGCTCCTGACTCAGGCTGGTATCCACCATGAGTCCGATGGTGAGGGCCAGATCCGACTGTCGGGAGAAATAGCGGATGGTTTGAGGATGCCCGTTTTCCGACAAAGAGAACTCGTCTTTGGACAGGTTGCGGATGATTTCACCGTTCTTCATCCGCACTGTCGCCAGCACGTTCACCACTTTGACATCGGTGGAGAAGGTGGCATCACCGGTCTGGGCGGCGAGCGAATGGTGAAGCAACAGCAGAGGAGCCGGAAGGTATAGAAACTCGCGTCTGGTACAACCTGATTTCATTCGCCTTCTTCTTTTAGTGTAGCGGTCCGGAATGCGATCATTAGCTATGGTTCGAGCGTTGGTTCTACTGCTCACGTTCTCGGCGATGGCGGCGGCGCAGGTGGCCACCTTCTCCATCGTCGCCTGGGATCCGGTGAACGCCGACTGGGGAGTTGCGGTGGCGTCGCGATATTTTTCGGTCGGCTCGGTAGTGCCCTGGGCAACTGCGCAAGTGGGGGCGATTGCGACGCAGGCCAACGTCAACGTCGGGTACGGGCCGCGCGGCCTGGAGCTGCTCCAGCAAGGACACACTGCGAAGGAGGTCCTTGACCAGCTATTGGCCGAAGACAAATTCGACGGCAAAGACGGCCGGCAAGTCGCGATCGTCGATGCTAAAGGAAACATCGCGGCCTATACCGGACCCGCTGCTCCAAAATGGGCCGGCGACCGGCAGGGCAACACCTGGTCGGCGCAAGGCAATATTCTGGTGGGCCCGCACGTAGTGGAATCGATGGGACGGGCCTTCGAAGCGACCCGCGGAGAACTGGCCGAAAAGTTGTACGCCGCGGTGAAAGCGGGCGACGAGGCGGGAGGGGACGCGCGGGGCAAACAATCGGCGTCCATGCTGGTGGTCCGCAAACAAGGCGGCCGCAACACGAATAACGATCGCCGCATTTACATCAACGTCGACGATAATCCCGAGCCTCTTCCGGAGTTGCGCCGTCTGCTGGATCTCAACCTCGGATATCTGTATCAGGAACAGACCTTCAAGCTCCTGGGCGCAGGAAAGAATATGGAAGCGCGCGACGCAGCGGCACAAACTGCACGCTATTGGCCCAGTCGACCGGAAGCGCATGTAACGCTCGGCCTGCTCGCTTACGCCGGCGGCGATAAGAGCGGAGCGCTGAAAGAACTGAAGACTGCGCAATCGCTCAGCGGCGGCAATCCAAATTTTCGCCGGCAGTTCGAGGGCGCCGCCCAACGTCCGACGTTCAAGGCGATTCTGGATGACAAGGCGCTCCTGCAAGAGCTTTTCGGAGCAGCGGCAGACCGGTAAATATCCCGATGGCCCGCAAGCCCAACCGATACGACAGCAAGAAGGGAGTACGGCGGCTGGCACGCGAGCGTGTGGGCACTGTCCCCGCTCCCAAAATCATCGTGCCCAAGACGCAGCGTAAGAAACCCAAGCACAAGAAGCCAGTGGAGCTGGACGAGGCTTAGCTCGAGGCGCCGGGGCTGAATTTAGCACGGACGACCACCAGCAGCAGCGGAATCACCCAGGCCGGGGTGATGGCGGCGAAGGCCTTTCCCTTCGATGAGCCGGTTAGGTAAGCGAGTGCGAGCCCCAGAATCACCAGATACCAGATCTCGAAAATCGAAAAGAAGTTCAGAAAACCGAGTAGGGCCCCGTGGACATCCTGAATAAAAATATCCGCACCGAAGGGCGCCATCAACTGTTCAGGGGACTGAATCTCGTCGCCTTTGGTGCGCACGACGATGTAAGTGGCGATGACTTGCAGCGACGTGATGAGCGAGCAGGCTGCCATGAGAGAAAACACGTCGCGAAACTTGGCGCGCAATCCGACCATGGAGCCGGTGACCACCACCAGCCAGGCGAGCAGCGCCAGAATTCCTACCACGAAGACCGGCGTGAACGCGATCCCGACCTGGCTGAAAGTATGGGCCATGTTCCGAGCTGTTTCCATTCGCTCGGGTGGGATGCTCTGCGCAGCGGCGCGTTGCTGCATCGAGAAATCAACCAGTTGCATGGTGTAGGGCAGCATTAGGTAGCCCATCGCGATATAAACGATGCAAATGGTGATGAGGGGCCATAGCCAGAACAGCTTGGCCTTCACACGCTTCGCCAGCCCCATGGGGTCGACGAAGGCATTGAACATTCCGAGCGGGCCGCTCGCGATACCCGGATTCTCATCCGCCATTGGGCCTCCCTGTCGAGTTTTCGTCGAGTTCCCAAGATTATACCGTTTGTGGGCTAGTAGTACTAGGGTTCTATGCAGGATCTCCTATGTTCGGGCGTATAATAACCGGAGAGGTACAAACTATGCAAAGACTTCTGCTTACCATACTTGTGCTCGCATCGATCGCCGGCGCGCAGACTCCTCCTAAGACTAGGGTGGCCGTTATGAATTTTGATTACGGCACTGTCATGTCAGGGACCTCGGCCGTGTTCGGCACCAACGTTGATGTCGGAAAGGGCATAGCCGATATGCTGGTGGACCGCCTGGTAAAAGATGGCTCCTATTCAGTGATCGAGCGCAAGGAACTGGACAAGGTTTTGGGCGAGCAGAATTTCTCCAATAGCAACCGTGCCGATCCATCGAGTGCGGCCAAGATCGGCAAGGTACTGGGCGTGAGCGCGATCATCATCGGCAGCATCACGCAGTTTGGGCGCGACGACAAATCCACGAACGTGGGCGCAGGCGCTGTCGGTGGCCTGACCAGGGGTTTCGGAATTGGGGGCTTCAGCAAGCGCGAGTCCAAGGCGGTAGTGGAGATCAGTGCTCGCATGATCAGCACGGATACGGCCGAGATCCTGGCGGTAGCCAGCGGGAAGGGTGAATCCACGCGCGGCGGAACTTCGTTGCTGGGCGCGGGGGGGTCTTCAGGCGGCGCTGGCGGAGCAGGGATGGACATGTCCAGCTCGAATTTCGGGGCGACGATTCTCGGTGAGGCCACCAATAAGGCGGTCACCGAGATGGCCCAGGGCTTGGCACAGAGCGCCGGTAAGATTCCAACGGTTGTGATTGCCGTCGACGGGCTGGTGGCGGACGTCAATGGCGCATCGCTGGTGCTCAATGTGGGATCGCGATCGGGCATTCACGTCGGCGACAAACTGCAAGTCACCCGCGTGGGGCGCGAAATTAAGGACCCAGCGACCGGCAAGGTTCTCCGCCGGACCGAGTCGCCGATGGGCACCATCACCATTAGTGAAGTGGACGACGCGTCCGCGGTTGGAAACTACGAGGGCACTGCCGGCGTTAAGGTCGGCGACCGCGTAAAACGCTAACCCTGCGATCGTCGTAAATCAAACAGCCTGCATCAGGCCAGCGGTCGTCGAAGGCGATGGCCCACACAGCACTAGGAGCACATCATGAACATTGGAGAGCGCGTCGGCGATTACGAGATTGTCGCCATTCTCGGGGCTGGCGGAATGGGCCAGGTTTACAAGGTCCGCAACATCATCTCAGACCGCGTGGAGGCCATGAAGGTGCTGTTGCCCAACCTGGCCGGAGATTCTGCGCTGGCCGACCGGTTCCTGCGCGAGATCAAAGTTCAGGCCACGCTTGATCATCCCAACATCGCGCGCTTGAACACAGCACAGCAGGTGGGGAATCAGCTGGTCATGCTGATGGAGTATGTTGAAGGCAGTTCTATCGACACGCTGCTGAAGAACGGTCCGATGGAGTTGAGCGAGTCGCTGCAATGCACTTCGCAGGTGTTGGACGCGCTTTCCTACGCGCATGCGCGAGGCGTGGTGCACCGCGATATCAAGCCGGCCAACATCATGATCACGCCCTCGGGCGTGGTGAAGCTGATGGATTTCGGCATCGCACGTATGCAGGCCGACCGTCCGCTGACGCGAACCGGAACCACCGTCGGCTCGTTGTTTTACATGTCGCCGGAGCAGATCAACGGCGGGCTGCCGGATTTGCGGTCGGATCTATACTCGCTCGGCGTGACGTTGTATGAAATGGTAACCGGACGGAGGCCGTTTGTGGGCGACAGCGATTATTCAATCATGGCGGCGCATCTGCAAGACAAGCCGGTGCCGCCCATTGAGATCATTGCGGGCGTCCCGCTAGATTTGAATGACATCATCTTGATGGCCATTTCTAAAGAGCAGGAACAGCGATTCCAGAACGCCGATGCGTTCCATGCGGCGGTGCGAAACTTCGCGAGGTCGATTGCGGTGCCGTTGGGAAGTGTGCGGACGACGCCGGCTCCGGCCTCGATGCCACAAGCGGCGCCGTTAATGTTTTCCAAAACAGCAGTGCCAGTGCCCTTGAAAACAGCTGCGGAACAGCTATCACCCACGGCGACGGGGATCTCGCTGCCGGTTCGACCGGCGCCCACCGTCGTGCCGGCGCCTCTGCCAGTGTTTCAGGCGCCGCCACCGCCCGCGCCAGTGTTTCAGGGGCCTGTGCCTCCGCCACCCGTGCCCCAGGGACCGCCGCCTATCAAATCGGGTGGCCGCCGCGGATTGTATATGGCCCTAGGCTCGGTGGCGACGCTGCTCGTACTGGCGGCCGCGATTATCGAGGGACCTAAGCTGATGCATAGCGGGGCCAGTAGCGCTGCGACACCGGCCGCGACACCGGTCGCAGCCCCGGCCGAGAACAAGGCCGCTGAATCGGCTGCCGCTCCGGCCCCGCCTGTACCCTCTCCTACGCCTGACACTACCGCTCAGCCGGCTTCCGCCGTGCCCGCGACGCCGTCTCCTGCGCAGACGCCAGTTAATGCAGCCGCGACTCCAGCCCCGGCAGCAGCGTCCCAAGCTCCGGTTCGAAAGCCGTCAATAGCGGCGCAGCAGGTACCGTCCCGATCGCCGGCCTCGCAACGTCCAGCGCAATCAGAGCAGCCGCCGGCCGCGGCGCAACAGGCTCCCCAACAACCCCCGCAACAGTCTTCACAACCCCCGGCGCGGCCCGCTGCATCCCCCCAGTTAAACGAACTGCGGCAGGAATACAACCAGGTCGCGATCCGCGTGGGAGCGGCCAAGAGCGGGCTCAGAGGGCTTCAGCAGCAGATGCAGCGGCAGGGGGTCGACATGCGCGGCGATATGCTCGAAGCCGAATCGCGGATGGACTACCTCATGCAGGAATCCATGGGTTCGATGCGCTCGGGCGACGTCGACAGCGCTCGCACCAGTCTGCAGATGGCGGAGCGGTCGCTGGAGACGATCGAGAAGTTTCTCGGCCGGTAGAAGAAAGCCTGTACTGTGGGTTCCAATAGAATTTGACGCCCACCGACGACCAGGACGAGTCTCCACTTAATAAGAAGGGCCCGAGCCTTCTGGCGGCGATGTTGTCCTATGCAGTGATCGCACTGCTGGCGACCTTTACGCTAGACGGCAACTTTCGGCTGGTAGTCTGGATATTCCTCGCAGGACTAGCGGTAAGAACCTACCTCGCCACCTTGAGAAAGCCCTAGTCACCCCCAGAAAGCCCTAGTCCCTCAAGCTTCGTCTGGATCGCCCCGATAAGCGTAGAAGGAGCAAGATTCGGTCACGTTTCATTTTGGAACACGAGTACCATTTCGGCAAGGTTAAAGCGCCGATCAGTTCCATTACGAGATTCCTAGTAGTCCGACGACGAAGTAGGTACTTTCGATGGAGTACGCGGTGCTGCAGCGAAGGTGCTTTCCATCTCGTTGACCCTCATGCATATGCTGTATATTTCCGAGCCGGAACACCCAGATCAGCGCAGCCGTTTTCACTTAGTCCATCTGTGGCTACCCGCTTGCACCTATAGGAGCGTCGGCACACTTAGACAGCTCCAACGAAAGAAAGGCAACCCAGATGAAGACCAAGACCGCTCAAAGCAGCCCAGCCGCTAAGATAGCCAGGCGCGATCGGATTGTACTCGAGCATCTTCCGCTCGTGAAGGCTATCGCGGTGCGGGTGCATGAGAATCTTCCGGTGCACGTGGATCTGGATGATCTGGTCCATGCCGGCGTTCTGGGTCTGTTCGATGCGGCCAGCAAATTTAATCCCGAAAAACAGGTGGCCTTCTCGAGCTACGCCAAACACCGCATTAAGGGCGCCATTCTGGACAGCCTGCGCCAACTGGACTGGGCCTCGCGCGACCTGCGGCGCCGTCACAAACAAGTAGAAGCCGCCACGCGTGAATTAGCCGCGATCCTGCAGCGCACTCCAACCGAATCGGAAGTGGCCGCCAAGCTGGGCGTGGATGTGGAACGCTGGCGCCAGATGATGGTTGACCTGCGTAGCGTGGGCCTGATCTCGGCATCGTCCCGCGCGCCGGAGCATGACGATCTTCCTGCTCCCGATTTTCCGAGTAAGCCTGAAACTCAGCCGGACAACATGTGCTCTCACGAGCAGATGCGCTCGGTTCTGAGCGTTGCCATGAAAACTCTGCCGGAGCGCTACCAGAAAGTGGTCTTCTTGTACTACACCAATGAAATGACCATGAAAGAAATCGGCGGCATCCTGGGCATCAACGAAAGCCGCGTGTCTCAGATTCACAAGTCCGCGCTGGAGAAAATGCAGGTAGTGCTGCAGGCCAACGGAATCGATTCGGTCCACGCGTTTTAGGTCACGGCTCACTAGCCCGGCCGCGGGCGTTAGCAAGCGCTGGTTCAGCGGACGCGGATCGTGTAGGGCATCAGCTTCAAGTACCCACCCTGCGACAAGGCCCGCACCGGCAGCTTGCCCAGCACCTGCCCCACTTTCGTTTCCAGGGCCGCGCTCTCATCGGAGCTTCTCAGCAGGAAATCGAGCACACTGCGCTTGCCCGGATAAGGCACTAACGTGATGCGATCGCTGGCGGCGATGTTGGCGCGCTTGCGGATCAGCTCCACGGCCTTATCGAGACCGCCTAACTCGTCCACCAACCCGTTCTGTTTGGCTTGCACGCCCAGCCACACGCGGCCCTGCGAAAGCGGTTCGATCTGATCGAAGCTTTTCTTGCGCCCGTCGGCCACGCGGCTCACGAATGATTTATAAAATGCATCGATCTGGCCGGCGATCTTTTCACGCGCTTCGTTGCTCAAAGGCGCATATTCGGAATCGAGGTCGGCAAACCGCCCGCGCGTTAGAAGCTGCTTATTGACGCCAATCTTGTCGTACAGCCCGTGCAAATTGAAGCGCGCGAAGATTACGCCGATCGATCCGGTCAGCGTGTTTGGATAGGCGATGATCGGGTCGCCCGTCACCGAGATGAAATAGCCGCCCGAGGCTGCGACATCGCCCATCGAGATCACCAGCGGCTTCTTCTTGCTCAGATTCTTGGCCTCGTGCAGGATGTCATCGGATGCAACGCCATCGCCGCCGGGTGAATCGACGCGCAGGATTACGCCCCGGATGGAAGAATCATTCTCGGCCTGCTTGAGCAGCCTGACCATGGCGGTGGCGGTGATGCCTTGCTCATCCGAATTCGGATTCCCGGAACCGCGCGTGATCTCGCCTTCGCCCACTACCAGCGCGATGCGGCGGACAGTGCCAGTCGAGGCCGCCGGAGCTTTCAAGTACGACTTGATGGCTACTTGCTTTAGTTCGGTCTGCTTGAGACGGCCCTGCATGTCCTGGATCACCTGGTCGTCAAAGCCGAGTGAATCTATCAGGCCATTAGCAAGGGCTTCGTTAGCCATGTAGGGGCCCTGATCGATGATGGCGCGCACCGCCTCCGGCTGTTTCTTGCGGCCTTCTGCAACGGTCGCGATCAGATTTCCGTAATACTGATCCAGGATCTGGTTCAAGACCTCGCTGGTCTCGGGAGACATCGATGTTTGGGTCAGGATGTCGCCGGCATCCTTATATTTCCCAGCGTGAATGACGTCCGCTTTGACGCCCACCTTATCGAGCGTGTTTTTGACGAACATGCCCTCCACTCGCATGCCCTTGAGGTCGAGTGAGTCCTCGGGCGCGAGATAAATGCGATCCGTCGCGCTCGCCAGGTAATATTCACGGCCGCTGGGGCCGCGCAAATAGCTAATGATGGGCTTGCCGGATTTCTTGAATTGCAGAATATCTTCACGGACTTCCTGCAACTTCGCCCACCCGATGTCGAGCCCGCGGGGTTCGAAAATAACGCCTTTGATGCGCGAGTCGGCGGCCGCCTTGCGAAACGTCTCCCAAACTTCCTGAACGGTGACGGGATTCTGCGCCTCGAAGAAAGGCAGCGGAATCTCGGGCGGCGATTTCTCCGGAACGTCGCCTTCCAGTTTGACTACCAGAGTCGAACCGTCAGATACGGTAACGGGTCTCTCGGAGAACGATCCGGCAAACCGCACCATCGCAAAGATCAGGATCAGCGCAGTCAGCCCCGATAGAACGACCCCTACCACCAGTCCAATGAGGAAATTCTTCATGATCGCTCGACGCCTCCAGCCACGAGACGATTCTACAACGGAAAAGTTTCGCTACCTGGCTGATCCTGGCTTTCACGGGACCCAGTTTGAGTTTTCAAGGCCGCTACGATATCCTGGAGTTTAAGAATGGCCAATACTATTTCCTCCCTGAAGCGGATGCGTCAGACCAAGCGCAAGACGACTGTGAACCGTCTTCGCAAGTCGCGTTTGCGTCACCAGATCCGGTCCATGCGCCGTCTGATCGAAGAGAAGAACGCAAAAGGCGCGCAGGCGGCGGTTCCGGCGACGTTCTCGCTCATCGACCGCGCCGCCAAATGGGGCGTCATCAAAAAGAACACCGCCGCACGCTACAAGAGCCGGATTACGCGGCGCGTGCAGGCCATCGCATAGTAGGCTCAGTCCGTCAGGCTGAAGACAAACGCTTCCATTACCACTCGATCGTCGGGACGAGTGTCGCGTAGCGCCCGGTCTGCGCCATAGACTTTTTCAATCGCCAATGCCAGCTTCTCCTTGGGAAATGCAGTCACCGTCTGATAAATCTGATCGGCTCGATCGCGCCAAATCCGAATGCCCTGTTTCGTGAAATGCGTTTGAATCTGCTGTGAAGTGCGCAGGCCTGCCTCCTGAGCCACCATCGCTAACCGGAACTGAGTGGCCAGGAAAGTAAGCGCCAGGGGAAGATACTCGCCTTCCCGAAGCAATGTGTCCAGGCTGTCGAGCGACCGCTTGCGATCGCCTCGGCCGAGCGCGGCGACGAGGGCAAAGATGGTGGACGCCTGAGCGTTGGGAACCAAATTGAGGATGTCATCGGATGTGACTTTGCGATTGGTTCCGGCGTATAGCCGCAGCTTCTCGATTTCGTTGGCGATTCGGGCAGCGTCACCGGCGAGTGATTCCACTAGCAGACCGATTTCGGACAGGCCGATCTGAAGTCCCGCCTCTTTCGCTATTTCCTGCGCCAGGCGCCGGGCCGATTCCACGCTGTAGGGCCGGAACTCTACTACCTCCGAAATGCGCGAATAAAATTTCTGGACTCGCTCGAGCTTGGTGCGATCCTCTCCGTCGAAATCATAGCGGCTGGCTTCGAACACCAGCACGGTGCCGGGCGTTGGATCGCGAAGATACCCGGCCAGTTCGTCTGCTCCGGAGTTTTCTTCCTGGACCGCGGACCGGCCCCGCGGAAGCACGCCTTCGGCGCCGGAGACCCAGACTACGCGATTAGGCGCGAACAAGGAAAGCGACCGCGCGTCATCGAGTACAGCAGCCAGGGGGATCTGTTCTAGGTCCAGCTGCGTCAGGCCATTCTCACGATCATCCGGAGTGAGGACCCGATCGAGCAACGCTTTGCGGCAGCGTCCGCGCTGGTAAGCTTCAGGTCCCAGAAACAGATACACTGGCGCCGCCGGGCTCTTGCGCATGCGGTCGAGAAACTGATCCGGACTCAAAAGTTCTCCAGGATGGAACTAACCAGGTCGCGTGCGACATCACGGCTCAGACGGTCGAGCGCCGCGTCACTTTCTTCAAAGTAAGCCTGGGAGTTGGTAACGCTGATCTCGTAGCGCTGATGCATCTCGAAACTGGGGCGCGAGTAAATGACTTTCCCGGTGGCCCGCTCTACCAGGCTGACTTGCATTGTGACATTGACCTGCAGACCGCTCGCGCGGCCGCTCTGCTGATCGAAAAGCGTGGGATAAGAGGCATAGTTGATGATCGAGCCGCGCAGAACAGCATCGGCCTGGTCGGGATCGTTCACAATTTGGTACCGGGTTCGCGCGATGAACTCGTGGCTGATCGCTTGTGGTAGATGATCGGTGAGCTTGTAGCGCGTGGTGATGTTGCCGAAAGCGGGGATCGCGATGGTGTGGATGCTTGTAGGCACGAGGTCAGCCTTGCCCGCAACGTGATAACCACAGGACGACAGGGCAAGCATCAACATCAGCATCGAGGCGGCGCCTGCAATCGCGCGCGTCAGGCTACTTAAGGAACGCACGAGCGACCTCCAGGGCGTTTTCCGCGGCGATTCGCAGGTTATCGGTGACCAACCAGAACCAATACGCGCGCGGGTGATTCCGGTCGGGTGCAATGGCGCCTACGGTGATGCCGCTTTGGCCCGCCACGCCAACGTTAGTCGGTGCCTCTTCATCGCCGGCACGCAAATCGATTTTGGGCGAAGCGAGGGCGTCCACGATGGCGTTCCGTCCCGGATTCTCTTCGAACTCGGTCCACACCGACATGCTGTAGCCATGAAACACTGGCGCTTGGATCAGGCGGAGCGAAGGCATGCTGAGAGCGTCGGCGCCGGCTAGAAGCGTCGCCAGATGGCGGTCAATTTTAAGTTCGATCTCTTCGAGTGAGTGCGGCGATTCGGAACCGTATTGGGCCAGCAAATTGAAGCTCACCTGCGCGTCGTACACTTCTTTGGAAAGCGGCTTGAGCGACAGCAATCCCACCGTCTGTTTCTGCAATTCGTCGAGCCCCGCCTGGCCGCGTTCACTGGCGGGCTCGAACACGTTGACCACAGAGCGATGAATCGAGCCGGCGTTTCGAAGTTGAATCAGGAAAATAGCCAGCGCGATCGCGGCCGGATGCGCAATCACCTGGATCGGTCCGACGGCTGAGTAATTCTGCGGTTCTATGAGCGGGGCGCGTAGCTGCGCTGTTGGTACTTCCTCCAGACCGCCTGTCAGATCAATTACAACCGCCGTAGGATTGACCGCCTGAATCCGCTCCAATGCCTTCCGGCTGGATTCCTTCGAGCCCGTCAGCACTGCCAATCTAGCTGTAGCAAGATCGGCTACCTGCAGCGAGCTGATGATGACAGGTTCGTCGCGAACGAGGGAAATAATATTCGAATCCCCGCTCTCTTCCGAGGCGATCAGACTGACGCTAGCCGGAAGGTCAGCGGATTCGAACAACTCCAGGACTTCCTTGCCGAGCAGGGATTCGCCGCCGACGATGGCTACCGCGGGTCTGGGCGGCTTAGGAGCCGATGGTGAGGATCGACGAGAGTGCATGTCAGCCGGTCTGATGCTCCGGATGCGGCGAAGGTGGATGCGGGCGGAACCTGCGGCGAATAATACCGCCGGCCCGAATGAAGATACCGGTGCTGACGTAAAGCGAAGCGAGGGCGAGCAGGACCGGTTGGGAGTAATTCCAGATCAGGTAAATGAGCGCGCCGAAAAGGATCACGGTGAGCGGTGATCGCGGTCCGGTAAGACTCACTTCTTTGAAGCTCGGATATCGCCAGGTACTCACCATGAGAAAAGACAGCAGGCCCAGCAGTGCGAGCCAGAGCACGGAATAGACCCACCATTCCAGCGGTGCGGAATCGGCGGCATAAACGATGGCTGCGACAATGCCGGCCGCCGCGGGAATCGGCAGACCAACGAAGTACTTGCGGTCCGCGCGGCCGGG
>Ga0207700_10000486_pt1 | contig 23304 bp, 18 predicted proteins | sample LARL82metaG_FD_184348 | JGI IMG/M metagenome (GOLD analysis project Ga0207700, IMG submission 184348) | Corn, switchgrass and miscanthus rhizosphere microbial communities from Kellogg Biological Station, Michigan, USA - LAR L8-2 metaG... | ecosystem: Host-associated > Plants > Roots >...
CCGGTCAGCGACCTTGATAGCCAAGGGCGATTGCTCACCAGATCAGTATCGACAAACGCCTTTCGCGATCGAACTCACGATAAAGTTAAGACCAACAAAGAGGCACACTCCCAGCACACTATGGAATGTGCAGATCCAGCGCTCATCAGTTGACCGGCTACAGGGACGCCTGACCGGCGGTCAGGCGCACCAAATTTCGCTGCTTGTGGCTGGACCTTCGTCAATCTCGACCATAAGCAACTTGGTCCATTGGATTGAGTCTCTGATCTAGACGCGACACGCGTTGTCTTCTATACGTTGCCTTAAGCCGTGCGAAGAAGTGTTTACAGCTGGTTCTTTCGCTCCGCAGCTTAAGCCCGTTACTCACGATTTGAGAGGCCTCGAAATTGGATGTCGATTATCTATCGGTGCGACACGACGGCTCTCTTACTAGGCACGAAACAGTCACAACGTTCAGCGTCTCGTCGCGGTCCGTCCCTGGGGGGCGGGTCAAATCTTGGTGATGAAAATCGCCACAGGCTCGGAGCCGGGCGCGCTTGCCTTCCAGACGGTAATCGCCGCATTTTAGTCCCACAACGGCATTGCGCGGGCAAAGGTATAGCCCATGATGGCGAATCGCCGCGCGGTCACGCAGGCCCTTGATGTCCGCAACTTCTTTATATCCCCCACCGTGTTCTTTTGGGATCTTGATGCGGCGCGTGACGGGGATCGAATCAAGCAGAAGGCGCAGTTCCTTGGCCTCCATGATGGGCGTGACGCCTATCTTCCGATTGCATTTCGGACCCTTGACGAAACAGCGCCGGATTATCGGGAAGGACCTGCTCACGCGTCGCTCGTGTACCGAAGCAGTGAACCCGGGAAACTGAGCAATTCACCGGTTGAGGGATCGATTGCGGCGACATTGAACCCTCCACCGCATCCTCCCGCGCCTTGCTGATAAATAGAGACGCGAGTGGCTTCTGTAGAACGCTGCAATGGTTGTGGAGGCGAACTAGAACAGATTTAGTTTCTGCTTGGCCACGCTTCGGTGCAAACAACGGAGCGGCACATTGGATACAAACAGAAGCTGCAAGATGCGGTCAATGATCGACTTGGAATCTCAGTCGCACGCGAAAATGCCTAAAGCTGGATGTTTCTTTGGACTGGATGCGGGATGGATTTGCTCCTTCCACATTCGTCCCCGTTGCCGGGCCTCGCTTACATGGACTTCCCAAGATACTGTGCATAGCGAACCGGTGAGTGGTCCGCCAGGGGCTGGGACAGTGGGTTGGGAAGGCCCTCCATCCAGTGTGTTGTCAGGAATCCGCCGGGGAGTTGGGCAATCGCATCGCTGTCGCTGGGCAAGTTGGGTGGGTTGTACTGCAACGCGTGACCCGGGCCGAGCCAATAGATGGCAACGGTTGGGTGCGCATAGAAGCTGAGAAAATCGGGCGGCACGTGGGTGACAATGTCCAGATTGTCGACCACGCGATAGCAAGCACGTGTGCGCGCCGCGGCGTCAATCACATTGCGGTAGGCGGGGTTGCCCACGCGGGGACAACCGAACGTGATCAGGCTTGAGGCCGGATCGTTGAGCCGCGTAAATGCTAACGTCGCCAGCGCCCCGCCCAGACTGTGTCCGGTGATGCTGATGTTCTGGTTTGGATGGTTGGCGCGATAGCCCGCGACATATTGCGTAACCTCGGGCCAGACCAAGTCGAGATATCGTTTGAAGCCGGAATGAACCAGAGCACCCGCTTCCGGGGTCCGATCGATCTCCGCGTCTGCCACTTTGTCGTTGTTGTTGTCCGCCTCGGTACCACGGAAGGCCAGCAGCGCGTGGCTGTCGTTGGAAGCGAAGTAGCCGCGGCCGGTGTTGGCGGCGTCGACAAAGCAATCTCCGATCGGCTGAACACTCGGATACCCCGCCGCTGCCAGGATTCCCTGAAGATCGGCGAGGACCATTCTCTGCTGGGCGAATCGCGCGTAAGAGAGCATCGAGGCGTCTGCCGCACGCGCCAGGCTCACCTTGGGCGATTCGCCGAGTAGATAGGGCGGCGTTTCAAAGTAGGTGTAATCGCCTCTCTTCGGGGGATAGTAGAGGTTTTCCGGAGAGGGATCAAGGCAGGAAGCGCTGGTGGAACTTGCGGGGTTGAGCATAACTCCTCCGTGAGGCGCGCTCGCGATAAGCTCCCAGAAAGCTATCGGGCGACTGGCACACTGGCAGCCTGCTCAACGCGCCCGCGCGGCTGAACGCTATGATCCGGAATCTCCTTTTTCGGGTCCGAATTGACTGAATTGTACTGCTCCAGAGTGGAATGGCAAGACCGGAGGTGCATTGAAGTCGAAAAGCCGGGCGGCTTCGCGATGTTGTCGATAGCGTCCTTTATCATTCACGATGCAGCGAATGGGGACGCCGCCTTTCGAATGCCTGCACTTGAAATCCGGCACACAACTAGCGCACAGCCCACTCGTATCTTCAGAGTTCACTCGCGGTCGAGAGAGCGTCCGACTGATCGGCGGCAAGTCAGATTATCACTTTTTCGAATTTGAGTATCCTTGGACTTCTGACACAGAGTTCGCGCACAAAATCGAGTTGAAGGGATCGATGTCTATCCAGTGCTCCGGGGCAACCAACGGAATAGTTCGTGCCTGCCCAGCGGCAACATCCATTGCTGCAAACCGTTGTCTGCCATTCATGTACACTCAACGTGCACTTTAAATCCATAATTAATCGTTTTAATAGGGGCAATAACGTCATGATTTCCGGTTCTGACCCACGAGTCTCGTGTCGCACTTGGCTGTGTGCCATTGTCGCGGCGCTCGGGCTGGTGGCGGTGTCCATGCGCTTTCCTCTGCGCGTCGATGCACAAACGGCTCAGGGACAGACGGGTCAGGCGCAAACGCCTCACCCACGACCGCGTCGGGAGGAGCTCCCGGCGGATTCAGTTGCAAAGGTGGGAACGCTTGATTCGGTTGCCACGGTCCACGTTGACGTTACGCCCGAGCACGTACTGAATACGATCTATCCCGACACCGCGACCGGCGCGTGGATGGACGACCTGAGTAAGGCGCAGGTGGACAACTTGAGCAAGCCCGAGGTGATTCAGGGCGTCAAGAACTTGGGTTGGGGTTCCATCACCATGCGCAACAACAGCGAGTTGCGCCTTTCAGCGTGGCACTGGAACGAAAACGGCACATGGAGCGATCCCGCGACGAAGAGCGGCTATTACGTCGGCAGCGCTGATTTAGGCGAACCGATCCACTACGGCTACTCGTATTCGTTGCCTCACCGCGACTTCATGACCAGCGGCGATTCACCCCTGGTTGCCGGTTTTCAAAGTTACTGGAAGAGCAATCCTTATCTAACCAGCCACTTCACGGGCGAGAGCGATTCGCTGCACCCGCAATGGGTGGTAATCGATATGGGCACCGCCCGCACGGTCAACGCGATCCATATCCAGTGGGTAAATCCGTATGCGGTGGTTTATGTCGTGCAGTACTGGGTCGGCGACAACAATGCGATGGACTGGGACATGGGCCCGAACGGCATGTGGAAAGCGTTCTCATCGGGCGCGGTGTTGAACGGCAGCGGCGGGGATGTCCGTTTGAAGCTTTCGGATGACCCTGTCACGACGCGTTACGTCCGCGTCTTGATGTCGAAATCCTCCGGAACTTGCGATACGCACGGGGCGCAGGATATTCGAAACTGCGTCGGTTACGCCCTTCAGACGTTGTCCGCCGGTACGATCGATGCCGCCGCTAAATACGCGGTTGTTTATCCAGCTAACGGCGTAGAGCCCGCACCCGGTCCGCCGCCAGTTCTCGAAGGCGCCGGAGACCAGGAAGTGGTTCCCGGTTCGGAGGCAGACTTGGCCGGATCGTTTTTCGCTTCTTCCATCGATCCCTGGCACCAGGCCGACAACCTGATCACTGGGGGCGGCGATCAATACAACGGCATGGACAATTTCTTTACCAGTGGATTGACCATGGGCCATCCGGCGCTGGTTGCATGTGCGGCCATTTATGACACTCCCGAAGATTGCGCTAATGAGGTCTCCTACATTCACAAGCGTGGTTATCCAGTGGTCGGAATTGAAGTCGGGGAGGAGTGCGACGGCAAGCACATGACACCGGAAGATTATGGCGCGATCTATATTCAAGTGGCGGATGCGGTCCACAAGTTAACGCCCGGCGCCAGGTTGGGCGGTCCGATTTTCGAAGGCGTCGATAAAGACATCACAATGTGGGCTGACGATGAGGGACGCACTTCCTGGCTGGAGCGATTCGTCGATTACCTGAAAGCCCACGGGCATCTGAAGGACCTCGCATTCATGTCGTTCGAACACTACCCGTTCATGATCAATGGATTCACTCCACCGAATGACTGGGCGACACTTTACATGGAACCCGGAATTATGAAGCACGTGCTGCACACGTGGCGTCAGGACGGCGTCCCCGCGGAGGTGCCGCTCATTATCTCCGAGAGTGGAATCGTAGCGGGGAGAAGCGGACCGGGATACCTGGGCGTGACTGGCCGCTCTATCTGGGAGAGCGATGCGTTTGGCACATTCTTTGAACAGGGCGGCACAGCGTTTTATCGTCCGGCAATCAATAATGGCGCCGCTGGTCACGGAAGCCTCAGCCCCGAAGGTGGCGCTGATGGGGGCGGGGCCTATGGCACGCCGGCATATACTCCCTACTCTTCCGCACACATCATTAATTTCGAATGGTTGCAGCACGAGGCGGGAGCGAATAAGATTTTCCCGGCATCGGCCGACCTTAAGGACGCTGCCGGCCGGACTGTAGTTACCTCATACGTGGTCAAACGGCCGGACGGGAACTGGTCGTTGATGCTTATTAACCGCGATCTGATCACGGCGCATCCCGTTCATCTCGTCATCGATGATGCCAAGCACGTCAGCCATCCGTTCGTCGGATCTGTAGCTCTTGTGCAGTATTGCAACACTCCTTCTAACGATAGGAACATCACGATTGCCGCTACGCCCGATGGGATGTACACACTCCCGGCGGGGTCGATCACCGTGATTCGCGGGAAGCTGCGGTAGTTCAGCGATCTATCGTTCCCGATCCTGTCGGCGACTCTTTGAACGAGCGCTGCAACAGAGACCTGCACACGTATAACGGACAAACCGGAGGGTAGCGAAGAACGACTGATCGGCGTCAATAGTCCATTCCGGTTGATCGCCGCCCGCCGTCTCTGTGACTCGGCACGCCGCGTCATCGTCATGCACGCTGTTACAATTCTCGCCCGAGGAGGAACACGATGCCTAATTTGGGGAGGATAGTCCAACAGTTGAAGACTGAGCGAGATCGAGCGCAGAGGGAGGTGGAACGGCTGAACGCAGCTCTGATGGCTTTGGGAAATCTCGGGAGTCAGAGCGGAGGCTTGAGACGAGTCGGCACAGTCAAGAGACGGAAACCTCTCTCAGCTACTGCACGCAAGAAAATTGCGGCAGCTCAGCGTGCTCGATGGGCGAAGTGGAAGGCCGCACGCCGCAGCAAGTGAGCCGATTTGGATCGCGTTTTCCACAATTTCATTCACAGATATTTTGTTTTTACGCCGAAAATCGCATTGACACCAATCAAACAACTATTTAGTTTGTCTCACGTCGACGGCTGAAAGGATTGGCGAAATAAACTTTGTCAATCCGAAGTAGGCTGAGTGATCTGCTCTACAGGGTGACCTGAAGAGCAACCGGACCCGAAAAAACCGACTGACTCTGCGAGGGGCAGTTGGGGTTTGGAACTGCGAAAGCAGTGATCGCATCAAGGGCTGCGACGGTGCATGTATCCACGCTCTTAGCTTCCTCGCAGGAGCTGATGGCTGGAGCATAACCAATGTCGCAGCCTTTCCTATTTTCCGGCGCGGACCTTCCGGCATCTGCCACTCTGCTACACAGTCCAGAAATCTGGAACGGAATCTTCCCGTTGCGTTCCGTTTTTCAACAGGAAATGTGGATAAGCCTGTTCACCACTCGCTCGCGACGGCGTCCTGCTTGGCTTTCACCTCTTTGCTACATGGGTTGGGCAGTTCACGTTCGAGGCAAATGCACTGCGATCGAAGATGATCGAACAGCAGAATGCTAGTGCGAGATGCACCCATTTACAGTGCTTCATTGCCGGCGGGAAGCATGCCGATCTCAAGACCTTCAATCTCATCGAGATTCTTTGTGCCTCTCGAAAATCCGGAAACATCTGAGCGGCAACGAATTATACTGCGCTCCGAATTCTCTCCTTCAATGCCCACTTCCCTGCTCGCACTTCTCATCACACTGGGTTCGATCCTTCGTTCGCGCCTTGACCTCCAGCTCGAGATCCTGGCTCTGCGCCATCAAATCGGAGTCCTCGAACGCTCTGTTCATAAGCGCCCCCGACTCACTTCCACCGATCGTCTTCTCTGGGTCTCGCTCTACCGCTTCTGGCGCCATTGGCGTTCGACGTTGCTCATCGTCAAGCCGGAAACGGTTGTGGCCTGGCATCGCAAGGGCTTCGGCCTATTTTGGAGTTGGAAAGTCAGGCACGGACAACAAGGACGGCCGGCGATCTCCCGCCAGACTCGAGACCTGATCCGCAGGATGTGCCGCGAGAACCCCACTTGGGGTGCACCTCGCATTCATGGGGAGTTGCTCAAGCTCGGCATCGACATCGGCGAAAGTAGCGTCTCCAAGTACATGGTCCGCGGCCGTAAACCGCCGTCTCAGACCTGGCGAACCTTTCTGGAAAACCATCTCTCGCAGATCGTCTCGGTCGATTTTTTCACCGTTGCAACCATCCGCTTCCAGGTCCTGTACGTGTTCCTAGTGCTGGCTCATGATCGCCGTCGCGTGCTTCACTTCAATGTGACTGCCCACCCAACTGCAGTGGACCGGCCAGCAACTGCGAGAGGCATTTCCCTTTGACCAATTCCCGCCCTATCTGCTGCGAGATCGCGACGCGATCTTCGGTCAGGACTTCAGCGATCAGGTGCGAGACATGGGAATTAAGGAAGTGCTGTCAGCGCCCCGCTCGCCCTGGCAGCGGGCATACGTCGAACGCATCATTGGTTCGATTCGGCGCGAATGCCTCGACCATGTGATTGTGCTCGGTGAAGGCTCGTTACGCCGAACCCTCATTGCGTATTTTGACTACTATCACAGATCCCGAACGCACTTGTCGCTCGGAAAAGACTCGCCGGAGCCGCCCCCGATTCAACCGCCTGAAATCGGGCCAGTCGTGGCTCGGCGTCAGGTCGGTGGACTACACCACCGCTACGAACGAGACGCCGCCTGAAACCGCCAAGATTCCCAATCGCTGAAAGTGCGGCCGACCTTCGTGTCTGAACTGCGTCATGGCTCACTCTTGCGTCTGCCAATCTCGTCATGGACTCAATCCCCTTCCCCCATCTGATCGGGAGATCTGTATCCTGCCGCGGGATGGCGTGTACCGAATGCCTGTGTAAGGTTTTCGTTAGCCACAAGAGAAAAAGATGAGGGGGGCGGAGGTGGAGATTCAGTTTTGGCTTGCGACCTTCATCGCGAGAGCCTAAGTACGAGGATATCGGCCACCAACCCCTTCCAAACCATATGCCAAGATCGCCGACAACGTCTGTTCAGCGTGAATCGCACTCTTCCGACGATCACGGATTACGCCATGTGGCGCTCGTGATGGAAACGGCCGGCAACGTTATGCGGACCATGCGCTGGTGGAATAGCAGGCTAACTTCCATATCCTTGTTTCTGCTGTTCATCAACTCCGAGATGAAGTTTCCATCTGGAGTGCGGAAAGACATGACGCGAACCCCGTCCACCGCTCCCGACGTTTCGAGTCGAACCGAGCCTGGGCGTACGAACTTGCTGAAGTGGGTCAGGTAATAGTAGAGCCCTGTGTAGCTGACCTGCTTTGTCTGCCGGTTGATGACCACTACCGGATGTTGCTCATTGGGATCGGGATTCCCATGGATCGGGGAGATTGCCCAGGGCCCGCCTCTTTCGTCGAGAATCATATTCCAGTAGATCCAGGCAGAGGCGCCGCTTTCGAGATCGCTGAATATTTGTCTGCCCCAGAAATCTCCATCCTCGAAAGCATAGACAGGAAGGGCCATTGATTTGGGTGTCCCGGCTTCGTAGGCATAACAGACTTCAGTCATCCAAAACGGGAGATCAGAGTAGCGCTTCTTAAGTTCAGCAATTTTGGAGTAATCCTTAAAGTCGTACCCGTGGTAGGGGACCGCCGCTACGTATTTGCGGGCGACAGGATCGTCAAGAATAGTTGGATAATTTCGGTAAGCGTCATCCCGGTCCGGGGCTTCGCTAAGCATGATTCTGGTCTTCAAGCCCGACTTTTGGAGCGCTGGACCAACATGATCACGCAACAACACAAGAATCTTTGAATACGGAATTTTGGTATAGACGCCCGGCTCATTGAACAAACTCAGGTAGTCGATGAAGATCCCCTCTTTCTGGTACTCCTCAAGATAGCGAATGTAGTAGCGCGCCAGTGTCGGAAAATATTTCGGATCGACATCCTGCTTCTTTTTTACGTCAAACAACATCCAGTCGGGTGGATAGTCCATCGGTGCCTGCAGAACAAAATTCCCGTACTTGCGAGCGCGCTTGATGAAAGTGGCCATCCCATTAGGTCCGAGGTCGCGAGCAATGGAGAAGTTCTTCAATTCCATGTCCCCCGGATCATCATCGTACGCATACCAGGGCCCAGCAGATTGAAAGTCGGTGGCAGCGATCTCGGTCTTCATGGCGCTGAAGCCAGACCCTTCCTTCAGGTCGAAAAGCGAGCGCAGCACTCTCTCCTGCTGGTCGGGAGGAAGGGCATTCAGCACGACTAAGCCCGCTTCCAGCAGTGACGCCCCGAAGCCATCGATCGTTTGATAATTGATAGCGTCATTCACTTCGAAGGTCGGCGTCCCCGTGTTTTGCCCGTCGCTGAACTGTCGGTCTGGCTTTGCACTGATCCGGTCCCCGGCTGCAGAGGAAACAAACAGGTTCACCGTTTGGCTCGGGGCTACCCCTGCCAGCAGAATCAGAAGTGCCAAGAAAATGGAAAAACATCGTAGCTGTATCGAGGCTGTCATGACCCTCCGCGAGTCTCAGTTGTGACTGTCAGAATGTGTATTTCAACGCGAACTCGACCTGACGGTTGTCAGTGGCGGTGTTGGTGATCGCGGCGCCGCCTGGTACATCGACAGCGATCTGCGACCCGCCGCCCGGCAAACCGAAGTTTGGATGATTGAAGATGTTGAAGAACTCGGCGCGAAACTCCAGTTGCTGGGACTCGTGAATTTTGAAGTTCTTCTGCAGCACAAAATCAAAACTAACCAAGTCCGGACCGCGAAGGTTGCCGACGCGGGCGTTGCCAAACTGGTGGGAGAACTGTTGTCCGGGAGCCAGCGGTGGAGTCACAAACACGGTTTGGTTGAACCAGCAATCAAGAGTTTGGTGTCCTGGGTTGGTACAACCGAAATCCGTACCCTGGGAGGCGCTGTTCAAAGAGAAGTCATAGGGATTCCCGATTTGATCGGGGCGATAGCTGAAACTGCCTGTGTTGCTAAAGTCACTCGACATGCTGGCAGTTACGGCTTCACCACTCTGGACCGTGGTGATTCCGCCGAGTTGCCAGCGGCCCAGGAAAGCCTCTGCCACACCGCTAGCATTTTCCATAAAGCGGCGGCCTCGCCCCACGGGAAGCTCATACAGGTAGCTGAGGGTAAAACGATGGCGCAAGTCGGGAGTCACAGGACCATGCTCCAGATCGGCGCGATAGGAATTCTGAATGAAGCCGCCTACGTTGCCATCAGCATTGCCCAGGTTCTTGGCGAAAGTGTAGGCCGCGAGGAAGTTGAAACCATTGGCAAACCGTTTGTTCAGAGATGCCTGGAAGGCATTGTAGAACATCTGCAACTGTGGGAAGTCGAGCGGCAGTACCGCCGTCATGTTGGGCTGCTGATTGAAATATCTTCGCCCAAAGTTCGGAAAAGGGCAGCCGCTCGCGGTAGCCGGCCCGCAGAAATTGGTGTCGAAAATCTGCGTTGCCTGGTTGAGGTCACTAGCCTCATGGTTCCACAAATGGTAAGCCCGAGTACCTACGTAGCCGATTTGAGCGATCCAGTTCTGAGCGAACTGATGCTGCACGTTGAGATTCCACTCCATAATGATCGGGATAGTCCGCCTGGGACCGGTAGTCTTCACAGCACCGAGAATATTGACTGAATCGCCCGGCGGTATGGTCGCAGGAAAACCGCTGGAAATAAGTTGCGCGGTTGTGGGCACCTGCCCGGCGTTGAAGTTCTGTGCCACGAACGTAAGTTGGGTGGGGTTGAGTCCCAAGTCGTCGAAGATATTGGCCTCGGCCGAGTAGAATACTCCGAAGGCACTTCGCACAACTGTGTTCCGTGGCAAGGACCAAGCGAACCCTAAGCGCGGTGCCCAGTTGTTCTTGTCGAACTGCACGCCTCCGTGCGAAACGGGGTTCGGCCCATAAGAGTTGACAACGATGGCGCGGTTCAGATCGAAGTTGCCGACTCGTCCGTTGGCGGGTGAGACTACATCGTAACGAAGCCCAAAATTGATGGTCAGATTCGGCCGCGCGCGGAAGTCGTCTTGTACGAACGTCGCAAGGTCCCAGTAGCGGGTTGGATACAAGCCAAGCAGGAAGTCCTGCTCATTAGCGATCGGAACTCCGAGTAGTAGATCAGCCAGTCCGTTTCCGCCGTTAGCGGTAGTGAGATCATTCGTATAGACGCCGCCGAAATCGAAAAATCCGCGCGGAGCGGTTACCTGATAGAAGTTGCGCTGCTGGCGTCGGAAATCGATTCCGAACTTCAGCGAATGCCGTCCACGCATCCACGCCACCGTGTCGGCCACTTGGAAGATGTTTTCATAAGCATGCTCGGGGAGATACTCCGAATCGCCCAGCGATGTGAATCCCGCAATATCAATATTAGTGAGCCCACTTGAATTTGGGTCTGTACTGCGGTTTGCATTTGGGATGCCAAGCTGCACGCCCAGATCCTTGCCGAAATTGAAGGGTAGCGCGTTGACAGCGTAGCGGAAGTAACCGCCGTGCAGATCATTAAGCAAGCGCGGCGAGAACGTGTGCGTGTAGCCCAAACCCAGGTGTTGAGCTCGTGAATCGCTGATGCTAGGACAGCAATCCGAACCTCCCCAGAGAGGTCCCAGTGGGCCGGGCCGCTGGCTGCGGACATCACCAAAGCTGTAGGACGCAAAAATCTGGTCTGCATCGCGAAAACGGTGATCGACGCGAATGTCGAACTGGTCCTGGTCATTTACGTGATTTTGGTTTGCCAGATAGTTGTTCGTAAGACCCGGCTGATTGGCATGGGGATAGAAATCAGCAACGTTCTGTCCGGTTGCATCGATTCGATTTGCGGGTATGAGGTTGGGCTGGGTTGGATTGATCGGATTACGAAGGGAGACCGTCCCAGCTCCATTTACGCAGTTGTAATTCTGTGTCGTATTCGGATCGAAGATCGCTCCCGAATCGAAAACCGGATCGCCCGGAGCAGGGTTATCTCCGCACGGCGAAAACGTCTGTCCGGTCAAACGATCGCTGAAGTCGCCAGTACGTTCCACGTCGGTCGGTACTGTGGAGAGGAACGGCTGGCTCTCGCGCAGGCGGGATCCCTGGTAGTCACCAAAAATGAATGTCTTGTTCTTCTTGATCGGCCCTCCGACAAACGCACCGAACTGGTTGCGCTTGAACGGTTGCTGGCCCTGGTTGAAGAAATTGACCGCGTCCAGTTTGTCATTTCGGATGAACTCGTAGGCGCCACCGTGAATCTGGTTAGTGCCCGACTTGAGAACCACGTTAACCGCGGCGCCGCCACGCCCGAACTCGGCGCTCATCGAGTTTTCTTCCGTGCGAAACTCCTGGATCGCATCCGGGGCAGGCAGGACAACCACTCCGCCCAGTCCGAATTCGTTATTGTCGACTCCGTTCAAAAGGAAGTTATTGTTCGCCACGCGGAGTCCATTGACCGAGACAGCTTCATTCGCACGCTCATTTTCGAACACCTGGCCGCTGACATTCGACCCCGTCTGGCCCCCGTTCGCGCCGGGACCGAGATACGCGAGCTGAATAAAATTTCTGCCGTTGAGGGGAAGTTGGGAAATGCGACGCTCGGTCTCGAGCGTGCCGAGAGACGAGGCTTCCGTCTGCAGTAACGGGGCAGCCCCCGTGACTTCTATCGTTTCGGACGCCGATCCAACCTGTAGAGTGAAGTCGACACGAGCCGTCTGGTTGACCCCGACCTCGACACTGGGCTGAACTGCTTTCTTGAAGCCAGCCTTTTCGACTGTGACGGAGTAGCTTCCTATGCGCAGGAGGTCGGCGGCATAGTGGCCATTTTCATCGGTGGCTACTTCCGATGACTGGTTGGCGGCAAGGTTCGTGATCTTCACCTGGGCACCCGAGACTCGGGCTCCAGCCTGATCGGTGACCAGCCCGACAATTCCACCTCGGTCAACTTGGCCGAAGCCGTGTTCCGGAACGGCGAGGAACAGACAAAGGGAAAGGAACAGCAACGCGAGCGAACGCGTACGGGTGGACATAAGCACCCTCCGATTTCCCGAGCAAGACGTTGCGCAAGACTTACATCAGGCCGTTCGGCGTGTCAACAAACTTCGGCGCTTGTGACCGCGGGACAACATGACCCGTCTTCACCGAAATTCCTATTTTCGTCAGCGTTTGCGCGCTACAATGGCCTGTTTCGCGCCGGAGAGATGTCCATGCGGAACTCGTTTATCCTTATTTGTTCTCTTCTGGTTGCTCTGGTCGCAGTCGATGGTCAAGAGACCCGGCTGGAAGATCTGCACGACAAGACCATCCTTCTGTTCACTCCGCACCCCGATGACGACGTGTTTGGCGCAGGAGGAACAATTGCTCTGCTGAATCGCAACCACAACAAGGTCTACATCGTGGTTTACACCAACGATGATAAAGGTTCATACGATCCCGACATGAATTCGCAGCGCTTGGCGCGCATTCGACGGGCCGAACAAGAAGCATCGGAAGGAATGTTGGGCACGCCCAGAGACAACGTTTTATGGATGGGCTATGACGACGGTATGCTGGAATACGCTCCGCAACCCAAATTGACGGAGGAGGCCACTGCCATCATCAGGCGAATTCGCCCGGATGTTTTGCTGAGCGTGGATCCGGGCGAGTGGTACGAGCGCTGGCATAAAAGCGACCATCGGATGGCAGCTTTCAATACGATTGATGCGGTCCGCGCGGCTGAGTTCTGGCTCTACTTCCCCAACCAGAAACTCCAGCAGGGACTTCAGCCTTACAAAGTGCCCGAAATGTACTTCTTCTACCCCTCACCGCAGGAAGCCAATTACTTTGTAAACATTGACAGCGTGGTTGAATTAAAGTTTGATGCTGCGGTCAAGCAGGTAAGCCAGTTCGAGCCGGCGGTGAACAAGTACCGGCCCGACTGGACAGCAGAAGATCTGAAGAAAGCGAAAGACGAGATGCACAAGGAGCAGCCCAAAAAAGATGGACACTACGTGGAGGCGTTCCGCTACGCGACCGGTTTCGTTCAGTACTGAGCGCGCGCCCGAAGGAGAAATTCTATGTCCGATCTAGCGTTACTCGGCGGTAAGAAATCGAAGAGCAAGTCGTTTCCAGCCTGGCCGCAATTCGACGACAGCGAGCGGCGGGCGCTGAACGAAGTTCTCGAGAGCCGCGTCTGGTGGCGGACACCGGGAACCAAAACATTGGAATTCGAGGGCGAGTTTGCGCGCTTTCATGGAGCCCGGCATGGGATTGCTGTTACGAATGGGACCGCCGCGCTGGAAGTGACGATGGCCGCCTTAGGGATTGGCGCGGGCGACGAAGTCATTGTTCCCAACTTCACGTTCGTGGCGACCGCTAGCGCGGTTCTGTTCGCAAATGCATTGCCGGTGCTTGTTGATGTGGACTCCGACACCTATTGCATTGATCCACAGCTGGGGGAAGCGGCCATTACACCGCGTACCAAAGCGATAATCGCCGTACACATGGGAGGACATCCTTCAGACCTCGACAAACTCAAGGAAATCGCCGGGCGGCACAAGATTGCCTTAGTGGAGGATAGCTCTCACGCGCACGCGAGTGAGTGGCGCGGGAAGCGTATTGGCACGTTTGGTGTCGCTGGAACTTTCAGCTTCCAATCGAGCAAGCTGATGACGGCAGGAGAAGGCGGACTTATCATCTCCAACGATGACGGTTTCGAACGCCAGGCCCGCTCCGTCCACGATTGTGGACGTATGCCCGGAGAGTGGTTTTATAGTCACTTTATCTACGGTTCGAATTACCGCCTCAGTGAATGGCAGGGGGCAATTCTGACTGCCCAACTTGCGCGTCTCGACGAGCAAACTCGGCGTCGCCATCAAAATGCGCGGTTTCTCGACCGCGAGCTGAGCAAGATCCCTGGGATTACTCCGCAAAAATTGGACGAACGTTGTACACGCAACGGACAGTACGCGTACATCTTCCACGTGGACCAGAAACAATTTGCTGGCATCTCGACCGAGCGCTTCATCGAGGCGATGAATGCGGAGGGAATCCCCAACCAGGCAAGCTATCCTCCCTTGCACGAGTTACACATGTTCCGGAATGGCGAATATCGGAAATGCCTGTCTGGAGCGCAGGCAAAAGAGGACCACCCGTTCCTGAAACAATCCTTCCCAAACACCCAGCGTGCAGCATGGGAGACGGTCTGGATTCCGCAGCCTGCCTTGCTCGGCGACGAGCTTGACATGAACGAAATCGTTGGAGCGATCCGAAAAATTCAGAAAAACGCGAAGGAATTGGCGACGCACGATTCGCAGGGGGCTCCTGTGCATGCGGCGGGTTGAGTGCCGGGCGAAATGATCGAGAAAATCAGCTGGCGCGGCTGGAATAATGTCTACAGGATTTGGAATGGAACAGTCCAGCTGCTCGTGTTGGCTGATGTCGGTCCAAGAATCATCTGGTACGGATTCGACGAGGGTGAAAACATTCTCCACGAAGTCGCTTCGGATGCCGGGTTACTCGGAGGAAAAGAGTTTCGCTTGTATGGCGGCCATCGCTTGTGGGTGTCACCCGAGGTGGAACGGACTTATTTTCCCGACAATCGGCCGGTCGCAATCGAGCGTCATGGCGAGTGTGCTCGTTTCACTGCCGCGGTAGAAGATTCACCGCCGGGTAGCAATCTGCAGAAGGAACTGGAGATTGAATTGGAGAAGACTGGTTCTTCCCTTCACCTCCATCACCGCGTCATCAATCATGACACGCGTCCGACCGAGCTTGCCCCATGGGCGCCTACGATGATGAGGGCGGGCGGCCGCGCCATCCTGCCTTTGCCGCCGCGAATCGCAATGGATAAAGATCACTATCTTCCAGTGGGACCCCTAACTCTTTGGTCCTTTACCGATCTGGCCGATCCTAGATGGCGGTTCGGTACTGAGTATATCCAGCTCATCCAACGCATGGACTCGAACTTCCGTTATCAGGAACAAATGACCGGCATCTTCAACCCAGCGGGTTGGGGAGCTTACTTCTGCAATAATTTCTTGTTCGTCAAGCACGTTCCCATTTCTCCGGCAGCGACGTATCCGGATTTTGGCTGCAACTTTGAAATCTTTACGAATCGCGATTTTCTCGAACTGGAAACGTTGGGACCAAAGGTCGTTTTGCCGTCAGGAGCACACGTCACTCACACTGAAACCTGGCAGCTATTACGCGATGTCCCTGCAGGTGACGACGAACAATGGATTCGGTCGGTGCTGCTGCCTCTGGTGAAATAACGCAATACAAAAGGCAGAACTGTGGGTGCTCGGCTGTTCGGTTTGCCAGGAGGAGAAATGCCATTCCTAGATCGTGCTTACCGATACCGTCTCCTTTTGATCCGGTTCAGCATAGTCGTCCTATGCACTCTTACCCCCCTCGGCTTCACCCAAGAACAGCGACAAGTCCCCGATCATGTACCACCCAAACGTTCGTCGCAGATACAGGATGGATTTGGGATCAACTCCGATCTGCCCCGCGAACCCTACCTGCCGTGGAATCGCTGGTGGTGGACGCGCATGTTTGATGCCGGATTCAAGTGGATCCGAATTGGACAATACGAAAACAGTTCGGATCGCACCAGTTGGGACTGGATCGAGCAGAAGCGGGGAGTCCTTGCGTCTTCTTCTGAACTGGAAGACCAGGTCGACTCATTGGTCGACAACGGAATGAAAATCCAGGTTCAGTTGCTGTATGGAAATGTGATGTACACATCGCCTAGCGGCACGTTGCCCGACGTCAGTGTACCCGAGCCGGGATCGTTCCATAACGATGACCGAAGCCTATATTCGGTGTTTTGGCCGCCCAAGACTCCGGAGCAGATTGCGGCGTTCAATCGTTACGCAACATGGATGGTGAAGCACTTCCACGATCGTATTCACTACTGGGCTCTATGGAATGAGCAGGACATCGGCTATTGGAATCCCTGGGGCAATGCCGAGGAATTCGGAGCGTTGTTGGCCCCGTTCACGAAAGCAGTACATCAGGCAGACCCCAATGCTAAAGTCATCTACGGTGGCCAAGCGGATCCCACGCGTGAATTCACGCAGAAAGCTCTCGACGTTTGCCAATGTGCCCCAGAAATCGATGTGTATGCATACCACACCTATCCAGGCTACGGTCAAAACCTCAATCCAGAAACAATGGATTACGGCGCCTATTTGAACGAATCGCCCCGTCAGCTGCGTGAACTGGTAACTCGCTATCCCGGCATCAAACGTGACATCCCGTTTTTTGATGATGAGTTCAATTCAATTCCATCATGGGTGGGTTCGGATGAGTCCGTGCAAGCTAAATATGTTCCGCGCGGGTTTGTTTACAACCTGGCAGCTGGCGTGAAAACCTTTGTGTGGCTTTTGGCTGCTGGAACGGATGGCAACGAGTACGATGATTTCGGCTTGATCCATGGATTGACAAACCATAACACGGATTGGACTCCGCGCCAGGTCTTTTACGCCCTGCAGAACACGAACGCGCTCTTCTCCGACACTAAGTTCGACCCTTCCATCGAGATTTCCAGCCCTGACCTCCCCGCCCTGCGCCGCCACACGGGTGTGCCCTTCATGAGCTATGGCTTTCGTTCGCGAAATGGCAAGTCCGTCGTTGCTTACTGGATGGCCGCGCACAGCCTTCCGGGGAATTCGTTTCCGCCACTGTTTGCGAACTTGTCGATGAAGAACACCGGTATCACTCATCCCGTGCTGGTTGATGTCGTTTCCGGCGAAATGAGGGCTGTTCAGTGGAAGCCGGGAACAACTGACACTCTTGAAGCGTCTCCCGTGAAAGACAGCATCATGGCCGTTACTGATGAGAGTTATTTTGACTGGCCAGTGCTGCCGGAAGCGCCCAGTTCGCTAGATGTGATGTTGGTGGGCGGTGCAGCAAAATTGACCTGGCAAGTGCATGGTGGGAACACAACCGGCATCGTGGTAGAACGGCAAAAAGAGGGGGTCGGGGCGCACAAAGCTGCATGGGAACGAATCGCAAACTTGGGCGCGGCTTCGACCGAATACTCCGATTCGCCTCTGAAGAAAGAAGATCGAACTGCTTATCGAGTCCGAGCCATCAATAAAGAAGGTGAGTCCGCATACTCCAACGTCGCCCGAGTACTTCCGCAGCATTCAGGAACTGAGTAAAACAGGACCGAGCCGAAGCTCGCGTTATTGTCTCGGTTAATGTTGCCTTCCGCACCTTACAATTGCGTCGGCGTCCTGCCGCTCAGATGCCGAGTGAGGCACGATCGCTGCCGTCGGGGCACCATAGCTGGAGGTGTACTCCAGCACATAGAGCAGCTCGAAGTCAGAGATATCGGAGTGCCCAGTTCTTCGCTAGGACTCCAGCGCATAGTTCCGGATTGTCCGTGATGGGGATGGTTCTCGTGGTTCCCATGTGTGCCTGGGACTACGCCTGGCTGAGCGAACGTTTGGACGGCGAGCATCCTGCCGATGATACGGTAGAGGGACCGCTCCTCGCGGGCTAGGAATGCGCCGTCGAAGTATCGTTCTATCGCAGTGCCTGCGGGTTTTGTGCCTAGCCCTTCAATGATCTGGTTCAGGATGCCCACAACCGCCACGTTTTCGCAGCCAATTTTAAACTGAGCGCGGGCAAAATCTCACACACGTGCCGACACGAGCAGCACCTACAAAACTTCCCAATATACCGAGTAACGCCTGTCATACAGGCTGTTTAGCGGGACCAGCGTGACATCTTTCCGCTGCCCCGACGTCCTGAATGTTAGCGGCTTGTCGCCCGCCTTGATCCAAGAACTCGGATCTGACCCTGACGCCTTGAAACTCGGAATTTCGAGATTAGGCACGGGAGGAGTCCGGTTTACCGGCCCGAGCGGCGAGCCGTGCTGCTCGGGAATCGGCGCCCCCACCCGTAAGTTTGGTCCAATGATGTGGGCTTCGGTTAGCCCGTCCGCGCCGAGGTCTCCGGCCAGAACCAGGGGTCCATATAGAAACGCCTGTGTGTGAGAATCATCCGGCATGACATGCACATGTAAGTGCATGGGAAGCCGCATCTCCACCTTATCTCCTGTCTTCCACACTCGCCTGAGAGTCAGGTATGAGCCAGGAGCTGCCGAAGCATCCAAGACCTTCTCGTTCAACTTCACGGTCGGCGCCGATTGCAGCCAACCGGGAATGCGCAGACGCAAGGCCATGTTGTCCGGCCTTGCCTCTGTCACGGTCAGTGTCACATCCTGTGACTCCGGGTACCAAGTTTCTTGCCGGACCTTGAACCCTTTCTCCGCCCAATCCAGCTCCGACGAAATGAAAAGGTTCACATAGAGCCCTTCCTGATCCTGCCAGTAAATGCTGTCATTCAGCTTCGAATACTCCTCAATTCCCGAACCCGTACAACACCAGAATGTCTGATCTTCTGTATTGAAGGTCTTCCAAGCTCCCGGGGCCAGCGAGAGGTAATACTGCGTGTATCCAACTTTCGGCCGGATCGTGCCGATGCGATGATTGAGCAGCAACCGCTCATAGTAATCAAACAAGGCGGGCGACGGATTCCAGCTATAAAGCTGTCGCGTCAGTTTCAGCATATTGTAAGCACAACAGCATTCAGCCGTGTTCACGCTCTGCTTCAGCTCGGCGGCCAAACGCTGCGGGGGAGCGAGCCAGGCTTCTGCATTGCTCGTCCCACCCGTGACATAGGAACGAGCGGTCGTGATCTCATAAAAAAAGTACTCGGATAAGTCGCGAAAGCGACTGTCGCCCGAGATCTCGTACCTTCGGGCGGCCGCGATCACCTGCGGGATATGCGTGTTGGCGTGCAATCCCTGCAACTCATCCCGCCGCGCTGCCAGCGGATTGAGGAAGCTCTTCTTCTGGAAGCGGTCGCCCAATTTCGCCCACCGAGCGTTGTTCGTCTCGGCGGCGAGATGATAGAAACTCTCCGCGATGCCGCCAAACTCGATCGTAAGGATCTGCTGCATGTGCGCTTCTGTCTTTGAGGCCGTCCACTCGTCTGCCCAGGCCGCGATGCCTTCGAGCACTTGGAGCGCCTGTTTGTTCCCCGCCAACCGGTACATGTCACACATCCCGGCTGTGATCTTGTGAATCGTATAGAAAGGAGCCCACACCCGCTCGCCATTCTCGAGTCGGTCCCACCATGTTGTCGGAAAGGCGCTAAGATACTTGCCGCCCAGCTTCTCCTGACACTTAGCCATCTCAGCGACCATGTAATCGCCCTTGGCTTTGGCCTCCTTATCCCCCGTCGCCGCCAGTTGCGCGCTGGCGGAAAGGAAGTGGCCGCCGAAATGACCGCGCAATTCGCTCGATCGCTGACCGTTCTCCGGCTGCTCCCAACCTCCGAGCGGTTTCGCTAACCCCACCGGCAGGCCGGCATTGGCGCGGAACGTATACAGGAGGCGGTCCGCCGGCAGTCGTGCCATATAGTCGCGGTTCCACTCGTGCGAATCGAAGTACACATTGTTCGGTAGCAGTCGAACCTGACTCATTGGGAAAGGCTGCACCCTCGCCGCAACGTCTCGACGAGTGAACTCTAGCGGCCCGTCGAATGTCAGCGTATCCGGCACGAGAGGCCGCAGGAAAGATCCCGGAGCCACACGTGTCGAGGCGGCATTCGGCTGCTGAACCTCTTGGCCAACTAACGCTGTAGCCGCCGCGCCGGCCGCAACCAGGACGCCGAAATGGCGTCGGCTTAAAGTACGTGGATTTGTCTGATCGCTCATTCGTTTCCCCTCAATCAGAAACACGGCGGAAGTTTAAGGTAGGCGCATGTCGCCGGCACAGTCCACTTCGCCCATGCCGCCTGCGCCGGGTGAGGAGATAATTCATAAGGATCGAGTTTCGCGCCCGAGGGGCGATCCGTGCGGGCCATTATAGTCCCGCGCCGCAGGCCGCAGTCGAATCAACGACCTGAATGGATGGTCGGCAAACCGGTTGTAATCGCTTGTATTCTCTGAAGCGTGCTCAATTCACCAACCCCGGTTTCATCATGGCCTCCATCACTTGGTCCTGAGCCACCAGCTTGTCCTTATTAATGGCGTGAGTGTAGATGTCCAGAGTGGTTCCGCTGTCCGCGTGCCGCAGCATAGCCTGGACCGTCTTGATATCGGTTTTTGTCTGCGTGACCAAGTAGGATGCCAAGGAATGGCGTAGATTGTGGAAGCCGAAACGACGCCGATCTTCTGGCGCAAGTATCCCTGCTTTAACCGCCGCTGGACGCAGATAATCCTGCGCCATGATGGAACCCGTGCGCGGCTTCCGGCCATGGAGCTTGAATGAGGGAAAGACCCAATCCTGTAGCTTGGAATAGGGAGTTTCCTTCTGCCAGTGACGCATGATGTCCGCCAGTACCGATCCCATCGCCACGGGTTGGCTACTTGCCTTCGTCTTGGGCTTGCCAATCTGACCGTCAAGCCACGTACGCCTGACGTGGATCTTCTGATTCGGAAAATCCAGATCCTGCCATTGCAAGCATGGGAATTAGATTGCGGAACATATGAGAAGACGACGGAAAACCGTGCAAGAGCAGAACGGCGGGAGCATCTCGGGGACCGGCTTCGCGATAGAAGATTTCCAGCCCCTCCACGTTAAGCGTGCGATAGAACGGTCGGCGTAATCGTGTTCGACATCTAAACTCTTCTTCGGTGCGTGAATTTCACCCTCGTGGGCGTTAGGCAATTCCCGAGTCCTCAAGGATGAACGCGGATGATCGTCTTTCCCATGCAGCGACAGAGCAAAAGCCAAACCTAATCTGACTGCCAGGTGTGCGAAACAAACTACCTGCGGTCCGTTGAGCCCGCACTGCTAGTGCCGCCACACAATGAGGCTTGACAATGAGGTTAGCACTTGCTAACCTCGGCGGATGGGGACTCCACTTCCTTTCTACATTTGCAAGGATGACCCGCGGGCCAAACGCGAGATCCTCCGTGCGGCAATGAAGCTCTTCAGCGAACGCGGTCTGGCTGCGACCAGCATCCGCGACATTGCCGAAGAGAGCGGCTTCACGAATCCCGCGCTCTATAAGCATTTCGTTAGTAAAGAAGATCTGGCACTGTATCTCTTCGAAACCTGTCATGGGCGGGTTTGGACGAGCTGCGCTGCTGCTCTCGCCTCGGCGGAAGACTTCCCGGGGAAGTTGGACGCGTACGTCGGCCGATGGCTCGACTTATGGGACGAACACCCGGAGGTTCTGGCCTTTCTGGCCGACAGTGCACGCGTCCTCTGGCCGAAGTCCAGCGCATCGGTGCGGCGGCAGACCATGATCGGGCTAGCCAGGTCGCTCGTTGCCGAGGTGCCTCAATCACAGCGTGGTGCATCGGCCGTCAATCCCGATCTTGCGGCCGCCAGCCTCCAGGGAACTCTGTCGGAACTGGCCCGCATGATTCAGGTTGGTGTCGTTAAGGGGCCGGCAAAGCACTGGCAGAAAAGCCTTGTCGCTCTGTTTCGAAAGTCTTTGACGTAATTTTTTTCTTGGTCACGTGGGTTAGCGATTGCTAACTACCTATCGAACTCGATGGAGGTAACCCCATGTTTGCGATCGATCACGCAGCAACAGCACTATTAGTCAAGCGCCGCTTTCCGTCGGCTCCGATGACGTCGCTCCTTGTATCCGTCCAGGCCATGGAACTGGCCTGGGTTGCACTCAACTATCTTGGAATAGAACGAACAACTACCGAATCCACAGTTCGCAGTGTTGCCGACATACATCTCGCATACATGCCCTACTCGCACTCGGTCGGCACGGCGCTCGTCGCTGCTCTTGCTGTGTGGTTGATTATCGAGAAGGGTTTCAGCCGCGCAGTACTGGGCCGGGCGGTTGGGCTCGGAATCATCTCCCATTTGATCCTCGACCTTCTGACGCACGGCCATGACATCGTGCTGTGGCCTGGACTGCCATCACCGAGGCTCGGCGTGGGCTTGTATGAGGTCGCTCCGTTCGCTGCTTTCATCGTTGAGCTCGCTTACGGAATCTTCTGCTGGCGCGTCTATCAGGGTAGCCGAGGTCTGCTCGCGCTCATCGTCATCGGCAATTTGGCTAACCTGTCTTTCTTGTCTCCGGCGATTACCGGCCCCGAATCCTACCTTGCCGGCCGGCCACTTCTTGTGGTGACCGTCGTATTCGTACAGATCGTAGTCACATTGGTCCTCGTGGGCGTTCTTGCACGCCGGACTGACCTCAAGTCGTCTGCAACATTGCGTCTCGGCCGCCGGATCTCAAGCGGGAAGGCCGCATAAACTCCCGGTTGATTCGGAGTATCAACCCAACTGTAAGACGATGCGGCTGGGAAAATTGCCGAGGGCGGAAAATTCGAGATCGTTTGGAGTTCAGAAAAACCGATTCGACCCGAACCTTATCCCACTTCCCGTTCTGCAGCTGCCTGGGACAAAGTTATCGCTGAGCTTTTCGAAGAGTGGGATGGGCACTGGACGAAGTCTCCGCATTGAAGTCGAAGAGTTGCGCAATCGGACTTGGGGGGCCGGTCGCCTCAGACGCAAACGACATATGATCCCGTGAAATTTGTCCAAAGCGCTCGCGAACCCCACTAGCATTAACTTTTCCCGATACATCATTATTTATTAAGGTGGTTAGGAGCTTAGAGCGCAAAATCGATGAAAGGCTGCGCTCTTCGACGCGTCGCATAGCAGCAAATCGATGACACTCAACGAGATGAAGCTCGGGCGTCCTTCGCCGAGTGCGTTGTTTTCCACCCACGATAGAGGGCTTTTTGGCTGTCGATGGAGGTTTAAGAATTTCTCCTAACTCATTGAAAACATG
>Ga0207700_10000489_pt1 | contig 23246 bp, 21 predicted proteins | sample LARL82metaG_FD_184348 | JGI IMG/M metagenome (GOLD analysis project Ga0207700, IMG submission 184348) | Corn, switchgrass and miscanthus rhizosphere microbial communities from Kellogg Biological Station, Michigan, USA - LAR L8-2 metaG... | ecosystem: Host-associated > Plants > Roots >...
CGTGTTGCAGGTGCCCATTCTGGCGCACGACGCCGGGGCGGGTACGATCACCTACGAAGATCCGGATAGCAAGGAGCGCGTGACGACCCTCATCACGGGAGGGCGCGCCAAGTTGCAGTGGAAGCCCGACTGGGCGATGCGTTGGCTGGCGCTCGGCGTCGATTACGAGATGGCGGGCAAGGACTTGATCGATTCGGTCAAGCTCTCCGGCGAGTTGTGCCGCGCGCTCGGCGGCACGCCGCCCGAGGGCTTCAACTACGAGCTGTTCCTCGACGAGAAGGGCCAGAAGATCTCGAAGTCCAAAGGCAACGGGCTGACCATCGACGAGTGGCTGCGCTATGCGTCACCGGAGTCGCTCTCGCTGTTCATGTACCGCGAGCCAAAGGCGGCAAAGCGGCTCTATTTCGACGTCATCCCGCGCCATGTCGACGAGTACCAGCAGTTCCTGGAAGCCTATGAACGGCAGGACCTCAAGCAGCAGCTCTCCAATCCGGTCTGGCACATCCATGCGGGCAGCCCGCCCAAGCCGGATATGCCGATCTCCTTCTCGATGCTGCTGATCTTGGTGGCATCCTCGAACGCCGAGAACGCGGAGACGCTGTGGGGCTTCATCGGGCGCTATCGCCCCGGCGTGACGCCGCAAACGCACCCGAAATTCGACGCGCTCGTGCGCTACGCCATCCACTATTTCCGCGATTTCGTGCTGCCGCAGAAGCGCTTCCGCGAGCCGAGCGAGAGCGAGCGCGCCGCGTTGCTCGACCTGCGCGAAGCGCTCGCGCAGCTTCCCGCCGGCGCCAGCGCCGAGGACATTCAGCAGGTGGTCTACGAGGTCGGCCGGCGCGAGCCGTTTCTCGACAAGACCGGCAAGATCAAGACCAAGGACGGAAAGCCGGGCGTCGCGCTCGACTGGTTCAACATGCTCTACCAGGTGCTGCTCGGCCAGGAAAAAGGCCCGCGCTTCGGCTCGTTCGTGGCACTCTATGGGCTCAACAATACGATCGACATGATCGACGGCGCGCTGGCGAGATCGGCATAGTCATCCCGCAATGGCCCCTTCCGTCCTGGCTCTCCTAGGAGCCACCATCGTTTTTACTTCTTTTCTCTCCGGCGTGTTCGGCATGGCCGGAGGCATGATCCTGCTCGGCGTTCTGCTCAACTATTTCGACGTCGCCACGGGCATGATCCTGTTCTCGATCATTCAGCTGTTCGCCAACGGCTGGCGCGCGCTGCAGTGGCGCCGCTACGTGCTCTGGCCGATCTTCGGCTGGTATGTGGTTGGCGCCGCCATCTCCTTCGCCGGCATGTGGATGATTGCCTTCGTGCCGGATAAGGCGATGGTCTTTCTCACGCTCGGACTGATGCCGTTCGCGATCGAGGCGCTGCCCACCGCCGCGCGTCCGAACATCGAGTGGCGCGGCGTGCCGTTCCTCACCGGCGTGGCGACGACGGTGATCCAGATCCTCGCCGGCGTCGGAGGGATGTTTCTCGACATCTTCTTTCAGAAGAGCATGCTCGATCGCAAAACGACCAACGCCACCAAGGCGGTGACGCAGTCGTTCAGCCACGTCGTGCGCGCGCTCTATTTCGGCTCGCTCTCCGGGATCGGCGATGTACCGCTCTGGGCCACGGGGCCGGCGATCCTATTAGCAATCGGCGGCACCTCGCTGGCGCCGTTCGTGATCGAGCGCATGACCGACCACGGATTTCGCCAATGGACACGGGTGGTCATCTTCGCCATCAGCGTCGTTTATCTCGTCCGTGCCGGCTTCTTGATTTGGCATCGCTCCTGAACAGCCTGCGGGGGCCGAGGCGCCCGTCGCCTCAGCTGAACATCTCCATCTTGCCGTCAAGCGCCATGAGGCCGGTCTGCACCCCGAGCTGCGGGTGACGCTGCCCAACTTGCTTGCGGAATTCTGCAAGCGCCGCCCTGTGTGTCTCGGTTTCCGCCTGCGGGGTTGCGACTTTCGCCTCGCCATAGGCGATCTTGGCGGCGCCGCAATCGCGATGGTCGATGGCGATGACCTTCTTGATGCGGTGCAGCTGGATGGTCGTCGCGAGATTGTCCCAAAATGCTTTGTGCCAATCCTGGAACGCGGGGGCGACGACGCCGATCGCCGCGCCTGCGATGACGAACTGGCTGAACTTGCCGGTCAGGTTCTGCTCGACCGTATATCGGTGCACCGGTTCCTGCATGCGAGGATCGATGCAGGCCAAAACCATCGCCTCGTACTCCCCTTCGGCCGCGTGCGCGACATCTGGAGCGAAGGCGAGAGCGGCGCCACCGATTCCCATGGCGCGCAGAAACTCTCGGCGATGGAATATGGCCGTAATGCCGCTGCAGCACGCGCAGAAAGCCTCATGCAATTTTGCCATTGTCCCTCTCTTTTGACGGCAGCACGCAAGTCGCGCTTGGCGGAAGATATTGGTCCCAGGCACACGGGCCGACAAGGCACGCAGCAGTATCACAAGGCACGCGCCTTGTCGCAAGCGCCGCGGGCGGGCCCTCTCGAGCCGACATTGACCCGCCTGGAGCGCCACCGGAGGTGTGCAGTACCGAGTTGTAGCCTCTCGCCCTCCAACAGCTTATGAGGTTAGAACTAATACAAGCAAAGTTCGTAGGACCGCGCCGTGGCGACCATTTATAAGATCTGTGCGGAGGCGCTTTGGCGTCAGGCCGAGCGCGAGGGTATCTTCCGCGGTGCGCCCGTCGATGCCCGAGACGGCTTCATCCATTTCTCCTCCGCCGCGCAGGTCCGCGGAACCGCCGCGGAGTATTTTGCGGGGCTCGAGAATTTGCTGCTGATCGCGGTCGACGCGGACGCGCTCGGTGAAGCGCTGAGATGGGAGGTGTCGCGCGGCGGCGAATTGTTTCCGCATCTTTACGGCGATTTGCCGCTCGCCACGGTGCGATGGGTCAAGCCGCTGCCTCTGGGGACTGATCAACGGCACATCTTTCCGGAGCTTACCCCGTGATCGGGCTTCTCGAATCGCTGGCGCGGCCGTTGCTGCGCTTGCTCGATGCCGAGGGCGCGCATCGGCTTGCCATCAATGCGCTGAAGATCCCGCCGTTCGTCAAGCTGGTCGCCGAGGACTCGAAATTGGCAGTGCGGGCTTTCGGGCTCAACTTTCCCAATCCAGTCGGCATGGCGGCGGGCTTCGACAAGCATGCGGAGGTTCCCGATGCGCTACTCAAGCTCGGTTTCGGCTTCGTCGAGGTCGGCACCGTCACGCCTTCGCCGCAGTCGGGAAACCCGCGCCCGCGCGTGTTTCGACTCGATCGCGACGAGGGCGTGATCAACCGGCTGGGTTTCAACAGCGAGGGTGCCGCGGCCGTGCTGCGGCGCCTCGCTGCGCGCGCCGACAACGGCGGCATTGTCGGCGTCAACATCGGCGCCAACAGGGACAGCACCGATCGCATCGCGGATTATGTACGGCTGATTGAAACCTTTGCTCCGGTGGCGAGCTATTTTTCCGTCAACATCTCCTCGCCCAACACTCCAGGGCTGCGCGACCTGCAGCAGGGCAAGATGCTCGACGATCTGCTAGGACGCATCGTGGATGCGCGCACCCGCGTGAGCAGAGAAGCCGGGACGACCCCTGTGTTGATCAAGATCGCGCCGGATCTTTCGCTCGGCGACCTCGACGACGTCGTGGCGGCGGCGCGCAGGCACCGGGTCGATGGCATGATTGTCGGTAATACCACCGTCGCGCGGCCGCAGGCGTTGCGCGATCGCGCCACGGCGCGGGAATCTGGAGGGCTGTCGGGGCGGCCGCTGTTCGCGCTGGCGACGCGGATGCTGGCGGAGACCTACGTGCGGGTCGAAGGAGCGTTTGCGCTCGTGGGCGCGGGCGGCATCGACTCGGGCGAGGCGGCGCTTGCCAAAATCAGGGCGGGCGCGTGCTTGATCGAGCTCTACAGCGCGCTGGTGTTCCACGGGCTGCGGCTGGTCGCGGCCATCAAATCCGAGCTGTCGGATGCACTGCGCCGGGAGGAACGCACGAGCATCGACGAGCTTGTCGGGACGGATGCTGCGGCGATCACCGCGCAACCGTGGCCGATCTAACGGGCGGTTCGTGCACCGAACTCCCCGAAGTCTCGCACGACGCTTACGCGCTTACCGGTCTTGGGCCACCCGCATGAGCCGAACGATCAGCCAGATCGGCACCACTATGACAGCGCCGAGCAGCAGATAGCGCCACAGCCAACGTAGGGCATCAAAGCCCATGTCCCAAACGTGCAGCACGAGCCGCCTCAGGCTATCGAAGATATTCCATGGGTCGAGCCCGAGCACTTGCAGGATCACGCCGATCAGGATGGACAGCAGGATCAGCCGGAAGATGACCGATAAAGGCGGACCGCCAAAGAACCGGTTGACGTAGTTGCTCTCCCGCTGCGTCGGCGTGTTCATGACAATATCCTATCACGTTGATTCGCGGCGTCGGGCGCGGCGCGCCCGCGCTCGATCGTTTCCAGAATTCGCTCCAGCGTTTCCAGCCGGTCGGCGTCGGCGGGCCGCTTGTCCCAGCGTAGTCGGTTGATGCGGGGAAAGCGCATGGCAAGGCCCGATTTGTGTCGCGTCGAGCGCTGCAATCCCTCGAACGCCACCTCGAGCACCAGGCCGCGCTCGGCCTCGTGCACCACTTCGCGTACCGGGCCGAACCGCTCTACCGTGTTGCGGCGGACGAAGCGGTCGATCTGAAGGAGCTCCTCATCGGTGAAACCGAAATATGCCTTGCCCACCGGCACCAGCACCTCGCCCTTTTCGCCCTTGGTCCAGACCCCGAAAGTATAGTCGGAGTAGTAGGACGAGCGCTTGCCATGGCCGCGCTGGGCGTAGATCAGCACGGCGTCGACGATGAACGGATCGCGCTTCCACTTCCACCAGAGGCCCCTGGGACGGCCGGGGACATAGGGCACATCGCGCCGCTTGAGCATGATGCCCTCGACTGCGTCGGCATCGGCGCCTGCGCCGGCCGCGGCCGGGTTCGCCCGCGCCGCGATAAGATCGTCCCAAGTGACGAACGCCACCAGCGGCGAGAGATCGACGCGCGCATCGTCCAAGCGGGCGACGAACTGTTCGAGCCGCGCCCGCCGCTCGGCGAAAGGACGCTCGCGCAAGTCTTCCACGCCGTCGACCAGGAGATCGTAGGCGCGCAGATGGGCGGGAAACTCGGCCAGCAGCTTGGTGCTTACCGTCTTGCGATTGAGCCGCTGCTGCAGCACGTTGAAGCTTTGCACGCGTCCCTCCCGCATGATCAGGAGTTCGCCGTCGATTGCGCCCGCTAACCGCAAGGAACCGGTCAGGTCGGGAAAGCTAGCCGAAATATCCTCGCCGGTGCGCGAGTAAAGCCGCGCAACGGACCTGCCGTCCTCACCCGTGCCGGTGACGGCCTGGACGCGAATGCCGTCCCATTTCCATTCGCCCAAAAAATCCTTGGGATCGAGCGCGCCGAGATCGCGCTCCTCGAGCGCATGGGCGAGCATCGGCGGCCGGAACGGGGCGGGGTCGCGGCTCGTCGGCTTGTCGCCGCGGCCTTCCAGCCAGGCGAACAGTTCGAGATAGGGCGGCCGCATGGCGGGCCAGATCAGTTCGACCTCTTGCGGGTCTTTGTCGCCGAGCGCGGCGGCTGCGGTTTTCGCGAGACGCGCGGAGACGCCGATGCGCAACTCGCCGGTCACGAGCTTGAGCAGCGCCCAGCGGCCGGTCTCTTCGAGCTGGTCGAGCCAACGCGCGAGATGTCCCGGCAGATCGGCCTTACCGAGCGATGAGAGCGCGGTAACTACCGAAGACAACAACAGCTCGCCATCTTGCCGCGCATTGGCAGCGTCCGGCCCTCGCATGTCCGCAGCGAAGGCGAAGGGCTGGGCACTGGTTGGCCGCGGCGCCCCCTCGGGCTGGATGCGTGCTTTCCACATCAATGCGACGGTCTCGGAGAGGTCGCCGACATAATCGTAGGACAATTCGAACAATACCGGATCGACCCGCTCCGCGATGAGCGCGCGAAGCATGCTCGGCTTTGCGTGCTGAAAACTGAGCGCCCCGGTGAGCGCCGCGAGCGCGTAACCGCGCTCGGGATCGGGGGTGCTGCGGAAATAATCCGTCATCAGCCGCAGCTTGTTGTTGCGGCCCGGCTCATAGGCAAGGCGATCGAGCAATTCGGCGAAGCGATTCATCACACCTCGCCGGGATTTTCTGACAGGCCGTCGGCCTCGTCCTCCTCGCCGTAGCCGACAATATCCAGCGCCCGTGCTTGCAGCCCTTGCGTCACGCTCCAGTGCACCAGGGCCTCTTCTTGGCCGTGTGTGACCCAGATCTCCGAGGCGCCCGTCGCAACGATGGTCGCGGTAAGGCCGTCCCAGTCGGCGTGATCGGAAATTACCAGCGGCAATTCGACCAGATGCTGGCGCGCTCGCGCTCGCACGCGCATCCATCCCGAGGCAAAGCAAGTCACCGGATCCGGGAAGCGCCGGGACCATAAATCCTTCAACGTCGAGGGAGGACAGAGCGTGATAGTTCCGGCGAGGTCCGCCTTCTTCGCGCCGCGCGCGAGCTCGACGCGTCCGAGATCGATGCCGCGGCTCTGGTAGTAATGCGTGATCTTCTCCATTGCACCATGGATGTAAATTGTCTGGTCGTATCCGGCCGCGCGAAGCATCGCGATCACGCGTTGCGCCTTGCCGAGGGCATATGCGCCGACGAGATGCGCCCGCTCGGGAAACAGGCCCACAGAGCGCAGTAGTTTTGCAATTTCGGCTTCGGAATTGCCGTGGCGGAAGACCGGCAATCCGAACGTGGCCTCCGTGATAAACGCGTCGCATCCGACCAGCTCGAATGCCGTGCAGGTCGGATCGGCGACGTTCTTGTAGTCGCCGGAGGCGACCACGCGCAGCCCGTTTGCCTCGATGGCGACCTGCGCCGAGCCAAGCACGTGGCCGGCGGGATGCAACGTGACCCGTGCATCCCCGAGGCCAACGGCCTCGCCGTAGCGAATCGCTTGTGTCGAACCGGCGAAGCTTTCGCCATAGCGCAGGCGCATGAGATCAAGCGTCTCCTGCGTGGCAAGCACGGCGCCATGGCCGGCCCTCGCGTGGTCGCCATGAGCGTGTGTGATGACAGCTTTTTCCACTGCCCGCGTCGGATCGATATGGAAGCCGCCGATCCTGCAGCAGATCCCGGCAGGTGTTCGCAAGAGAATGTCTTCGGGCCGCATGGCTCTGAGATATGATGTAAATGGCGCAATGACAGGTACGCTCCAATCAGAACCGGTCCCGCCGTCGAGCGAGGAAGGACACAACAATGAGCCATGTCTTGAAGCAGGCTTCGCAGGTGAAGATACCTTCGGTCGCGAGCGCAGGGCGCGCTCTATCCAGGCCGTGCACCGGCGTGTTTGTGGAGAGGGCGCTTGCCGCGACCTAGCCTGCAACGAAACGTCGTGCGGTTCGTTCCCCGGTCATGAACGTGCTTGCGTCGACCTCGCTTCTGCCCGAGCCGTTTTTGCGTTGGTTTGCCAGCCGCGGCTGGACTGCGCGCGCACACCAGCTCGAGCTTCTGGCAAAGGCGCGTGCCGGCCGTTCGGTGCTGCTGATCGCGCCCACCGGAGCGGGCAAGACGCTGGCGGGCTTCTTGCCGAGCCTCGTTGAGCTCAGCGCGGCATCCTCGGCCGGGCCGGCGCCGCCGAAGTCGCGCCAGCTTGTCTCCACCGGTCGAGGTATCCGGCGCCAAGGCGGGCTGCACACCCTCTACATCTCTCCGCTGAAGGCGCTCGCCGTCGACGTCGCGCGCAACCTGGAGCGGCCCGTCGCCGAAATGGGATTGCCAATCCGAATCGAGACGCGCAGCGGTGATACGCCCGCCTCGAAGCGCCAGCGGCAACGCCGCGATCCGCCGGACATCCTGCTCACCACGCCCGAGCAGCTCGCCCTGGTATTATCCTCACCGGACGCGCCTTATCTCTTCGAGTCGCTCAAGCGGGTGGTACTCGACGAGCTACATGCGTTGGTGACGTCGAAACGCGGCGACCTGCTGTCGCTCGGCCTGGCGCGGTTGTTCGCGCTCGCGCCCGACCTCACGAGCGTCGGACTGTCCGCGACCGTGGCCGAGCCCGACGATCTGCGCCGCTTTCTCGTGCCGCAAGGTCCCGGGATGGCCTTGGCCGATCTCGTCGTCGCGCGAGGCGGCGCCGCGCCTGATGTAGGCATGCTGGATACCGCCGAGCGACTGCCTTGGGCCGGTCATTCCGCCCATCACGCGCTCGACGAGATCTATCGCTTGATCAGGAGTCACAAAACCGCACTCGTCTTCGTCAATACGCGCAGCCAGGCCGAGAGTGTGTTCCAGGAGCTATGGCGCCTCAATGAGGATGCGCTTGCGATCGCGCTCCATCACGGCTCGCTTGACGTGGCGCAACGCCGCAAGGTCGAGGCGGCGATGGCGCAAGGCAAGCTGCGCGCGGTCGTGGCGACGTCGTCCCTCGATCTCGGCGTCGACTGGGGCGACATCGATCTCGTCGTCAATATCGGTGCGCCCAAGGGCGCTTCGCGTCTTCTCCAGCGCATCGGTCGCGCCAACCACCGCATGGACGAGCCCTCGAAAGGCGTATTGGTTCCGGCCAATCGCTTCGAAGTGCTCGAATGCGCCGCGGCGCTCGCGGCCATAGCCGATGACGCGCAGGACACTCCGTCGGCCCGCACCGGCGCGCTCGATGTGCTCGCACAGCATCTGCTGGGTTCGGCCTGTGGCAAGCCGTTCCTCAACCACGAGCTATATGCCGAGGTGAGAAGCGCCGCGCCCTATGCGGGGCTTGCGCGCGCCGACTTCGACGCCGTTCTCGACTTCGTCGCCACCGGGGGATATGCGCTCAAAGCCTACGAGCGCTTCGCCAAGATCAGACAAGGCCAGGATGGCCGCTGGCGCGTGGCCCATCCCATGATTGCGCAACGCTATCGCATGAATGTCGGCACCATCGTCGAGGCCGATATGCTCAAGGTGAGGCTCGTGCGCTCGCGTGCCTCGAAGATGATTCCGCGCGGCGGGCGGATTTTGGGGGCGGTCGAGGAACATTTCATCGAGACGCTGGTGCCCGGCGACACCTTCGTTTTCGCCGGCGAGATCCTCAGATACGAGGCGCTGGTCGAAGACGAGGTCTATGTTTCGCGCGCCGCTGCGGAGGAGCCCAAGGTGCCATCCTACGAGGGTGGAAAATTTCCCCTTTCGACCTATCTCGCCGACCGCGTACGAAAGATCGTCTCCGATCGGGACGAATGGCGATCGCTGCCGGATCAGGTCCAGGGTTGGTTGCAGATCCAGGAACGACGATCGCTCATTCCGCGGCCGCGCCAACTATTGGTCGAGACTTTCCCGCGCGCCGACAAGCACTATCTCATCTGCTATCCGTTCGAGGGACGGCTGGCGCACCAAACGCTGGGCATGCTGCTCACGCGCCGGCTCGAGCGGGCCCGACTTTGTCCGCTCGGCTTCGTGGCGAATGAGTATGCACTTGCGGTCTGGGGCCTGGGAGATATCGCACAGGAAGTGGGCTGCGGCGGGTTATCGCTGGCGACATTGTTCGACGAAGATATGCTCGGCGATGATCTCGAAGCCTGGCTTGCCGAATCTTCGCTTATGAAGCGCACCTTCCGAACCTGCGCGATCATCGCCGGCCTGATCGAACGCCGCTTCCCCGGTAAGGAGAAGTCGCGCCGCGAAGTGACGATCTCGACCGACCTCGTGTACGACGTGCTGCGTCGACATCAACCCGATCACATCCTCTTGCGCGCCGCCCGCGCCGACGCCGCGAGCGGTCTACTCGACATTCGCCGCCTCGGCGATATGCTCTCGCGCATTCGCGGCCGAATCATCCATCGTCCGCTCGACCGCGTCTCGCCGCTCGCGCTGCCGGTGATGCTCGAAATCGGCCGCGAATCGGTTTACGGCGAAGCATCCGAAGTGCTGTTGGCGGAAGCCGAGGCGCAGCTCGTGAAAGAGGCGATGGAGTGACAGGAGCGAGCACGCAACGAGCGGCGGCGACAGGCCACGACGAGCCCTGCGGCGGAAAGCCCCGGGCAGAGGTGACCATCGCGGGGGCGGCGCTGGTGCTCGATTGTGACGGCGCGCTCTATTGGCCCGATGCGGGGCTGCTCGCGATCTCCGATCTGCATTTGGAGAAGGGTTCGAGCTTCGCCGCGCGCGGCGTGCTGTTGCCCCCCTATGACACCGCCAGGACGCTGGCGCGGCTTGCCCTCGTCATTGCTCGCTACGCGCCGCAGGCGGTGATCGCGCTGGGCGACAGCTTTCACGACGGGGACGGCGCCGCTCGCATGGCGGCGGCCGACCGCGATGCGCTGCGCGCGCTCCAGCGCGGCCGCGATTGGATGTGGATCGCCGGCAACCACGATCCAGAACCGGCGATTGGAGTGGGCGGCAGTTTCGGCGCCGTGCTTGCCGTCGGCGCGCTGAGCTTCCGCCACGAGCCTGGCGGCGCCGCGGGCGAGATCGCGGGGCACCTGCACCCGGTTGCGCGGGTGAGCCGGCGGGGTTGTAGCGTCACTCGACGTTGCTTCGCGAGCGACGGCATGCGCTTGCTCATGCCGGCGTTTGGCGCCTTCGCCGGCGGCTTGAACGTCGGTGGCCGTGCCTTCGCTGATGTCTTCGGCACCTTCGCTTTTATGGCATACGTGCTCGGCGAGGGACGGATCTATGCTCTCCCCGCCGCACGATGTCTCGGCGGTTGAGTCCTCACGCCCTCGGTGTCGCACCTCGACGGCAGCGTCTCGAGCCGGGCTCGCCGCGGTCAGGACGCCGCGGTCGTGAGATGGCCGTTGGGGCCGCTTGCGTGATGTGCATTAGTCCCGCCGGAAGACGACGGATGCAAACCAGCCGGTGGCGATTGCCATCATCGCGGTAGCAAGTCCGTAGAGCACGCCGTGTTCGCGCGCGGCGGCAGTGACAACCTGCTCGAACCCGGATTTGTAGACCTCGAACGGAGCAGGCGTGCGTGCGATCTGCACGCCGTCGGCGAACAGCCGGACGTCGACCTCATAAGTACCGACCGGCACCTCGGCCGGCAACGCTATCGAGGCGCGGAACAAAGCCGGCGCGAGGAACGTCACTCCGTTCGAAACTTCGCTGTAGAGTCCCTGCTCGGTCTTGATCTTGATGAAGGCGACGCGGAAGGGATCATCGCTTGCGGCATCGGCGATATTGACGCTAGCGCGCTGCAGCAATGGGATGTTGTCGAGGCCGAGCTGCAGGCGGCGCAGCGTTTCGGTATTTGTGACGGCGTCGAGGGGCCGGTTTGAGAGCACGGCGAGATAGGCCGGCGCGTTCTCCAGCACGCGCGAATCGGCGTTCACCCATAGGCCAAGTATTCGCTCCTTGCGGAAGGTCATCATGGTTTGCCGCGGCCCGGTGACCGTGACGATGATGTCATAGTCGGCGCGCCGTGGGCGTGACGCTGCATCCTGCTCGATTCCGCCGAACAGCACGAGTTCCTCGCCGACGAAATTCGAGGTTATCATCACGCGATGATTGGAAAGCGAGGCAACCAGCCGCTCCGCCGCGGCAGGGGCAGCCGATGCGATGAGCGCACTGAAAACGGCCGCGAGAGCAGCTAAAGAAACGCGTGTCATATGTCGCCGTCCATCACGCGGACGGAATAGAGGGTCTCGGGCGGCACGACTAGATTGACCGCAAAACGAATCCCAACTGCGAGCACGAGCAGACCGAGCAGGAGGCGCAGCCGCTCGCCGCTCATCTTCTGTCCGGCACGTGCGCCGAACTGCGCCCCGATCACTCCGCCAACCATCAGAAACACAGCCAGCAGCGCATCGACAAGATGGTTGACGGCCGCGTGCATGACCGTGGCGGAAGCCATGGTCACCAGTGTGAGGACCATCGACGTACCGATGACCGTCGCGGTGGGTACCCGCAGCACGTAGATGAGCATCGGCACCAGCAGGAAGCCGCCGCCGATGCCCATGACTGCGCCGACAAAGCCGATGATGAATCCGATCCCCCAGACCGGGATCGCGGAGACATAGATGCGGGAGCGCTTGAAGCGCAGTTTGAGCGGCAATCCATGGATCCAGGTATGGCTGCCCGGCCTGCGCAGTTCGACCGGCTTGCCCTGCCGCGCGCGAAGGATGGCGCTCACACTCTCGGCCACCATCAATGCCCCGACAATGCCGAGGAGAAGGATGTAGGAGACACCGATGGTGATATCGAGTTGACCGATCGCGCGCAGAGTCGTGAACAGCCAAACGCCGAAGGCGGTGCCGATGATGCCGCCGGCGAGCAGCATGAAGGCGAGCGCGAGATCGATGGCTTTGCGATGCCAATAGCTGATCGCGCCGGACATGGAGGACGCGGCAATGTGGCCGGTGACGCTTGCCACGGCGACCGCCGGTGAGATGCCGAGGAATATCAACAGCGGAGTCATGAGAAATCCGCCGCCGATGCCGAACATGCCGGAGATGAAGCCGACCGCGAGCCCCATTGCCAGGATGACGAACACGTTAACCGGCAGGTCTGCGATCGGGAGATAGATCTGCAAGGCGTGCGGTCCTTGGCTCGAGGCTCATCTGCCGCAGGGCAGCTCGTAGCTGGTGCCTGCGAAAAAAGCTGGCGAGTCTCGACCGTATCGCGGCGCCAGCCGCTAACGGTCGTCTAGCGAAATCGCGACAACGATCGGCAGGAGCCGATGTCCGCTAATCGTGGCGAGAGGGCATCGCCGGCACGACACCCGCGAAATGGGCTCAGGACTGAGCGGACAGGCGAGGCATTCTACCGATGTTCGCCGCGCACAGCACGCCCTGACACTTTTTTATTGCGCAGGACGAGGCATGGCAAGGTCGAGGTTCGTGCCGACCACAGAGGGCACGGGCTTGACGGCCGCGGCTGCTGCGGAAGCCGTAGTGCCGGTCGATAGCGGGACCTTTCCCGTCACTTCCAGGTCGGGCGCCGATCCAGGGTGCAACGGAGGGGCCTCGGATGCGGCGAAAGCGGGCTCGCCGCCGCGAGCCAGTTCCCGGACGTCGCTGGGCGCGACATCGGGGGCGACGTAGCTGGGCGTGACGAGGGCCGTTTCAGTGGATGGGTTGAGCGCGATCCTCGCGATCTGCAGCAACCCAAGAACGATGAGAATGGCGGCTGTTGCGCCAATCAAGACGTGCAGCCTTGCGGTGCCGCCGGCCGGTACGCGAACAGCAGGTTGTGTGACGGACGCATCATGGGTCGTTGCGACATCTGCGCTCGCCGCCTGTCCAGCGCGTCGCGCCGCGGCGATCAGATCCGACCTGCCGCCCGGATCGGGCATGACCGACAGCTTCGCGGCGCCAATCCGAGATTCGAGCGCCAGGAGCTGATCGGCCAGCGCGGTCGACTTGGCAGCACGAGCCGCGCGCGCGGCATCGCGCGCTGCCTGGCGGGCCCGCGAGCTTGCTCTGGTGACTTGCCACGGAACGCCGGATGTCATTCCCGCATCATGTTCGCAAACGTGCAGCGGGGAGCCGGACGGCCCTCGTGTAGACCGGACCTCGTTAGCAGGTAGTGGAAGGCTGCGGCCCCGAGCCGTCGGGCAGTGTTTGTCGTCCGGGTAAACAGACCGTTAAGAGCTGCGTGGACACCTGCGCTGCTTCACCGCAGTATCGTCAGTCCGACCGTCACCACTGCCAGGATGACCAGCGTGGTGCCGGTCACCGTCGCGACGTGACGCCATCCCAGCGGCGCGATGGCCGTCAGCGACGTGCCGAGTCCGAGCGCCGAGATTGCGGTCAAGAGTCCCCAGGTCGATGCTTCGATCAGTGGAAGCTTGATCCATGCAAGCATCCGCGCAGCCGCGGGGAATGGAGCCGCAATGCTGTTGAGCACGCATAACGCGACGAAAACGATCGCGAAGAGCGGGATCGGGATCTTGGCGGCGGATGTTGCCACGGCTCGCCTTGCGAACAGCCAGCCGATGGCGAGCACAAGCGGCAACATCAGAAAGACGCGAAACAACTTAACAATCACCGCGGTGTTGCCCGCCGTCTCCGATACCGCGTATCCGGCTCCGACCACCTGCGCCACATCGTGGATAGTTGCCCCGAGCATGATGCCCGCGGTCTGTGCATCGAATCCGAGCCAGACGCAGAGCAGGGGATAGACAACCATCGCCAAGGTCGACAGCGCATTCACCGCCACTACGACGAAGGCGACGTCCATCTCTTTGCCCTTGTAGTCGGGCAGCACGATCGATGTCGCGAGCGTGGCGGAGGCCCCGCATACCGCGGTTCCGGCGCCGGCCAATGCACCATAGGCTCGCTCCAACGCGAACAGGCGCGCGAGCAAGAAGCCCGCCGCCAAGGTGAGGACCATCGCGACGACCACAAGCATCGCGGTCGTCACGCCCAGCGCCGCGATCTCACCCAATGCGATGCGCAGGCCAAGTAAAGCGACGGCCCAACGCAAGATGCTTTTCAGGCAGAACACGATGCCGGCCTGAAACGATCGCCGCTGCGCGAGCGGATTGAGCGCCATGCCGATGATGAGGGCGATGACCATGGCGGGAATGGGCGCGAACGCGACCATGAGCCGAGCAGCGGTCACCGCGCCGATTGCAACCGCCGACGACAGCAACAAGCCGGGAAGCAGAGGGCCAACGTCCCTAAGACTTCGCGCCCACGATGTGCTGGAAGATGTCAACGCCAGGTCGCCGCATACGTGGCCGTGGCCAAACCTATCAAGCCACGGCTATGGCCCTCGCTCCCGTCCGGCGCTTTGGTTTCGACGTCTTGCCACCGTGGTGCTCCCAATCCAGTCGAGCGGAATCGCTCCCGGCGCAGGCGGATCGAGGAAAGCGGACCGATCGGCGACCTTGCGAATTTCACGAAAAATCGCTCCTTCATTCGACCGTGCCGTTGTGAAAAACTGACGATCCCTTGTCAACGCTCGCCGTTTTGCCTAGTGCGACGCCGGCCTGCAAGGTGGGCGATCCACGGGGTCCATCATGAACGTCCTCAACCTCCCGCGTCCCGGCTGGATGACCGAGGACCTCGTGCTGCTCGAGGAGCAGGCACGGCGCTTTATCGCGACCGAGTATGTGCCACACCTGGACAGCTGGAACGAGCAGGGCATGTATGACCGCGAAGTCTGGACGAAAGCCGGCGCGGCCGGACTCCTTTGCCCGGCGATGCCTGAGCAGTACGGGGGCGCCGGTGGCAGCTTTGCGCACGAAGCGGTGATCGGCCGGGAACTGAGCCTCGCGGGTTTCGACTCATTCGGCGCGCCTCTGCATTCCGGTATCGTCGCGCCTTACATTCTCCACTACGGCACCGAGGAGCAAAAGCGACGCTGGTTGCCAAAGCTCGTTACCGGCGAGCTGATCGGGGCGATCGCCATGAGCGAGCCCGGCACCGGCTCCGATCTGCAAGGCGTGCGCACTACGGCAAAGAAGTCAGGAAATGGTTACCTGCTCAACGGCTCGAAGACGTTCATCACCAATGGCCAGCACGCCAACCTGATTATCGTCGTCGCCAAGACGGATGCCAGTGCAGGCGCCAAGGGCGTATCGCTGATGGTGGTCGAAACGGAAGATGCGCCCGGCTTTCGCCGCGGCCGGAAGCTCAAGAAGCTCGGGCTCGACTCCGCCGATACATCTGAATTGTTCTTCGAGGATGTGAAGTTGCCGGCGGAGAACTTGCTCGGCAGGGATGAAGGGCAGGGATTCGCGCAACTCATGACTGATCTCCCGCGCGAGCGCCTCATCGTTGCGGTCCACGCGCAGGCGATGATCGAGCGAGCGCTGGCTCTGACGCTCGACTACGTCAAGCAGCGCCAGGCGTTCGGCAAGCAGATCATCGATTTTCAGAACACCCAGTTTGTGCTCGCGGAGTGCAAATCGGAGGCCACCATCGCACGGGTGTTTCACGATCACTGTATCGAGCGCTACCTCGGCGGCACGCTCGATACGGTCACGGCTTCCATGGCAAAATATTGGCTTACCGACCTGCAGGGAAAGATCATCGACCGTTGCCTCCAATTCTTCGGCGGGTATGGCTATATGGAGGAATTTCCGATCTCGCGGATGTATCGTGACGCGCGAGTGTCACGTATCTACGCAGGCACCAATGAGATCATGAAGCTTCTGATCGCAAGAAGTCTGTGAGGGTCGGAACCCGGCGATATGGCCGTCGCAGCGCTCGGCATGTCGCGCGCGGTGGCGGCGGCTCCCAGCGAACGAGCGCGAAGGGGGGACAAGGAAATGCCTAAGATCGAAATTGCCAAGATTCAGGCGCAACAGATTGCGTCCTATCCGAAAGAATTCGCTCCGGTCATTTCCGGACGCGAAAAACAAAAGATCGGCGATGCGGCAGGCTTGACCGCAATTCGGCGTCAATATCACGCGCATCAAGCCGGGCTCGGCCTCCGCGCTGCGCCACTGGCACGAACAAGAGGACGAGTTCATCTATCTGCTCGAGGGCGAGCTGGTCCTGCAGGAGGAGGCGGGCGAGACCGTACTTAAGGCGGGTGATGCAGCGGGCTTCAGGGCCGGCAGCGGCGTGGCGCATTGCCTCGTCAATCGCTCAGGGCACGACGCGGTTTATCTCGAGATTGGCACGCGTGCCGACAGCGAGCGGGTGCACTATCCCGATGTCGATTTCATGATGGAGCGCGACAGCACCGGCCGACGCTATTTCCGCAAGTCGGGTGAGCCGATCAGCGATTGAGCTGCCCAGGGGACAAACGAAGTGCCGAAAATAGATATTGCCAAAGCGACGGTGCGCACCAAAGGCCGCTATCCCGACCCATGGGGGGCGGTCACCGAAGGCCGCGAGAAGGCCGCACTCGGCGATGTCGTGGGCCTCACACAGTTCGGGGTCAATCTCACGCGATTAAAGCCGGGCGCCGCCTCGGCACTGCATCACTGGCACGAGGCCGAGGACGAGTTCATATACGTGCTCGAGGGCGAGATCGTGCTGATCGAGGATGGCGGCCCGACCGTACTGCAAAGAGGTGAGGCTGCGGGCTTCAAGGCGGGCGTCGCAAACGGCCACCATCTCGTCAATAAGTCGAAACGGGATGCGGTCTACCTCGAAGTCGGCACGCGCGCCAAGCGTGAGCGCGCGCACTATCCGGATATCGACCTGGTTTACGAGAAGGACGAAAGCGGCTTTCGGTTTTCACGCCGGTCGGGGGAGCCGTACCCGAAGAGCGGTGGCTAGGACGATCCTTAGAAGTTGCCGATGCTTTTTTACCGGCAGGCGCGCCCCCAATTGCCCTCTCTTATAACCCCCGTGTAAGGTCGCGGCCCTTTTTCGTCGGAACACTCCATGGCTCGCGACCAAGTCGACATGACCCCGATCGAAACGCGCGAGGATCTCGTCGCGTGGTTCGAGGCGGGCAGCAAACCCAGGTCGCGCTTTCGCATCGGGACCGAGCACGAGAAGTTCGTGTTTACGGTCGATGGCCACAACCCCGTTCCCTACGAGGGGCGCCGCGGCATCTGTGCGCTGCTCGAGGGCATGCAACATCTGCTGGGTTGGGAACCAATCGTCGAGGCGGGAAACATCATTGGTCTTTTCGACGTGACCGGTGGCGGTGCGATCTCGCTCGAGCCGGGCGGGCAGTTCGAGCTTTCGGGCGCACCCGTCGAGACCGTGCATCAGACCTGTTCCGAGCTCATGGCGCATCTCGCGCAAGTGAAGGAAGTCGCGCGGCCGCTCGGCATCGGCTTTCTCGGCCTCGGCATGACGCCGACCTGGAGCCGAGCGCAGATTCCAATGATGCCCAAGGGGCGTTACCGCATCATGACGGGTTACATGCCGAAGGTCGGCAAACTTGGCCTCGACATGATGTATCGCACTTGCACCGTGCAGACGAACATCGATTATTCCTCCGAAGCCGACATGGTGAAGAAGCTGCGGGTCTCGCTCGCGCTGCAGCCGGTTGCAACGGCGATGTTCGCCAATTCGCCCTTCACCGAGGGCAAGCCCAACGGGTTTCTCTCGTTCCGGTCCGAGATCTGGCGCGATACCGACCCCGACCGCTCCGGGATGCTACCCTGGGCATTCGAGCCCGGCATGGGATTCGAGCGTTATGTCGACTATGCCCTGGGCGTGCCGATGTACTTCGTCAAACGCGGCGAGCGTTATATCGACGTCGCCGGCCAATCATTCCGCGATCTGATGGCCGGAAGACTTGAGGGCCTTCCAGGCGAGCACGCCACCATTTCCGACTGGGCCAACCACGTCTCCACGATCTTTCCGGAGGTGCGGCTCAAGCGCTATCTGGAAATGCGCGGCGCAGACGGCGGTCCATGGCGCCGCTTGCCGGCGCTTCCGGCCTACTGGGTCGGGATTCTCTACGATGATGATTCATTGCAAGCCGCTTGGGATCTGGTGAAGGACTGGACGGCCGCGGAGCGTCAGAAACTTCGCGATGAGGTGCCGAGGCTGGGGTTCGCCGCCACGATCGCCGGTCAGAGCGTGCTGCAGCTCGCGAAGACCACGATCGCGTTGGCGGGCCACGGCCTTGCGCGGCGTCGGCGGCTGGACGCCCGCGGCCAGGACGAGAGGCGCTTTCTACGGCCGATCGAGGAGTATGTTGGGCGCGGCATCACGCCGGCGGAAGAGCTGTTGGCGAAATTCCATGGGCCCTGGGACGGCAGCGTGGAGCCCGTTTTCAAGGAATACGCGTATTGATGCATCCAACATTCCTGTCTGCCTCTTCGCGGCCTATACGCGAACAATACAACAGGAATGCATGGCAGGGACAGCATCACTCTGCGGCCGGTGGATGATGGGAAATGATTTCTTCCGCTTCGGGATTGAGGGGTTTTACCTCTCGCCTCGGCGCGCTCAGCGGCTCGTGCACCATGCGCGTGTTCAATAGATCGAGGCCCGCCGAGAGTCCCTCGGCCTCCTGCAACGCGAGGCGCTCGAGATCGCGGCGCCGGACGAATGCCTCGACGGCGGCGGCGCGCTCGGGATCAAACCCCAGACCTTCCAGCGTGTTGCGCCCGAACACGATCGCCGACTCATAGGTTTCGCGCAGTTCAAAATCGACGCCTTTAGCGATGAGCTGCAGGGTGTGCCGGCGATCGAAAGAGCGCACGTAAAGCTTTGCCGCGGGGCACTCCGCGTGAACGAGGTCGACGATGCGGCTTGCGGCCTCCGGGTCGTCGATGCACACCGCGATCAGCCTCGCCTCCCTCATGCCCGCCGCGCGCAAGACATCGAGCCGGGTACCATCGCCGTAATAGACCTTAAAGCCGAAGCGGGCGACGCTCTCCAGCATCTCCGGATCATTATCGATCGCAGTGACATCGATACCTTCGGCAAGCAGGCACTGGGAGACGATTTGGCCGAAGCGACCAAAACCGATGACCAGCACCGACCCACGCGCATCGGAGAAATCGTCAGGCTCGCGAAGATCGGGCCCCGAGAATCGGCGCATGAATTCATTCGTGAATGAGGCGACGAATGGTCCGAGAAGCATGGTGATCGCGGCGATGGCGGTAAGGATACTGGCCTGTCGGGTATCGAGCACGTCGAGCGAGGCGGCGAGTGGAATGAGCACGAAGGCGAACTCGCCGGCGCCCGTGAGCACCGAGCCGGCGCGCAGCGCATCCCACCGATGCCCGCAGGTCGCGCGGAACAATAGCCAGACGATCGCCGCCTTGAGCGCCGTGATCAATACGGCCGCGGCGACGATCAGCCAAAGATTGGCGCGCACAATGGCAAGGTCGATGCTCATGCCGATGCCCATGAAGAACAGGGCAAGCAGAAGGCCGCGGAATGGTTCGATGTCGGCTTCGAGTTCGTGCCGATAATTCGATTCCGCGAGCAGCAGGCCGGCAAGAAAAGCGCCGAGCGCCATAGACGCCCCTGCCTTCTGCATGGTGAAGGCGGCGCCGAGCACGACGAGCAGCGCGGCCGCGGTCATCACCTCGCGCGAACCGGTCTGCGCCAGCAGCCGGAAGAGTGGATTGAGCAAATAGCGTCCGGCGAGAACGATCAATGCGATGCCGCCGGCGATGAGCGCGACGGCGCGCAGCCCATGCCCGAGTTGGGTATGCGGCCCTTCGGGCGCGAGCAGCGGCAGCAGCGCCAGCAGAGGTACGACGGCCATATCCTGGAACAACAGGATCGCGAAGGCACGCTGGCCGTAATCCTGCTGGAGCTGACCGCGTTCTTCCAGGATTTGCAACGCGATCGCCGTCGCTGACATTGCCAATGACAGCCCGGCGACCAGGGCCCCGCGCCAGTCGACGAGGCCGCTCGCATAGCCGAGCGCGGCGATGGCGAAGGCGGTGAGCGTCAACTGAGCTGCGCCGAGGCCGAAGATGGCGCCCCGCATCGCCACGAGGCGGCCGAACTCGAGCTCGAGGCCGATCAGGAAGAGTAGCATCACGACCCCAAGCTCAGAGATCGGGATGATGCTCTCGGGCGTTCCAAACGCCGCAAGCCCGTGCGGCCCGATGATAATGCCGGCAATCAGATAGGCGACGATGGCGGAGAGACCGAGCCGGCGCGCGATCGGAACGCTCAGGACCGCGGCGCCCAACAGGACGAGCCCAAAATTCAGAAAACCGAATTCGCCGTATTGCATGACCGAATCCTGCATGGCCAGAGGCGGCGTACCGCACCCGGCACTCGCCTGCGCCCGTGCGGTTCTCTAACATGGATCCGACAGCCGGGCGGCGCGAGCGGGACGCGGAATGAGGCGGGATTGGTTCGGGCTCGGTTTTGGCTTACTGATCGCCGTTGCTATCTCGGGGACAGCTGCTCGCGCCCAGGTCGGCTTCGACCGGGCGGGTGGCGATTATGCCAGCTTTCCCATGCGATTGGGCGATCCGGCCCAATGCGCCGCCCGGTGCGAGCGGGATGCCCGCTGCCGGGCCTGGGCCTTTTCATATCCCGCAACGGAGAATGCCAACGCGGTTTGCTGGCTCAAATCCAAGGTCATGCCACGCTTCGAGGCGGCGTGCTGCGCCTCCGGCGTGCGCGGAACCGGCGTTATCGAGCCCAAGAGCGGAGCAACCGAGTTCGGCGTCGACCGCTACGGCGGCGACTACCGTCACTTCGAAGTTCCGGACGACTCGAGTGGCAAAAGCTGCGAAGCCGCCTGCGAAGCGGAGGATGCGTGTCGTGCCTGGACTTATGTCCGGCCGGGCTATGTCGGATCTTCCGCGGTTTGCTTTCTCAAGAACCGCATCACCCGGCCGGCACGCAAGCCGTGCTGCATTTCCGGGGTGGTGCGGTAGGTTGGAACTTCAACGACGCCCGCATATCTGCCCGTTCGGGTCGGCGAGGCAATCCGGGGCGGCAGCGACTCTTGGAGGCATCTATGATGAGACCTGTCCTGTTCGTTTCGGCGTTCGCATTGATGACGAGCGCCGCCGTCGCGCACCATGGCTGGGGCAGTTACGATGCGGGCAAGCCGATTACCGTCGCCGGTCCGATCGTGACCTCGAAATTCGAGAATCCGCACGCCACGATCACGGTGCAGGCAAGCGACAAGGTCTGGACGGTGACGCTCGCGCCTACATCGCGCATGACGAGCCGCGGAGCGACGGAAAAAGTCGTCGCCGTCGGGCAGAACGTGTCAGCCTATGGATATCCGTCGACGGTCCAAACGGACGAGATGCGGGCTGAGCGGATCACGGTCAACGGCAAGACCTACGAGATGCGCTGATGACCGAGGCGGCGCCGGCGCTCTTCGTTGCGCTCGAGCAGTCGGGCTTCGCCGCGAGCATCCGCCAGTCCACATGGCTCTACCCGGCGGCCAATATCGGGCACATCGTCTCGCTTACCTTTTTCGCTGGCGCGATAGCGGTGATGGACGTGCGCCTGCTTGGAGGCTTGGCCGCGACCGCGCCCGCACGCCTGCTCGCGCGGGCGCGCAACTTTGCTTTCGCGGCGCTTGCGGGCATGGCAATGACCGGCGCTGTGCTGTTCTCGGCCGAGGCGAGCCATCTCGCCGTCAATCGGGCATTCCAGCTCAAGGCCGTTCTGGTCGCCGCAGGTCTCGTCAATATCGCCGTCTACGAGCTCTGGGCGAGACGTGCAGTCGAGCGCCTTCAACCCGGGGCCCCGATGCCGGCGCGCGCCAAAATCGCAGGAATGCTTTCGCTCGGCATCTGGGTGGCCGTCGCCGCCTGCGGACGGAGCATCGCCTATTTCTAGATCTCCAGGCTGCGAACCGCTTTATCCCGTCCCGCCGACGGTGATGCAATCCATGCGCAGGGTAGGTTGACCGACACCGACCGGAACGCCTTGGCCATTCTTGCCGCAGGTGCCAATGCCGGGGTCGAGTTCGAAATCGTTGCCGATCATGCCAATGCGGTTGAGGTCGGTCGGACCGTTGCCGATCAGCATGGCACCCTTGAGCGGCTGGGCGAGCTTCCCATTCTCGATCTTGTAGGCCTCGGTGACCTGGAACACGTATTTCCCCGAGGTAATGTCCACCTGACCCCCGCCGAAGTTGACGGCATAGATGCCGTTCTTGACCGAGGCAATGATCTCGCCCGGCAGGTGGCCGCCCGCGAGCATGTAAGTATTGGTCATGCGCGGCATTGGCAGATGGGCATAGCCTTGCCGGCGACCATTCCCGGTGGGCCTCATGCGCATGAGGCGCGCGTTCTGGCGGTCTTGCATGTAGCCGACCAGAATGCCGTCCTCGATCAGCACCGTGCGACCGGTCGGCGTGCCTTCGTCGTCGATCGAGAGCGACCCGCGCCGCTGCGCAAGCGTGCCGTCGTCGACCACGGTCACGCCTTTCGAGGCGACGCGCTGTCCCATCAGGCCGGCGAACGCAGAGGTCTTCTTACGGTTGAAATCGCCTTCGAGGCCGTGACCCACGGCCTCGTGCAGCATGATGCCCGGCCAGCCGGGGGCAAGGACCACGTCCATCTCGCCCGCCGGGGCCGGAATGGCCTCGAGATTGACCAGCGCTTGGCGCACGGCTCGGTCGGCGGCGTCTTGCCAGGCATCCGTTGCGAGGAAACGGGAGAAACTCTCCCGTCCCCCGTAGCCGTGACTGCCTGCTTCCTGCCTATCACCCTGGCCGACGACCACCGAGACATTCACACGCACCAGTGGCCGCACGTCCCGGTAGATCTCGCCCTCCCCACGCAGGATTTCGATCAATTGCCATGTCGCTCCGAGTGAGACCGAAACCTGGCGCACGCGCGGATCCCGCCCTCGGGCGTAGGAATCAATGGACTCCAGCAGCCGCACCTTGGTTTCGAAGGACGGCGGGCCGAGC